>Ga0315280_10000831_pt1 | contig 55759 bp, 58 predicted proteins | sample YL17G06_40_MG_FD_203697 | JGI IMG/M metagenome (GOLD analysis project Ga0315280, IMG submission 203697) | Sediment microbial communities from Yellowstone Lake, YNP, Wyoming, USA - YL17G06_40 | ecosystem: Environmental > Aquatic > Freshwater > Lake > Sediment | place: USA: Wyoming | collected... | reverse complement strand
CCAGGTTGACATTACGGTTGCTTGGAACGATTATGTGACTGATGTGGTTCTGGCTTGGAAGAAACGTGTCGTTGCCACGCAGATACATGATTTTCACAATGTCGACGCGAGCGTCAAGCAGCTTGTCCGGTTGGCGAAGGTCTCAACTGAGAATCCAACGTTCGGAGGCTTTGCAGAGGGAAGTTTTCGTTACGCTAAGAGCCAGGCTGACAAGAGGCTTGTGGCTCTTGAGAACCCGTCAGAGCTTGTCTTTGAAGCGATTGATGCTGCTGAAAAGGAAGTTGGCTCGAAAATTGACAGTGGAGGCATCCTTTACACCAAGTTCGAGGACGTTTACCAAGTCTCCTCAGAAGGACCTACAGGCTTTGACAGCAGGTCAGCGATTGAGCTTTCGATCAGGGCCTTTTCGGAGCAGGAAGCTTCCGGTCATGGTGTCGAGTGCAGTTCGTCGCTGAGGAATTTCAAGCCCTCGAGAGCTGGTACCAAGGCTGGTGAGATTGCAAAGTTGGCGAGGGGTCCGAAGATCGGTGATGAGGGCGTCTACGATGTTGTCTTTGATCCTTTGATTTTCGGTTCTATGCTTGCAGTGTGGGGCGGCATGGTTTCGGCGTTCAACGTTATGGTTCAGATGTCGGTGTTCGTGGACAAGATTGGCAAGAAGGTAGCGCCTGAGATTGTCACGCTGAGCGATAATCCTGCTGCTTATTCGATGTCTCAAAGGGTTTTCGATGATGAAGGCGTCCCAACGAAGGAAACCGTGTTCATAGACCATGGCGTGCTCAAGACATACCTTCATAATGTGTCTACGGCGAAGATTTTCAAGGCTAAGACGACGGGCAATGCTGGGCTTGTTGCTCCGAATCCTTGGAACGTTGAGATGGAGCCTGGAGACATGAGCAAGGAGGAGCTTTTCGAAGAGGTGGACCGGGGGCTTTACTTGACTAATACTTGGTACACGCGTTTCCAGAATTCTGCAAAGGGTGATTTCTCGACTATTCCCAGAGACGGCATTTTTCTGATTGAAAAGGGCGAGATTAAGCAGTCGTTGAAGGACCTGCGCATAAGCGACAACGTTCTAACCATGCTTGGCAACGTTGCTGGCATTTCGAAGGAGAGGCAACACGTGCACTGGTGGATAGAGGCTGACCCGCCGTCGCTCAGTCCGTATGTTCTGGTCAAGAACGTGCACATGACAAAATCCAAGTAGTGCCCACGTTTCTTTCTTCTTTTTTTCTGTTGTGACTAGATTCGACTCTGAGCTTCTAGGGACTCCCTAGAACTATTGTGAAGTCTGCATCCAATTACTAGCGAATAGTCTTGATCTATATATGTAGAACAATAGAGCATTAGGTGATAACTATGATGTTCAATCCTCCTAAAGAAGGACTCAAGTCTGGAGAGAACATTGTATGGGCTAGAAAGAGAGGGACGAGTTTCTGGGTCGTATTTTTTAGCATGATGTTAGGAATTGGTGGGACAGTGGGCATAATCAACTCTTTTGCCTTTGTTGGGCTGGTCCTAGCCTTGCCATTGTTGATCTTGATGGTCATCGGGTTCTTCTTTATCCTACGAGCCTTCATGAGAGGGCAGGGTACAAAATACTATCTGACAAACGAAAGATTGATCGAAGCCAGAAAGGGGCAGATTATACAAGAGATTTCGCTGGAGAAGTTTCAGGGTAAACCTCTAAGCCAGTTTTTCGAAAAGAAGGTCATAGGCACTGTCAATAACCAGCCTGTTTATGTCATAAAGATATACGATCCACTATCAGCAGAAACTCTCATGGAATTCAAAGATTTAGATGCAAGCTCAGCAGAAGCACTGGAGAGAATAGGGCAAATAGTCGAATGCCGTTACTGTAGCTTCAAGAATCCAGCAAACAGCCTGAAATGTGGAAACTGTGGAGCACCACTCTAAAGCTATCAAGTCGACCAAATCTCGACTAGCAGAGCATTATATGTTAATAACAGACAGAACTGATTTCTAGAGAGAACTGAAATAGGTTTTCCACAGAAAACAAAGAGATGAAAAACTTCCACAAACACTAAAACAACAAATCCGACTAGAATGACTGAGGCGAAGGTGGATTTTGGGAAGAATTGTTTGGCTGCTTCTTCAGCTTTCTTCCTTATTGTCTTGCTCATATTTTCAACTATTATTACTGTTTACTTTCGTTCTTCTTCATATTGCTTAACTACTTAGCGAGTTTTGCCCATTGAGACACTTTATACGCTGAGATTATCAATAATGCTCAGATGGTTTTTATCAGGGGATGCTCAGGTTTTTGCTGAATAATCGAAAAGCTCAGCTAATCGTAAAACGTCATCTCTTGAACCAGAAATATGTTTTCCCAAGTTGGAAAACAAATCTTGGCGGGCGATAGGTGTGGAATTGTGCACTATTCTATATTCGACTTTTTTCATGCAATCTTTTCCGTAGAAATAATCCTCTTCTGTGTTATACGTATCGCAAGAAAAATCATTTGGTTGTGGTAATTTTGTCACCTTTTTCATTCAATCGCTTTTTCGTCAATGCTACTGGCTTTCCATCACATTTAGGGCAATACCAGGATCTACCAATGACCATTTTCTTAGTCTTATCTTCCTTGCACTTGCCGCCGCATTTCAGGCAACGATGTGCCTTAATTAGCTTCCATTCTTTTGGTGTCTTCATTCTTTTTTCACCTCTTTTGGTTCGCAATTCTGATTAGTTCTCAATTCAGCTATGACTTTTCCGCAAAACCCATAACTGACTGTCTTCAAGGGGTTTTTGTTAGTATCTTTGGTTCTTTCCATTCTTCTCTAAGTATACTGTGAAGCAGAAGATCTCTCCATTCTCCATGTATGAACATTGACTTGCGAACAGTTCCTTCTCTTTTGAATCCAACCTTCTCAAGTATTCTCTGAGAAGCTATGTTCCTCAGGTCAGTTGCAGCTTGGATACGAACCAAATCTCTTGACAGAAACAGATAATCAACAAAGATCGTGACTGCTTCAGTGCCATAACCCTTTCCTCTTTCACTTGGAATCAAGGAATAGCCTATTTCCCAGAGGTCTCCAACTGGAAAGACACCAACAACACCGATTTTGGTTCCCTCCTTTTTCTCTATGAAGAATCTTCTCCTTTCTGGAGGAGCGGTGTCATAGTTCTTCTCCATCTCTACCTTCGTTGTTTGTTCAAGAGGATTGTATTCTCCAAAGAAGGCTGGATCATTAATCCATTTCACGTACAATGGCAGATCTTCTTTCTCCATTATTCTGAGGTTGACATTCTTTCCTTCAAGCAATCTATATCACCATCTGCCGTGTTCTCTGTCTCAGTTCTTATGATTTTGTTCATTCATCCCAACGGTACTTCTTCTTCTTGTTTCTCAGCTTCTCTAAACTACAATTGAAACAAATCCCGTTATGGCAACATACCAGTTCACCACAACTCCTACATTTCCAAGACTTTTCCTGGCTATCAAGGAACTTCTCAATTCCGTTCTCTTTGATGAAATTTAAATTTTCTATCATGCTCATTCTGTAACGAGATCTGTATCTACTGTCAATGGTTCTCAGCCTATCACATGGAAAGCTACTGCACTCAAAACAGAAAGTGACCTCATCATTTGCCAATTTGGAACAATGTTTTTTCAGAAAAGCACATTTCTTGTTTCTTGGTCTGCAGCCTATGCAATAAGGCATTCTAATGCCCCTGTTTTTCACGTCATTCTTATATGACAAATACCCAGAGCAGATTGCACAGTTCATTCCACAGGGTGAAATCAATTCGGAATTCATTTCTGCTTTCATTTCACCAGTCCAACTCTCAATAAGAGCAATCAACCATTAAGTTCTTCTTCTGTTTTTCCACATCACAAACATTCTAGGGACTCCCTGAAATCTTTGCATGTTTCTTTCTGTAGACTGTGACTGTTAGTAGTGTTGCTATCATGAATATTGGAATGAGGAAAAATGAGAACTCTGGAACCAGCTCTGTTTTGGGAACGTACAGAGTCCAAGTTGAGTGATTGAACTCGTTGTCATATTCTTTGGCTTCAGCAAGACCTGCGTCCAAGAGAGCTTTGTTTACGTTCTTGTAATGGGTCTCATTGTAGCTTACATAGACCACACAGACAAGCCTGTGTCCAGTTCCATTGTAGTCAAACGTGTACTTGTCATCTATGTCAAGATAAACTGTGGTCTGATTAACAAGCCCTGCAAGGAAATCTCTGGCTTCAATGGATTTGGGTTGTCCCAGTTCTGAAGCATTGATGTCAGCCAATCTGATTGTGTCAGAACCATTGACTTCTCTGTCAATGTAAAATGTGTCACCATCATGGACTTCGGTAACAACAGCAGTTGCATCAATCTCACCAGAGTAACTGTAAGCAACTGAAATGAAGTATTGTAGTAGGAGAACCAAGAACAGGAATCCAAAGACCTTTTTGTTCAAACCCAAATTCTCCATGTGGATAGACCCCGTTCAGTTCTTATGACTTGTGATTGACCTCTTTAAGCTTGGAGTAACTAGAACTACGATGAAAAACTTCTAGGGAGTCCATACAAAGAAGAGTTCACAAGAACTAGATTATCTACTAGATACGATTTCTCCTGCTTAGGCTCCCTTGTATGTCAATGCCAATCCAACTGCAATCAAGCATAGTGCCAAGAGAAAGAAGGCAGAAACCACTAGTCCCCAAGTGATATCGGTTTCGAATCTGAATATACCAACAACCAACAGCAGAGACATCCCAGCAATTATCATTAAACGACCCCATCTTACCCTAGTCTTCATTTTCTCATCAATTGCTTAGTGCCTCACCCGTCAGCTTATGACTTGTGGAAGAACGTGTTGTAAAACACATAAAGAGGACTTTATATTAAATGAGATTAGGCGAAGATATGCAGTGTGCTAAGTGTGCGAAGAAGCTGGGTGGATTGTTTGGAGAAATCGGAAATATTGTGATATTGGAAGGTGAGGAACAACTAGTTTGCGATGACTGCTATGAAATGCTCAAGAAAGAGTATGGAACCAAGAAAACATGTGAAGACTGCTTTCACTTTGATGAGGGTTATTGCAAGCAACTGGATATGCAGCTTACACGCACCAAAATTGGGCTTTATGACTACTTCGTTCAAGCAGCAGAGTGTGCCAATTTCATGACGAAGAAGGAATACGCAAAGAAGGCTTTGCGAGGAGACAGAACAAACAAAGAAGAACAAATCAAGGCTACGGAGATAATTAGAGAAAAGGTAGTCATTATCAAAGTCAGATGTCCTTACTGTGGAAAGCTCTATGATGAGACTCTTGATGAGTGTCCTCATTGTGGAGGAAAAAGATAAGCAGGTTTCACTTTGGTTATTTCTTTGTGACAGTTGGATGATTCGAAGAGTTCATAGTAGCTTGTGATTCGACTCTAAACTTCTAGGGAGTTCCTGAAATCTTCATGGTTCCTTAGTGTTCTGTTTTTGGTACGATGGTGTTCTAATGCATGGAATCTTAAGGGATTTCAGACTGAATATCCTATAAAGGATTGAGATGGTTAGCCTCAAAAGCATGTCTCTTAGGTCTCTTGCTATCAATATCCTTAGAAGGATTCCTGCCATGCTTGGGTCCTTGTTCTTTCTGTTTTCCCTAGTCTCACCATTCTGTCTTAGCTCAGGAAGTTTCATGGGAGTAGGTGAAGTGGATTACTATTGGTCTTACAAGTATGATGTTCATGTTTACTTGCAAAGGAGTTTCCCTGTTGGATTCAGACAGTCTCGGTTCTCTGATTATTGGTTTAACTCTCTTTTTCAGAAGTATTTTGGAATCACATGGATACTCATATCAATGTTCATCATCCAAGTTCTGACACTAATCTGCAGCACAATTTCTATGATAGTCAACAGAAGACTGCTTTCATTAGCACCAGTCTACTTGTCCCTAACCATTCTGGTACTCATGATCTACACAGGCAACAAACTATTTGAGGGATACTACTATGAAGCATTTCAGCAAGGCTACTATCTTGTTTATCCGTCAGTATTTCTTTTTGCAACAGCCTTTACACTCAACATTAGCCATAGTGAGGCAACCTAAGACAACTTGAAAATACTTGTCAATTATATGGACTTCTGGTTCTATGACCTATTCCTTCAAATTAGTATGAGTACTATATGTTCTTAAATCGCTTTTCTTCGTTTGTTTTCCTCTAAGAGTGCGTCCCAATAGTGAACTTGGTGTTCCTAGTAAACGTAGAATGTACCTAAGCTCTCACGACTAGATAATAGTAAGCTGCCATGAATGATACGCATAATAAGGCATATCCTACGATTGTGGGAGGAAGCAGTTTTCTCCAAAGTTTTTCTGAGAAATGACCAGATAACCAGTTCTCTTAGGTCTCTTTGCAGGTTTGAATTTTATTTGTCTAGGTCGTCTGTTCAGGATTCTATTGGTGTAACTCATTCTTGTTGCCTTCTCTTGTTCTTCAGCTAGCGCGCGTGTGACATATTTATAGAGGTACACAGATCTTAAACGCTAAGCCGAACATAGATTCTGGTACACAAATGTGGGAGAATGAAGAATGGCAAAGGTCACATGCCTCAAGTGTGGAAATCAAGGATATCTAATTGTGAAGCAGACTGTCTCAAAGGGAATCAGATACCAGTACTGGTATGTGAAGCATAATGTTGACGATAAGATCAAGTGGTGCTATGTTGGCAAGATTCTACCATCAGAATATAGTAAGCTAGTACCTGAGACAGAGAGTACGCAAGCTGGTACACAAATTAGTACACAAAACATGATGGAATCAAATAACCTTAAATTAGGCTCTGTTGAGGAAAATATGGGCGGTCGTAGTCTAGTTTGGTCAGGACATCGGCTTCCCAAGCCGACAACCCGGGTTCGAATCCCGGTGACCGCACCAAGACCACGTGTGCACTTTTTCAGTAGCTGAGAATCAGCGTGGCTCGTTGCCTGTGGCCTTGGGCTGTTTGTGTTCATAGAATGTTTGGGGCTCTATGCTTGTCTAGGGTCGTAGTATAGTTCACGACACTTTTTTCGCAATAGTTGTACTATGCTGCGTGCGGTCTAGCTTGAGGGCTTTGTGAGGGCCTTCCGCGATGTGCGGTCATGTTGGCCGTTGAGTGTTCTTTGGATAGTGCGGTGTTCTATGGTGGATTCTTCATCGTATAGGTTGAAGGCCGCAGCATTCGGGTTAGATCTGTCAAGGGGCTCATAGAACGTAGTTGGCGATGAGGTAGATGGCGAAGGCTATTAGCATTAGGCCGCTGGCTGCTCGAATTGCCTTTTTGTGTCTGTAGGTGCTTCGTGCTAGCTTGGATATTGAACCTGCTAGGATGCCGATTCCGACGAATGGGGTCATTACTCCTAGGGAGAATATGAACAGTATTAGAGGCAGGTATTCGAGGAGAAAAAGAGGCAATGTGGAGATGAAAATTGGTGCGATGCATGGGTCAAGGAAATAGAAGAGGAAGCCGAGCGCAAGAAGCCCGACATACGTGAGCGCGTATTTTCTGGACAGTTTGCCGATTAAGGGCTTCGTTTCGAATTTGATGTTTAGGAACTTCAGGATGTTGAATCCTAAGAGGTTGAGTCCGAAGAGTATGGCGAAAGCGCACACTCCTGCTGTCAGTGCTGTGCGGAATGTGCCCATGGATAGAAACACTAATCCAACGCTTAGTCCGAGAAGGATCGCTGCGGAAAGGAAACCTACGCCGAAGGCCATGACCTGAAGCATGTTTTCCCTGAACTTCTGTGTCGTTCCGATAGTGTAGCTCAGCACAAAAGACAAAAGTGCGATTATGCACGGAGAAAAAGTTTCAAGAAAACCGAACATGTAGGCAAGCCCGAGATAGACGGCAGGGGGATAAGGCGGTGGAGGTGGCGGGAGCGCTGTACCTTTCAAATAGGCCGCTATGACTTCGTTTATGTAAGTTTCATTGAATTCTCCTTCAATTCTAGTCTCGCCGTTTACTACCATCGAGTTAGGCTGAGTGAGGTTGTAGAGTTGAGCGCGTGCGTTCCGGACGGGTCTATTAGGCGAATAGTAACTTGTACAATTGATTAGAACTTGGCTTCCATATTTGCTTTGAATCCTGTTCATCGTATCGTTTTTTCCGAGAAATTCTTGGTACGCGTCGAGCCAGTACTGGCACGTATCACAGAAATCCGGATCCTTCTTCGGATTCCAATAGAAGAATTCGATCGTGACCTGTTCGGTCGAATGAGCTGTTTCAAGGAAAACCAGAAGTAAGACGAAGCCAAAGAGAAGCCATGTCCTGCTCGACCTCATCATTTTCTCCACGCAGACAAATGCTTTTTGGAAATATAAGTGGGTATAGAGTAACGTTCTACCCAGCGTCTGCCCGTGCTCCTTCAGAGAAAAACCTCAACTCAACATCCTTCGTGCACATCTTTTCCCGAAAGTGTTTGATCCAACCACTCATTGAGCAGACGTAGTGAACTTTGACTCTTTTGTTCGAGCATGTTTTGCTATGCGGAAGAACTCATATCTCCTTGCCACCAAGGACTGTCTCCCGTCTGAACTCACTTTTCGATTGACACCACGTTGAGCCTCAATATTGTTTCCTTCGTATGAAGAACGCCCAAGTAGCCATTGAGAGTGCAAGGAAAGCCTAGGCAAGAATCAAGAAGGCCCATGCTTCCCAGGATTTGGGTAGGAAATATCCCAAATCTGGATTTGTCTTAGTAATGTATGATTGTCTGCCAGGATAATAGTAGTATGGAAAGACTAGGAAGAAGAAGGTGGCACCGCTCAGGAGCGAGATCGTTCCCAGGGTTCGAGTAGATAGCAACTTCGCCATTTGTCCCCTTCCATGACAAAACTAATCGCAATCCCGTTCGATAAATATTCCCTAAGCGTGCGCACGTGCCTCTTCGTGGCTGTCAATTAGGGTGTGGAACATCCTGGGGCTCTATGTTTGTCTAGGGTCGTAGTATAGATCTCGACACTTTTTCCGCAATAGTGTCACTTTCCAGACACGGTATATCCTGAGGACGTTGTAAGTACCTTTGGTGATGTGCGACTATGTTAGCCGTTCAGTCACTTTCCATGGAGCTTTCATCATAAAGATGGAACTTGCATCGCGCGGGCTAGATCCTTTAAGGGCATCTGCGATAGTACAGGGTGGCGTCTGAATAACATGGACAAGACAGACCTAGCTCTATCTATGCTTCTGTTGAACAACTCCAGGCTTCCTCACCGTGAACTAGCGGAAAAACTTGCTTTCCGTCAATGCCTGCAAAGCATATATGATTGCGAACAACAACCTCGTTGAGGAAAAGAAATGTCAAGGTTTGACGGACAGGTCAAGAAAATAGTCAAGACTTTGGGATTGAAGAGCATACCAATTGGAGCAAAGTTCTCTGAAACCCCAGATAGACGAGGGATCGACAGACAGCTGAGGATTTGCGAAGCCCTTGATGTTGTTAAACGAAAAAAAGCAATAGTCAACCTTTCAAAAGAGAATTGTGTTTGCCGTGGTGGTAGTCACATTGCAGGTTGGCAAGCTCTTTCTATAGAAGAACTTTCAACCATCTTTCTGGAGGCTAATGTTTATGAGTCAAAGAAAGTTGCAGAGGCTTCAGTGGGCAAACAACCCAAGCCGGTATTTAGAGGAAGATTTCTTATCTTAGGTCCTCTTGACAGGTTCGAGACAAATCCTAACTTGGTTCTTTTCTTCGTGAATCCTGCACAAGCAGATAGGATCCTTGGTTTGGCGTGCTTTGAAGGAGTCAAACCATTCATGCATTATCCAGCCAGTAGCGTGTGTTCCACCATCAACAACACCTTGGCAAAAAGAAAGCCTGATGTAAATCTCATCTCGATATTTGAAAGAACGAGACACAAATGGTCTCCAAACAATCTTATAGTGACTCTACCCTTCAAGGATTTCATGACTGCCGTGAAGAGCATTGACTATTCGGGTTACGGAAAGAAGGCCAAATTCTAGCACGCACAGCATCTTAAGCGCGCTTGTTCTGTGTTCTTTCGCTCGTGGCTTGCGATTTCCTACACGTTGAGAGCTTTCTCTATCTCCTCTTTCTTTGGTAATGAAGGCAGTCGCTCCTTCATCTGTCCTTCTCGAAAGGTCAGGATTGTTGGTGTGACGAGAATGTCATAGCGGCGCCAAGTTTCTGATGAGGAGACGTCCATTTCAAAGAACTGTGCCTTTTCTCCCATGTCTTCGGCAGCTTCCACGTAGGAAGGTTTGACGGCTTGGCAGATGGGGCAAGTGGGAGATGAAAAGAGGACTGCAACAGGTCTAGAAGCGTGAAGAACCTTTGCCGGAAACTCGGCGTCTGAGATAGTCTGCACTCTGCTGGGCTTCTCTCTCTTGAGTAGCCCTCTTAGCTTTGAGGCAACGCTTGGGTATTTCTTGTAGGCTATTTGGTAGCCTGTTCGTTCGATTGCCGTCTCAATCTGTGAAAGCTGAACAAGGTTGGGATCGTAAACGATCTTTAGTGTTTTGGCTATGTAGTTGCCCCGTACGTCTTTGATGCCTTTCAGCTTTTTGACTTCGTTTTCCAGAAGCGGGATGCAAGTGGGACAATCCATGCGGACCACAGGAATGATTTTCATCGTGAGATCTTGCTCGGGCTTCATCGGGTCATTTCTCCGGCTTGAATCGCCTCAAAAGCAACGAGTTGGAAACAACGGATATTGAGCTGAAGGCCATAGCGCCTGCTGCAAACACGGGGTTCATGACGATTCCGACGGGTTGCAGAACTCCAGCAGCTATAGGTATGAGCGCAGCATTGTATCCGAAGGCCCAAAAGAAGTTCTGCTTAATCTTCGAGTACGTCCGCTTGCTGAGCTGAATTGCGGTCACAACATCCATCAGATTATTCCTGATGAGTATGATTCCTCCTGCTTCTATGGCGACATCAGTTCCGCTTCCGAGCGCGATACCCACGTCAGCCTGTGCAAGCGCAGGTGCATCGTTTATGCCATCTCCAACCATCGCCACCACGAGACCTTCTGCCTGGAGTCGTTTCACTTCGTCTGCCTTCTTCTCAGGCAGGATCTCAGCCAAGTAGCGGTCAATGCCAAGCTTCTTTGCGATTGCCTCAGCGGTCTTCTTGTTGTCGCCCGTAATCATGATTACCTGAAGCCTCATTTGCTTGAGTCGCTTGACAACCTCAGCAGCGTTCTCCTTAAGCTCATCAGCCACGGCTATGATGCCGTCGACTTTGCCTCCAGTAGCCACATAAACGAGGCTCTTTCCCTGATCCAGCAGGCCATCAGCATCTTTCTGCAATTCTTTACTAATTGGAACGTTCAATTCTCCAAAAAATCGCTGCGTACCCACGATTGTTCTCTTGCCCGCGACAAAGCCCCTGACGCCCTTTCCAGGAAGAACCTCAAAGTCCTTCGGCCCTTCAAGAACAAGTCCTCTACTCTTGGCCTCCGCGACTATTGCCTCTCCAATAGGATGCTCAGACATCTGCTCAAGTGAAGCTGCTGCAATCAGCAACCGATCGGGATTGTCGCTGACTACGTCAGTCACAGCGAGCTTGCCTTTCGTAAGGGTTCCTGTCTTATCGAACACGATGGCCTGAAGCTCCCTAGTCTTCTCGAGGTAGTCGCCTCCCTTGATGAGGATGCCGTTTTGGGCACCTTTTGCTGCGCCCACCAGAATCGCTGTCGGCGTGGCAATGCCCATAGCGCATGGGCAAGCAACGATGACTACTGCAATGAATTCTGTGAGGCTGAAGCCAAAGCTAGCACCTACGAGGAACCTCCAGCCAAGGAACGTGATGACGCCTATCAGGAGGATCGTTGGGACGAAATAAGCTGAGATGGTGTCCGCGAGTCTCTGAATCGGAGCTCTGCTCAGCTGTGCATCATTGACCATTTGGACTATCTGATTAAGAGTGGTGTTCATTCCTACGCGAGTTACTTCGATCTTTATGGCGCCTTCTTTGTTTATGGTGGCGCCGATGACCTGATCTCCCACCTCCTTAGGCGTCGGAACGCTCTCTCCAGTAATCATGCTCTCGTCCACGGAGGATGAACCCTCCAATACCACGCCGTCAAGCGGGATTTTTTCTCCCGGCCTCACGAGGAGCTTTTCTCCAGGCATCACTTTCTCGACGGGAACCTTCTCCTCTGTTCCATCTTCTCTTATCACGTGTGCGACGAGCGGTTGAAGGTCGAGGAGCTTACGCACAGCTTCAGACGTCCTGCCTTTTGCACTTTCCTCCAAGAACTTGCCTATCAAGATCAAAGCTAGTATGAGTGCAGAAGTATCAAAGTAGACATCCTGGCTCGTGGTAATGCTCGGCAGAAAAGTGACTAGGGTGCTGTAACCCCAGGCCACGGTTGTTCCAACTGCAATCAGCGTGTCCATGTTTGCAGTCTTGGCTCTTGCTGCCCCCCACGCTCCACGATAGTATCGAAAACCTGCGATAAACTGGACAGGCGTAGCTAGAAGGAAAAGCCAGACGTTCTTAGGCAAAAGGGGAAGGGCTATGTCAGAGAAGGCGAGTATGAAGGTTGCCAACCCGAGAGTGATGCTGAGGACGACTAAACGCTTGAGGTTCCGGCGTTCAATATCAGGTTGAGTGAACGTAAGCATGCATTGCTCGCTGCAAAAATAGTAGGTTTTACCTTCAACCTCGGTCTTCCAGACCGCTGTTGCCTCATCCACGTACATGCCGCATATGGGATCTCGCGCCAAGATATTCGCCACAAACATTTTGAAGATCTAGGCTATTAAGCGATACGTGTTTCTTGAACACGTTGAACCTTGAAAGGACACGCGCTTCTTGTTGAGGTCCAACGTTGCATCTGTTGTCCTGTATGCAGCAAAGCATTTATTGATTGGTTTTATCTACTGCCCCTAAATGAAATCAGCGGGCGCATCAGCCGATTCTTCTCTTTTTCTGATTTGGCTGAGATAATTTTATGGCTTGGTACAGTACAGATGTCGCTTAGGAGCTCCTTGGTGAGTGGTATGGATGTTATTGAAGCGATAAGAGAGCGTAGAAGCGTTCGAAGATTCAGAGAAGAGGACGTTCCAGATAAGCTGCTGAGAAAGATCGTTGACGCGGCCAGACGGGCTCCTTCGGGAGGAAATTTCCAGCCTTGGCTGTCCATAATAACCAAGGATGTGCGGCTAAAGGAGAAGGTTCGGTCGTTTCTCGGAGACAGAGCTTTAGGTATGTTGAAAGCGAGGAAGGGAAGAAGGAGTTGGGTAAACGTGGGTCTGATGAGCGGTCCAAGTGGATTGAGGCGATCAAGAGTGGGAGATATCAAGGTCACGTGAGCAAGGCGCCGGTCCTGATAGTGGTTTTTGGGGATAAGAAGTCTCCTTGCTACATTCACGATTGTTGTGCGGCTACTGAAAACCTGGTTTTGGCGGCTCAGGCATTGAGTCTGGGATCTTGCTGGATAGACCCCGGCTTTGGAGACGAACTGACAGAGTCTCAGTTTCGGGATCTGCTGAAAGTTCCAGAGAACTGCAGGATAGTCTCCCTCGTAGCTATTGGATTTCCCGCAGAGATGCCTGCACCTCGGCCTCGAAAAGTCATAAGTGAAATTGCATTCTTGAACGAATATGGTACGAAGTGGGGCTTAAAACAGTCTTTTGGGCAGGTGGCACTCACACTTTAGGACGCTAGAGTGCAGGGGGCTGGACCCCCAAGAGACCAACATCGAAAGGCAAGCAAATCCATCAATCTTCGCGCTAGTGTTTCTTTCCTTACTAGACAAACCTTGCTAGACAACAGAACAAACATTTTCGTGCAAGCACATACTATTGATGTGCTACAATATCAGGGGAATTTTCCTCGATTCGGTTTTTCTCCTCAGTCACTCATGATCTAGAGGTTTTTTCATGGCAAACAAGCAGTGTTTCAGCGTTGCAGAGACGCGCGCGACATAAACAACGTGAGACTCCAGAAAAAGAAAGTGAATCTATGGGTTTGTGCTTGGAAGCCTAGGATGGGGTTTGAACCCCCACCACAGTGGAGACATCACGCGGAAAACTCCCCTTTTTGTAGGTTTTCTGTCGGCTTTTGGCGACTGCAAATGGTAGCGTGATCGAGGCTCCAGTTGCAACGGCCTGACGCCCCGCCGGGTGGATGAGACTTTTCAATTCAGCTCTCCTAGCAAGTTCTTGTACTTGGTCAACCACTCATTCAATTCCAGCTTTTTTTCTGTCGGTACTTGCGTCAAAGTCGGTAGAAATCGTCTCGATTTTATCTTTTGCAATTTACCTTGACCGACTTCCTTTGTCGATAAGATGTCGTCTATTTCGGACACGAGACCCTTGACCCTTTTTTTCAACCACTCATCAGGCACAGCGAAATAATTCATCTTCGTCGGGTCAAGACTAAGATTCTGTAGTTCCTCCGGATAGGGCAAGCTCTTCCAAAGAATCGAGATGTCGTTTGGCACGGACACTTCTTCATAAATCTTATGAGAAATGGCTTGGAGCAACCTCTGTGCAAGTGATCCTTCCCTATCAGTCAGTTTGGAAATCTGAACCGGTAGCCATACAAGATTGGGAACAAATGAATTGAGCATATGGTGACGTGAAGAGATCATGGTTTTGTTCGCTATCGTGACACTGCCCCAAATGTGACTAGCGACAAAACCTGTTCCCAATCTTGAGCCATCATATGCTGAGATTTTGTGGCTCTTGATTTGGAAACTGCGTACAATCCCTTTTATAAGACTATTATCATCCCGCAAGAAACCGGCAGAATTAGAGGCGCCCCACTCGTCCTCTCCATTGTCTTTCTTGATTCTGCAGGACGGATCTCTGACGACGTAGGGGAGAACTATTGGAAGTCTGCGGTAGAAACTGATTGGAATCCATATCGAAAGATTGGTGAGCAGACGCTTCACCAAATCTTTAAAGAATTCGTCTTCATTCTTGAGAAGGTTTCTTTGGAAATAGTGATAGAGTATTTTTTGACCATCTATTCTTTCACTTTTCGTGGCCATGTCATCTACTCTTAAAGATCTTCTGCAAATCCTCAAAAATACGTTCATATCGTTTGACTTTCTGGCTTTCCCATGCTTTGTTGAAGTCCTCTCTCAAAATGTATACTCCGTCCAGTTCGTACTCTGCTATTATCCTGTTCCTGCTTTTGCCACCCAACAATTTTTCTCTATTCTCCTGTAGAACAAAATCGTCGTCATTGTCGGTGGTTGTAAGGAATACCTTCACGTTTTTCGTGGTGTCATTTGCTAGCAGCTTCAGTTTCCAATAGCACGCTTGTGCTATCCTTTCTCTGAGACTTGTCTTGCATGAAACAATTGCCAATACGTCAGAATTCCACGGATCCTCAATTGCGCAGTTGGCTATGACCATGTCTGTATCCGGAAGAAGAAGGTGATCTCCGTACCTGATTGCCAGTTTTCGGACGATAATGTCGTTCTTGTTCAGTTCACTCTCTTTCAATACTTGAAGGTTCTGAAAGGCCTTGTCCCTGTTTCGTAGATTTGTGAAATATCCTTTCAAAATAGCATAGACTAGATTCTGGAATGAATTTCCAATGAACACATGCCAAGACTGCTCTGCATCCTTGTCAGGGTGTAACCTTTTACAGGTTTCAATGTATTTGTCCTTGAGGCTTCGAATGGTGCTCCATGCTTTGTCTGGGGCTATGTCTCCTTGGCTTATCTTGCGGATTATGTCATTTATGAGATCTCTGTGGTCACTCATGTCCTTTCCTCGTTGTTCTTTCGTCTTTGGTAGAAGTTCCATCGTATTCTTCTACTTTCATTCCTGACTTCTGTGCCGTCAGGTTTTCGCATTATGAACAGGTACTTGAAACCTCTAAGATAGAAGTTATGCCTTCTTGCGCGGTTGTACCAGAGACTCGTGTTCGATGATTGGCTTCGTCTTGTTACGCATATTATGTCGAGAGTGTCAAAGTACTTGCACAGTCTTTCATATAGTCTCAAGCCGACCGGAGTGAATTTGTTCTTGACCCATTGGTCACCGATCAGCCATCCAAGAGTCTTACCTTTCTTGAGTATTCGGTGGGACTCTTGTATCACCTTTTCAAGCTCGTCATAGAAAGCGTCTGTTTCGCTTGAGATGTTGCCTATGTTATCAGGGTGATCGTTGTATCTTATGTTGTCTCCATAAGGCGAATCTATGAACACTAGGTCAACATTGTTGTCCGGCAGAGGAATCTTGCGAGCGTCATTCTGAATTATGTCTGGTCTTGTGGGCTTAATGTCATACCCGATCACTCTGCGACCTTCTTCTTTACAAACATCAATGGTTGTCCCGCTACCACACATGGGGTCAACGACAAGGTCGCCTGGACCCGTGTATCTCCACACAAGGTTCCAGATAATCAATGCAGGAGTCACGCCCGGATATTTGTTATCGCCCTTTGGAGTCTTTCCATAACTCTGTCTGGGAAAATCCCAAAGAGTTGTGGCTTCCAGCAGCGGTATCTCCTCTATTTTGTCTTCAATGGGAGCGACCTCACCTAGTAACGACCAGTCCTTGCATTCGCTGGGAGGCGTCATAGCGTTAATTGTAGAGCTCGCACTGGACAAATAGCTTGTCCATGCGCTCATCGTAAGATCTTCGGGACGGCAGAGCTCGAGAAGCTTAAGCATTGCCTTTTTGCCAATTGGAGCTGCACGCTGGATGCCCAATCTCTTGATGAGTTTGCCGCCATCTTTGAGGCAAACAACATGATGAACAGGTTCAACCCTAGTTTGATAGATGTATTTTCCCTCCCAAGCTTCAGGCTCTATGCCTATACTGGCATCTGTAGTGGCTCTGAAAACGCCATAGAGTTTCTGTGAGTCCAAGTTGAGCAGAAATAAGAGGAAACCTTTCTTGATTCTCATGAATCCAGGTGCATAAACCTTGTTAGTCGCGAAAAGTAGGTGCTTGAAACACTCTTCCTGAGAGTTGTCCGTGCAGCTCAAGACCTCGCCTTGAAAAATGGGTCTGTTCTGGGCCGTATTATCTAGTGCAGGTTCAAGAATTCCCATTTTGGAGCCGCTTCTCCCCTTTTCCAATAATCCTTCACCTTTTGTATAATTCTTATCCCGGCGATATATCTGTTCATCCCTAAATCAACTTGCTCGCATGCAACAACTTGAAGCTATTCAGGAAAAGAAAGTGAGTCTATGGGTTTATCCAGAGTCTATGGATGTATGCTGAAAAGCCGGGGATTGGGTTTGAACCTGTAGCCTGATGGAAATCTTCACTGTCTTCCGCTACTCCTCTTTTCTTATGCTGTAAGGAGGAACTCATTGAACCTAGATTTGGATTTGCAGCAACGCGATGGAGAGTCTTGATCTGGACGTTTAAGAGAATTCAATACAACTGGTTTTGCCGCGTGCATAACAATGCTCATGGGTGAAGGGCTTTCGCCAGGTCCTCCGCGTATTTCTTCGCTTTCTCCAGTTCTCCATTTTTCAGATGTATTTCATTCATCTCGCCTTCGACGTAGGTAACCAAAGGGGGCATAGCCATTTTGAAACCGAGTTTTTCGAGCTTTTTCTCTATTCCCTTTGCCACGTTTCCACTGATTCTGCTCTGCAACTGCGTGTCAAATGCCGCGGCAGGTTTTCCAGAAAGCTCATCTTTAGCAAACCTGCCCAGAAATTGCATAATGGGCCCGGTTGCCCTCAAGACCTGCGTGGGCGACCCTGCTAAGACGCAATCATAATTCTTCACACCTGCAGGGTCAGCATCCTTAACGTATAGACAGTCGACGTCAAACCCTTTTCTTTAAGAGCCTCACTCATCGCCTTGGCAACTTTCTCCGTGTTTCTGTTCACAGAACCCGTGTCATATACGACCAGAATCTTCAAGCAGCTCTCCTCAGCTCCTAGTTAGCCGCGAACCTTTTGAGCTTTTCGAAAGCGTGCGCTTCCACCATAGGTGAAAGCCAGTCAAAAACAGCTTTTGAAATTCGGTCGTGAAAAATGCGCGCTATACTCTTATTACTTGCCGGCTGATTTCTACTGTCTATTCACGGCGAGGCTGCCAGGCTTAACAGAAGGAATGAATGGGGGATTTCGAATGCCAAAAAATCTTAATCTGAAAACGTTCGAAGAAAAAGTTGATAAAGAAGGATTAGTGTGGGAAGAGAAGGGGCAATTCGAAAAGGCCATTAGTGCCTACGAGCGGCTTTTGGCAGAAGCTGAAGCATTTTCTCCATCGAGCCAGTCGGAAAAGAACGAAAAGAATGCAATGATAGCCTACTTGCTTATGAGAAAGGCAGGGATTTTGCTGCAGACTGGAAAAGCAGAGTCAGGTGAGCAACTGATGCATCAAGCGGTGGAATACGCTAAACAATCACGCAATTCCTTAGCTATTGCCAGAGCTCAACTTGGCGTCGGCGTTTTCTACGGCTCCACCAATAGGCTTGAAGAAGGAGAAAGACTGTTGAAAGAAGCTCTGCTATCTTTCGGCAAGGGCACAGATTATGACAGCAAGCAAGGCTATGGTTGGGCACTTCTCAATCTTGGTGGCCTCTACCGCAAGCAGGGCAAGTTGGTCGAAGCCGAACAGAACCTACTCGAAGCCATCAAGATGCTCGAGACTATTGAGAATTGGGTAGGTGTCGCTTCAGCTTACGAATTAAAGGCCAAAGTCAACGATACCAAGGGCAACGACGAATTAGCCAAGAAGGACCTGCTAAGCGCCATTTTATTCTATGAGAAGCAGGGAATGACAGAAAAGGCTGATTCGTTAAAAAAAGACGCTAAAAGAATGAGTGACACACACTAGCGCGCTTTTTGTTACGGTCCAATGCTGCATCTGTTGCTCTGTATGCAGCAAAGCATCTATTGATTGGTTTTATCTACTATCTCCTAGCTTCTCGAATCCGAAGAACGTAAGCGCACATAAAATCGCGCGCTGAACAGTATCCTGTTCGACTATAACTTCTCCGAACTCCTCCAGCGTACACTGGGGGCTCGGTCTAGTCCTCGCAGCAAATTCCTGCCCCAAGAAGCTCAAAAGTGATTACGAATCGCCCACTGGGTTTTTCTCGCGTATTTTGGGGCATTGCTGAAAGCCAATCCTCGACTTTCCCACAAGTCATAAACCCAGAAATCATGAAATAAGATAAAAGGATGCGAGAAGAATGAAGGATGACAGTTACGTACTATGCTTATTTCCCAAAAGAAAAGGAAGAAAGCAAACGCTTTCTTTGAGAAGGTTCTCGGATGATCTATGCATGGAGAAATAGCGACTTGTGCGCTTGGTAGGAGGTCGTAGAAGCTGGTTTCTTTATCTCAGAGACAGGCTGTTGCTTTCCGTTTGAGCAGGCATCATTTAGCCCATCGTGTACCGCTGAAGTCACTCGCTGAGGTTATAGGAGACGTATGTGGTGTTCAGGCGCAACTCATGTCTGCTGCGGAACTGTCGTTATGGGCGCGGGTTAAGGATCTTACGAGAGAGGATATTGCTCAAGCCTTGTGGAGAGAACGCAGTCTAGTCAAGACTTGGTGCATCCGCGGAGCTTTACACTTGCTGGTTTCGACTGACCTGCCTATATACGTAGGCGGACTCATGCGTCGTGGTCTGCGCAGGGAGCGTGAATGGTTTGGGAGGTACGGAGTTAGTGAGGCTGAAATGGACGACATGGTTCGCGCTGTTGTCGAGGCGTTGGGCGCGGAGATTCTGACTCGAAAGGAGCTGTCCGAACGTGTGGTTAAGCGTCTGGGGGCCAAGGCGAAGCGTTGGGTCGAGCATAGCTGGGGTGGCATAGTTAAGCAGGCGTGTCTGCAGGGGCTCGTGGTTTTTGGTCCAAACCAAGGTCGAGAGATCACTTTCGTAAGGAGAGAGAAGTGGTTGCCAAGAACGACGGATTTACTGGTCGAGGAGGCGGAGGCCATGCTCTTGCAACGATATCTGCACGGTTATGGTCCAGCCAGTCTGGCGGATTTTGCGGCTTGGGCAGGAATGACATCCAGCGACGCAACGCCCATCAGGGAGCGGGTCGGAGACGAGATTCTTGAGGTGAAGATTGAAGACAAGGCCTGTTTGGCGCTTAGAGAAGATTCGGAAGTTCTACAGAACGTAACAGTTCTTGATAGTGAGAAGGGCAGTGTCCGCATGTTGCCCAGTTTTGATTGCTACATGCTTGGGCATAAGGACAAGAGCCACATTGTGGATCAAGCCCACTACAAGCGGGTTTATCGCAAAGCAGGATGGTTGTCGCCAGTGGTGCTAGTGAACGGCAGAGCCGAAGGAACATGGAATTGGAGGAAAAAGGGAAACCGACTGCACATAACGATACAACTATTCGACAGGATTCCCAAAGATGCCAGTAAACAGGTTGAAGAAGAAGCAGCTGACTTGGCACGTTTCTATGATACAGCCTACGAACTAGCGTTCAGCAAAGCCTGTTAGTGCTTCACACGGAGACATTCTGGGAAAACGGTCGCATTCTATTCTCTTAGATCCAATGCGCATTATTGCTAAAGACAGAATGATAAGGCATGCCAACCAAGAGTGAAAAGGAAGCTTGGTGGCATATCACAGAACCAGCGCGCCTCAGCACCGAGTAGCGATATCTCCCGAAAACTCGCTTTTCGCTCGACATTTTGATGTCTCCGAGGCGATTATGGCAAAACAACAGACTCAAGTCAAGTGTGTCGAATTGCTCATCTATGGTAGACCGCCCGTATCATGAAAGAACATGCTCATATGTACCCCCCTATAAATAGGGGTGTACAGACGTGGCAGACACTCAACCAAGCAGGCTTCTGAAACTTCTGACTGTAGACTTGTGTGCTTTGATAGAGGCGTGTGCCAGAACAGGTGGTTCAGCAAGTCAAAGTAAACCGTGGGGAAGTTTGGTCGCGGATAGTCTTGTGGCGCCGCTGATAGGCCTTGAACCTATGGCCAGTGGCGATGTCTCCCGCAATTCCACTTTTTTCTAGTGCACTATACATGAAATTGAGCTAAAGCATTGACTTTAAAAAGCGTGCACGAAATAGAGTGGAATAGCTGTTTGGTGTCATCATGAAAAAGATAATAAAACAGATACTAGGAAGCAAGACGACGATAGAGGGCGCGGGTGTTAGACTCAAGCGAGTTTTTGGCTATAATGAAGTCCGTCTGTTTGATCCCTTCTTGCTTCTGGATCATTTTGGTTCAGAAAACCCTGAGGATTACATCAGGGGATTTCCGTGGCATCCTCATAGGGGGATTGAAACTGTCACTTACATGTTGAATGGAGAAGTCGAGCATGGTGACAGCATAGGTAACAGCGGGTTGATCAGGTCCGGAGACATTCAATGGATGACTGCTGGGTCAGGAATAATCCATCAGGAAATGCCCAGAAGATATGAGGGCTTGATGCAGGGATTCCAACTTTGGGTGAACCTGCCTGCAAAAAGGAAGATGATCGATCCAAGATACCGCGGAATCACCAAAGACCAAATTCCAATGCTAGGAAAGAAAGGAGCTGAGATCAAGGTGATAGCAGGGATTATCGATGGGACGGAGGGACCAGTTCAAGACCTTGCGGTTAATGTTGAATATTTCGATGTCGAACTAGCTGCCTCCAAAACATTCGAACACTCAACGAAGAGGGACCGTAACGTGTTTGCCTACGTGATTGAAGGTTCAGGCTATTTCGATGACAAATTGATTGAATCCCGACAATGTGCTTTATTCGGCGAGGGCGACAGCGTCAAAATAAAAGCAGAAGGTGGCGTTCGCTTCTTGTTTGTATCAGGAAAGCCGTTGAATGAACCTGTAGCTTGGGGAGGGCCTATCGTCATGAATACTCAGGAGGAGTTGGCAAAAGCCTTCCAGGAACTTGATCAAGGCACTTTCATCAAAACTGGCAGAAAAGTAAAACCTTCAAAGAGCTTCTATCGAAGCTAAACCCTGTCATAAGCTATTTCGAGGTTTACGCCTGACCTCAAGTGGGGTGTCTCCCACGACTAGCGCGCATGCCTGTTCCTAAATCAGTTTGCGAAGTGTCTTATGCTTCTGGATCTGCCTCGTTTGTGTGTGTTGATTGGGGCTTGCGCGCGCGAAGGACGCAAACATTAATACTCCTTTCCTACGTTTGTTCTCGTTGGGTGCTGCGTTTGGATGAGGCTGAGGGTAGGCGTAGGCGAGGTTTTCCTGAGGTCATAACATGTCTACCAGAAGCAGACATTCAGCTTAAAGGAGTCAGAGCATGGATCCTGCAGGGGGAGAAGCAACAGCTAGTTTTCTTCGAAATGGAATCCTCTACGCAAGTGTCAGAGCACAGTCACGACTATTCTCAATGGGGAATCATGATAGAAGGAAAAATGGAATTGATCATCGAAGGCAAGTCCAGAATTTGCGGGAAAGGCGACGAATACGTCATTCCCGCCAAGGCCAAACACTGTGCAAGATTCTTGACAGAATCCAGAGTCATTGACTTCTTCTCCGAAAGGAACAGATACAGACCCAAACCTGGCCGATGACCAGTCTAAGCATCATTCACTGCCGATGCCGTCTTGGCTTTTTCGCGCGCTTAACCTTTCATAAATGAGTAACGCCAGCAACGCTGAGTAGAAAACTATTCCCGCGCATGCTCGTTCCTAAATCCATTCGCGAGCTGGCTTTTGTTATAGGCTCGCTTGGTTCGTGGATGACCGTGTGACTATTGATGCAAGAAGTACCGTCTGTAGGACATGAACCAACTCGTCACGCCCTGAAAAGGGAATTGGGGAACACACTGGCACGCTTTTTGTTGGGGTCCAAGTGAATTGATAGTACGCAGGAAAAGTTTGAACCGAGAGTTTGAAGCCATCGCGCGCTATGAAGGGGAATCAATGGCTCCCTGAGCCCAGTAAGCGCGTGTCTAATTGATGCTTGACTTGCGTTGCCCATAGAACTAGTGAAAATCATGGAGGTTCAATTCCTTCCCGAGTGTTTTGGATGCGAAGGACGGGGTTTCAGTAACAATTTACCGACAAAGTGATGCCCCATTCATGCTTGGCCAGAGAGCGAGCGCGCGCACTCGTTTTGGAAACGGTTATCTCTGTCTTCGTGAACAAGAGGAGAAGGTGTGACTTTGCTATGGTGTCAAGGGTTGCTGTAGTTGAGTTTGAAGATGCTGCAAAATCGCTTGAGCTGACACTTAGGCTGATTGGAAACATAGACGATCTGAACACGCCTAAACGATCTGTAGTGGTCAAAGTGGGAGTGTTTGATCCGCAAGCGGAGAATCACGCGTCAGTTTCAGTGGTTGATGCCATCATCAAGAATTTCAACAAGGCTCCGCGGATTTTTCTAGCCGAATCAGACAACTACAAAGGCAAAGCTGTAGAAAGGCTCCGATTGTGGAAGGAGCTTTTCTCAAACAGGGTCATACCTTTCAGTCTCTCAGATGACACTGATACCAAGAAGCTCGAGCTCGCCGGTGAAGAGCTAGGTCTCTCACACATTCTTTTCAAGCCCAACGTACTCGTCAGCACCCACGTGTTGCGCGGATACGAAAGAGGAAGCATCCTCAAGAACCTATTCGGTCTGGTTCCAGACGCAAAGAAAGCACGGTTCCATAAGAAATTGGACACGCTTCTTGCGGACATTTACGAGGCAATAGGCGGAATAGATCTGGCTGTGATGGATGGCATCTACCTGTACAGCGGAGTCGGTGCAATGCCGCATGTTGGGGCAGATAGCGCCAAATACAGAGAAAGAATGAACACGCTTGTAGTTGGCAGAGACGCAGTTGCTGTGGAGACAGTTGGAGCAGTTCTTGCCGGTTTGAAGCCCGAGAAGATGCAGGTGATACAGGAGTTCGCTAAGAGAGGACTCGGAGAAGGGAACATGAAGAACATCGAGATCGTAGGATCTGCCTTTGAAAGTCTCAAAGAGAAGTTCGCGAATGCTGCAAAAGCCCAAAAGAGGCCACGTGCCAAAGGCGGCCTGCCTCAGACTTGGGGTGGACAAGCATGTCGTGCAATGAAAAGCTTGATGCAAGAAGGGTTTTTCAAACTTCCAAACAAGAAATCAACAGAAGATGTGGCCAGAGCGCTTGAAGCAAAGGGAATCTCGACGAAGAACAAGGAGGATAAAATCGCAAGCATTCTTACGCGAAGGGTAAGGAAAGGGACGTTGAAGGCTGCTAAGTGCCACGATGGATGGGTATACTGGACAGAATAGGCTCACATCTAAACAAGGCGACTAACATTCATGGACAAGATCAGCATGGATACATCGCAAACATGCAGTCGCCGAGGAAACTCAAGAACTGACTGAGAGTAGCGGTGCACTGAAGTGCCTCAGTTCCTTGCCATTTCCTTCAGTGGTATCTGTCGCCTCCTGGAAAGGGCAAGCCGTCATGCAAAACCAAGCGCGCGTGCACACCCAATAGTGCAAAATGGGTGAAATCTAATGCCTAACAGAGTTGGCGTTGCAGTAGTTCGTATTGGATCCGTAGGTGGGCAAGCACATGTGCGTGGTTTCAAGCGCGCAAAGTTATGTAAGCATGTTTTTGTTAGTAAATGTTACTTAGCCTTGTAACGTGCTTGTAGCATTTTTTGGTCAGTTTTCATACAGACAATCTGGCGCGCGCTTTCAAAGCTTCTATCCGATTTATTAATTGCCCGTATCTTAGAAGGTGACTGCGTCCTACTTTACAACCAATTCGTTGACTGCATACGGCGCTAACTCAGTTCTCATTTCTTGAGCGACAATTCATTTTCCAGATATTTCTGGTTGTGCATTTTCTCTACTTTTAAGAATTTTTCCATGCCCTTTTCGGTCTCCTTCTTGTAGATACCTATCTCTCCTTCGAACAGTCCTAGAATCGCGTGAAGCTCCTCTGGAGGGTGCATCTGCGGATCGGCTACTGCCAAAGTTGTGAATCCCATCGACTTCAACTCCGTAATGAGCGCGGTCAGCCACCTTCTGGTTTGGACTGCGTGGTGTTGTAGCAGAACATCTGAGATCAGGCCAATGCAGATTCTTCTCGGGCCCTTCAGCGAAGGGTCTAGCTTGCGGATCGTTGAAGTCAAAGCGATACCAATGTCGGTGAGGTTCTCGACTCCTTTCAACGTGAATACATTAGGTCTGCTTGCGATGATTGCATTTGCCTGAGGGTTGCAGACGAAAAGGTAGAAGGTTGAAGGAAACTTTTCCGCTAACGATTTTGCTTCACCTGGGTCTATGGTGACGTAAAATGTGACTTCCCCCTGCTTTGCTCCCGTTTCAAGGAAACTCTTGATCAGCAAATCCCTTTCGTCGCAGGAAGGCGAGGTCAAAGCCACTGCGTAGTTTTCGGGTATCCCGCCACACAAAAGCCTGTCAAGGTCTGCGTACCCTGTGGTGAGGTGACCTATGACGCCCTTTAAGACTTCTGCCAGAGGTGCTGGCTTAGAAACAACTGCACGTTGAGTTTCTTCACGAGTCATTCTTGACCTTACTTTTTCCATTCTCTTGATCGCACCGATCTCTTGGTATATGTCAAGTGCTTGGTTCAATAGTGAAAAGGCTTTTTCTTCATCGCCTTCTCCGCTCCTTTCTTGATACGTTGAGCCGTATTCGTACAGAAGATCGGCGAATGGCTCGACTAACCATTTCTGTGCATCAAGGGACTTATGTGCTTGGAAGCTTTTTTCGAAGTGTTGAATTGACTGTTCCCAGTTTTTCTGTTCTCTCAAGAGCATTGCTTTCAGCATTTCGACTTGGGGCATAACTAGCTTGTTTTGGGTTTTTGCCGCGTACTCATACAGTCTCTCGATCATTTCCTCAGCTTTTTCAGTCTCGCCTCTTTTCAGAAATAGCCTCGAAAGCGCAGGCAGCACTAGTGTAGCCTGGGTATCTGTGTCTCCTGCTTCTTGATATGCACTGTTAGATTCACCAAGGTATTTCTCTGCTTCCATGTAGTCTTCCATTTCCATGAACAATTCGCCAAGCCAGTGACTGGTGTATGCAGAAAACTGGTACTCTCCTACCCTTTTTGCCATGTCATAGGCTTCCATCAGATACTGAAGGCTTTTCTCCCATTCTCCTAAGGATTGATAGCATATGCCAATCCCAGTTAATGGGACCGAAACATGAGCGGTGTACTTGGCTCTCTTGTCAAATGCTAGGATTTCTTCAAACATGGACATCGCTTTCTGGATTTTGCCCATGGACGCATAGCTTGACGCCACCATCACATTAAGCCAAGCCAAGCCGTACAAGGAGCCAGCTTTTCTCGCAAACTCCGACCCTTTCTGAGCGGTTTCAAATGCCTTTTGAAGCTCTCCGGTGCTCGAATAAAGTGCAACGAGGTTGTTGTATAGACTCGCAACGTATCCTACTAAGTTATTCTTGAGAGCCATCTTAAGTCCTTGCTCATAAAACTCCAGAGCCTTTTCATACTTACCGGATTTCAGACTCATAGTCCCCAAGTCATTATAGCACCCGGTGAGAACCTGTTGGTTGCCTAGTCTCCTTGAAAGCTCAAAGGCCTTCTGTGCCCATGACAATGCTTCAGTTTTGCCACTTCGCCAGAGCATATGTGAAATGTCTTCATATAGCCCGGCTAGTTCCGCACTTTCGGGCTCTTTTTGAAGTATTTCCAAAGCCATGCTATGATGCTTGGAAGCTTTGTCCTTGTCGCCGATACCTTGCCACAGCCATGATGCCAATTTGACGTGGACTCGTGCGACGTTTTTCTTATCTTCCAACTGGTTCCATAGATCCAACGCTTCGTTCAAGTATTCCATGCAAACAGGCAGTTCGCCCATCCAGCCCTTGAGGTCACCAAGCTTTTCAATCATGCGCGCCTTTTTCTCATGATTACTCTCTTGTTCTTCAAGCAGCTCAAGGGCGTTTTGAAGGTAGGAAAAAGCTTCATTGTGAGCATATACCTTTTGAGCCCTTTCTCCTGCCTTCAGAAAGTAATCAAGCGCTTTATCCTTGTCACCAGCCTCTAAAAAGTGATAAGCCAGCTCCCCAAAATGCTGATCAACGTTCTTGGCATAAACTCTCTCCAAGGCATTTCCAACAGAATTGTGAAGTTTCTTGTGCCGCAAGTGGCTAACTTCCTCATGCACAACATCTCTCACTATAACATCAGCAAAGCAGTACACGTCCTCTCCACGGATCACCTTCTCCTTAACCAGTCCTGTTTTGAGCAGTTTCTCCATTAATTCAAGCAGTTTATTCTCTTCAATGCCAGTGACTCCGCATAGGGCCTCAAAGGTGAAGTCGTTTCCAACAAAGGAAGCCAAAGTCAGAATATTTTGGCTTTCATCATCCAACCTGTTTATTCTTGTCTTTATAACGCTCTTGACAGTTGAAGGGAACTCGATCTTTGAGATTTCCCTGATCTTCCATTGGTTCTCATCGCGAAAGATAACGTCTTCTTCCTTGAGGGATCTTATTACTTCTTCTACGAAGAAAGGATTCCCTCTGGTCTTCTCATAAACAAGCTCATAGAACTCTTTCGGCACCTCCTCCTGCTCTAGGATCTGCCTAATCATCTCAGAAACATCGTCAAGAGACATGCGCTTCAACGTGATAGGCCGCAACAAACGTTCTCTATTCAGTTCCGTTAAGACCGGTGACAGAGGGTGTTTCTCATCAACGTCAGTCTCGCGATAAGCACCTAGAAGAAGCAAGGGTGTCTTGTAGGTGCCGCGCGCCAAATAATGTAAGAGCAAAAGCGAAGTCTGATCAGTCCATTGCAGATCATCAAGAACCACTAACAACGGAGCTTCCTTAGAGACGTTGGCAATAAACTGGAAAACCGCCTCAAACAACCTGTCACGCTCATGCTCAGGACCGACAGGCAGAGACTGAGGAATCATTCCAAGCTTCTGCTTAAGCTCAGGAACCAGCTTTGCAACCTCGCCCGGATAAAAGCCAACGACCCTGTATAATTGCTCCGGACTACAAGCCTCCAAATAGTCTCTTAACACCTCACTCCAGAGAACATATGGAGGAACGCCATCCATCCTAAACAAAGCTGGACATCGGCCATAGAGGACTTGCATCCCACGTAAACGTGCATAAGCACCAAGTTCTCTGGTTAGCCTCGTCTTACCAATTCCAGCCTCTCCAGACAGAAAAACAAGTCCACCTTGACCTCGAATTGCCCTTTCAACAGCCTCCTTGAGAAGCTCCATCTCCTCAACTCTATCGATAAGTTGACTCTCTTTCTCGGCAAGGGGACGCGGACTCGGTACAACCTCTGGCTCGTGAGACGGCACAAGACCTACTCCATATGATTCCTAGCCACAACGTCTAATCTGTTGGGCAACCTTAAAAAGAATATGTAGCATGTGTGCGTGCGCTAACATGACTTGATTTTTCCGGGTACGGTAACATAGTAGCATTTAAGCTCCAAAATACAGGTCAAAATGTTACTTTTGCAAAGCATGCTGCCATACTCTGATCATTTGGCGTTGATGACTACCACTTGTTGCAGTGTATTTTTTCTTTCAACGATACTGGCTTCTGTTTCACAAAGTATTCTTGTGGATAGCCTATTGGAATTAGGGTCGCCACTTCGTAGTCCTCAGGTATCCCGAGCATCTTCTTAAGCGGCACCGTCTCATGAGGTATGAAGGTAACACCGTACAATCCTTCTGCCGTCATTGCCAGCAAGATGTTTTCTGTACACGCCCACACGGAAGCAAAATTGTTAAGCTCATAGAGTGTTTTGCAATCTTTGAAAGGTTTCCTCATTCTGAAGCAAACGATGAGCAGTTCTGGCGAACTCATCAGCATTCTTCTCTGCACGGGTAACGCTTTAAGATACGCCTCTTTTTCCCAGTCAGTCATTGGCTTCGTTGCTTTTTCTACTTCTTCCTCACCGTAGTCCTTTGCCTTCACGCCCAGATCTACTACTCTTTTTCTCTGTTCAAAATCCTTTATGAGGATAAACTCCCACTCTCTCAGATGATTATGTGAAGGAGCCCTTAATCCTGCGCAGAGAGCCCTCAGAAGCTTTTCTTCTTCTACAGATTTTTGCTGAAACTCTCTCACTGTTCTTCTCTTTTCAACAGCCTCGTATAGCTCCAACATGGTTCACCTTTTTCATCGTAGCATCCACCGTTTCCAGGACATCACCGCTCCGCTCGCTAGCTTCAAAGCCCCTTCCATCCCATCGAGGGTGGCTCAATGCCCATTTGCCAGAGAAGTGCGATCAATTCGCCTCTGTGGTGAACTTCCTCTTCGAACACATGAATTAGGACATCTTCAGCCGTGATTTCAACGGTCTTGATATCATCATCTTTCAGGGTATACGTTTTGCCGAGTGCCTCAATCGGTAGTGAGTCAAGGTAACCCTGCATCCGTTTCTCAACACGTTCCATGTAAGCCCCAACTTCCTCAAAGATTCTGTATTCGTCATATTTTCTCTTGGAATGAAGATCTTCTTTCTGCAGAAAGTCCAACCAGTAATCTATCGCGCCTAGAGTGTGGACAAATATGTTCCTGATTGAGTGAAAACTCGCTTCCCTATTCTTAGTGAACTCTTCCCAAGATAGTTCGGCGAGTTTTTCAAAGTATCTATGTCTCACGCTCTCATTATATTCCAAGAGTTTTCTAACGTCAACCATCATTGATCCCGCGAATATCAGGTTAGTCTGTATGAGTATTAAAACTGTATCAGGTTGCCGCGTGAGCGCGCTATTGTGATTTATACCTGTGATCCAACAAAATATGTCTGAGTGATTGTTACAAAGCATTGGCGAGAGCGACTGAATTATGATCCAGCATTTCCACTTGTATCCTCAGAAAATGGAGCCATAGAGTTTTTTTGCATATGTGGATTTATCATGGATTTGTCTAATGAGTGTATTTTGGCTCTGCTTAATGAATAAAAACCATTTTGCACCAAGCGCGCGCGAAGAAAATTGGGAATTGACTCAGGGCAGCAGCGCACTGGATTGCGTCGGGCTTGTGTCATTTGATTCAGTGGCTTCTGTCGCTTATGAAGAGGGCAAGCTTTTATGCGAAATTGCGTATGTCTAAGAGTGCAGAATGGGTGAAGCCTAATGCGTAACAAAGTTGGTGTTGCGGTAGTGGGCGTTGGATTCGTAGGTGGCCAGGCACACGTGCCCAGTTTTAAGAAAATTGAGGGCTCTGAACTTGTAGCACTTGGCGCAGCCTCCGAGAGGCGAGTTAAACCATTGGCTGAGCAGTACGGCGTGCGATACTATTTGGATTACGACAGGCTTCTAGAAAACCCGAACGTGCATGCAGTAGTTCTGGCGGTTCCTACCCCTATGCACTTCGAGCTGGCCATGAAGGCTATCAGAAGAGACAAGCATGTTCAAGTCGAGATGCCCATGGCAGCTACCATAAGCCAAGTAAGGGAGCTTCAAGAGGCCGCCAAGAAAGCAGGAGTAATTCTGATGCCTACTCTTCAATTTCGGTTCGCGCCGGTGTACGTTAAGACAAAGGAAATAATACAAGATGGAATGATTGGCAGGCCGATAGCCCTTCACTTCCGGGAATTCATACCTGCAACAAGCATGGCGGAGCAGTGGCCAGCAGGATCTTGGGCTTGGAACATTGAAAAGAGCGGTGGCTACCCGGACTTCACTCTTTCTGTTTGGTCTATTGACATGATCCGATGGATGTTTGAAGCCGAAATAAGTGAAGTCGAATGGATGAGCAGCTACCCCAAGTTTGAAAAACAAGGCGGAATACTAGGGTACAACACGATGGGCGTGATAAGGCTTTCAAACGGCATAGTTGGTTCACTGCATTATAGCGGTTCTGTAACGCCCTCAGCAGCCTCCAGCAGACTGGAAGTGTATGGAGACAACACGAACGTTCTCCACGCTATCTGGTTCAACAAAATAATCCTTTACGGATCTGGTCAAACCCCGCAGGAATGGAACCTAGATGTTAAAGGCACGAGAGTCTGGGGTCACCGCCAAATAGACGAGCATTTCATAGACTGTATTCTTCACAATAAGCAGCCAAAAGTAACTGCTGATGATGCCATAAAAGCACAAGAGATCTCGCAAAAAATCACGGAGAACATAAAGAAATATGAACACTCTTTGTGACAGACTAGGACGCCCGTATTCCAGCCAGCTAAAACCCATGAACATGATTCTCTAACAATCCTGCGCGTTGCATGTTTCGTTTTGACAGTAGTTTGCAGGATGAACCTATGCCTAAAGAAAGCAAGCTAAGCAAGCATAAGGATGCTGACATGCTTCAACTCCTGCCCGAGAGATCGGGAAGGCACATGCAAAAGCGAAGAAAGGAACTTCTTACGCCGCTAGGTATTCAAGAATTTTTCGCTGAAGGAACTATAACCATCAATAAAAGAACATGCAAAGGCATCGACTGCAACCTGTGCGTGAAAGCATGCCCCACGAACGCATTATACTGGAAGGTTGGTGAAATCGGGATAACCGCAGAGCTTTGCGTATTCTGCGGCGCCTGCGTCTTAAACTGTATAGTCGACGACTGCGTTAGGATCTCGAGGAAAAGGATGACTGGCGAAATTGAAAGCTTCAGCAAGCCAAAAGACTTCATGATGCTTCAGCACAACATTAACGCAAAAAAGCGCTTTCAATTGATCAGAGAGGTCTTTTCGACAGCTGAAGGCTATGTCAAACGGCGACGTAAGCGAAGACACGGGAAGATACATCAATAATGCGTTTTTTTCCTGTCAATCTATATGAATATACGATTTGGAATCAAAAAGGTGCTATGGGTTTTTGTCCCATTTCTCTTGCAGAAACTTCTGAATACCCGACGAGTCACGGGGTCCAACTAGCACTTGCCAGCCGCTCAGCCCTTCAATCTCGCTGCTTAACCGCGCGGCTTTCCCGGGAATTAGAAACTTTCTGTGTTTCACTTTGCTTTCAATTCCAGAAGCCTTCAGGGCATTGGCAACTTTTTCCGCTGTAAGCTTTCTTCCTGCAACAGCGCTGTCCACTGCTATTCCTTCTGTATCGATGACCAATAGATAGGCGTCCACTTTTGCAGATTCTATGTCCGAAGCCACTGTGTAGTATGTGAGTGCAAAATTTGTCGTAAACATCACAGGCGAATTCTCGTCTGGAGTGCCAAACGCCCTCAAGCCAGGCTCGACAGTCACTGGTTTCCGAGGATCAGTGTAGATGTTTTGCCGCAACACTACAGACGGCAGAAGCGACCAACCATCGACATCGTGCATTATCAGAATGTCCGAGAAGCGAACAATCAGCATTGCTGCCAAGCAGGCTTCTTTCCACTTCGCAATTTCTGTTGGTGCTTCGTCTCTGTCCATCCAAGCAGTCATAGGGACACTGATTAACGGAAAGCCCAAGAGCTCATCGCCTTTCTTGCATGCTGCCCAGCGAATCTTCGTAAAATTGTTGAGAGTTCTAGCCAGGCCTTCGCCGGGGAAAGTACCTGGGTCCAGTACAAGATCCTCAATTCCAAATTCAAGTAGCGTCTTTGTTAACGATCTCATCAATGCTACGTCGTTTGGTGAAAAAACTGTCAAGGGACAGTTGTACGCTTGGGCAAGTTGGGACATTTCTTTCCAATTGTCCTTCGTAGCCGCATACAACAACGGTCTGGATCTTGGGGCAGTCATTAATCCTGCTTCGACAACTTTGGCATTCAGGGAACACAAGACTAATGGGAGACTGGTCTTTTCAACCACTTTCCTGACTGTCGCCGCAAACTTTTCCGGATCCTGTGATGTGGAGCGGACAGCAATCATGTTAAGCTTTAGTGTTTGCCCAATGTAATCAAACCTGAAGCTTTCAGCTTTCGCTATTCTATCTGACAGTTCGTCTTCAGACACTTCGTCAGTCACGTCGATTGCTATAGCTGTCGGGTTAGAGTATGCGAATTCGTGGCGATACATGACGAGTTTGCCGCCGATCTTGACTGCATGATTTCCGACGCCTATTGTGACTTCCTTGACGGCAGGTTTCAGCAATTCCCGCAGTTGTGAATGTGCTTTTTCGTTCTCTTCGGCCAATAGCGACGTGCACTCGTTCAGTGATACTTCTCGGTTTACAAGCTTCGTTGCGAATGCCATACAGTTTTTTTCGCCGCATTGCCTGCAGTTCGTTTTTGGGAGAAGCTTGTAAACGTCAAGTGGGCTTAGTTCGCCTATAGGTTTTCTTTTAACTTTCATTCGGCTCATTTCATGCAATACTCCGAAGTTAAACCTTCATGCTGACCCATTGGGCAAGTCTGTCATTAGTGTTCGGCGTTTTGGTTAGCAACTGACTGATGGTGTCTTTGAGAGTCTTCACAGCTGCTGGATGCATCATCATGAACAAGTCTACACCCGCAAGTAGAAGCGTCAAGCCGGTGGTGACTTCCCAGAGGGGTCCCCTGAGTTCGCGCGGTTCCCACTCTGGACCCATTTCCATCCATGCTTCTCTTGCAGCCCAAGCGTTGGTCGTTCCAGAAGCCATGGGGTGTGCCAATTCTGGGTCTCCTTTCAAACCTGCAATCCGTGCCCTCTCCATGTTCGTGAACGCGTATTCAAGCCCGTATCCTAGCGCTGCCGTGGTTAGGTCCATGATTATGCTTTCTCTAGGCAAGAAATCGTAGAGTCTGTGATTAAGCTCTCTGGCCATGTTCAAATCCATCGGCGTGAAAGATAGTGCAACGTGCCCGTTTTTCTTGATGAATTTTGCGCATCTCTCAACATCCATGTCTCTGGTGATCGAATTGATTAGAAATCTTTCTCCCGCAAACTCTTCAGCAACTACCTCAAAAACGTCTGCGTCTTTAATTGGGTCTCCGCATCCCCCGATTATGAGTGGCACGTCTACGGCCTGAGCAACTTCCTCCACCGTTTTTGCCGCTTCCTTGGGCGAAGTATCTTTGATGAGTGGGTCGGCGCTTACTAGGTGGAGGGTCAACATGTCGGCTTCAAACTTGTCAACTGCAAGTTTCGCCCATGCTGCGGGGTCTTCCATGACGTCTTTGACGTGCATCTTCACGGCCCTTGCGAGAGGAACCTTCATGTCGAAAACGTCCACAGCAACTACTGGTGGATGCGGCATACGCCCTCCAAAAGTGTAGAAGGCAGGCGTGGTTTCACCCCCGATCGTCAGAGATCTGCTGCGTGTGCCGCCTTCGCTTTTTGTGGCTCCGAGTTTAACCTCGGCAATCTTGCTTGGATAGGTTTCTAACGATGGAACGAATTCTTCTTTGACTTTTTCATGAGGTCCAGTTTTTGGTGGTGCCTCAGGTTTTGGCTTGGCACTGGTCGGCCTGGAAATACGGCCTTGTTTCGAGCACATTTGCATATTGTCAGCTTTCATTTCGATATTCTCAAGTTCGACTCCTTGGAGTTTTGCGAGGATTTCCATCAGGCGTGGGCCTAGCTTAAATTTTCTTCGTTCTTGTCTCTTTTCTGGCAAATGCTTTCACTCTTTCTCATTCTTGGATCTTAGCGCGCGTGGATAATGACTAAACTTTCTAAGAACGTACCTCTGAATGGCCTCACTCACTGTGCTTAGTCTTGTCAGCCAGGACATAAAAAACTTGGCTGCCCTTAGATCCAGGTTCCTCTATTGGCGTCTTCTGTGCAGGAATGATATTTGTTTGTGTTCGTTTATCTGAAAAAATGGGCTAGGTATCAAGCGTTTAGCAAAGCTCTATCCAGATTCCATCTGGGTCCTCTACGTAGATCCATCGACCGCCGTCAGCCTCCATTTCCAAGACTGTTCGGTGTCCTGTGATAGGGCTTCTAGCGCGCGTAAATGTTGTAGGGACTGTTTTCTTCATAATAGTTCAGTTCCAGAATGAAGTCGTCTTTCTCGTTTTTCCCACAAACCCTTTATTTTCGGAGCTTCCTCAGAGCCTTATCGACATCTTCCAATTTCAGCTTCTTAAGAGTGTCTGACTTCGGTACTCCGTTCTCGTCCCAACCTGCCTCTTGATAATACTTCTGCACGTTATCTCTCACGCTGGTTCTGTCAGCAGCTTTTCCCTTATACGGCCCCGAAGGCAACGGCTCATAGAATCTGGCCGGGTTATCGTCATGAATTCTCGGGTTCCACTTCAGATCTGGTCCTCCTAGAAGTAACAGTGCCCTTTGTATCTGCAGCGTTTTTAGCCCGCCACCTTTTGCCCAGCCTTCACGCGTCAGCTCCAGACCTGTGACTGCATTGTAGAAGTCAAACTTGAAGTTTCTGGGCAGACCGAAAGCGTTGAAATTGCACAAGACTGCTGAATCGTTGAACGCTTCCCATACTTCGCTTCCAGAGCCGTCTAAAGGCAAGTCGGTTATTGACGTGTGATCGCCGCATTGAACTGAACACGCATACCCTATGTCAGTCGAGAAGTCTTTGCCGCTGCGGATGCCATGGGCGCCAATCCCGATGCCTTTGCTCTGAACGGCATACTGTAGCACGTCTTTGCCTTTCATCTTTCCTATCTTCAGCGCTGCCCGATACGTACCCTCAGCCAGCAGATCGCCTACGCCTTCTCTGAAAGCGATTTTCTTTGCCAACTTCGCAAAAGCTTCAGCATCTCCCCATTTCAATTCTATGCCGTCCAAATCATCCTTGGACAGTATGCCCCTCTGAAACAGTTCAGCAGCGAAACCCAACACGTTCCCAGTCTGGATGCCGCATAACCCTAGATCATCAATCAGCGAAGACATGAACACGTTTTCTTCTGGAGTAAACAGCCCCAAGTTGGGGCCAAGGTACGCCTGCAATTCGTAATCGGGATTGTCAGTTATCGCTCCTTTGAACTTGCCAGACTTGACAAACGCGATCTTCAGGCAGTTTGTGGGGCAGCCAAAGTCGCTCCAGGCCTGCTTCACCCAAACCCGATTCTCGAACTGGTCAACGCCATAGCTTTTCTCATCATGCCACTCCTCCTGCCAGTTCCTGATGGGCTCAGAACTCGTATTAGCAGCAAACGAGTAGCCACCACCGCCCGTTCCCCACCGTCTCCAGAGCACGTTGTCGTAAGCATTTTTGTTTACAGCGTTAATCATCCGTCTGACTTTTCTAAGGTTGGCAACTTCAGGCAGCGGGCCGGTCCCCTTAACGGCGATCGCCTTAAGCTTCTTCGAACCCATAACCGCTCCGTAGCCGCCGTAGCCTGCTGCATGCGTCCACTTGGCCATAACCACTGCGGTTCGAACCTTATTCTCGCCTGCGGGACCAATGTACACTTTTGCAGGCTCTTTCCACTCGCCATAACGCGGATAACGCTCGCTTAACAGTCGCCTACATTCCTTGTTGAGCAGCGTGTTCGTCTCCTTGCCATCCTTACCCCAAATGTTACCTGCACGTCTGATCTCAACGTCCGAGTCTTTAATGAACACATAAACGGGTTTCTCTGCCTGGCCCGTAACGATTACGCCGTCATAGCCTGCGCAGCGCAATTCAACTCCGAACTCGCCGCCGACGGTCGAACCCACAACCCCATTACTCTGCGGAGATTTGCCTGAGACACACACTCTCCCGCCTGGGAAGAATCCTGTGAGCGGTCCGGGCAGGAAAAGCAGAACATTGTCAGGGCCAAGTGGGTCCACTTTTTCCCACTCGTCGATAAGTCTGTTGCAAAGGATTTTTGCTGCAAGCGCCCTGCCCCCAACGTAGTCCTCCAACAACTCATCGTCAAATGTAACGTCCTTGAAGGTGCCGTCTGAGAGATCAATCTCCAAGAATTTTCCCGCATAGCCCAGTATCAGATGAACTCCTCCGCCTTCTCTCCATACAATTTGGTCGCAAGATTCCTTGTCTGCTCGTCAGGTCTGCGCGCGTAAAGCTCGTACGGATGTTCTCCCCTCGTAACGGTTTTCAAAACGTTCCATCCCCCTTCTTGGCAGACCTTCACGCACTGTGGATTGCCATTGCATAGGTCGCAAATTACGATTTTCTTATCTGCTGGATGCATGTGTGGGATTCTTCCAGGACAGGCTTCTATACACTTTCCGCAGGCAGTGCACTTCTTAGCGTTCACCAAGACAGCGCTGGTTTTCTTGTTCACGGATAAGGCCTTGAACGGACAAGCCTCAACGCATGGATAGTCTTCACATTGAGTACACAGATGTGGGAAATCTGCGCCTGGGACCAACATGAAGACCCTCACTCTTGATGCTTCCGGCCAGATCCTGTTCTCATGATGGAGCGAACAGGCAATCTCACATTTGCGGCATCCGCTGCATTTCGAGAGATCTCTGGCTATCCAAATGGGCTCTTTCCTTTTTGCCAAACTGACTAGCCTTCCCCAAAAGACTCGAGAGAATGTTCTGGATTCTACCTCGATTTAAACATGACGTTTTTCTACGTCCGAAGCTCAAGTTGTACCCTGTAATGCTGCTTGATGGAAGAGGGCATGTGCACGATGCAACGTGGTCGCGCGCGCCAAGATTTAGGCGTGCCTAAAAGTTTATATGAAGCGGTGAGAAATTTAGGCATGCCTAAAAAATGGTGACGTTAATGTCCAGCAAAAGCATTGAGGACTACCTGAAAGCGCTTTACATTCTTTCTCGAAACGGGAAATCGATATCCACGACCGAGATTGCGGAGCACTTCAGAATCGCTCCTGCAAGTGTGACGGAAATGCTGAAAAAGCTTGCCCAGAAAGGCTATGTGGAATATTCGCCGTATCGCGGAGCTCGCCTCACCAAGAAGGGTTTTCAGGTCGCCGAGAGAATCGCAAGGAAGCATCGGTTGCTGGAAAGATTTCTGCATGATGTCCTAAGAATAGGAAAAGACAAAGTCCACTCACAGGCATGTGAGATGGAACACGCTTTGTCCGATGAAGCGGAAGAGTCGCTGTGTAGGTTTCTGAAGCATCCTGATAAATGCCCAGATGATGAGAAGATCATTCCAGCATGCAGCCTGCCCTTTTCTAGCTGCGAAGAATGCGTGGAGATGCACAGAAAGGGCTTAGAAGAAGTGGGAGGCGAAACCAAAACTTGGTTTCAATATGTGCTCTCAAAGAAGGTGATCAAGGCAGGGTTTCGTTCATAAGGGGGAGCACAAAGTCCTCCAGAGACTTTTGGACATGGGTTTGACTCCCGGCACGAACGTAAACGTCGTGAGGGTTGCTCCGCTTAAAGGTCCAATTGAGGTTGGTGTAAGGGGAGCTAGAGTCGCACTCGGACAGGACATTGCCTCAAATGTCTTCGTCGACTCCTTGCAGAAACACAAGCAGAGCCGATGACTACACATGGCACATCATTCTACGAAATCCGCAAACAAGAAGCCGGCTCAGAATCGCAGGGATCCAGCGCTTGCCAGAAATCTAACAATTGCCCTGGCTGGAAATGCCAACGTTGGAAAAAGTGTAGTGTTCAACCATCTCACTGGTTCAAGTCAAATCATCGGCAACTGGCCTGGAAAGACGGTAGAAAGAGCCCAAGGCCTACTAAATTTCGAAGGACGAAAAGTAATAGTCGTAGACCTCCCTGGAATCTATTCATTTTCCACCTTTTCCATGGAAGAAATCGTGTCAAGAGAATACATCGCTTTCGAGCATCCTGATGTCGTCATCAACGTGGTTGATGCTTCTGTTCTTGAACGTAATTTATTCTTCACAATTCAACTAATCGAAATGGAAGTTCAACTCGTTGTCTGCCTTAACCAAATGGATGCCGCCAAAAGAAAAGGCATAACTATTGATCAAGAAAGACTAGAGCAAGCATTAGGCGTGCCTGTAGTTTCAACTGTAGCCATACGGGGAGAAGGACTCTATGAACTGACAAAGACGGCTGTCAAAGTCGCTGAGAACAAGAACCAAAGCGAGAAGCCTTGCCTCAAGTACGGCGTCGAAATAGAAGAGAGAATAGAAAAACTCGCTCAGGCAATCAAATCTGAGAATCTCGCTTCGGAATACCCGCCCAGATGGATCGCCATCAAACTCCTCGAAAACGACCCTGAGATCAAGAAATCAATAGGCTCCAAGTCTGAGAAGATAGCTCATGAATCCGAGGCTCTGGCAGCGGAGATATCGCACATGCATAAGGAACATTGCTTCGCAGTTATTGCCTCAGAACGATATTCGCTCGCAAACAGGATCGCTGCGGATGTCCAAAAACAGAGCATAACCAAAACAACGCTTTCAGAGAGACTGGATTGGGTCACCACGCACCGAGTGTTCGGTTATCTTACATCTACAGGAGTGATGGCTGGATTGCTCCTCTGGACTTTCACGGTTGGAGGGCTTCTTTCCACTATGTTTTCAAATGCACTTAATTTTCTTGGCCCCGTCAATCCGACGTTCAGCGGATCACTCGTGGGCATTCTTTGGAACGGCGTCTTCGGCGGTCTAGTCGCGGGCATCACATTGGTAATACCCTATGTGATTCCGTTTTACATCATGCTGGCAATGATCGAAGACTCCGGGATTCTCACAAGGGTCGCGTTTATGATGGACACTGCAATGCACAAAATAGGATTGCACGGAAAAGCCTTGATTCCTTTGATCCTAGGCTATGGATGCAACGTCCCTGCCATCCGTGCATGCAGAATCATGGAGACAAAACGTGAGCGATTATTGGCAGCCTTCGCCATTACTTTTGCTCCGTGCGCAGCGAGAACAATCCTAATTCTGGGGCTAGTAGCAGCCTTCGTGGGTGCCGGATGGGCCCTTGCCCTTTACGCGATAGACATTGCGGTCATCTTTGCGTTGGGTAGAATAGCCTTAAAGGTTGTTCCGGGACAATCAACAGGTCTCATCATGGAAATACATTCGTTCAAGATCCCATCTTTGTCTGTTGTGAGTAAGCAAACGTGGGCACGGACCAAATCGCTGATATACATAGTCTTCCCCACGTACATCGCCGGAAGTGCGCTCGTCCAAATCTTGTATGCCGTCGGCGTTCTCAAGCCTCTGAGTGACGCTTTGTATCCGCTCACAGTCGCATGGCTCGGGCTGCCGGTGAAAACAGGAATACTCCTAATCCTCGGCATCGTGAGAAAAGAGTTCATACTGCTGGCATCAGTAGCTGTCTTTGGATCAACAAACCTTGCTCTCTCTCTAACACCTGTTCAACTGATAACCCTCGCTCTCATCGGCATCCTGTACATTCCTTGCCTCTCAACGATTGCAGCTCTAGCCAAAGAATTCGGCTGGAAAACTGCCACCACGATATCGGCAGCCAATTTTGCAACTGCTCTAATTGTGGGAGGAATAGCATTCAGACTGCTTTCCCTCGTGTTGTGACGCACCATGCATTAATGAAAACCACGCTATTCTACAGCTTTGAACGTCAATCTATTCAGAAAAGACAACTAACTCCCCCGCTTCATCATGGCGGGGTCACTGGGATTTGCTCCCACCCCAGTGGTGAAGTCACCCTAAAACCCCTCCTTTTTTGTTTTCTTGACGGTTACGGTCAGCTAGACAAGCTGCTAGTGTGATGTGCTATGGCTTTCATCTTCCAGAATAGCACTTGCAATGATTCAAACAATTCGCTCACAAGCGACGTTGCGCACTATGCAACAGCCTGAAACGTAATCAGTAAAAAAAAAAGAAAGAGCGCGCGGAGCGCGCTTAGGGTGGCGGCGGTTGTCGGCTTCCCTCTTCAAAGTGTAGTTTGATTCCACCGATTCTTGGGGCGAGGAAATTGTAGATTATGGCAATGGTCAGCCCTTGTATTACTCCTCCTATGAAACATGCTATGGGCATCAGTACTATTGCCCCTATGCCGAAAAGAATCCCAAAACCGGTCATATCTACAGTCGTGTTGGACGAGATGGTGCTAGTCAAAGCTCCTCCGATTGCAGCGATGATAATGCCAGCGATAAGGCCTATTACTGCGCTAATGGCGCCCATCATTATGGCAAATGGCCCCACGGGTATTGCTCTTATCGTTTTTTCTTCCATATATTCACACTCAGGATTTTACTTTCTGGATTCTTTTGACCATGAATATAACATTTTCCTTGTTGGAATAGCGCGCACGTTGTCGCCGTGCCTTTAGCGTGTGCTGCTAGACGGTCTCATCGAGTAGCAGTCTCACTTTTCTCTCGATTTTGTCCCGAATCTCTCGAACTTTCTCTATCGGTTTGCCTTTCGGGTCTTCTATTCCCCAGTCTAGCACTTTGTTCAGTAATGGAGCGGGGCAGAATCCTTCGGCGCTGCAGCCCATCACGATTATCACGTCTGCTTCCTGAACCATCTGGTTAGTAATCAGTTTTGGCTTGTTCGCTGACAGGTCTATTCCTTTTTCTTGCATGACTTGAACAACAACAGGATTAACTTCCCTTGCAGGCGTAGTGCCAGCACTCATGGCCTCAACTTTGCCTTTACCATAGGCTCTAGCAAACGCCTCCGCCATCTGACTTCTCCCCGCATTCTCAACGCACACAAAAAGAGCTTTCATATCTTCACTCCCTACCAGCACGCGTAAAACATCACGGTTCTGACAGAACAACATATTTAAATGTGTTGTCGGTTTTTCAACGTGGATTCTGTCATGCCTAGATCGGCCGCTGAGAAACGTCTAGATCGATTAGCAAAGTCAGGCATTCACTTTTGTGAAGATGCCCCTAAACACGCGAAAGACTTGAAGGAGTTAGCTGATAGAGTAGCGAAGCTTGGTGTTGTTGAGAAGCAAAGTAGGATCTTCAAAACTCTTGCTGATGAGACTAGGTTAAGAATTCTAAACCTACTGAGAGCACGCGAAATGTGCGTTTGTGAGATCATGATTGCATTGGGTTTAACGCAACCCACGGCTTCTCATCATTTAAGGATACTAGAGAGCGTTGAATTGGTTGAAGACTTGCGGAAAGGAAAGTGGGTTTTCTACAAGATAGCCAACCACGGACTCGTCGAGAAAATTCTTGGATTCGACGTTCATTAAGGGAAAATGGAAACTACATATTTAAATATTTGAATATGTTCTTCCATGATTGCCCTCTTAAGGTGAAGACGGCCTTGGCTTCCGCTCAATCGCAACCAAAGAAAGAGGAAGGTCTAGGGGTTTTTGAGAAGTACCTGACGGTTTGGATAGCCATATGCATCGCCCTGGGTTTGTTGGTCGGAAGGTTTTTGCCGGAATTTGGACAGTTTATGGATTCTCTCAAGTTCAGGCAGCTCTCAATCCCGATAGGCATTCTCCTATTCTTTATGATGTATCCAACAGTCTTGAGAATTCGGTTCAGCGATATTAAGAAGGCTGCGACAAGACCAAAACCGTTGCTAGTCACGGTAATCGCTAATTGGGTCATAGCCCCGCCATTGATGACGCTTCTCGCAAACACGGTTCTAGCTGGGAACCCTCAATACATTGCAGGCGTGATATTGCTTGGGTTGTCACCATGCACGGCTATGGTCATGTGGTGGATGCTTCTGGCTAAAGGTGACATGGCTCAAGGTTTGATAAACACTTCAATCAACGCTCTGTTGATGTTGCTTCTCTACGCTCCCCTCGCAGCTTTGTATCTTGGCGTGAGTAGCATTCCTGTTCCTTGGGATCTGATTGCCATAAGCGTTTTGGCATTCATTGCGATACCTGTGGCAGCAGGCGCTTTTTCCAGAAAGTTGTTGACAAAGCGAAAGGGAGAAGAATGGTTTGAGAACAAGTACCAGCCAGCAATCGGAAAAGTCTCCATTATTGCTCTGTTGACTACGTTGATAGTTTTGTTCTCGTTCGAAGGCCAAACCATTCTTAACAATCCCCTTCTGGTTGCCTATCTTGCCGCGCCAAACCTAATGCACTATTCAATAATGATCACCTGGACGTACCTCCTCGGATATTTCGCAGGCTGGGCATACGAAACCGCAATAGACACAACGCTCATAGGAAGCAGCAGTCACTTCGAAGTCGCAATCGCGGTGGCAACAACCCTATATGGGATTGGCTCAGGCGCCGCTCTGGCAACGGTAATCGGACCTCTAATGGAAGTCCCCCTGATGCTTTCTGTAGTTAAGCTCGGGCTGCGGACACGAAAATACTTTCCGAGAAAGAGGAATTCCCAAGACTCAGAAGTCATGAAGTGAAACAGCGCATGCTATTCATGGCGGGGTGGGATTTGCACCCGCAACCAAGGGGCGAAATCTCCCGCAAATCCCCTTTTCTCTATAGAGTCTGTCGAGTTGTTTTGATCTACAGCGTTAAGCATTTGTGAACATGGCTGAACAGAAACCCCAATTCAATAGTAATGAACACTCACCTGATCAAGCAAAATTGGGCAGTTCATGCTTAGCGCTGAACAATAGATCTGTGTTTCAGACAGAGTATTTTATGGGAAGAGTTTGAGTCCAAGGGCTTTGAGAGGACTGAAGTGTTTCAAGTCGAAGGTGTAGAGGGCTGCCCCGTTGTTTATGGTTATCGCGGCTATCATGGCATCAGTTCTGCGTATGGAATTTCCTCTTTCTTCTGCTTCAAGCTCTATTTTGCTAGAGAAGACTGCATCCTTTTTCATATAGTTCAAAACAGGTAGCAATAGAATCTCTTTGACTGGCTTCCCATACTTGTGGAGGCCGTAGAGTATTTCATGTATGTTGATGACAGTTATGCATATTTCTTCTTCGCTTTGAAGGATCTGCTTGAGAGCTTCGTCACCCTTTTCTGATTTCTTGTCCAGTATCTCAATCAACACGTCTGTGTCTATCGCGATCATCTTCTTCGTTCAGCCCTGGAAGAATATATTTCTGAAAGCATCTCTTTCTTCTTTCTGAACTCTACACTCGCCCTGAGTTTCGACAGTGTTTCTAGCGGATCCTTGCTCTCTGCAAGCCTGTCAAACAGCTCACTGAAGCTTTCATCCTTCTTCTTGACAGTCAGCAGTTTTCTATATACTTCTTCTCGAATGGTTATTGTCTTAACCAAAATGGATCACGAGAACGAGTATGTTTAAACGTACATTTAAACGTTGCTGGAATTGTGCCGGCAATGAAACGTTGTCAATGCATTAACAGCTTATTCATAGAACAGTTGTCAATGGAATTACAGGAAGGTTATAAAATAGTTGTCAATAAACACTTAAGTGAACCCTTAAAAGAAAATTCGTAAAACCGGGCTGGGTTCGTCTGTAGCGGACGGGGTGAAATTTGCACCTGCAACCAAGTGGAGATATCTCCCGCGTATCCCTTTTTTTTCTGATTCATAGAATCTTAATTGGTGAAAAGCTTTTAAAACTCATATTGTAATATCATTAATGGTAACTATTGCTTCGTGGGGATTAGTATATGCCTTCATTAAAAAAGAAGAATGTTCAAAAGAAGAAAAAACATTCGGATAAAATCGGGAAATAACGCAAATTTCATAATTTGCGTTCGTGCTGGTTTTCATCGTTTATCTGCTACGCTGTCAACGAGGTTAACCTATTCAGAACGGAGGATGGTAGCGCGGGTTTACAAAAAGGATGCTGATGACACGGCCGGCAGGACTTGAACCCTCTTATGAGTGGAAGTCTCCCGCAGCCCCTCTTTTTTCTTCCATCCTTTCAATGTTTTTTTGTCGAATGCCACAGATGAAGAAATCTTAAATGAAGCGCGTGCTAAGTGAACGCGCGCGGTTAAATAGAGCCACGAAACCATACTGACTCAGATGAAAAAGACTAAAGCATTGGCACTCCTGTCCGGCGGTCTTGACAGTACATTAGCCGTGAAGCTGGTCCTAAACCAGGGTATAGATGTTGAGGCCATAAACTTCGTAAGCCCTTTTTGCCTCTGCGGAAAAGGCGGATGCGGCGCCGCGGAAGCGGCAAGAAGGTTCAACATACCCTTGAAAACCATGAGTGTTGGCGAGGACTATTTGAGGGTCATAAGAAAGCCAAAATTCGGATATGGTAAGAACATGAACCCTTGCATTGACTGCAGAATCTTCATGCTGAAGAAAGCAAAGAAATACGCGAAAGAAACAGGAGCAGCGTTCATTTTCACGGGTGAAGTTCTGGATCAGAGACCCATGTCTCAACACAAGAAGACACTCGATTTAATAGAAGAGGAAGCAGGTCTGAAAGGAAAGATCCTAAGACCCTTGTCTGCAAAACTCTTGCAAGAGACTGAGCTTGAAAAGAAAGGATTAGTGAACAGAGAGAGACTGTTGGACATTGAAGGAAGATCAAGAAGAAAACAGATTGAGCTCGCTGAGAAGCTAGGAATACGGGACTATCCATGTCCGGCCGGAGGCTGCCTGCTGACGTACAGAGAATTTGCCGACAAGATGAGAGATTTGTTCGAACATAAAAAGGCAGTTTCACTCAAAGATGTTGCTTTGCTGAAGGTTGGAAGACACTTCAGATTTGGGAAGAATAAGATAATAGTCGGAAGAAACGAGAGCGAAAACAAGATTCTGCTCCAAATAAAAAAAGAAGAAGACTACTATTTTGAAGCCCAAGGCTGCGGAAGCCCGGTCACGTTGCTCCAAGGACCCAAAACAAAAAGAGCAATCGAGGAAGCGGCCCGTTTGACAGCTTACCATTCGGATCAAAAGAATGGACGAGTGCGAGTAAGATTTGGCAAAAAAGATGAAAACAGGTTGTCAAAAGTATCCGTTCCTGGCATGAATGAAGTAGATCAGCTAAGAGTGGCAACGAAGCACGCGCCTGAAAGAGGCTAACGCACGAAAGCAGGCGTGTTTCCACTGTTTCCATAGACGATGGCGATGTCTCCCGCAACTCCCCTCTTTTTCTAATGCGATCTGGTGCCTGAAAGAATTCTTTTTTGCTGCGAGGGTCCGTAAGAACTGCTTCACCATTCTGCCAGGACACTTTGGATTCTTTGAAACGCATGGCTGGATGAAAGAGGAATCTGGCACTTTGGCAAAAAGGTCAGATTCGCACTTGCCGTCAGATGGGCAGGTGCCCTATTCTCTGTTTTCTTGACAATCGCAGCGAGTCAATCAGGGCGAGGGCAATGACTATAGATGCTGATCTCCAGATGACATGGTGCTTTCATGGGTTACGCTAAGGGCATGAGCCTTGTAACAGAGAAGGTACACGGCAAGTTGGCTTTGTAGCAATTTGCAACAAAAATAAGAGTCTCTTTAAACATTGGAGACCCCCCGTATCATGAAAGAACATTCTCATATGTACCCCCTTTAAATACGGGTCGCACAGGTTCTGTTACCTCTGCGTCAGTTTCATCTCCTTGTTACTTTTCGTCTGTTGACCTCTAAGATGAGCCCATAGTTGCTTTTACAATTTCGAGCCCATAAACGATTTTTCTTTTGTGAACCTTTATGGCTTTATCCTATTCGTCTAGATGGTTAAAGCGTAAATGGGTTATCGTCAAAAAACGATCAGCACGCTCTCCGATTACGCAGACAAATATGCGGTTTAGAACAAAAAAACAAGCCCAAAAAGAAGTTAGAATCTTGAATAAAGGTTCCAGCGTGAAGCATTTTGTCCGCAAGGTCGGATGGAGAAGAAAACGCTGGCACTCATAGAAAACTGTTAATTGCTGTTTAGGGTGATTATTTTGGGTGATGAAATGCCAAAAAAGAAGGAAAGCGGTTCAAACATAGTGACATTGATCATTTACGTGATACTTGTAGTCATTGTGCTGAAAATCTTTCGCATAATCCCAGACCCTCCAGAATACGACATTAATGTTGTCATAGGTTTGCTAACTCTAGTTATAGCAATCTCAACTGGGTTCTCCAATTGGTTATCTAGAAGATTCTCTTCAATCACCGATAAACTCGATAGTCTAGACAAGAATATGCAGACAATTTCGACCAACTTGAAACTGATAGAACAGAGGGTGACTTCTCTTGAGTGTAATATAGACATTCGTGAAAGAATTGCTAGACTCGAAGAGAATGTCAAGAAACAAAAAAAGGGATAGCTCAAAGAAACGAATGATTCAGTTCTCTTTCTTGCTTGCGTTTTGGATGAGGGTTAGCCACTTGTTTTTTCCTTCTATTTTGATTCCGCAAGCTTCACTAGGAGTCTTTCCATCTAAGGCTTCATGCGGTCTAATGTAATTGTGAAAAATCTGATAGCCAGTAAGAATAGGAGTGTATCTTTTTTTGAGTCCCCTCATCACTTTTTCTCTGTCTCGGATTTCGCCATTGAACCTCTCCATCTTGTTATTATTGTGAGAATCTTTGAAAGCGATTTGTCGAATGTGCTTTGTTTTGTCGAAGGCTTGCTCGCATGCGACTGCATAACTCGTCAACCCATCAGTGATCAGGGTCTTAGGTTGCTTTCCTGTGACTCGAATCGCTGAGTGGAATAGAACTCTTGCATCATGCTTGAGTTTTGTCTCAGCCACTTCTTGAGCTATCCAGAAACGAGTCTCATCATCCATCATGGAGAAGAGGTATTTCATGTTGCCTTTCACTTTTAGGTAGATTTCGTCTGCTCTCCATGTGTCGCTTACGTTTGGAACAATCTTTTCAACGTACTTATTCATCAATCTGACGTATTTTTTGATCCACATGAAAACAGTTTTATGTGAGACTTCCACGCCTAATAGTCTAAGTGATTTCTGAGTGTTTCTCAAAGATTCTCCACTGAAATACAATTGCATGGCAGAAGTTATCGCTTGAGGATTGTGCTTCATTCTTTCAAAACCAATGTTAATGGTAAAGTAGTGGTGACAATCTCTGCAATAGAACTTCTGAATAGCTCCAGTCTTGTTTCGTCTAATTCCATCTCTCTTTAGGTTGCTTGAACCACAATACTGGCAATTCTGAACATTCACTTCTTGAATAACTCGGTTAATTTGAACTTCTTTTCTTATTTGGCTTGAAAATTCGACAGCAAAAATATGCTTGCATTTCACCTTGCGATACTTGTTGTCTGGGCACTCGCAGAGCCATTCTCCGCAAACTTTGGTAACGCAATATTCGCCATTTCCAGATTGAGATTTCACAGTGTAAGCCAATTCGTCAACTCTCTGTATTTGGTTTTGGAGTTTTGCGATTGCTTCACCGCGTTCTTCTCTGGTCGTTGTTATGGTCGCCATGTTACTACACCACTAATTAGTAGTATAGTATTAAACACCTATTTAAGGCTTACTACTAAACTTGTTCTACATATTAACAAGCTAAAACTATTTATACTGGGTAGTAGTATTAGCTACTGGCGATAAAATGTCAACAAATAGCAAAGAACAAATTGTAACCTCATTGAAGGTCGATCCAGCACTGTGGAAACAAGCCAAAATGCAAGCCTTAGAACATGACATTACTTTGGGAGAGGTTATCGACGAAGCATTGCGAGAATGGATAAAGAAACAGGAGAAAACGAAATAGTGCCAGAGAAAAATGAAGATCGGATATGGAGAGAATTTAGGCGTAAGCTTATGGAAGAGATCAGTGACACGGCTTCGAAGTCAAATTTTCTCTACGAAAAGTACAAAGAAAGCAAGGAAGATCAGATAACGCCAGCAGATACACACTTTGCTTTTGCTTCTTATACTTGCCAACGGCTTTTTAACGCATTTGTTCTTTTGGATAATGCCTTCGATTTTTTGATTTTTCTAGAGAAAAGGATCGATGTCAAATCCGCACAATTGCAGAAAATCATACTTGAGATGGCTGAACGTTCAAACATTAATATGAGAACTCTGAAAACCGAATGGTCAGATGTAAAGAATAAAATGAACAATCCAATGCTTACACGCATAGACGATTTTCTCCAAAAAGCCAAAGAAACTGAAGAGAAAAGAAGGAAACTAGGAGGACAATATATTGAATGACTTCTTATCCGAAACAATTGATGTTCTTCAAGAAATGAAAAGGATGCATCAGCTTAACCTAGAGCTTTTGGAACAACTAGACGTGACATGTGGATACTTACTTGACAATGGAGTTCAAGTTCCGAATGAGGAGCATTTTCTATCTTTGCTTACCAAGGCAAAAGCGTTGCTAAGTGAGATTCAAGCCGAAACGCCAAAAACTCTGCAATATCAAAAGCTAGCAGACAAAAAGAAACACCTGCGCGGAACAGACGGAGAGGTACCAGTACCGTCGCACAGCCAGATAGAGATTTGCTAGCGAACAGCCTTCGCGAACGTGTCGCTAGAGCTGGAGGACGCTAGGAATGTGTAGTAGCATTTTCCTGTGTTGAAAAAGGCTTTCAGGGGGCAGAGTCTCATTTGGGTGAGTCTTCGGATGTTGCCGCAGAATGTTTTGGTTCAGGCTCAGCGGTATCCTAGGGGCTATGGGGGTGGGCCTTACAATTTTGGCGGGTTTAGAGTGCCTCTTGCCTATTCGACGAATGGCTGGGTCTTCGACACTGGAGAGCAACCATGGAATAGCATAGAACCAAAGACATACTCGAAGTCATGCAAATACTCGGTCACAGAAGTATCACTAACACCCTCAAATATACTCAGCTGATCAACTTCAAAGGCGACGAGTACACCACCAAAGTCGCCCACTTGGAACAAGAACTATGTCAACTACTGGAAGCCGGCTACGAATACATATGCGACTACAACGAAAACAAGATCCTCAGAGAGCGGAAATAAACTCAGCCCAACGACCAGCCAAAGATGGGCTTGGGTGTTTTCGTGGCGGGCGGGGTGGGATTTGAACCCACGACCACCGACTTAGGAGGCCGGTGCTCTGTCCGTGCTGAGCTACCCGCCCGTGTTCTCTTCATGCTTAAGCGTAAATTAGACTTTCCTTTTTGTTCGCATTCTATTGATGACTAGTCCGTGTACGGTTCACCTGTAATGACAGGTGCTCCACAAACCTTTTAGCCCGTTCCTAAACTAGAGAATCTGGAGCTTGGATGCGCAGCCGTATTTTTGCAAATCTTGGTTTCTTGCTGCAGATTGCAGGTTTGCTTACTGTTCTGCCAATTGGGATTGGCCTTCACTTCAATGAAAGCAAGGCACTGATTCCGCTTTTCTTGACATGCGTAGCGTTTCTCGGTGGCGGTTTTCTCTTGAACGCTTTGTGCGAAAGAAAGGATTTGGATTTTCAGTCGGCGAGTATTCTATTCTTAGCTGCTTTCATCGTGATGCCACTGATCGGAGCAATACCCTACATCTATAGCGACCCGTTCAACAGCCCAAACCTGGTTGACAGGTTCACAAACGGCTACTTTGAAAGCATTTCAGGCTTCACCACCACAGGCTTCAGCTTCGTGCAGAACAGTGACATCCTTCCAAAATCGATGCTTGTCTACCGTAGCATGACTGAGTTGATGGGCGGAGTCGGCATAGTCTTCCTCCTCCTTGCCTTTTTCCAATCAAGAAAATCCTTAGACAGCTTGAGTAACGCCCTAGGCATAGAGAATATCGGTGCCAGCTTGAGAAAGATGTTCTTCTCGGTCTTTGCGGTCTATGGCATTTACATAATCGTTTTCACAATCGCTTTCTACTTTTTAGGGTTTCAGGATCTGATCAAAACAGGATCATTCGTAGTGGACACGATAACTGGCGGATTCCAGCCTTCAGTGCAGCAATTCCAGCAGTACCTGACTATAGCGCCCAAAATCCTCATAATAATGTTGATGCTCGTCGGCTCGGTAAACTTTGCCTTCAACTACCACCTGTTCACACTTAAACCGAAGAAAATATTATCCTCAGAGATCGGCCTGTTCTTCGCAATAATCGCAATCGGAACTGCCTCAGTTTTCTTCCTGACAAGAATAGAAATTGTAGACTCCCTGTTCCACGTTGTCAGCATGTCATCCTCAACCGGGTACGACTACATCAACATACCATCATCAAACAGCACGGCCCTATCCATATTCATAATCCTCATGCTCATCGGCGGATGCGCATTCTCAATGGCCGGGGGCATACGCATTTCCAGACTCATCACATTCGCAAAATCAATAAAACAAAGCATCAAAGGCACACTGATCAAAGAAAAAGTCATCATCGAACCATCCCAAAAAAAGGAAACAAACAACCTCGAAAACCTCTCAGCCCTCGTCTCAATACTACTCTTCATTTTCACTCTCGCAATCTTCGCAACGATCTTCACAACCATAGGCGTATCCTTCACAGACGCTCTTTTCGAAGTAGGCTCTGCCCTCACAACAAACGGAATATCGATGGGCGCCACGACAGTCACCATGCCCATCGCGTACAAATGGCTAATGATCGTGGCAATGACCATTGGAAGAGTAGAATTCATGTCGATTCTGATCGCATTAAGCCCATACAAGGCTAGAGAATAGAAACAGAACCTTCAGAAATAATCCATCTATACGTTCTGCAAAAGACTTAAGCTTCACATAACAACCAACGTTAATGGCTGCTGCGAGGGTACCCGAGCCAGGTCTAAATAGGCGGGCCAGAAAAGCCTAGGACAAGGGGGAGGACTTAAGATCCTCTGGCGAAGGCCTACGTGGGTTCGAATCCCACCCCTCGCACTGTGTGCAATAGTATGTATATGATAGAGCCTGTTTTTCTGACGTGTTAGGAACTGTCTGGGCGCGTACCTGCGCCTCCACATCGGAAAGGCTAATCTTGTTGGAGCATGCTTAGTCTGTTGGAGCAACGTGTAACGGGATGAATGCTGATACTCGTCACATAGCGCGGCAACGTATTCAAACGCTGTTTCGTTTGGCGAATGAAGCACTCGGTGAAGATCCGTTGCTGGCTCAGCGATACGTTGATTTAGCTAGAAGAATCGCGATGGGGGCAAGGGTTCGTTTGCCAAAGGAATGCAGACACCTGATTTGCAGGCACTGTAAAAGCTTTATTTTGCCCGGTGTTAATTCTCGTGTGCGCATAAGGCAAGAACGGGAACCTCACGTGGTGATTACCTGCTTAAGCTGTGGAAAGAAGGTGCGGATACCGCTAAGAAAGAGGAAGAAGCTTAGATCATGAGTGAATTGACCGTTGGAAAGAAACGTTTTGTGAAGCAAATGCTAACCGATGCTAGGCCGACGATATGGATCGGCAGAGGAGGCGCATCAGAGGATCTGCTGAAGGAGGTTGAGAAGCAGTTGTACAAGAACAAGATGGTGAAAGTCAAGATTTTGAAAAGCGGCCTTGCAGGACAGGAAGCCAAGCAGATTGCATTGAAAATTGCTGAACAAACAACATCATCATTGGTAGAAGTCAGAGGACATACATTCATGCTTTACAAGCGTCGCAAGAAGTGAAAGCCTTAATAGCGCGTCCCATTATCCCCAAAATAGCTTAGGCCGCTTTCCGAAGATCAACCACTACGCATGTTGCAACCTTGTTTTCGTTGAAAGTTGCACCGTACTGCGACCCCACACAAAGTAGAACCACTGGCATGTCCCACATTCAAAGGCCAGGAGCTCCCGCTTCTCTTCATGCACACAGTCTTCCAAACGCTGATCTAGAACATCGCTAATCTCCCATCTAGCTACCCACTTGATTAACTCGACAAGACGCTTATGCTCCTGAGTTTCAACTATCCAAAGCAAACTTCAAGCCTGCCCGCTTTCGGAACTCAAGAAGGCAGCTCTTATTTTTCCAAAGTCCCAAGTAATCTCTGAGGTGTTCTTCGGACAGGCAGAAAAAAGGCTATTCAAGATGACTGACAGGCAAGAACAGTAGTGTTGGTCACTGTCTTCTTTGGACTAATACCACCAGTAAAGCTACTATCATGAATAGCGAAGGGGCAATCAATGATGGAAACTCTGGGACTATGACTATTTCGGCTTTTGGCTGCTCATAACTAACATAGATAATGCTTAGCGTTTCATTCTCATACATAGTGTTTTGTAGCAATGGGTTATCGTTTATTGCTACATTGTAGGGAGGAGACAAGAGATCATGGGGGATCGTTGCTCTGCAAAAACCTGTGCCCTCTCCCGCCATAACATCAATGATTACGCGTCTATTCCTAGATTGTTCAGGCGAAACGGCCACGTCAAGATTTGAAATTGTGGAGTTGGAGATCAATTCTACTCTGTAAATACGACCAGGTTCCACGTAGTCGATGATGTAGCCATGGAAAATACCATTCAAAGGATAATGATCGGTATTGTTTTCGTCAATTATGTGCCAACTGTCTTCTATTCCATCACGGTTTGAGTCAGCAGCGGTATGATTGCTCCAGTAGTTTCCTCCAGAAGGATAGCCATAGTCCCAGACGTTTGAGTAGTGAGAATCGCATAAGGCTTGGGGAAAGTTGTCGATGAAGTTATTATGATAGATTCTGTTGTTGAGCGATGTATCTAGCTCGATTCCCCAACCATTATTCTGTATTGTGTTTTCATGAACGTCATTGCTGTTTGAAGATTCATAGAGCGCGATGCCATGACTATTGTTTGTGATGTTGTCTCCAAGGATGATGTTGCTTGAAGAAGAAACAAGTTCTATGCTGTACTGGTTGTTTGTCACGTTGTTTTCGCATATCTCGTTGTTTGAAGAAGAAACAAGCAAGATGCCTGCATGATTGCTTGCGGTCACATTGTTGTTGAACACGCGGTTGTCGTTCGAGGTACCGTATACCCCCATGCCATAACTGTTGTTTGCTAGGTTATTTCCAGATGCACTGTTGTTCATAGAAGAATAGAGCCATAAACCATAGTAGTTGTCTGTTATGTTGTTTCTTGACACGTTGCAACCTCTAACACTGTTAAGTGCAACGCCGCTCTGCCCCCATCCTATTCCACTGTTTCTGATGACGAAGCCTGTTACAGTAGCATTGTCTACCGTCAGCTCCATAACGCTTCCTACTCCGTTGCCCTCGATGATGGTCGTCTCTGTTTTGTCTCCTACAAGTGACACGGCCTTGTTCACGATGATGTTCTCATGGTATGTGCCGCCATCAACCAGAATGGTTTGTCGGTTCAAGGTTTCGGGAGCGTAAATCGCATCTTGAACTCTTGTGTAGTTTAGGCCCGTGTCAAGGTTATGGACACGCTCACCATAAGGAGCCTCTGACTCCAATGGGTTGAATCTTATATGCAACGGGTAAACTGATAGCATCATTAAGATTACGATAGTCACGCACTTCTTGAACACGTCACATCATTCAATATGTAGCCTAATCTGATTCTTAGGATTTGTGGCAACGATCAAAGATTAAATAACTGATTACAGCAGGTTTTGATTCAAACCCATCTACGATCCATTCAAAGAAAAAAGAGAGGCACAAAGAGCTGCGCCAAACTGGAAATAGCGGAAGTCCGTGTCCAGAGAATATTTATATTCGACTTCAAGATTTTACTGAAGGAAAACTCAAGAGGACAAAGCGTCTTGATAACTCCGCACGATGTTCCCGCATCTAAACTCATTGAAAGGATAGCTAAGCATCTGAGAGAGAACGTAGATGCGGTGACTCCGCCATCATGGACGATTGCATCAAAAACCGGCTCACACGTCGAAAAACAGCCGCAGAAACCTGACTGGTGGTACACCCGATCCGCGGCGATATTGCGGAAAATCTACGTTCACGGACCACTTGGAATCGAAAAACTGAGAGCCGACTTCGGCGGAGGGAAGAGGCATGGCGGCATGCCGATGCACGCCTCCAAAGCTGGCGGATCAACAATAAGAAAGGCTCTGCAACAACTGGAAGCCGCAGGCTTGATTGAGGCGTCCAAGCCGCATGGAAGAAAAGTAACGACGGAAGGCAAAAAACTTCTGCAAGAACTGGCTGAAGACGTCGACAAGGAACTGACAAAACAGCATCCGGAACTGGAGAAGGACCAGAAAGGTGAATGAGAGTGTCCGACGATGAGCTCGAAGAGCTCCGCAGAAGGAAACTCTCAGCGTTGCAGCGGCAAATGGCTGATGAACAGAAGAATGAACAGTTTCAGCGGCAACTTGAAACGCAGAAAGAAAACCTGTTGAGAACCATGCTGTCCCCTGAAGCTCGGCAGAGGCTCACAAACCTGAAAATGGTTAAGCCTGAATTTACGGAACAGTTGGAGCTGCAGCTAATCCAGTTGGCGCAACAGGGAAAAATACCTGTACCCTTGGCGGACGAGCAACTGAGGCGGATACTCGCGCAGTTGCAATCGCGAAAACACGAACCGACAATAAGAAGGAAATGATGATGGCAAGAAACAAACCGACAGCGAAGAAGCTTCGATTGGCAAAAGCTGGAAAACAGAAGAGGGCAGTGCCAACGTGGGTCATCGGCAAAACAGGAGGAAAATTTAGAACTCATCCTAAGAGAAGGCAGTGGCGGTCAAGGAAACTCAGAGCCTAAGAGGGATGACTGATGACAAAGAAAGATGAAAAGGAAAAAGAGCCAAAAACCGACGAGCAATCTGCCTCAGAAGAGCCAGAAGAGCTTGAAGAGACCTTAGGAGAAGCAGAGCCCGAAGAAGTGCCTGAAGAAGAGCAGACGAAGGAAGCTGTAGAAGAAAAACCTGAAGCTGAAGAAACACGTGCACCAGTCGAAGAAGAAGTGCCTGCGGCCGCAGAAGAAAAGAAGAAGCCTTCCAAGAAAGGGAAGGAAGAGGAAGAAGAAGAGATAGTTGAGGAAAGAATCTACACCGTTCCGCTTGGCAAGGCATGGATCATGCCTGCGAACAAAAGGGCACCGCGGGCGATGCGTATGCTCAGAGCTTTTATGACCAAGCACATGAAGCTGGAGGCCCGCAAGGAAACTGAGGCGGAAGAGGAAGAAGAGCCGAGTAGGCTCATTATCAGTAATGCGGTGAACATTAAAGTTTGGAGCAGAGGCATAGAAAAGCCTCCTCGAAAAATCCGTGTAAGGGCTGCGAAGGATAAAGAAGGTAACGTGACCGTTTATCTGGCTGAAGGAGATTAGTCCTTGGCCATTTACCTTTCCAGCCTTGGTGGAAGCGTGAGCATAGGTGTTTATTCTCTTGCTACAGACAATATGGTCATAGTTCCAAAGTGGATTCCGCTTAACAAAGCTGAAAGCTTCGCTCAATGGTTGAAAGTCAAACTTGTACACGCAACAATCGGCGGCTCAGTCTTGGTCGGGGCTTTGGCATGCGCGAACTCGAACGGGATTCTTCTTCCCAGTTTTGTGCGGCAAGAAGAGCTTGAGGCCCTAAAATCGGTTTTCAAAGGTAACACCACGATAA
>Ga0315280_10000830_pt1 | contig 55964 bp, 49 predicted proteins | sample YL17G06_40_MG_FD_203697 | JGI IMG/M metagenome (GOLD analysis project Ga0315280, IMG submission 203697) | Sediment microbial communities from Yellowstone Lake, YNP, Wyoming, USA - YL17G06_40 | ecosystem: Environmental > Aquatic > Freshwater > Lake > Sediment | place: USA: Wyoming | collected... | reverse complement strand
AAACGACAAAGCGGCCCGCAGCCACCGTCGCCGAACTATCGCTCGTTTACACGCCGTCGGTATCAAATTGAAGAACCTAACCAAATGTCACTGGAGACGCTTATAGCGTTGTAGTACTAGGGCCCGTGGATGATCGCCCGATAGGCTTGGCCGATGCCATCGATAAGCATCTGCACGGCCACAGCCGTCAGGACCAATCCCATCAATCGCTCAATCGCGATAAGCGTCCTCCGGCCCAGCAGGCGAGCCAGCTGGTCCGCCGAGAGCAGAATGACGCCCGAAATCGACCAAGCCACCAGCAGGGCGACGAGCCACCTGGGCCAATCATCCGGGTCGCGTGCCATCAGCAGCATCAGGGTGGCCATCGCCGCCGGACCGGCGATCAGAGGGATGGCTAGCGGCACGATAAAGGGCTCGCCCACGTCGGCCTCTTCCCCGAAGACCCCCTTGGGAACCGGGAAGATCATGCGGATGGCGATCAGGAACAGAATGATCCCGCCGGCGGCGCCGAGCGAAGCCTGCGAGATCTGCAAGGCGGCCAGGACGTACTGGCCGAAGAAGAGAAAGACCACCAGCGCCCCCAGCGCAATGAACAACTCCCGGAAGATGATCCGCTTATGCCTTTCCTCCGGCACGCCTTGCAGGATGAACAGGAACGCCGGGATGTTTCCCACCGGATCGATCACCAGAAACAGCAGCAATGCAGCCGAAAAGATGTCCATAGAAGTTGTTGCCAGTTCTCAGTTGTCAGTTCTCAGTTGGCGCTGCTGGAGGCGGTCAGCTACCAGCAACTGTCAACTGTGAACTGTCAACTGCCTACTGCATATATGCCTTCAACAGGTACTCCTGAAGCATTCGTTGCGTGTTGAAGAACGATCCATTGAGGGCCAGGGCAAAGAGCATGATCCGCAGGTAGGCCGGACGGTCGTGGTAGAACATCGGAATGACGACGTTCTGCAGCTTGTCGTAAAGGGCCTGGGCATCCTTCGCCGAGGTGTCGGTCTTGCTGCCCTTTCGGACCTTGCCCTTCTCGTTGATGGCCCAGCCGGTCAGGTTCTCGACGCAGCCTTCGATCCACCAGCCATCCAGGATGCTCAGGGAAGGGATGCCGTTCAGGGCGGCCTTCATGCCGCTGGTCCCGGAGGCCTCATGAGGCGGCTGCGGGGTGTTCAGCCACAGATCGACGCCCGGGATCATGACCTTCGCCACGTCGATGTCATAGTTGGGCAGATACACGAGGCGCACTTTCGGCTCCAGGCGCTGGCGGGCCGCAAAGATCTGCTCGATCAGCTTCTTGCCCGGTTCGTCCTGAGGGTGCGCTTTACCGCCGAAGACAATCTGGAAGGGACCCGCGCCAGCCGCGATCTTCTGGAGCCGGTCCACGTCCCGGAAGATCAGGTCGGCACGCTTGTAGGCCGTGGCCCGCCGGCCGAAGCCGATCGTGAAGACCTCCGGATCCAGTCTCACCTTATGCGCCCGGGCGATCATACGGATCAGATTCGCTTTGCATTTGGTGTGGGCCTCCCAGAGTTCCGACGCCGGCACACTCAGCGCGTAGCGGATGCTGAAGTTGTCCGCCCGCCAGGCGGGGATGTAACGGTCCAGTAACTTGCGGATCGGGGTCGCGGTCCACGTACCAGCGTGAACGCCGTTGGTGATCGCCTCGATGCGATATTGGGTGAACATCTCCTGCGACACCCGGCCATGCTGCTGGGAGACGCCGTTGACATAGTGACTGAGATTCAGCGCCAGGTATGTCATGTTCAGCATTCGGCCGTCACCGGTCAGCGCTCCCTGGAGATCCCAGATCTTGTGCCGTCCGATAACTTTGCGCACCATGTCCATGGGGAATTTGTCGTGGCCGGCCGCCACGGGCGTATGCGTCGTAAAGACGCACTTGCGTCGCACGCTCTCCAGGTGCTGGGGCTTGATCCTTCGGCCACCCGACCGGTTGATTTCCTCGTCCAAGAGCGGAAGAATCAGGAAGGCCGCGTGGCCTTCATTCATGTGGAAGCGGTCGATCTGGTCATAGCCCAGCGTCCGCAGCATCCGCACGCCGCCCACGCCCAGGACATATTCCTGGCAGAGCCGGTAGCGATTGTCGCCACCGTAGAGGTAGTAGCTTAGCTCCCGGTCCCGCTCATCGTTGACGGGCAGGTCCGTATCGAGGAAGAGCACGGGCACGGTGAAACCGGTCATGCCCACCACGTCATATTGCCAAGCTCGCACCTTGACTTCCTTTTTCTCGATGACGATCGTGATCCGCGCTTCGAGCTCCTTCAGGTGCTCCGCGACGTTCCACAGGTCCGGTGTTTCGATCTGATGGCCGGAGGCGTCCAGCTCCTGATGAAAATAGCCCCGGCGGGCCAGCATCGTCACCGCCACCATCGGCACTTCCATATCGGCGGCGGTTTGGATCGTATCGCCCGCCAGGATACCCAATCCTCCGCTGTACGTGGGCATATCCGACCTCAGACCGATCTCCATGGAGAAGTAGGCCACCGACGGTCTGCCGGCGGGTATCGCGAGTTTCTGGTCTTTCATAAACAAGTATTCCATCCTTCAAGATTCACCTGAAACAAGATGCTCGTAGCACTTGTCAGCAGTTCTGCTTACCGGGTTTTTCGTTGGGCGTCAAGAGCTATAGACCTTACGAGGGCATTTATGAGAGACTTGCCTATGCCCAAGGTGTGCGGGAGAGGCTAAGCTGGCACTCCGGAGTTATGCCGGAGCCTGCGGGAAAATACTACGATCAGTATTCTCGCTAACCGGGGCCTGCGAATTCCTGACCGGGCGAATGAGGGCAATCCCTAGTTCCGGTCGCTTCCTAACGGCGTAAAAAAATATAGGTAGAAAACTGAGTAAGGTTAGGAGAGCAGACAGGGGCAACGGACAAAACCGATGATCGCAAGGTGCGGTTGCCAGAAAGGAAGTCGCACATGACAACGACAGGGATAAGAACTTTTGATCAATCTCTGGAGACCAAGAGAGAATGCCGGGTGGTGAGATCGAGGATGTCAAACGCATTCTGCCTCAGCCCATCCGGGATTTATGGCCTTGACACAGGCGCGGGGGAATAACTGTGAAAGTACCTCTGGAAATCGCTTTCAAAGGAATTCCGCATACCGACGAGATGGAGGCTCTGATCCGGGAGGAGGCGGACAAACTGGAGCGGGTCTGCCACTACCTGATCGGGTGTCGCGTCGCCGTCGAGAAGCGGCAGCAGCATCAGGAAATCGGCAATCCGTATCGCGTCCGCATCGACATCACGGTCCCGCCCGGCCACGAACTGGTGGTCAAACGCGAGCCCAGCAAGGGAGACATGCACGACCCGCTGGAGATCGTGATCAAACATGCCTTCACCGCGGCGGCGCGACAATTGCGGAAGCTCGTGGAACAGCAGCGGGGCGAGGTCAAGACGCATCCCGATCAGCAGGTGACAGCCGTCGTGCACAAGCTCTTTCCGCAGGAAGGATATGGCTTTCTGCGGACGGTCGATACGCAGGAAGAGATCTACTTTCACCGGAACAGCGTCTTGCACGACGACTTCGACCGACTGACCATAGGCTTGGGCGTGCGGTATACGGCGGAAGCAGGCGAGAAGGGCCTGCAAGCCACCTCGGTGCAGATCGTGGACAAGCCGCGTACCCCGCTGGAGGCTCCCTTCCGGGGATGAAGGAAAGTGCGACGTGTGATGGCTAGTTGTTGATTCACAAATCAAAAACCAACCCTCAACAATCCGACTTTCCTGGGCGCGTGCCGACGACTCTGTCAAGGCTCGGAAGAAGTGAGCCCTTCCTGGATGGCGTACTTCGTAAGCTGCGCGACGTTGTCGATCTCCAGCTTGTTCATGACGCGCAGCCGATGAGCCTCGACCGTCTTGGGACTGATGTGCAGCCGCAGGGCGATCTGTTTGGTGGTTCTGCCCTCGGCGAGGAGTTGGAGGACTTCGCGTTCCCGTTGGGTCAGCAGAGAAAACGCTGTTGGCTCGATCTTCTCTTCCGTGTGCACGAGATCCTCCACCACGATGTTGCTGATGGAGGGGCTGACGTAGGTCTTTCCTTCGGCCACGGTGCGTATCGCCCGCGCCAATTCGTCGAAGTCGCAGTCCTTGAGCAGGTATCCGGAAGCACCAGCCCGAAACATCTCCGTCACGTACCGTTTGGCCGAGTGCATGGACAGCGCGATCACCCGCACGCCAGGCGCTTCCCGCTGAATCTCCCGCGTGGCTTCAATGCCGTTCAGATCCGGCATGCTGATATCCATCACCACAATGTCCGGCAGCGACTCTCTTGCCAGTTCCACCGTAGTGTGTCCATCGCTGGCCTGGCCGACGACTTCCATGTCGTCCTCCTGCTGAATGGCTCGGCTCAGACCGTGGCGCACGATAGCATGATCGTCGGCCAGCAATATTCGAATACTCATAACATCGTCCCTCTTCTCTGCGTGGGTCCTCAAGCGTGTGATCCGGCGCTTGAGATCCCCGTCCTTCCTGTGGACCGGTGCCCCCCGGAGCGACTACTATTACCTGTCCTGAAAGACTGATATTAAATCGTCGGATTGGCGGTGTCAATCCTCGGTGATGATTTGTAGGGTAATTTTCTGCATCGAGTGTCCACAGTTTCGCTACGCAAAGTTCGCTCTTGACGTACGAGCAGGACTGCGGCCAGCACCGCCTGAGAATCATTAACCTGCGGGTCGGCATTTACGCTGAGGGAAATCGTCGGTTTCCTGATGCTGCCACAAGGGAGGATATGCTACGCCTCACGTAGAGAACCGGTGCGGGCAAGTGCCACGGCGTTCATTAGGAGAATCACATGTCAGGCTATAACACGAAGCCAGTCCGGGGCGCCTTGGGGCGCACCATTCTCTGTATCTGGTTCGTATGGTCGTATGCGGCGCCGGGGCTGAATTATGGCCAAGAGAAAGCCGAAGTGCCGAAGGCGTCCGTGCGCGTCGGCGGCGAGCCGCAGCGCGATCTACCCCGTCCCGAGCCTGGCAACGGGAGCATTACCATTCTCAAACGCCTGGGTAGCGCGTTCGCTTCCGTGATGGAGAAGGCCTCGCCGGGGGTGGTGGGGATACGATCGGAAAAGAGACTCCAGCGAGCGACGCAGGAAAAGCCCGCCCTCGGGTCGCTCGATCCGTTCGCGGAGGACTTCTTTGAGTATTTCTTCCGCCGACGAACGCCCCAGGAGGATTCTCCCCAACGCGAGTACATCCAGCGATCGCAGGGCTCGGGTTTCCTCATTTCTGAGGAAGGGCACATTCTCACCAACTACCATGTCGTGGCGGAGGCGGACAAGGTCGTGATCGATCTCGTCGATGGCCGCACCCTGGAGGCAGAGATCGTGGGGACCGATCCCGAGTCCGATGTGGCGGTCGTGCGGATCAAGACGGACAAGCTGGCTCCGGTCGCGTTGGGGAATTCCGACGCCCTGGAAGTCGGCGAGTGGGTGCTCGCCATCGGCAATCCCCTGGGTCTGAGCCACACGGTGACCGCGGGCATCGTCAGCGCCAAGGGCCGCAGCGGCTTCAATGTGACCACGTACGAGAACTTCATCCAAACGGATGCGGCGGTGAATATGGGCAATTCGGGCGGACCCTTGGTCAACCTGAACGGGGAAGCCGTGGGGATGAACACGTTCATTCTGGGACCGGCCGGAGGAAACATCGGGATCGGGTTCGCGATTCCGATCAACGCCGCGAAGGAGGTCGCCGACCAACTCATGAAGACCGGCACCGTGGAGCGGGGCTATCTGGGGGTCGTTCCGCAGGATCTGACCGCCGAACTGGCCGAGGCGTTCGAGCTCAAAGGCATCAAGGGCGCGATCATCACTCAAGTGACGGAGGATTCCGCCGCCGCCCGCGCCGGGCTGCGGCGCGGCGATGTCGTTCCGGAGTTTGGCGGTCTGGCGATTGACTCGGCCTCGCAGTTCCGTAATCTGGTCGCCAGCCGCAAGCCAGGCGACACGGTGGCAGTGGTGATCTGGCGCAACGGCGAACGCCGCACGATCGACGTGACGCTCGACAAACGTCCGAGCAGTGATGAACTCCGCGGCCGGCGGCGGGAACCATCCAAGCATCCGACCGAGGCACTGCCACGGCGCCTCGGACTGACGGTGCGGGACCTGTCGGCGGAGCAGGCGCAGCGCCCCGGGCTCAAGGACCAAACCGGCGTGGTGATTGCAAAGGTGTCCCCGGGCTCCGAAGGTGCGGACAAGGGGCTGCGAGAAGGATACGTGATCCGAGAGGTCAATCGCCAGGAGGTTCGCAATGAGCAGCAGTTCAAGGAGGCCGTCTCCGGCGTGCTGAAGGAGGGGCGTCGCCTCCTGCTGCTCATTACCGATGGCCGGGTCAGCCTCTACGTCGTGCTGAACCCAACGGAGGAATAGTCACGTGGCAATTCCAGGTCAGGAGGTTCAACATGAAAGCCTTGATTCTGACCGCCAATGGCGTTGAAGCATGTCCACATGAGCGCGGGTCTGGCACCCCTTTCAGTCGGGGCGATGCGGGATTCTGCGTTCTGCGGAAGAGCAGGGTTGTGTGACGAATCTGCAGAGGCAAACGATGGCGATCCAAGTGAAACGGGCATACGACAAGCCGCAGAAGAGCGACGGCTTCCGAGTTCTTATCGATCGCATCTGGCCGCGTGGCATTCGCAAGGAGGAGTTGAAGCTCGACGAGTGGCTCAAGACTCTGGCTCCGAGCACTGAACTGCGCCAATGGTTCGGGCACGATCCCCAGAAATGGGACGAGTTCCGGACTCGGTACTTTCAGGAGCTCGATGCCCATCCCGACGAGATTCAGAAGCTGCGTGCGAAGGCCCGGGAGGGGCCCTTGACGATCGTCTTCGGATCCAAGGAGGAGAGATTCAACAACGCGACCGCTCTGAAGGAGCACCTGGAGAGTCGTCGGCCCTGAGATCACGGTGCTCCGCCTGCCCTGCGCGGTTGCCGAGTGCCCTTACGTCTCCGGCTGATCGTCCGGCAGCTTTGGCGGCGCCGGCGGCTCCGGTGTGCTGGGGCCGGTAGCGATTACCCGGGTCTCTCGGAATCCTTCAAAGCCTTTGAGTTGCTCCGTCATCTTGGTCAGGCGCTGCTCCACCAGCCAGTGGATCGTGTCCTCCTCATCCGGTGCGCCGGCCTTGAAGCCCGTGAGAAGCTCAAGCCCTTCGTCAATCGTGCGGATGGGATAGATGTGAAAGACCCCATCGGCAATCGCCTGCTGCACGTCCTTGCGGAGGATCAGATTCCGGACGTTGCTTTGCGGAATGCAGACCCCTTGGTGTCCCGTCAAACCCACTTCCCGACAGACGTCGAAGAAGCCTTCCGTCTTTTCGTTGACGCCGCCGATGGCCTGAATCTGCCCCCACTGGTTGACCGAGCCCGTGACGGCGATGTCCTGGCGGATCGGGATCTGGGCCAGGGTCGAGATCAAAACGTACAATTCGGCTGCACTGGCGCTGTCGCCTTCGACGCCGCTGTACGTCTGCTCGAAGCAGATACTGGCGGAAAGCGTCAGAGGCCGGTTCCGTCCGTACTTGTTCCTTAGATACCCGCCGATGATCAGCACGGCTTTGTCGTGGGTCCGGCCCGAGAGCTTTGCCTCGCGCTCGATGTTGATCAGGCCCTCCGATCCCAGTCCCACCGAAGCCGTCACCCGCGTGGGCCGGCCAAACGCGTAATCCCCCAGGTCGATAACCGCCAGCCCATTGACTTGGCCGATCTTGCGGCCCTGCACATCGACCAGCAGCGTGCCCTCTTCAATGAACTCCCGAATTTTCTCGGCGATGCGGTCGGACCGATAGACACGGTTCCGGAGTGCCTGCTCCACGTGGAACGCCTCCACGAACTCGACGTTCTGGTTGCGTGCGAAATAGTCCGCCTCACGGATCAGGTCGGCCGTTTCCGAGAAATGGGTCAACAGTTTCGATTTGTCGCCCACTTCCCGGGAGCCAAAGCGGATGATCTCTCCGACGGCTTCCCGCGTGAAGGCTTTGAGGTGTTCCTCGCGGACCGTCGTAGCAACGAACCGGGCGTACTGCATCTGCTCTTTCTCGCCCCGCGGCATCTCCGTCCCGAAATCGGCTTTGATCTTGAAGACGAGAGGGAACTCGTCGTCATAGAACCGCAGCGTGTAATAAAGCAGAGGATTGCCCAAGACAATAACCTTGGTGTCGATCGGGATTGGTTCCGGACGCAGGTCCCCCGTGCTGAAGGGAATCCAGGGGTTGAAGCTTTCGATCTGCATGCAGCCGCTCTTAAGGGCGCGCTTCAGGCTCTTGTAAACGAAGGGCTCCGTCAGAGCGTCCTCGATATTGAAGATGAGGTAGCCGCCATTGGCGCGCAGCAGGCTACCCGCCGCGATTTGTGTGAAGTTGGTAACCAGCCGGCCCCGCCGGTCGACCGAGCGGTCGATGCTCCCGAACAGATTGCGGTACGTGGGCGCCTCCTCCACGAGAACAGGCGCCGTCTTGGCTTGGCTGTTATCCACAATCACGTTGACCTTGTATTCGAGGAACTGGTAGTCCATATCGGCGCCGAGCATGCCCTGCAATTGCGGCGGAATGGGCTGCGTCGTGCCGCCTTCCCGAAAATCGGAGAGATTGTCGAGGGCATAGTTGCGTACGCGGTCGAGATACTGCAAGATCCGCTCATTGCCGACGTAGGATTGCTTCATGGCGTCGATGAGCGGGGCGACGACGTAGCTGGCGAACTGCCGCTCGGCGCCGCGCACTTCCTCGCCCAGATTTTGCATCATCTCCCGCTGGTCCTGCATCATCCGACCGACTTCGCGTGCCAGGTCCTTCTCTCCCTCGCCGATACGATCTCGTTCCTCCGCCGACAAGGTTTCCAACTGCTCCGGGCTCTCGGCGAGTTTGCCATTGATATAGGGCAGGAAGGAGATTTGTCCGTTGGGAGTGAACACGACTTCGAAGCCGCGATTCTTGGCCATGTCGGTCAACCGGTTCGTGTATTCCTCCAGCTTCCTCTCGTACTTGCGGCTGAGTTGGTCTTTCTCCTCTCGGAATTCCTGTTGTCGAAAGGCTTTGGGCAAGGCTTCCTTCAGCCGGGAAATGAGCCGATCCATATCCCTTTCGAGCTGCTTGCCTTGGCCGGGTTTCAGGCGAATCGCCCAAGGTCGATCCGGATCATCGAAATTGTGAACATAGACCCAATCGTCGGGGGCAGGAGACCCGGCGAGATGCTTCTGCAGGCTATTGCGGATCGTCTCGATCTTGCTGGTCCCGGTCAAACCGGCGGCGTAGATATTGTAGCCGGTCTGGCGAACGCCCAAGCCCACCTCCAGAGCCGCCAGCGCCCGGTTTTGGCCGATGAGCTCATCCAGCGGCTCCAACTCCGCCGTGGTCTTGAACGGCAGGGCATTCCAGTCCACCGCGGAATCGGTCTGCTCGACCGGCAGTTCCGGCACGGGCGGTGTGGTCTGAAGCGGCGGGTAGCCCACCTCCATGGCGGCCGTGCCTTGGATTTCTTCCTGCTGCACATGGTCCATGATCGCACCCTAATTCATCTATTCTTTGGTCTTGGGTATGGTTACCGTCAGTACCCCATCCTGCCAGTGGCTTTCGATTCCCCGGTTCTCGATGTCGTTATCGAACTCGAAGGTGCGCACGAACCGCCCATCAGGCCTCTCACACAGGTGGGTCGTGGCCTCGTCACATTGCGGCAGCTTCCGCTCGCCCTCGATGGCCAGGATTCTCCCTTCGACAACGATCCGCACCTGCTCCGTCTTGACTCCGGGCAAATCCACCTCAATGGTGAAAGCGTCCTTGTCCTCACGGACATCGAGGGCCGGATTCCATCGAACCGCTCCCCACGGTCTGTGAATCATCTCATCGAACATGGCGTGGATCGCATAGTGATGAAAATACAGGCCCCGCTTCTCCGTGACGCCGTGCTGCCGACAAATTTGGATTCTCCGATTGCGGTCCCCTGATACCGTCATTCCGCATCCTTTCGTTGGAGGCCTCCGGCAGGCGATCCCCGCCAGCGGAACCCTTGCCAGGGAGACTACGTTCGACAAAGTCCGCCCTCAATCAGGAAAATCCTGCGAGAGCGGCGTTCCCAGCAAAGCGGTTGCCTGCCAGAAGAGCGATCAATAGCGCGGCGAAAAGTCAGGAAGCAAGCCGCCACAATTGAGCATATTCCTTAATTGCGTCGCAGACGCTGCCAACGTAGCATTCTCTGTAAAGAGAAGATGAAAGAGCGGTTGGTAGTGTGTATGACCATATTCTTGCCTGTGCCAGGCAAGAGCGGACAAATGGCGCGGCACTTCTTAACAGAGAGATGCGTGGCGAATAACCACGCATCTTTCTTATACACATATGAACATCTGGATGATGACGAACACGTTCACGCCGTTTGTGGGAGGAGTGGCGCGGTCCGTGGTGGCATTTGCCAGGGAGTGTCGCAGGGCGGGCCATCGCGTGGTGATCGTCGCCCCGGTCTTCGAGGGAATGCCGGCCGTGGAGGAGGACGTGATTCGCGTCCCGGCGCTGCAGGATTTCAACGGGAGCGATTTCTCGCTGGCGTTGCCGGCGCCGGGCGTTCTTTCCTCCCATCTGGAAGAGTGCCGGCCGGATATCGTGCATTCGCATCATCCGCACCTCCTGGGCAATACGGCGGTCCGGATCGCGTGCCGGCTCAGTCGGCCGCTCGTCTTCACCCATCACACGATGTACGAGCACTACGTCCATTATGTGCCAACCGGAGCCAATCGGCTCCGCGAGTTTGTCATTGCTCTGGTGACCGGATACTGCAACCTGTGTGACTGCGTCGTCGCGCCGAGTCAGAGCGTCGCCGCTATCCTGCGCGAGCGAGGTGTTCAGACCCCGATCCGGATCGTTCCTACGGGCGTGGACCTCCGCCGCTTCGCGCCAGGCGACGGTCAGGCGTTTCGTCGCTCGCACAGAATCCCGAAGCACGCGTTTGTGGCTGGTTACGTCGGACGTTTGGCACCAGAGAAGAATCTCCTGTTCTTAGCGGAGGCGGTGAGCCGGCAGATAGCCCGGATGCGCTGTGGGCACTTTCTGGTCGTGGGATCCGGCCCTTCCGCCCAAGAGATCCGGGAGGTCTTTGTCCGTGATGGACAAAGGCGACGCCTGCATCTGGTCGGCTCCCTGGACGGACAGGACCTCGTCGATGCCTATCACGCGCTGGACCTCTTCGTCTTCGCCTCGTACAGCGAGACGCAGGGCATGGTGTTGACAGAGGCGATGGCGGCGGGAAAACCGGTGGTGGCGCTTGATGCACCCGGGGTCCGGGAAGTCGTGGCGGATGGATACAACGGTCGCCTGCTCCCCTCGCCCAGCGTGGCAGGCTTTGCGGCGGCCATTGGAGAGATTGACTCAGCCTCTTCCCTGGAACGTCAGGAGTTGCAGCAAGCGGCACGGGAGACGGCCCAGCGGTTTTCCATGGATCGGTGCGGCCGCGAGCTCCTGAGCGTCTACGATGAACTCCTGAGTCGGCAGCCACGCGGACCGAAGGATGAAAGCGTCTGGCACCATGCGATGGAGGAGATCAAGGCAGAATGGGAACTGCTCAAGAACATGGCCGAGGCGGTCGGCAAGGCCGTGAAAAGCTGAGAAATCGATGAGGATGATGGATGATGGATCGTCGCTGGTTCAGTCGAAGCGAGTGGCTGATCCGACTCTTGCGACTGACCAAGACCCAAGAGACAGCTTCCGAGCCGGGACTGGTGCTGATCCAGATCGACGGGCTCGCCCGGCACCAACTCGAACGCGCGATGGCGCAGGGACATCTGCCTTTTCTTGCCAAGCTCATGCAAGAGCATGCGTACCAATTGCACTCGCTTTACAGCGGCATGCCCTCCAGCACCCCGGCGATGACAGCGGAGCTTCTCTATGGGGTGAAATGCGCCGTCCCGTCCTTCAGCTTCTATAGCCGGCCGGACAAGGCCGTCTTCCGCATGTTCGATCCTCACGCCGCCCGGCAGATCGACCAACGCTTGCTGGCCCAGGGGCCCCCGTTGCTGGCCGGCGGCAGTGCGTATGCGTGCATTTACACGGGCGGCGCGGCCGAGACGCATTTCTGTGCCTGCACGATGGGGCTCGACGATCTGCTGCGGCGCCGCTATCCGCTCCGCTTGTTCATCATCCTGCTGCTGAGTGTCTACAGCCTGGTGCGCGTGGGCGTTCTCCTGGCCATCGAGTTTCTCCTGGCCCTGTTCGACTGCGGGCGGGGCTTGATTGCCGGGCAGGACCTGTGGAAGGAACTGAAATTTGTGCCCTCGCGGGTGGGGGTGTCCATTCTGATGCGGGAACTGGCAACGATCGGGGCCAAGATCGATGTGACGCGGGGCTTGCCGGTGATTTATCTCGACCTGGTCGGCTATGACGAGCAGGCCCACCGCCGTGGACCCAGCTCGCGCTTCGCGCACTGGTCCCTCAAAGGCATCGACGGGGCGATTGCCCGCATCTGGAAAGCGGCCCAAGGGTCTTCGCAGCGCCACTATGAGGTGTGGGTCTTTTCCGACCACGGGAACGAGGAGACGGTCTCCTATCCCCAACGGACAGGGCGGACCCTGCAGGAGGCAATTGCCGAGGTCGTCGGTGGGGGCATCCGGACGTTTGTGGGGGAACACGACAACCCCGTGGTGCCCTTGCGGAGGACTCATTCGTCCCGGGTGGGTAGATCCGGCATCCGGCCGCGCGTGCGCTGGAGCGTGAAAGCGGCGACGCCTCTGCACTTCTATACGGCCGAGCCTGTGGTCGCCGCCATGGGACCCATCGGACATGTCTATATCGATCGGCCTCTGGATCGCCCGGAACGGGATCGCCTCGCCCGGGCCCTTGTCGAGCGGGCGCAGATTCCGATGGTCGCCGTGGTTGAGGACCGGGACCGTATCTGCGTGTGGAGAAAAGAGGGACAATTCGTGCTCCCTGAGGATGCCGCTCTCGTATTCGCCCCCGACCATCCGTTCCGCGAGGAGGTCGCGCACGATTTTATCACCCTCTGTCGCCATCCCGACGCCGGCAATTTTGTGCTCTGGGGATGGGACCGGAGCGGATCATCCTGCGCCTTCTCGATTGAAAGCGGATCGCACGGCGGTCCCGGCCTGGAAGAGACGCACGCCTTCCTCTTGTCGCCCGTCGAGGCGCCGATCCGGGTGGGAGAAGGAGGATACCTGCGACCGCTCGATCTTCGCAACGCGGCCCTGCGACACCTGGGGCGGGATGTGAGCCGGCTGAGGGTTCGCGCGCCATCTGCCCAGAGCAAGGACAGCGCGCAGGCGCGGGTGAGTGACGCGCGTTAAGGTGCGGGTTTCACGTGGCCTGCGGCGTGGGCGGCGCCGATCAACTCCTCCGGATTCGTGCCGGGACCGGACGCAAAGCGCGACGAGAAAGAATACGGGCCCTGGAAGCTGCCGGTGCCGTCTTTCAGACTCCTTTGCCAAACGGCTTGGGCGGTTCGCTCTGCCATGAGTGGACTCCTTGGACGCCTGCTACCGTTCAATGATAATGGCGGAAGTGGGGCATTCGTCCGCCGCTTCCTGCGCGGCATCCTGATAGGGCTCGGGGATCTCGCTCACTTTGACGAAGGCCCGATCCTCTCCCATCTCGAAGACTTCCGGGCAGATCTCGACGCAACGACCGCAGGAAATGCAGTCTTCAGTCACACGTGCTTTCATGAGATTCTCCTTGCACTGATGGTCCTCCACGATTCTCGCGGTTTCCCCGACCCTCTTCCCCTGGGAGTCCTGCGCCGTATCCCGCGTCAGGGCGTACTTCACGGGGGTGGTTCTCGGGTTCATGCCCGCCGCGACCGCTCTGGCAATAGCATGGTCTGTGACCGTGCCGACCGTCTCATTATCCTCCACCACGGGCAGAGCGTCGAGTCCGAACTTCCTCATCCGATCCGCGGCCTCGCTGAGCATGGCGCTGGAACTGATTCTGCGAATGTCCGACGAGGCACGCGGGGTCTGGGAACGCTTTCGTGCCTGGCTGCTCCTGGTCTCTCGCGTTTTCATGCCTCACCCGTGTGCCGTCGGCTGTCAGCAGTTCTCTGTAAGTTGCCCACCGGTATATCAACAATTACCGCCTGGGCCTGGTCTGGCCCATGAGGAATCTGCCTAATCTGTCGCGACGATGGCCCACCTACTTCGCGACCCGTCCCGTGTCACGGGGCCGTGTCAGCAATTCTGAGCCTCAAATCAGGAGAAAGCCCGGCATCTACGATTTACGATTTACGATTTACTATTCTGGTGCCGCCAAGATCGATACACACGAATAGTAGACTGTAGATAGAAAATGGCAAATGAAAAGGGCATGCTGCGCAGCATCAACAATCTGATCCGTTTCTCGCTGGGGGCCGAAGTCGGCGTAATCGGCCGGGTTCACTCGTTCCTTTTCGACGGTCGTGACTGGACGATCCCTCGGCTCCGGTCAATCGGGAGTACGAGGCGCGGATGTATGACTACTATGGTCGGCCGAAGTACTGGGCGTGAAGATGGATCCAAGAGTCGGGGTGGTCCAACCTCATAGGCGGTTGTCGAATGCCCGTTCACAACAGCGACATTGAGGAGATCCTGGATGCGGTCGCCAATCTGTTGGAGATCAAGGGCGAGAATGCCTTTCGGGTGCGGGCCTATCGTAATGCCGCCCGAACCATCCAGGGGCTGTCTCAGAGCGTCACCGAGATGGTCCGGCAGGGCACGGACCTGTCCGAGCTGCCCGGCGTGGGCAAGGACCTGGCGGGAAAAATCGAGGAGATCGTCCGGACCGGCACCCTCCCGCTTCTGACGGAGCTGCACGGGGAGATGCCCGCCGGCTTGACCGACCTGATGAAGGTCCCGGGGCTGGGGCCCAAGCGGGTCGCTATCCTCTACAAGGAACTGGGCATAGCGGCCTTGGACGATCTCGTGCAGGCCGCTGAGCAGGGGCGCATTCACGCTATCGGAGGATTCGGCCAGAAGACGCAGCAGCGAATTCTGGAAGAGGCGGCCAAACTGCGACAGAGGCAATCGAAGCGTATCAGCCTGGTCGTGGCGGAACAGATTGCCGGGCCTTTGGTCGAGTATCTCCGGCAGACGCCGGGTGTCCACGACACTGTCGTCGCAGGCAGCTATCGGCGACAAAAGGAGACCGTCGCCGACCTCGACATCCTGGCCACGTGCGGAAAGAACAGCCAAGTCATGGATCGATTTGTCGGCTACGAAGAGGTCAGACAGGTCGTCTCACAGGGCGGGACACGATCCACGGTCGTGCTTCGCGCAGGCGTCCAGGTGGACATGGAGGAGATTGTGAAGGCGGCCCGCCGGATCGGCTGCATTCTGGAGGTCAACGCTCACCCGGACCGGCTCGATCTCAATGATGTCCACTGCAAGATGGCCAAGGATATGGGCGTGAAAGTCGCTTTGTCCACGGATACGCACCGGCTGGGCGACCTCGATTACATGCGGTTCGGCGTCGGGCAGGCACGGAGGGGCTGGCTGGAGCCGGACGACGTGATCAATACCAAGAGTGTGAACGAACTCCGAAAGCTTCTGCGAAGGAGGTCGTAGGTAGGCTGCGCTGCTCGTTGGTAGTGTGCCCGTAAGGGCATATTCGAAGAAACGCCTCACGGCGTCACTACAAGCGGAAAACGAGCGTCGCAATCGATAGACGTCGGGCGATCAGCAATGGATTTCAAGAAGAATCCCAGAACGGACTTCAAGAGCATCCAGAAGCTCAGCAAAGAGCAGATGCGACGGGAGATCGATGCGCTGCGGGAAGGAATTGAGTACCACGATTACCTGTACTATGTGAAGAATCAGCCAGCGATCTCCGATGAGACTTACGACAAGCTCTTCCAACGGCTTCAGCAGCTTGAAAAGGCTTTTCCCGAGTTTTCTTCCGCGGTCTCTCCGACGGCACGAGTTGGCGGGCAACCCGCCGCCAGACTCGAGAAGGTTCGACACACGGCCCCGATGCTGAGCTTGAGCGCGGTGTACAAGGAGAAGGAAGTCGAGGATTTCGATCGTATGGTCCGGCGGGAGGCAGGGGGCAACAGCGTCGAGTACACCGCCGAACCGAAGTTCGACGGACTGTCCGTCGAGGACCTGAAGCAGATCGAAGGTTTTGCCGAAAAATCCGCCCGGCAACTGTACGATGCCATCCAGCGTGCCAAGAAGGCACCGCTGGATCGCTTCCTCTACGCGCTCGGCATCCACCGAGTCGGCCAGCACACCGCCCGGACAGTCGCCCACCACTTCGGGAGCATCGAGGCGCCGGAGCGGGCCGGACTCCCGAACATGGAAGTCGTCGAAGGCATCGGCTCGACGGTGGCACAGAGCATCTACCGCTTCTTCCAGCAGGACCAGACGAGACAGACACTGCGGCAGTTGTCTGAGGCGGGGGTGGAGGGGGAGCCCATGCCGTCACACAAGACCGGAGGACGGCGGACAGAAAGCAGACGACAGAGAACCCATACCCAAGGATGGAGGACAGAGGACAAGGAACGACGCCGTCATCCGTCCTCTGTCGTCCGTCATCCGACAAGGAGGTCACCGTCATGACAACCGCAACGATCCGTGCTGGCTCGAAGCTGAGCGAGCAGGTCCATGATTTTGTCCGCAGGGGTTTCATGCCTCAATATGGCCGCCGGGCGCAGTTCGAGTCCGACGACTTGTGGAGGCAGCCGAGATGCTCTCCGGATTTGAGGATCTCACCGAACAGGAATTCATGCTGGAGATCACGTTCATCCTGAACGCGACGCACGGCCTGCGGTTGGTCGAGCGGTTCGACGCCTGTGTCTCCGTCGAGGAGCATACGGACCTTGCCACCGACGTGGACCGAGCGGTCGAGTATGCCCGGCGCTACTATGCGATCTGTCCCGAGCGGTTCTACGTGAAAATCCCCTTCACCCCCGCCGGCCTGCTGGCGACACGTGGGCCCGGCAGGAAGGAATCCCGATCAATCACACCCTGGGGTTCTCCGCCCGGCAGAACTACGTGATCACGCGGCTGTCCGGCCCGAATTTCGTGAATGTCTTCCTGGGCCGGACTCAACACGTTCCGGGCCGATCAGAAGGAGATGGACGACCACGTCCGGGAAGTGCTGAAGAAGACCGGCTCCTGGTCTTAGGCAAAGGCCGGGGCGGATCGGACTGTCGTGTCACTCCGCAGTATGGACGGGAACAGGACTCTATCTGCTCTCCCACACCACGTCATAGCTGCCGGTGACACCCTGCATGACCAGGGTGAGAACCCATTTGCCGGCCATCGGTTTCAGCGGGCGCGACTCGTTGAGGGTCTGGCCCGCGTTCACCCAGCCCTGCCATTCCGGGTCGCCCTGCGGATTGACCAGGGTGTAGACAAACGACCCGGCGGAGGCACGGAGACTCAAGGACAACGTGAGGCGCGACGCCGACCTGGGCTGGTCGTACGGGATTCGCAACGAACCGGACTCGTTCCGAACGGCCTGTCGGCTGGCCTTGGATTGGCCGCGCTGGCCCGAGGAACAACCGCCCAAAACGAGGAAAGACGCCAGCAGCGCGAATGACATGACGCGGACTAGTTTCATAGAGACTCCAGACCCAGTTGGTAGCGACACCCAAGAACGGTAGAAAGCCGTAAGTTTGCGGTATCGGGCCTGGAATGTCAAGCACTAACGCGGAAGTTTCAAAGCCCTCGCGCGGAATTCCCCGCACCAACGCGGGGCGCGTTCGTAAGAAAAGCAGATGAGCGGCGGTGATCGGCCCGGTGACGCGGAGCCGGTTACGCCGAGAAGGGAGGTGCTTATCGACCGTGATGAGTTTGCGTTCTTTCTGACTTGCCCCGGCACACTACCCCGTGGCCGGGGTGTTTTTTTGCCGCCGTCGGTTCGACCGGGCGGCCGGCGTCCTCCGGATCAATACTTGGAGACATTCAGTTCCGTAGGAGTGCCCGTAACCAGGTAGACCACGCTCTCGGCGATGTTCGTGGCACGGTCGGCAATCCGCTCGATGTTGTGCGAGGCCCAGATCAGATAAGTGGCTCGGGTGATGACGGACGGGTTTTCGATCATGCGATGAAGCAGGTCATGATAAGCCTGGTCATAGAGCTTGTCGACCTCATCGTCTTCATTGCAGATCGCACAGGCGGTTTTGGCATCGCGGCTCACGAAAGCCTCCAGACTCCGGCGGAGCATGCTGACGGCTTTCTCGGCCATCGCCGGCAGGTACGTCAGGGACTTGACGAGCGGCTGATCGCCGTGCATCAAGACGATCTTGCCGATGCCCTCGGCGTAGTCCCCGATGCGCTCGAGGTCGCGCACAATGCTCAGGGCCGCGATGATCTCCCGCAGGTCGGAGGCCACCGGCTGCTGCGTGGCGATCAGATCGACGCACTGCTCCTCCAGTTCCCAGCGCTTCCTGTCGACGCGGGTATCGTTGGCGATCACCTGCCTGGCCTGGTCCGCATTGAGGCTCCCCAGGGCAGCGACTGACTGATGAATGGCGTCGATGACCATCTCGCCCATCGCCAGGACATCACGTTCCAGCTCTTTCATGCGTTTGTGAAAGCCTTCTCTTGGCATTTCCGATTTCCTATTTACTATTCAAGATTCGCGAAAGCGATTTACGATCGGAGCCGGTACACCAAATCGTAAATAGTAAATCGTAACCTGTAAATCACCCGAACGATCCGCGTATATAATCTTCGGTCAATCGTTCCCGGGGGTTCGTGAAAATTCTCTGGGTGTCGGCGAATTCGATCAGGCGCCCGAGGTACATGAAGCCGGTAAAATCCGAGACGCGGGCCGCCTGCTGCATGTTGTGCGTGACAATGACCAGGGTGTAGTCCTGGCGCAGGACGCGGAGCAGTTCCTCCACGCGCAGGGTCGCGATGGGGTCGAGGGCCGAGCAAGGCTCGTCGAGCAGAATAATATCGGGCTTGAGGATGAGCACCCGGGCGATGCACAGCCGTTGCTGCTGTTCGAGCGTAAGGGAATGAGCATTGGTCCTGAGCCGGTCCTTGAGGTCGTCCCAGAGTCCGACCTGTTCCAGACCTTGCCGGACGCTCTGCAGGATCTGGTCGCTACGGCTGAGCATATTGTGGATGCGCAGGCCGAATTTCAGGTTGTGGTAGATGGACAGGGAGAAGACGTTGGGCCGCTGAAACACCATCCCCACTTTCCGCCGCAGGGCGACCACGTCGGTATCCGGCGCGAGGATATCCTGCCCGTCGATTACGATTTGGCCCTTCACCTGGGTGCGCTCGACCAGATCGTTCATCCGGTTGAAGCAACGCAGCAGGGTGGACTTGCCGCAGCCGGACGGGCCAATGATCGCCGTGACATTGCGGGCGGGAACCCGGATGTTGACATCGGTCAGCGCCTGGAAGCTGCCGTAGTACAGGTTCAGGTCAACGGTCTGTATTTTGGATTCGACTTCCATACTATCCGAATCTGCCCGTGATGTAATCGTCGGTGCGTTTGTCCTGCGGAATGGTGAAGAGGTCGTGGGTCGGCCCGATCTCAACCAACTCCCCCATCAGGAAGAACGCGCAGCGCTCGCTGACGCGGGAGGCCTGCTTCGTATTGTTCGTCACCAGAATCTGCGTGTAGTCCGTCTTCAACTGTTGCATGGCGTCCTCGACCTTCGCGGTCGAGATCGGGTCGAGGCCGGAGCACGGCTCATCGTACAGAATGACCTGCGGCCCGACGGCGAGGGTTCGCGCGATGCAGAGCCTCTGCTGCTGACCGCCGGAGAGACGCACCGCCGGCTCCTGGAGGCGGTCCTTCACTTCCTCCCAGAGATAGGCCCGCTGGAGGGCCTCTTCCACGGTGCGACGGACGGTCTCCTTGTTCGTTGTGCCATGGACTTTGAGACCATAGGCGACATTCTCGAAGATGGTGACCGGCAGCACCTGCGGCAGCGCGAAGATGATACCGATCTTCTTCCGCAAGAGATTGTCGCTGAGGGTTCGCGTGTCGCGACCGTCCAGGAGAATCTCGCCCGTCTGCGAGTACGTGCGATGGAGGTAGTTGAGCCGGTTCAGCGCCCGCAGGAAAGTGGTCTTACCGCTGTTGGCCGGTCCGATGATCCCCAGGATCTCGTTGGGGGAAATCTCGATGTTGATGTCCCGCAGGACTCGCTGGGAGCCGAAGAAGCAGTCCAGATGGACGGTTTTGATGACCGGTTCGCTTACCATAACCTCTTTTTTCGATAGTGCGCCCGCAGGATGATGCTGACGAGATTCATCAGAAAGACCAGGGCGATCAGCGTCAGGGCCGTAGCGAAGCTAAGGGAGATCGGAATATTGGGCACTTGGGTCGCGATCACGTACAGGTGGTAGGGCAGAGCCATCACCTGATCGAAGGCCGAGTGGGGCAGACGCGGCAGGTAGAAAGCGGCCACGGTGAAAAGGATAGGGGCCGTCTCACCCGCCGCACGGCTGAGGCTCAGGACGGTGCCCGTGAGAATGCCGGGGATGGCGTAGGGCAGCACGCAGTAGCGGATCGTCTGCCATTTGGTGGCGCCCAGCGATAGGCTGATCTCGCGGTACGTGAAGGGCACAGATTCCAGTGCTTCCTTGGAGGCGGTAATGATGACGGGTAGGCTCATGATCGCCAGCGTGAGCGAGCCGGCGAGAATGGACGTGCCCAAGCGCAAGAGCAGGACAAATGCCGTGAAGCCAAATAGACCATACACGATCGAGGGAATCCCGGAGAGGTTCACTACGGACAGCTTAATCATGCGTGTGAACCAATCGTCGCGGGCGTACTCGACGAGATAGATGGCCGAGAGCACACCCAGCGGCAGGGAGAACAGCATCGTGCCGATCACCAGCGCGATCGTGCCCACGATGGCGGGGAAGATGCCCCCGGCCTTCATACCGTTGCGGGGCGCTTCCGTGAGAAACTGCCAGGAGATGGCCCCGGCACCGTTGATGACGATGTAGAGGATCACCAGGATGATGGGCACCACAACAAGCAGCGTAATCCCGCCCAGGATGGAGAAGGCGATCTGCTGGCGGATCTTGGCTCCGTTCATTTCCTGGCCCTTCGCAGAAACAGGTCGGCGACGAAATTGATGGCGAACGTGATGGCGAACAGGACGAGGCCGACGGCGAACAGGGCGTAGTAGTGGTCGGAGCCGCCGACCGTCTCGCCCATTTCGCCCGCGATGGTCGCGGTCAGGGTCCGCAGCGGTTGCAGAATCGACTTGGGTATCACGGGCGCGTTGCCCGTGACCATCAAAACGACCATGGTCTCGCCGACGACCCGGCCGATCCCGAGCATGACCGCGGCCAGGATACCCGACGAGGCGGAGGGCAGGACAATCCGCCAAAGAGTCTGCCAGCGGGTGGCGCCCAGACCGAACGCGGCTTCTCGATAGGTTCTGGGCACGCTGGTCAGAGCGTCCTCGGAGATGCTGATGATGGTGGGCAGGGCCATGAAGGCCAGCAGGAGACTGCCCGTCAGGCCGCACATGCCCGTCGAGAGGTGGAACGTATCCCGCAGGACCGGCGCCAGCCAGATGATGCCGAGGAACCCCAACACCACGCTGGGGATGGAGGCAAGGATCTCCACCAGCGATTTCAGGACGTTCTTCAGGTGCTTCGGGGCGACCTCCGCGATGAACATGGCCGAGCCGACTCCCAGCGGCACGCAGATGAAGATCGCCCATACCGTCACGTAGATCGAGCCCAGCAGCAGGGGAACGACTCCGAACTTCGGCGGGTCGGAGATGGGCAGCCATTCCGTGCCGAAGAGGAACTGGCGCAGCGGGTACTGCCGGAACAACGACAGCGAATCTTTCAGGAGAAACAGGAAGATCAGGAAAACGAAGACGACGACCGCGAAGCCGCTGAGCTTGATGCAGGTCTCGATGATCGGCTCGCCGACTCTGCGCCGCAGTCGGTTCAGCATGGGGGGTGGACCCGCCGCGGAACCGTGCGGCTTGGCAGGCAATGCGATGGATTCGCTATTGTTCTCGAGCAACGGTCGCTCCTACCGGTATCGGCACGAACCCGGTTTCCATGAATTGCTTTTGCCCCCTCGGGCTCAACGTGAAATCGAGGAATAACCTGACGATCCCCTGCGGCTCGCCGTTGGTGTACGCAAAAAGCGGCCGTGAAAGCGGATAGGTCTTCTTCTGGACGTTCGCCACGTCAGGCAGGTAGAATTCCTGGTCCTTGCCGATCCGGAGGGCCTTCGTTCGATCTGACAGGTAACCCATGCCCAGGTACCCAATGGCGCCCTCGTTGCCGGCCACCTCTTCCACGATCGCCTGCGACGAGGTCAGCAGCAATGTCTCCCTGGAGAACTCGCCCTTGCTGTCTTTCTTGCCCAGTTGGATGACCTCATCCTTGAAGTACATGTGGGTGCCCGAGCTGACCTCGCGGGAGAGGGTTACGATGGGAAGGTCCTTGCCACCGGACTCCTTCCAATTTCTGGCTTTTCCCGTGAAAATCCTGTGCAAGTCCTGGATCGTCAGCCTGTCGACAGGATTGTTCTTGTTGACGATGACCGCGACGCCGTCGTAGGCGACCACGAATTCCCTGGGGTTGACGCCGTGCTCGCGGGCAATCTCGACTTCCTTGGGCTTCATCTCGCGGGAGGCGGTGGCCACCTCGCAGGTCTTGTTGATCAGCGAGGCGATTCCCACGCCGCTGCCGCCCCCAGTCACGGCGACGAAGATGTGCGGATAGTCCTTCATGAACTCCTCGGCGACCATCTGCACGGCGTTGACCATGGTATCGGAGCCCTTGGTCTGGACGAATCCCTGGGGCTCGTTCGGGTCAATGCTCTCGCCGCAGCCGCCGAGAACGACGACCATCAGTGCCGTGAAGAGAAAGATCAAGGTCCGTAGGCCCATACTGACGATTGTAGAATCGATCCCGGCAATCACAACCCTAAACAGTCCGTAGGCATATACTTACACGTCGCATGGTGTGTCTTTGCCCAAGCGTTGCTCCCACCTCTACCACGGTTGTGTTAGGAAATTATTAGCTCTTCATGAGAATTCTGTTAAGATAACCCCGCCACAGGGATGGCAGTGGTCGCGCAGAGTCATCGACCCCGACGCGACTGCGGTTGGAGTCTGCACGGCGACCCAGGTAGTTTCCGTCGCTGAAAAGAAGGAGAAGTGCATGGTTTTTCGGTTTTTCCCTAAGACTTTCAACTTTTTTGACCTGTTCGAGAAGCAGGTGAGCCATGCCGTAGAGGCGGCGTGTCTGTTCAAGGAGATCGTATCCCGCGGCGATATCACCGAAGATGTGATGAGCCGGATGGCCTCCATCGAGCACCAGGGCGATGACGTCGCGCACAAGATCATCGACCAATTGAACAAGACGTTCATCACGCCGTTCGATCGGGAAGACATCCACTCGCTGGCGAAGCAGTTGGACGACATTACCGACATGGTCAACAACATCCTGAGGCGGCTCAGGGTCTACAAGATTGCGGGCGTGGACAAGAACCTGGTGGAGTTCTCCGTCGTGATCGAGCAGTCCGTGCGGGCCGTGGCACGGGCGATCGGAGGGCTGCGGAACTTCAAAAACAGCCAGATCGTCTTCGAAGCCTGCGTGGAGATCAACCGTTTGGAGAACGTCGGCGACGTCATGCGAGATCACGCGCTATCGGAGCTGTTTGCCACGGCGGGGGATCCGATCTCGGTGATCAAATGGAAAGATATCTATCAGGACGCCGAGACCGTGCTGGACGTGTGCGAGGACGTGGCCCACGTGGTTGATTCCATTATGGTCAAACAGGCTTAACCATGACGCTCATCTTGTTGCTGATCCTCTTGGCGCTGGTCTTTGACTTCCTCAACGGCTTTCACGATTCGGCGAATTCGATCGCGACGGTCGTTTCCACGCGGGTCCTCACGCCGAGCCGGGCCGTGGTCTGGGCGGCCTTTTTCAACTTCGTCGCGTTCCTGTTCTTCGGTCTGCATGTGGCCAATACGATTGGCAAGGACATCATCGACATCGCCATTGTGGACCAGGGCGTGATTTTTGCCACGCTCATCGGAGCTTGTTCCTGGGACCTGATTACCTGGTACCTGGGGTTGCCGACCAGTTCCTCGCATGCTCTTATCGGCGGGATGATCGGCGCGGCGCTGGTCAAGGTCGGCGCGCAAGCTCTGGTCTGGTCGGGAATCACCAAGACGGTGATCTTCATCTTCGTCTCTCCGATTCTGGGCCTTGTCTTGGGCACGATCTTGGGCACGGCGGTCTACTGGGCCTGCCGCAACACGACGCCACATAAGGTAGATCACCTTTTTCGCAAAGGCCAACTCCTGTCGGCCGCTCTGTACAGCATGGGCCACGGTGCTAACGATGCGCAGAAAACCATGGGCATCATCACCAGCCTCCTCTTTAGTGCCGGTCTTCTGACGGGCGAATTCCATGTGCCTCTGTACGTGGTCCTCTTATGCCAGGGTGCCATCGCGTTAGGCACCATGCTCGGTGGCTGGCGGATCGTCAAGACGATGGGCCAAAAGGTCGCCAAGTTGAAACCGGTGGACGGCTTTGCCGCCGAATCCAGTGCGGCCATCACCCTGGCGATCTCGTCCGGCTTTGGTATCCCGGTCAGCACGACGCACACCATCACGGGGGCGATCATGGGCGTTGGGTCGATCCGTCGGCTCAGCGCGGTCCGTTGGGGCGTCGCCCGGAGCATCGTGTGGGCCTGGATTCTGACCATTCCCGCGGCCGCAATCATCTCCGCAGTCTCCTACCTCCTCGTGGGCCGGCTCCTCGCGAATGCGGCGTAGGAGGAGAACTCACACCAACACGATGTATAGGAGAGCTGCAGATCGGCATTGTGCTATCGCAGGCTCTGCGGCTTATACTCTTCGGTCTTATGGCGGACGATCACGCCCTCGATCATGTAGATAACGTCCTCGGCGATATTCGTGGCGTGGTCGGCGATCCGTTCGAGGTGCCGGGACGCCGAGAGCATGTGAATCAGCGACCCTGTCTGGTCCGGATGGGCGTGAATCGCGTCCTGCACAATCAGGTACATCTGGCGGTTCATGGCGTCGACCTCATCGTCGCTCACGAGGACCTCGCGGGCCTGCTCGGCGCTGAGGTTTACCAGCGAATCCAGACTCTTCTTGAGCATTTCCTGGGCCTTGCGCGCCATCGCCTGGAAGTCGAATGAGATATCGACCGGCGGCTGGGTGGCCAGGAAGGCAGCCCGCTCCGCGACGTTGACCGCCAGGTCGCCAACACGCTCCAGGTCGTTATTGATCTTGAGGACCGCGATGATGAACCGCAGATCAATGGCCACCGGCTGGTGCAGGGCGAGGGTCTTGAGGCAGTTCTCCTCGATCTGGACCTCCATTTCGTCGAGCTTGACGTCGTTCGCGATCACATTCTTGGCCAGCGATTCATCGCGACTTTCGATGGCCCAGGTGGCATCGCGAGCGGCTGTCTCCGCCATAGCACCCAGTGTCAGGATTTCTCTTTTGAGGTTTTCGATTTCTCGGAATAGATGGGCAGGCATGCTGATACTTCCCTCCCTAATAGCTCGGCTCGGACCCACGGCCGATGGGGCATAGGTACTGCTTGTCCTTGAACAGGACCTGTCCGGGTTTGTCGCCGATCACCGTGCTCTTGACGTAGTCGAAGTCCGCCGGCAACTCGTTGATGATCTCGATGCGGCTCCAGGGAATGACGCGGACCATGACGGCACCGACGAGCACATCCTCTGGGCTATCGAGAGAGGGGCAGAAGTGGAACGTCCGGCAGTGCAGCCGCACGTAAGAATCGGTGATCTCCAGGACCTTGCCAACCAAGACATGGTTGTGAGCCTCGGGGTAGTTCTTGATCGCCCGAATCTTCCAGATTTTGGGCTGGCCAGTCGGCAGCGTAGGATTAGCCGAATCGACCTGTGACATAGTCTTCTGTCTCCTTCTTGGCAGGATTGCTGAAGATTTTGGAGGTTTCGTCGTACTCGATAAGTTCGCCCAGGCAGAAGAAGGCCGCTCTCTCACTGACGCGGGCCGCCTGCTGCATGTTGTGAGTGACGATCACAATGGTATAGGTGCACTGGAGCTGGCCCATCAGGTCCTCGATTCGCCCCGTGGCGATGGGGTCCAGTGCCGAGCACGGCTCATCCATCAGAAGGACGCGGGGCTTGGTGGCCAGGGCACGGGCGATGCAGAGTCGTTGCTGCTGGCCACCGGAAAGGGCCAGAGCTGATTTCTTGAGATCATCCTTTACTTCCTCCCACAGGGCGGCCGCTCGCAGGCTTTGCTCGACCACATGCTGCAACTCGCCTCTGTTTCTGACCCCTTGCAGGCTCGGGCCATAAGCAACGTTATCGAAGATGCTCTTGGGGAAGGGATTCGGTTTCTGGAAGACCATGCCGACCTGCTGACGCAGATTGACAAGGTTCGTGCGCTTGTCATACACGTCGTGGCCATCCACCAGGAGCTTGCCCTCGGTGCGGACGTGGGGAATCAGGTCGTTCATCCGATTGATGCTGCGCAGGAAGGTGCTCTTGCCACAGCCGCTGGGCCCGATGATCGCCGTGACGCTGCACGGGTAGATATCCATCGTGATATTCCTGACGCCCACCTTGGAGCCGTAGTAGAGACTGAAGTTCTCCGAGCGAATGATGGCGCACTCGCAAACGTCGCCGGCCGGTCTGGGAGTCCTCTCTCTTCTGGCGATCGTCGGTATGGTGGTTCGAACGTTCGACCTTCTGATGGCGCTTGTTGGGGCGGATGTCAGCATATCTTCTTTCTCTTCCTTCGACATTGGCCGTTCCCTATTGCCCCCTGAGCTTCTTGAAGACGCGGGATCGCAGCATAATGGCCGCTGCATTTAAGATCAGAATGAGCATCACGAGCGTGACGACCATGCCATACTGATTGTGCGGCACCATCATCGCCAGCCGGTCGCCGACCGCCATATCGTAGCTGCCGTAAGACAGGGTCCGCGTGGGGTCAAAGACCGAGTGGGGCACCGCGCCGAGCGAGACCGCCCCGGTGAAGAGAATAGGCGCTGTCTCACCCGCGATCCGGCTGAGGCTCAGAATGACCCCGGTCAGAATCCCCGGCAGGGCCGCCGGAAAGGTCACCGCGACAAACGTGTGGAAGCGGCTGGCACCCAGGGCCAGCGACCCTTCTTTGTACGAGGAGGGGACGCTGCGGATGGCCTCTTCACTGGCCCGAATCATTACTGGCAATGCTAAGATGGCCAGTGTCATGGAAGCCGCCAGGATGCACGGCTTGGGCTCAAAGCCTAATAGTGGAAAGAGGAACAAGACGAAAAAGGCCAGGCCGAAGAGGCCAAAAACGATGCTGGGCACCCCCGCCAGTGTGTTAATGCCCATGCGAATGATTCGCATCGTCCAGCCGTCAGAGGCACACTCGACCAAGTACGCGGCGGAGATGATCCCCAAGGGAATAACAAACAGCATGCCGACGACCGTGATGAGCATCGTGCCCAGGATCTCCGGCCCAATCCCGCCGAAGTAGTGGCTGTTGACGTTGTCATCAATCAGGAACTGCCAATACACCGTGCGCTTCGGGCGGAGCATATTGCCCACATTCTGCTCGACATAGGCAAATAGCGGTCGCAAGGATTCCGGAAAGAGCTCCGCTCGTGATCTCCGCTCCATCACGAGCGGTTCGCCCGGTTCCTCCTCGATCCATTGTTCGACCCAGAGGAACCGGTCCAGCAGCGTCTGGGCCTGGTCCCAGCGTGTGGCACCGTAGCGGAGCATGACCAAGGGGGCCGGCGGCTCACCCGGCCGTGGCCCCAACAGGCCGGGCAGAGAATCGGAGTGAAAGAGTATCCGTTCCACCTCTTGCAGAGCGAGGGCATACTCCTGGTGCTTGCTCAGGTCGATCTGCCCGGCCGATTGGAGGAATTGCCGGGCAATCGCAAAGAGTCTCTCGGCCGATGTGCCCTTAAGTTGGGGATTATCCGCGTCCTTAAGAACCTCGGCCACCATTCGCTTGATCTCGTTGATGTCTTGACTATGGAACGCCGCCTCCAATTCGTCGCGGATTTGGCGGGTCAGCTCGCGCAGCTTGGTGTACTGATCCGCCGGGAGATTCTTGTCGCGCAGTTCCTGCCCGAATTGCCGGTGGATCTGACGGACCTGTTCGGACAGTGCCTCGACATCGACGCCCTTCTTGAAGCCATCGATCATCTCATAGACCTGGTGGCGGACCTTCTCGATCTCGGCGACTTCCGCATTCAGGGCCTGTTCGTCGCCACGTCCAAACAGGTTCCGTTGCATCTTGCGAAATTCGACGGTGCCCTGGAAGAAGACGGCGCTACTGCCGCGATAGACCATCGGACCTAAGATGGCGACCAGAGTCAGTGTCAGCAGCACGACCGATAGGCCCGTCGCGATGGTGAACACCCGATCCAGTTTGCCGCGAACGCTCAGGTTCATCTATGCCCTCCCCGAAGCCTTCTTTGCCCGAGCGAGGAAATATTCACTGACGACGTTCATGCCCAGCGTCATCAGCAAGAGAAGAACGCCCATAGCAAAGAGAGCCCCCCGATGCAAGGATGTCTCCGGAGCCTCTCCCATCTCGCCGGCGATCGTAGCAGTCAAAGTTCGAACCGATTGCGATAGGTCCCACCAGGGATGCGGTATCTGGGGAGCGTTGCCCGAGGCCATCCAGACGACCATCGTCTCGCCAATCGCCCGCATCATGCCCAGCACGGCCGCCGCAAGGATGCCGCTGTGCGCGGCAGGAATCACCACGCGCACGATCGTCTCCAGACGCGTGGCGCCGCAGCTATACGAAGCCTCGCGAAGCTCCCGGCCCAATGCGGAAATCGAGTCTTCGGCCACGCTGATAATCGTCGGCAGGGCCATGATCGCCAGAATCAGTGAGGCGTTGAGCGCGTTAGTCCCGGTGCTGAAGCCGAACTGCCTCTGCATCCAGGGTGCCAGGACCAGCACGGCGAAGAATCCGTAAGCGACGGAAGGAATGGCGGCGAGAATCTCGACGATGGGTTTGACGACGTTACGAACCTTCCAGGAGACGATGTCGCTCAGAAACACCGCCGCCAGAATGCCCAAGGGGACCGCAAAGACCAGGGCCGCGAAGGAGACATACAGAGAGCCCACGATGATGGCCAAGGCCCCGAAGACCGGGGTATCGGCCGTGGGCCGCCAGTTCTGGCTGGCGAGAAACTCTACAATGCTGGACTGGGACAGAAAACCCAAGGACCGGATGACGACAAAGACCAGGATCAGCAGCACGGCAAGGACCGAACTGAACGTGATGAAGAAAAGAAGTGCCCGGCCGAGAATCGCACTGAGGTAACCACGCAGGTCCTGGCCCGGCGTAAGGGCCAGCGGCCGAGGGGAATCTGGGTTCCCAAACGCGTTGCATGGCGTTTGGGAGCCCTCGGTCGCTGGTGCCAGTGTGAGCGTTGCGTTCACATCATTATTCATCGCAGTCCCATCAGTAGTTCGTCATCGGCACGAAGTCCTTGGCTTCGACTAGTTCTTGGCCTTTCTCGGTCAGGTAGAAGGTTACGAACTTGAAGGGAATCGAGCCGAGCTTCGGGAAACCGTTGGTGAACAGGAATAGAGGCCGGCTCAGCGGATACGTGCCGTTGGCCACGGTCTGCTTCGTCGGCGCTACGCCGTCAATCGGCACGGTCTTAACACCTTCGAGGAATCCCAGGCCAACGTAACCGATAGCTCCCGGCGTCGTTCTGACCCGAGCCTGTGCCTGCGGGGTGGCGTTGACGTACTCCACGCCTTGCGCCATCGGTTGCTTCTTCATAATCAAGGTCTCGAACGTCTCGTACGTCCCCGAGGAAGTGTCACGGCTGATGACCACAATCGGAGTATTGGAGCCGCCGACTTGGCTCCAGTTCGTGATCTTGCCCATGTAGATATCGCGGACTTGGACGCCGGTCAGGGCTCTGACCGGATTGGACGGGTGGACAACCACGCACACGCCGTCCATCGAGATGGTCCAGGCAACCGGATACACTTTGTTGGCGACCGCCTTGGCGAACTCATCCGGACTCATGAACCGGCTCATCGCCGCGATGTCGCACCGGCCTTCGATCAAGGCCGTAGCCCCATTGCCGCTACCGTTCTTGTTCACCGTGATCTCCAGCTTGGGGTTGACGCCCTTGAAATACTCGGCGAAGGCATCCGCAATCGGCCCCACGGTGGTCGAACCCTCGATCCGCAACGTTTCGGCTTGGGCCGCTACACCCATCGTAAGGGCGACCAGGACTGCACTGACAACAATAGCTTTTCTCATGTCTGAACCTCCTTTTGAAATGCTTCTTTCTTAAGGTATACGCGAACATCGTTAGGGTTCTGTTAGCTTTCTGTTACTTTGCGATTAGTCGTGCAGAGAAACCTCCGGCATCAGAACTTGACCACGACATCGGCCTGCAATCGGCGGTAATCGGTGTTGTTATTGCGACCTTCGTACGAAGCGAGATAGTAGTTCAGAGCCGGGACGACATTCTTGGTCAACACGTAGCCAACGCCGAACCGATGGCCCCGGCCGCCGGTGCCGCCGCCGACGAAGTCGGAATCGTTGAACTGCCCGACCACCGCATCGGCCTGGATATCACGGTAATCGTAGTCGAACTGCCAGGAGCCGGGGTCCTTGGCCTTGTTGATCGCCCCGCCTTCCGGCGTCAGGTCGTGATCCCAGATCAATTGGTTCTTGTTGGGCCGGTAGAACGGGACTTCGATCTTGCCCGCCTGGAGGTCCAATCCCTTGGCCCACAACGGATGGTAGTCCAGGTACGCCAGATCGAGCCAAAACGGCTTCTTGCCCCAAGAGCCGCCCAGCGTCTGATTTGTGGAGACCGGATCGCCCTCCTGGTCGCCTTCCCCGGTCGCTAGACGAAAGCCCAGGTTCCATTCATCGTTGACCTTGGCGTTGAGGCCCAGGCGCGCCCGAATCCGGTTGCGGTTGCGGTCGAAGTCCTTGCTCTTATCGTCAATGAACTCGTAGCGATACCGGAAGTCGCCGTACAGACCTACCCGGCTGGCCCATTGCAGAATCTCGGGGATGGGATTCTCTTTCTTCTTGCTCTCTTCCTTCGCCTCTTGGCTCTTCTCCTGCGGTGCGGTCGCCTGCTCAATCTTCTCGTTCAGCGCCCGCTCCTTGAGCTTCTGCCGGGCCTCCAACTGGTTGATCTTATCCTCCAGCTCCGCCTGCCGTTGTCTCTGCGTCTGCAACTCGGTCTTGAGTTGGTCGACGTCCTGGACATCGCCAGCCGCCAGCGCCGCTACGGGCCACAACAGCATGGCCGTGCACAGGATCAGCAGACTCAGACGATGTCTCTGCTGTTGCACTTCCTTCATGATCGTGCCTCCAAAAGGTTTCTGATGGGCCGCCGATCCTGAGCCTGTCCCAGGGAGCGGTCGGGGGTTTCCAAACGCGATGCCATCGCACGGAAAATCCCGATCCAACAGACAGGAAAATACTACACCTCTGTTAGACACAAATCAGGATTGCGTTAGAAGTGTATTAAACTGGCAGGTGAATGGTGAAAGTGCTGCCTTGGCCGAATGTGCTCTCGACGGTGACTCGTCCGCCGTGGGCCTGAGCGATGTGCTTGACGATGGCCAGGCCCAGACCCGTGCCACCGAGCTTGCGGCTGCGGCTCTTATCGACCACATAGAACCGCTCGAAGATCCGGTGCAGGTGCTCCGGCGGGACGCCACAGCCCTCGTCTGTGACGGAAATGGAGACTTGCGCACTGTCTTTAGTTACTTCGATACGGATGCGGCTGCCCTCAGGACTGTATTTTATCGAGTTGTCGAGAAGGTTGGCGACGGCCTGCTCCAGTAGCGGCGCATTGATCCGGGCCTCCAGGTCGTCATTGCAGATGAGGTCGATGGTCATCCGCTTGTCATCCGCCTTGATGCCGGACAAATGGATCGCCTCCTCAAGCACCGGTTTGACCGGGCCGATATCGAAGCTTAGGACTCGCTGCTCCCCTGTGTCTTCCAGGCGCGACAGTGCCAGCAAATCGTCGATGATGCCATTGAGCCGGGAGGCGTGTCTGGCGATGATGCTCAGATATCGCTCGATCTGTACCGGGTCTTTGACACCGCCGTCCACAAGAGCCTCGACGAAACCCTGGATCGAGGTCACCGGCGTTTTCAACTCGTGCGATACGTTCGCCACGAAGTCACGCCGGACCGCCTCCAGCCGGTGAATCCGCGTCATGTCATTCAAAACAACGACCGCTCCGCTGCGTCGGCCCCGAGCGTCTGTCAGACCCGCCCCGTGCAGACTGAAGGAGCGGCCTCCGTTAATGGGCAGGGATATATCCGTCTCGACCGGCGGCACGCCCGCCAATATCTGGCGAACGTATTCCTGAAGGTCCACGTTGCGGATGACTTCCTCCATGTGGCGATTCTGCATCTGTGCCGGATCAATGCCCAGCAATTGGGCCGCCGCCGGATTCATACTGACAATGCGGCCCTTGCTGTCTATGGCGAGAACACCCTCGGCCATGCTGGACAGGATCGTGTCCAGTTTGTTCCTCTGCTCCGTGATCGTTGTGATTCTCTCGCCAAGCTGGGCCGCCATCTTGTTGAGGGAGTCGGCCAGAGCCGCCAGTTCCGCCGAATCGGGTGTCGGCACACGGACCTCCATCTCGCCGGCCGCGAATCGTTGGGCGACCTGCTCAATCGTAGCGATGGGTCGGCTGATCCGGCGGGAGATCAGCAGGCTCAGCACGGCCGTGACGCCGGCAACCGCCAAACTAGCCCACAGCGTATGGACGTAGACACCATGCAGCGCACGATCGATCTCGGTCAGCGGAGCCGCCGCGCGGACCACGGCGACAGGGGCGTCCTGCTCTCGCACCGCCACCGCCACGTACATCATCTGCCTGCCCAGAGTCGGACTGAAGCGAACGGAGGAGCCGCTGCCAGTCCGCAATGCCTCTTGGATCTCGGGCCGGCCGGAGTGATCCTCCATCACGGCAGGATTCTCCTGAGAATCGCCCAAGACTTTGCCCGAAGGGGCAATGATCGTCAGTCTCGTTCTGCCTTTGCCGCTGCTGCCCAGCCGTTTGCACAGGTCGTCCAGACGGTTAGGGCCCTCGGTTTGCAGGACCGTGCGGACCTGCTCGGCGGTAACACCCGCAAGTTGATCGAGGGCATCGCGAACCTGAGTGTGGTAGACTTGGCGGAAGTAACCGGAACAGTAGACGGCTACCGCGATCACGGCCACCAGCGTGACGACCAGATAGCTCGGATAGAGCTGCCAGATGAGCCTCTTTTGATTCATCGCTTACTCTTTGAGACGGTATCCGACCCCACGGACTGTCTCGATGTAGGTGGCGCAGGCTCCCAGCTTCTTTCGCAGAGAGACGATCTGCACGTCCACCGCCCGGTCCGTCACCAGATAATCGGCGTCATGAATCGCGTCGACGATCTGATACCGACTCAGGACCAGACCGGGACGCTTCGCCAGGGTGCGGAGAATGTCAAACTCGGTCCGCGTGAGATCGACCTTCTTATCCTTGGCCCGGACTTCGTGCCGCGCCGGGTCGATGGTCAGATCATGGACCTTAATCACTTCTTGCTCGCCCGCCGGCGGCGCGGCCCTGCGCAGCAGCCGCCGCACCCGGGCCACTAGGACTTTGCCGCTGAAGGGCTTCGTTACGTAGTCGTCGGCGCCGACTTCCAGCCCGGTTACCACGTCGGATTCCTCCCCCTTGGCGGTGAGAATGACCACGGGAATCTGCGCGGTCTCCGGACTGGCCTTAAGCCTCCTGCAGACCTCCAGGCCGTCCATCCCCGGCAGCATCAGGTCCAGCACGATCAGGTCCGGATTCTTCGCTCGGGATTGGATCAGGGCCTGTTCGCCGGTTTCACAGTCGAAAACCTCATAGCCTTCCCGTGCGAGGTTCAGCCGCACCAGCTCGCGAATATCCGCTTCGTCATCAACAATAAGGATTCTCGTTTTGGTCATCGCCGTCCAATATGCGCATAGGGCGGCAGAGAAGGCAAGAGAAGAAGGCGGGAAGTGCAGGGCGAACGCAGACTCGCTGGGCGGACTGCGCGTATGGCATTGCGAGTCGCTGCGCCGCTGCGTGGAAAGTGGATGGCAGAACCCCCGGACTTCGGGTGCCATGCTTACACATGCCACCCCGGATGGTGATTGTCAGGCTTCCACGCGGAGCTTACAATGACGCGAGAGTTGCTGGGTGCTATGCTTACGCTTGCGTAAGCATGCTCACGATGCCGGGTCAGGCATATCTACGCGAGCGCAAGTCTGGCACCCGCACTTGGTGTAAGCATGTTTGTATTATCCGATCATGAAGGGGACCATCATGGAAAGACGAGAATTCCTCAAGGTGGCGGGTGCGGCGGCGGGCAGTTGCGCGCTGGCACACGGCACGCTTCTTGCCGGTCAGGCGGCGACCTCGGGCGAGGACCGAGTGGCCGGACTGCCGCGACGCGTTCTGGGGCGGACCGGTGCGAAGGTGTCGGTCGTGGCTTTCCCGGGCCTGGCTTTGGCTCAATTGAACCAGGAGGAGGCTACGGCAGGCGTTCACAAGGCGTTCGATCAGGGCATCAACCACTTCGATGTCGCGCCCGCCTATGGCGATGCCGAGATCAAGATGGGGCCCGCCCTCCAGGGCCTCGACCGCAGCAAGATCTTCCTCTCCTGCAAGACGAAGATGCGCGACAAGGACGGCGCCCGCAAGGAACTGGAGCGTTCGCTCACCCGGCTCAAGACCGACCACTTCGACCTCTACCAGATGCATCACATCCGCTGGACGCAGGAGGTCAAGCAGGCCCTCGGTCCCGGCGGGGCTATCGAGACCTTCCTCAAGGCCAAAGAAGAAGGCAAGATTCGGCACATCGGCTTCTCCGCCCACACGACCAAGGGGGCCCTGGAGATGATGAAGGGCTTCCCATTCGATTCCGTCATGTTCCCGCTCAGCTACGTGGATTTTCTCAACTGGGACTTCGGCAAGGCCGTCGTCGAGGAGGCCAAGGCACGCGGCGTGGCCGTGCTGGCGATGAAGGCGATCTACGCCGGGGCCTGGCCCAAAGGCGCGACGCAGACCCGCAAATGGTGGTACCGGCCCCTGGAGAAGGATGACGAGATCGAGTTGGCGCTGCGTTTCGCCCTGTCGCAGCCAAACGTCGCGACCACGGTCCCGGTCTCGTATCTCGATCTCCTGGACAAGTGCATCAAAGGAGCGAGGGCGTATCGGCCGATCACAGAGGCCGAGGTCGCCAAGCTGCGGGAACTCGCGGCCGGCTGCGGCTCGGTCTTCCGGACGGAGGATGACAAAGCGGCGGTTGCGCAGATGTCCCACGGGAGGTTCCATCCTGACAGCCCGCACGAGTGTTGTCCCTTTGCGAGTGCCTGATAGCCACCCAGTGACGCAAGGATAGATCGCACATGAGCCAAATCAGAACGCCACATTTTATCTTTGTCCCAGTCACGATGTTGGCCATATGTCTTAGTCCAGCCGGCGCGGAGCCTCGACCTGAGCATGGCCTTCATTACACGACCCCCGCGCTGGTCTGGGATGAGGCGTTGCCTCTCGGCAATGGGCTCCTCGGGGCCCTGGTCTGGGGGGACGGTCAGCCGCTGCGTATTTCGCTCGACCGGACGGACCTGTGGGACCTGCGGCCGGTGCCGGAATTCCACACGGCGGAATACTCGTACAAGACGATGCGGCAGTGGGTCAAGGAGGGACGCATCGACGACCTGCACCGCTTGTACGACAAGCCTTACGGGTACCCCGGCCCCACGAAGATTCCCGCTGGCCGGATTGAGTTCACGCTGGGGGCAGAGCGCAAGTTCCAAGGTGCTTCGCTCGACCTCGCCAAGGCGAGCGCCGAGATGCACTGGAGCGACGGTACGGTCGCACGCGTGTTTGTCCATGCGACAGAGCCCTTGGGCGTGATTCATATCGCCGGCAAGCCTGCGCCAGTGAAATTGCTCGCACCACCCTTCGCTGGCAAAGTCACCGAGGAGGCCGGGGCGAACAAGATCAGCGCCGGCGATCTTGCTACGCTGCGATACGAAGCGCCGGTCCAGCAGAGCGGCGCGACGTGGACCGGCTATCTGCAGAAAGGCTGGGGCGGCTTCCAGTTTGCGGTAGCCCTGGTCTGGCGTGGCTCCGACCGGGAGTGGCTGGGCGTCTGGTCGATCTGCACGTCCAAGGACTCTGCCGACCCGCTCGCCACCGCACGAAAACGCTGCCAGGCCGCGCTCGATGAGGGGCTCGATAAGCTCGCTTGGGAGCACGAGCAGTGGTGGGCCTCCTATTGGAGCAAGGCGTCGATCTCTGTGCCGAATCCTGTCCTCGAGCGGCAATGGTACCTGGAGACGTACAAGTTCGGGTCCGCGGCCCGGCCGAACACGCCGCCGATCACGCTGCAAGGACCCTGGACCGCGGACGACATGAAGATCCCACCTTGGAAGGGCGACTATCACCACGATCTGAACACGCAACTGAGTTATTGGCCCGCCTACAGCGGCAATCGGCTGGACGGTGCCTCCGGGTACGTTCGGTGGCTGTGGGCGACGAGAGAGAATGCCCGTGACTGGACGAAGCGGTTCTTCGCTCTGCCCGGCCTGAATGTGCCGATGACGGCCGATCTGGAGCAAAATCAGATCGGCGGTTGGCACCAGTACACTCATTCGGCGACGACCGCCGCCTGGCTGGCTCATCATTTCTATCTCCAATGGCGCTACAGCATGGACCGGCAATTCCGCGCAGAGCGGCTGTACCCCTGGCTGCGGGACACGTCGGTCTTCCTGGAGGCGGTGACGGAAAAAGGCACCGATGGCAAGCGGACCTTGCCGCTGAGCTCCTCGCCCGAGATCAACGACGATCGCTTGACGGCGTGGTTCCCGTCGATCACGAATTACGATCTGGCCTTGATTCGCTGGACCCTGGAAGAGACCGCGAACGTGGCCGGGGAGCTGGGCCAGGCCGATGAAGCGGACCATTGGCGTCGAGTATTGACGGAGATGCCGGACCTGGCTATCGATCCGGACAGCAGGAAGCTGCTGGTAGCGAAGGACTACCCGCCATCCTCCTCCCATCGGCACCACTCGCACCTGATGGCGATCCATCCGCTGGGCCTGATCCGCTGGGAGAACGGTCCGGCCGATCAGGCGATCATCAAAGCCTCGCTGGCCGACCTGGAGGCGAAGGGCACCTCCGCGTGGTGCGGTTACAGCTTCTCCTGGCTGGCGAATCTGGCCGCACGGGCGCGGGATGGGGAAAGAGCGGAGCGTGCCTTGGAGATTTTTGCCCGGGCCTTCTGCCTGCGCAACGGCTTCCATTGCAACGGCGATCAGTCCGGCCAGGGCTACTCGAATTTCCGCTATCGCCCGTTCACGCTGGAGGGGAATTTCGCGGCGGCGGCCGGTTTGCAGGAAATGCTCCTGCAAAGCTACAGCGGGACCGTGCGCCTCTTCCCGGCCATCCCGGCGAGTTGGAAGGATGTTTCTTTCAAAACCCTACGTGCCGAAGGGGCCTTTCTCGTCTCGGCGGAGCGGAAAGACGGTACGATGGAGCGCGTAGAGGTCATTGCGGAGAAGGGCGGTCTACTTCGTTTGGAGAATCCTTTTCCGGAGGCTTTCTACGCGGCAACGGGCGCCGATGCAGGCGACATCAAGGCAGAGGGAAAGGACCTTGTGATCCGGACTTTTCCTGGGCAGAGGCTGGTCCTTACGCGCAGGTAGAGGAATGGCCCCATACCTAGTGGGTGCCATGCTTACGCTTGCGTAAGCATGTCCTGCCCGTCGAGTCGGACATGTCTACGCCAGCGCAGACATGGCACCCAGCAACGAGTGTGTGGAGATGACAGAGCGTAAAGTGCGACATGGCGTTCGCATGATAGTCGGGATCGTGCTGGCGGGTTTGGCCATGTCCCTGGGGTGGGGGATCCGCGGCGATTACGGCCATGAGGCCGGGGCGATGATCCCAGGGGCGATGCTCGGCCTGTCCATCTGTCTGGCGTCGGGCCGGGAAGACTGGTGGCGGCGGGCGAGCCTCATGGGCCTGTGCGGGGCCCTGGGATGGGCCTTCGGCGGACAGATGAGCTACGCCAAAGTCACCGGCTATACGGCCAGCTCATCTTTTCCTGATGTTCTCTACGGTTACGCGTGTCTATTCCTCCTCGGGGGACTGTGGGCCGGCATCGGGGCCGCCATCCTGACCCTGAGTGTCACGCAGCCGGCATCATATCTCGAACGATTCGCTCGTCCTCTCGTGGTCCTGTGGCTGGTCTGGCTCGTGATGGGTTTCAGCGGGCTGACCTCGTGGCTGTCGGAGCGGTGGTCGCTGAACGATACGGATTGGGTCGGAGCCTTGTCGGCCTTGGTGGTCGCCGGCGCGTGTGCGGTCGTTCTTCCGGCGGATCGCAGCGCGTGCCGTTTCCTCGCGGTCCTGGCCGGCGGCTGGTGGGCGGGCTATCTGGTCCTGACGGCCCTGCTCGGCCTGCACATGACCCCTCCGCGCAGCGACAATTGGGCCGGGTGCGTCGGCCTCTTTGTTGCGTTGCTGGTGTATCTCCACCGACGGCGGGATCGCACGGCTGTCATGCTCGCCGGGTACGGCTTTGTCATCGGCGGACTCGGCTTTGTGCTCGGCGATTTCGCGAACATGCTGGGGCGGGCCCAATGGGGGCCCATCGGGCGATACGAACTCTTGCACGGCCTGGACTATTGGAAGTGGATGGAGCAGGGCTTCGGGCTGATCATGGGGCTGGGCGTCGGCGCCGTGTTCCTCGGACACATTGCCCCGCGACTGGCGTCTGCCGTTGAGGACCGTGGCACCAGGCGGCTGCGCACCGTAGCGCTAGTGCTCCTGCTGGTCGTCATGATGTGGTCCAACCTGTTCAAGAATGTGAGAAACTGGATCACACAGAACCAGATTCCGCGTGACGTTCTTGGAATGCCCTCGACGTGGTGGCTTTTGGGGATTGGTGTCTTGCTGTCCGCTGCCGTGGTGGTTGCCCTCCTCCGGCATCACCGCGCCCGTTTGGCTCTGGCACCCGCCACCGCTTTCGGGCGCGGGCAGCTTTTGCTCCTGGTCGTGACGTGGGTCGCCACGCTGGGAGCGTTCACACAGGCCCTGCCGGGGATGGCAAACCGGGGCGTTTTTCTGGTGCACGCCAGTTTTTGGCTCACGGCGGGCTTTTGTTCGCTCCTCGTCGTGAGCCTGGACCCGGAGGTCGAGAGCGGAGTCGCCGAACGACGGGCCGCCTCCGATGTCCCCGGGAGGTGGGGATCGGCGTTCCTAATCTGTTTATTATCGGCCTTGATTATCACATACGTCGCTGCTGACTTGACGATGAGGTCGCATCGGGGGCCGCTGCCGGGCAGTCACCTGCGCTTTTCCTCCTCCGCCGCGCAAAATTGAGCATTTTCCCTAATTGGCGCTGATTACAGAGAGAATTATATCATGAGCCTCAGTATGTCACGCGCCATTCGCCAGCGTTCGTGTGCGCCGGATGTGGCGAAGGGTCGCGACACGAAGGGAACGCAAATTGGTGTGAGTACACAGTGCCAGGGAGGGCGGAAAAATGGAAGCAACACTGATGGACAAGCGGGTGTTTACGCCCCAGGCGTGGACCGAGCTGAAACAGGACCTGTCGCTGTCGCGCCGGCAGGCGGACGTGGTGGAGCAGCTTCTGCAGGGACACTCCGACAAGCAGATTGCGCGGGAGCTCCAGATGTCCGTGCCGACGGTGCGGACGCATCTATGCCGCCTGTTCTCCCGCTTCGGCGTCGAGGATCGGTGCGAGCTGATCGTGCACGTCTATGCCCGGTCCCGGGAGAAGTGCGCGGCGTGCGGCTGTCCCCGTGCCCAGTAGAGACAGCCCAGGGGGGAAGACACGAGAGGGCTGGCGTTTGCCTTGCCCACGGAGGGGGAAGCAGCTTGGGGGGGCAGGCTGTCATCCTCCACCCGTCGTAGACCCAAGAGGGTGCCTGGGTTGCCGGCTTTCGGTGTCGCGCCGCCAAGCGCAAAGCGGCGGTGATAGGCCGCAGGGAGTACCCCGACCATGCTAACGTGGTGAGCGGGATCGGCGGGCACGCGGATCACCTGTATTGGCGTGGCCAGTACGTAGGGCGGGTTCTTAACCCACGCGTACCCCCGACCGATGCGCCCTTGACGCGTGGGTTAAGAACCCACCCTACACGCCTCGAACCATGCCACCGCCATCGATCCACACCTCCTCGACCTCCGCCTACGACTTTGGGGGTAGCCGGCGTAGAAGACGGCGACGCCCCCGAGAGTCCCGCCTCGGGGACTTTGCTTCTGCCCTGGGGAATAGGCCCTTTTTTCTTGAGTCGCGCGAGCGATTATGGTACATATACATTCATAGAGTTCTGTGCCTTTCGCTCTTGCTTGGCCTGCGGCCATCCTGGGTGCGGTGCGAGGAAACGTAGGAATGAGCAAAGCTACACCGGCAAATGCGGCGTTACCTTCTGTTGCGTTCGTGCAACGCGATCTTCCTGCTCGACCTCTGCACGCGGGGCGGAAAGGAGGTGACGCTCGGTCTGTCTAGTCGTGTGCGATCCTGACGTATTGGGTGGAGTGCGGCCGGCAGCACGGCGGCCCGGTCTTGTGAAAAGGGGAAAAGGAGGACAACTATGTGCAAAAAGAAGATTCTCGCGCTGGTGATGTTGGGTGTCGGTCTCGCGGCCGGAGTGGCGGCGGGGGGGATGACGGCCCAGAAGCCGGATCCGGCCAATGGCGCCGTCGGAGTGGTGACGCCGCTGCTGCGCTGGACCAAAGGCGATGGGGCCGTCTTTCACAATGTGTACCTCGGGACAACGCCCGAGTTGACGGAGGCCAACCGGGTCGCCGCACGCCAGCCGTTCGAAATGTACTACCATGTGGCCGGCTTCCAGCCCGGCGTCACGTACTATTGGCGCGTGGATGAGATCCCCATGGATGGAGTCACGATTCGCACGGGCAACGTGTGGAGCTTCGTTGTCCAGGATGTGAAAGCCTACTATCCCGGGCCGGCGGATGGGGCGACCGACGTCGTGCTCGCCCCGACGCTGACGTGGATGCCCGGCACAATGGCGGCGAAGCATCATCTGTATTTCAGCGACAGCCAGGACGCCGTCAACCAGGGCGCTGCCGGGGCGGACAAAGGCGTGCTGGATCTGGCCGTTACGACATTCGCCGTGACGGATCTGGAGAACCTGACAACCTACTACTGGCGTGTGGACGAGGTCCTGGCGGACCAGACCGTGAAGACCGGTCCCGTGTGGAAATTCACCACGTTCGTATTCGTGGACGACTTCGAGAGCTATACCGATGACGAAGGTAGCCGCATCTACGAGGTTTGGACGGACGGCTGGACGAACAACACCGGGTCGCGGGTCGGCCACCTGGAGGCACCCTTCGCCGAGACGCAGGTGATCCACGGCGGCAAGCAGGCGATGCCGCTGGACTACAACAACGTGGCAGCGCCCTTCTGTTCCGAAGCCGAGCAGGTCTGGGCAACGCCCCAGGACTGGTCGGCGGCGGGTGTCACCACGCTGACGCTCTACTTCCGCGGCACGTCGGCCAACCTGGCTGAGCGGCTCTACGTGACGATCACCGACAAGAGCGGCAAGGCCGGCACCTCCGTCTGTCCCGCAGCCAATCGCATTGCGATGGCGGCGTGGACCCGGTGGGAGGTTCCGCTGAGCGACTTCAGTGCGGCCGGTGTGAATCTGGCCGCCGTCAAGAAGATGGTCATCGGCCTAGGAGACCGCAGCCGCACGAAAGCGGGTGGCGTCGGCGTGCTCTACTTTGACGATATCTACGTGGGCAGCCCCGGCGCCGCTCTGACGGAGGTGGCCCTGTTCGCCGAGGACTTCGAGGGCCTGAAGCTGGGCCCGAACAAGGATGAGTCCCTCGCGAATGCTCACGCGTGGACGAAAGACGCCCCTCCGGGCTGGGTCCATGACGATAAGGCCGTGCCTGGCATCGGGACAGCTACTGACGGCGTCACCGAGTGGGCCGGCTGGAGCTTTACGAACCGGCTCTGGTGGGTGGAGGCGGCGGCCGATCAGGATCGCTCCCAGTTCACCAAGGGCGTGGGCACGATCGCCGTCGCCGACGATGATGAGTGGGACGACCAAGACCACGGCGGTTGGGGGGCCGGGTATTACACGACCTATCTGAGCACCCCATCCATCGATATCTCCGTGGCCCAGGCCGGCACACTCAAGCTGAAGTTCGACTCCGCCTGGAAGCCGGAGTGCCTTGATGACGGACCCGGTACGAACAACCAGACGGCGCAAATCACGGTTTCCTACGATGGCGCCAAGGCTGTGGAGGTGCTCCGTTGGCAGTCCAACACCGACAGCCCCTACTATCATCCGAACGCCACGAATGAGACGGTGATTGTGCCTCTGGACGCTCCCGCCGGAGCCAAGACGATGGTTCTGACCTTCGGCCTCTTGAACGCTGGCAATGACTGGTGGTGGTCTTTCGACAACGTCGAGGTCACCGCAGCGCCGAAGTAGACCGCGCCTGGACTTGTACAGCGGACTCGATCTACCGGTTAATTTCCCCACGGGGCTGGTATCGCACGATACCGGCCCCGTGGTCGTTTTCGGACTTGCCTCTGCCCGTGCCGGCAGATGCGTCATCCGCCCGGTCCCGCCAAGGAATGACGCTTGAGGGGCTCGCTGTCCGGGCGGCATGGCGAGGACGCAACCGTGATCGGCATCACGTCTCGAAAGGGGCGGGGACACCTTGTTTCCTCATCTGAGCGAAGGTATCATCTCGCCCATAGTCAGTCGCGCTGTGATTGTGACCCTATGGAAAGGAAGGCGGTCATGCGAAGTCTAAAGATGGTTTGGCTTCTTATTGCGGCCGTGGCGCTCATGTCGGTGGGAGTGGTCTGCTGGGGTTCGGAGACTGCGACCGCGCCGGCAACGCCTGCGGTGGTGGCCCATTTTCACCTCAGCGGCGAGTTGAGTGAGGCGCCGGCACCCGATCCCTTCGGCTTGATGGCCGGCGCGATCACCTCGCTCAAGGATCTGGTCGAACGCATGGGTAAGGCGAGCGCCGACAACCAGGTGAAGGCCGTGGTTCTCACATTCGATCGGCTGGAGGTCGGGTCCGGGCAGGTGGAAGAGCTTCGGCGGGCCATCGAGCATTTGAAGTCATCCGGCAAGAAGGTCTACGCGTATGCCGGGGACATGACCACTCTCGACTATGGTTTGCTGTGCGCGAGCGACCGGCTCTGCGTCGCGCCGCAATCAACGCTATGGCTGACGGGCATGTACGGCGAGTCCCTCTACGTAAAGGGGCTGCTCGACAAGATCGGGGTCCAGGCGGATTTCCTGCACCTGGGGGACTACAAATCCGCGGCCGAGATGCTGACGCGCACCAGCCCCAGTAAGCCGGCCCAGGAGAACATCGATTGGCTATTCGACAGCCTCTATGGCTCCCTTGTGGATAGGATCGCCAACGCGCGCGGCAAGACAGCGCAGCAGGTCCGCGACCTGATCGATCACGGTCCCTACGTTGCGGAACAGGCCAGGGAAAAGGGCCTGCTCGACGTGGTCCAGACGCGCGAGGAATTCCTGGCTCAGATCAAGACCGATCTCGGCGGCCAGATCCGCATCGAGAATCGCTACGGCCGGGAGGAAAAGGCCAAGATCAATCTGGCCAGTCCGCTCGGATTGTTCTCCATTCTCTCCGAGCTGTTCAAAGCCCCGGCGGCACCTGCGGTAGAGAAGGACGCCGTAGCGGTCATCTATGTGGAAGGCGCTATCCTGCCGGGCTACAGCCAGCCCACCCTGTTCGGAGCCTACAGTGCGGCATTCAGCGGTGACATTCAAAAGGCCCTCGAAACGGCGGCCCAAGACGACGCCGTGAAAGCGGTGGTGATGCGGGTCGATTCGCCCGGCGGCTCGGCCCAGGCCAGCGATGTCATTCTCAGCGCCGCCCGGCGGCTCAAGGCCCAGAAGCCTCTGATCGTCTCGATGGGCAACGTCGCGGGCAGCGGCGGCTACTATGTGTCCTGCGCAGCGGATGCGATCTTTGCCGATGAGGCGACGATCACCGCCTCGATCGGCGTCGTGGGCGGCAAGCTCGTGACCACCGACCTGTGGGGCAAGCTGGGTATCAACTGGGTGAGCCACAAACGCGGGGCCAATGCGGACCTCCTCAGCAGTGCCCGGCCGTTCGATGAGGCGCAGCGGAAGGTGCTGCACGACTACATGCAGCAGGTCTATGACGCGTTCAAGACGCACGTGACCAAAGGCCGGGGCGATAAGCTGCGCAAGCCCATCGACGAGATCGCCGGCGGCCGGGTCTACACCGGCAGACAGGCCCTCGACCTGGGCTTGGTGGACCAGATCGGCGGGTTGCAGCAGGCGGTCGAGTATGCTGCCGCCAAGGTGTCGCTCAAGAACTACGATATCCGCGTCATCCCGGAGCCGAAGGACTTCTTCACCCAGTTGATGGAGGATCTCTCCGGCGAAGGTGAGCATCCGACGGACCTCCACCTGTCGAGCACAACCAGCCTGCTCACCGGCTACCCGGCCCTGGCGCCGGTACTTGACCTGGTCCAGAAGACCGAGCCGCAGCGCGCCCGGGCGTTGATTCAGGCCCTCCAACGAGTCGAATTGCTCCGCCGCGAAAGCGTGCTTCTGACGATGCCGTTTGACATGGTGCTCCAGTGAGACCCGGGCTCCGGCAGCCCAGAGACCGCTGAGAGATGTTTCCTATCGATCTACTCCTGGTAGTCGCGACGGCTGTGCGGCTGCGATCCTGTTCCTCCCGATCCACGAACGGATTGGCTTTTACGTGAATGACGTTCCCAAATGGATGTACCCGTGGTAAGAGTGTACGCATGAATCGGCGCCATGGTTGTGATGACAAGGATATCGGACACTACACGTGCCATCGCACGGACGAGCGGATTGTGGTCGATGGGCGGCTGTCGGAGGGGTGCTGGCAAGAGGCGGTCAAGTCGCCCCGGTTTGTCGATATGGTGACGGGTGTGCCGGGGGTTCTCGATACGCGCGTGGCGGCCCTCTGGGACGACAGGAACTTGTATGTCGCCTTCTGGATCGAGGAGCCGAATGTCCAGGCCCAGTTCACCGAGCGGGACTCGCCCGTGTACTTCGAAAACGACGTCGAGGTCTTCATCGCGGGTCCAGACTGCTACTATGAATTTCAGATCAACGCCCGTGGGACCATCTACGAGGTGTTCTATATCTGGCAGGAGGCGTACCGGAAGGGCGGTTTCGCCGGCAGGCCGGAGTTCGATCTGACCGCGCACGCTGTCGATGTTCTCGGCGGCTTTCAAGATGGAATGCGGTACAAGAAGCACCCGCGCGGGCGGCGGTGGGCATTTATGGATTGGGACCTTCCCGGTCTCCAGGCCGCCGTGCATGTCGAGGGGACGTTGAATGACGGCAGCGACGTTGACAAGGGCTGGACGGTCGAATTGGCCTTTCCCTGGGAGGGTATGCGAACCCTGGCGCAAGGCCGGGCCCTGCCCCCGAAAGATGGCGACCTCTGGCGGATGGATTTCTCCCGGTTCGAGGCCTTGCACGCCAATGGCCGGCTCATCGACCCGTCCATCGGCTGGTCCTTCAACAAGCACGGCGTATACGACTCCCATATTCCCGAGTGCTTCACCTGTGTGCACTTCTCCGGCGAGAGGGTTCTGTAATGGCGATCAGAGTGTCCATTGTTGGCGCTGTGGCCATGCTGGTTGTGGCGTCGTGTGCGCGACAAGAACAGAAAGAGACTGGGGAGTCTGCCATGGAGCAGGAGAAAAAGAGCGAGCTCTCGCTGGGGCAGCCGAAAGGCTTGGACGACGAGTGGAGCCGGTGGCTGGTGGGCGAATGGGACGTTTCTGCCGAATCGGACCTGGCCGAATTCAAATGCTGGGTGAAAGGCACCGGACGCGTGAAGATGGAACTCGGGGTCGGCGGGCAATTCCTGATTGCGACCAAACAGGGCGAAGTCGCCCGCCTCTCGGAGCAGTACGCGCAGCACATGCGACAGAACGTCCACGCCTCGGAGGAAGAAATCGAGAAGCTGCGAAGGATGAAATTCGCGGAGGTGGAGTACTTTACGATCGACCTGCGAACGGGCGGGATCATCGGGCATCTTTTCGATAGTTGGCGGTGCGTGGCCACGGGCGCCGGCCGACGCGAGGGCGACACGGAAATCATGGAATGGAAGTGGTCGGCGGGTGGGCAGGGAACGTCGGTCCGCACCACGAAGAGGGTGGGCGCCGATAAGCTCGTCGTCACGGAAAGGTACGCCTGGCCCGACGGCGGTACGATGGAGGACCGGGTCCAGATGACCCGTAGGAAATGATCCAGGCGAGCCCAGGTCTCGGCAGCCGCTACCCGGCGGCTGAGGGTCGGTAGGCGGCGAACACTCTGCTGCTTTTCACGGTATTCAGAAGCAGCGGAACGAATCTCTTGTCTGCCTGGGCACGAGGTCTCCGTGAAGCATGCGGAAGATGGCTCCGACGAGGGCTGGACGTGGGGGCAACGGCTCGCCGACCTCTCGCGGGCCCGTTCCACGTAACAGAAAGAGAATGGTGGGTGTCATTTCGGGACCAGTGGCGCTCCCGAGCATCTCTGCTGACATGGGGACGCCTGATAATGTCGCGCTTCGCGATCTGCCCGCGGCTCCTCCCTCGTGAGCCAGGTTTTCGGTCCCTTGCGCAAGGCCCTCGGCCGTACCTTCGGCGCGCCGAATCCCGCGCGGCACGCAATTGTACTTGACTTGCCGTCGCCCAGGCGATACAATAAGGACTTGGAATTGGGGGATAGTAATCTCTCCTCTATCACGAACAGGAGGTTTTCCACGGACGGGTGATGGTGCACAGTGTCCATTGGGGGTGAAGGGCGCTCGAAGGCGAGGAATCGCGTTGAGGGCCCAGCGTTCGGGGGGCGATGAGATGAATCGCACACAGCTTCAAGGCCAAGCGCGTCTTGACAAAATGACTCTCCGGCCGACTACTATGCCGGTCCATCGACTCTGGGCCGTGGTGTTCGCCGGCCTGATCGTGGTGGCCGGCACCGTAGGCATGGCCAACGCCGCTGAGAAGAAGTCGAAGAGGACCGCCTCTGCCGACAATCTTTCCGCCGGGATTCAAGATCCGATGAATCCGGAGGCGTACATGAGAGACCTGGCGGCGCGGATGGACTCCGGGTCCGACCGGGACTTGCTCTTGAAGGGGACCGGAACGGCAAAGGCCGGACCGGCACCGACGGCCCGGACCACGCGAACCGTAGTGGCCGGGGCGAATCGCCCGACCTCCGGCACGGCCGGGAAGGTGACGACGCCTCCGGTTCCTGCTATGAGTTCCTCCAACGAGGCCGGGGCCCCTAACACGACGAGTCGCGTCCAGGAACCGAAGCTGTCTGCCGATCCCATCGTGCCGGCTCCTCCGAGCCAGCCGATCCAGAATCCGGCGAGTATGCCTCCGGCTGCTCAGACACCTGCCCTTGCGCCGGCGTCCATGGAGAACGCGGCACCGACGGCCACTGTGTCAAAGCCGCCCATGCCGGACTTGTCCCCGGCACCCGCGGGGAATGCGGTGTCAGCAGCCACTGTATCGAAGCCTCCTATTCCGGACCTGTCCTCGACGCCCGCGGGGAGGGAGGCGACGGCGGTCAGCGTGACGAAGCCGCCCGTGCCGACCTTGTCTGCGGCTCCGGTCGCGAACGAGCTATCGACGATCGACCCCTCTATGCACCTCGCGCCTGCGATTGGCACCGGCCCCCTCGGGAACGGGTCGTCGTCTGCCAGGCTGTCGCAAAGTGGTGCAGAGCGTCTGGTCGCCCAAGGGACGGGCCCCCTGGAGAGAGATCTGATCGCGAGCAAGCCAGGTCTGACCCTGTGGAACGAGCCGCAAGTGTTGGCCACCCTGGCCGCGCAAAACGCGGAGGGTGGAGCACAAGCGAAGCCTCCGGCCCCCGAGCCCGAGGGGCCTTGGACTCTGGGCGGCGACCTGGAAAAGTATCGAGCCCATGCTGTCAAGGACGGATCTCGCAGCACCGGCGAGAGCCTCAAGAAGGCCCTGGAGCGCACCGGCATGACCCTCGGCGACAGTGCCAACGTGTTTGTGCTGGGCTATGGTTCCGATCGGGCCAAGCCGTTCCGACAGAATGATGGCAAGGGAATCTTCCAAGAGCCCGGCAAGGTGCCCGCGCGGGCCGGGGCCACGATTGGCAGTCTGGGCTACGCGCTCTATTCCATCGTCGATTTGGCGACCCTCAACGCGTTGCCCGATCCCAATAGGCCCGTCTACAAGGACAACAATCCCCTCGTTCGGCCCCTGGTCTTCACCGGGCGCGCCATCGGGGGCGTATGGAAGACCACAGAAGAAGTGGGCAACGCTCTAACGTGGGGTCTTTTCGATAACGTCACCGGGTGCGTGGGTCTGGTGATTGAAGACATTGTGGAACTTGTCAAGCACGCGGGAGAGGCGGTGACGAACGTGGTTCGGGCCCCGTTCCACCTGGCGGCCGGCAAGAAGAAGCACGAGGGAGCGGACCAAGCCCTGGACTGGGTCCTGCTGGTGCCCCTGGAGTTGGCCAGCAACGCCGTGGAGATGAAGGGCTTCTCCAACATGGAAGACTACAAGACCGCCTTTGCCGACAAGGGCGTGATCGGGTCCGTGCTGGAATTCGGCGGCTCCACGTACCTGGTCTACCGGGCGGTGGACAAGCTTACCGAGAAGCAGCATAAGAAGCACAAGTCCGACCAGAACCAGACGGATAACCAGAATCAGAACCAGAACCCAGGAGACCAGACGGGTGGACAGAATCCGCCGGCGCCACCCGACATAACGCCCGTGGAGCCTCCTGAGCCACCGGCTGATAGCTGGGTGTTCATCAGCAGTGACTGGCAAGTCACCCAGTAACCCTCTGCGGGTGCGAGGTTGAAGGGGTCGGGGCGTTCAACAGGCTGGCAGCCGGGCCCCGCCCCACGCGATCCCGGACCTGAGCACCGACGGAAGCGACTCTTGTACCCGGTGTGCCGGTCACCTCGCTCGCCGTGACTCTGGCTGCCTGGCCGGCCCCGCGCCGCTGCCCGCAGGGTCGCCGTGCCTGGCCAGTGGCTGCGGCTCCGCCACCTTGCGGTATCCGAGGGCCTTGATCACTTCGAGGACTTCGGTCCAAGTCGGGAACGGTCTGGCGTTGGCCCGCTTGTACTCGTCGATGGCCATGATAAACTCGAACTGCTCGTCGGACATCTGACCTTCCTCCGCGGATTTCCGCTCATCGCTGCGGCGCCGGCCGGGGCCGCGCATCCGATCCAGGCCGAGCCGCCGGTCCACCACGGTCTGGCGGCGATCGTCGCCGCTGCGGCGATCCACGAAGTCCGGGTCGTACGGGTTGCCGCCGAGATCGTGTTGCCGTCGGTCGGCGAGATTGCTGCGACGATCTTTTCCGCTGCGGCGTTCACTGCTGAAGCTCTCGTCAGTCTCTGGCATGATGCTACCTTTGCCTTACTGGGTGTTTCTGGAGCGGCCGTGGCAGGGGAGGGTACCCAGTCGCAGAAGGTCGCGAGTGGGAGCCTGATCTGCCGAACGGACCTCGCGTCGCGTGACGGAGTGGATCGACTCAGAATTCCTCGTCGTCCAACATGTCGCTGCCAAAGTCGAGGTCCTCTTCCTCGTCCATCGCGTAGTCGCAGAGGTCATCATACGCGTCCTGCGATTCAATCACGACGTGGGCTTCATCGAGGAAGTCCTCGGGCACCATGATCGCGACCGCCTTGCCGTCGGCGCCGCCGTCCAACTGCTCTTTGATGAGGGCCGGAATATCGTTGAGCCGCAGAAGGGTCTCATATTCCTTCGCTTGCTCCATGTCGTCCACATAGGCGACGACCACATACTCCTTGACCTTCATGTTTCCCTTGTTGCCTTTTCTCGGGTGCTTGTTCATCTCAGTACTCCGTAATGCACGGCAGCCTCATGTCCTGCTGCAAGCCCCACCTGTCCTGCCGCGGCGGCGTATCGGAGTCCCCCGACGTGACGTACGTGTTCGGGGTGCCGTTCCACCCGGCCTCCATCTTGTCCTGTGCCTATGTGTCCTGCTCGCGCTGTTCGCGACACGACTGCGGCCCGGCCCTGACTGGGGGCCGGAGTCACCCACGCGACCTGTCGCCTTGGGTGTCCCTCCTGCCTATCGGCGGCGTACGTGCAAAAATTTAGCCGGGGGGACTTTTTTTTGTTGCAAAACGGCCCTGGATGGGCAAGATGGGCGTTTGGCGTTGTGTGGCCCTGCCGGAAGCTATCCGGAGAGTCTCAATTTCAACCTTTTCAAGGAGGACTTGTGCGATGGCAAAGAAGCAGGAGAAAAGAGAGCCTTTGGTTGTGGCCAGTAAAATGAAGGCCTACATCCGCGGGAAGGGGATGATGAGTTCGTCGGATGCCGTCGAGGCGATCCACGGGCAGGTTTACAAGATACTGGACGCGGCCATCGAGCGGGCCAAGGCGAATCGTCGCAGCACCGTCAGGCCGCAGGATCTGTGAGGCGGTAGGCAGGGGGCGCACAGCTTCCTGTGTCCTCACCAGACGGTAGCCATGCCACAAACAAGCCGCTCCGCGACATGCGGGACGGCTTTCTTTCTATCGGGCCTGGCCGGGACAGATTTCGGCCCCGGGCGGGCGGAATACCCCCGATACCGAATAGCGCAGCAGGGGTATGTCTGGGCCTATAAGATCGCCATGCGGGACATTGAGAGAGACCCTGCCATACGGGCCCAGGCGGGGGCGAGAACCCATAAAAACTGCGATAACAGTATTCCAGGTGAGATTTTTCCGGAAGATTTTCTGCATTCACATGGGCAGGCTGTCCGATGATATAGAGTAAGTTATCACCAGCCGCAGGAGTGATTTTTTTATGCGCGAAAGTGAAGATTGCCCGGGCGGCTGCCGATAGGTTCAATAGCGGAACAGGATACAGGCAGGACGGTGGGGCCGCGTTCGTCCGGTGGCCGGCCGCAGGGTGGTTCCGCACACCGAGTCTTGTGAAACCTCAGAAGAGTGAGGACCTATGGGACCCAACGACGAGGGGGCGCACGTACGTGTCTTTATGTTGGGCTGGGAGTTCCCGCCATTCATCAGCGGGGGGCTGGGGACCGCCTGTTATGGCTTGACCAAGGCGTTGGACCAGCTTGGCGCGAAGGTGACGTTTGTTCTGCCGAGGATGGTGGACGGGCAGTATGCGACGCATGTCAAACTCCTGACGCCGGGTTGCTGTAACCGTGGGTTTGGGAGAACCAGGCGGGAGGGGGACCTCAAGAATGTGACCTTCCGATCGATCATGTCTCCGTTGCAGCCGTACGCGACGCCCCAGGCCTACGACGAAAAAATCGAGAAAATTCTGCGGCAGCGGCGCGAAGCGGGCGGAACAGCCCTTGGCGAGAAGTTGGCGCAGGGGGGCTCGGACTACGCCGGGGATCTCTATCGGGAGGTGCACCGGTATGCGTCACTGGCCATGGAGTTGGCCCGGGACGAGGAATTCGACGTAATCCACGCCCATGACTGGATGACGTACCCGGCGGCGGTTGGGGTCGCCATGATCAGCGGCAAGCCTCTAGTGGTCCACATCCACTCGACCGAGTTCGACCGCAGCGGCGAGCACGTCAACCAAGTCGTTTATGACATTGAGCGGCAGGGCCTGCAACAGGCGGACAAGGTCATTGCCGTCAGTCAGTTCACGCGGGGCATCGTCATCAGCCGGTATGGAATTCCCGGGGACAAGGTGGAGGTCGTCTATAACGGGGTGGAGCGCAACGGCAGTTGGTCGGTGGCGCCCATTCCCATCCAACGGGATGAGAAGATCGTGCTGTTCCTGGGCCGCATTACGATGCAGAAGGGCCCGGAGTACTTCCTCCACGCCGCCAAGAAGGTGCTGGAGGTGATGGACAACGTGAAGTTCGTGATGGCCGGCTCGGGCGACATGATGTACCGGTCGGTCGAGTTGGCGGCCCAGTTGGGCATCGGGCACAAGGTCCTGTTCACGGGCTTTCTGCGCGGGGACGATGTGCGCCGGATCTACAAAATGGCGGACCTGTACGTCATGCCCTCGGTCTCGGAGCCGTTTGGCATCGCGCCGCTGGAGGCGCTGGACAACGACGTGCCCGTGATCATCAGCAAGCAAAGCGGTGTCTCGGAAGTCCTGCGTCACGCGCTAAAGGTGGACTTCTGGGATGTCAATGAAATGGCCAATAAGATGGTGGCGGTGCTGAAGTACCCGCCCTTGCAGATGACCCTGCGCAGCCACGGCAATTTCGAGGTGCGCAAGCTGCGGTGGCGGGACGCCGCGAGGCACTGTCTCAAGATATATCAGGAAATGCTCGTGCCGGTGTAGTAGGTCGGCACGCGTTCAGAAGGATCGGCGGATCGGGGAAAGGACTGGGTGTTGCGATGCCTTCGGTTTGTTTCTACTTCCAGGTTCACCAGCCCATGCGGCTGCGGCACTACACGGTCTTCGACAACGACGACCGGTATTTCGACGAGACCAAGAACGCGGCCATCTGCAAAAAGGTGGCGAACAAGTGCTACTTGCCGGCCAACCGCACGCTGCTCAAACTCATCCAGCAACACAAAGGGCGGTTCCGGATCGCCTACAGTCTGACCGGGGTTCTCCTGGAACAGCTAGAACGCTATTGCCCGGAGGTTCTGAGCACGTTCTATGCCTTGGCGCAGACGGGATGCGTGGAGTTTCTCGCCGAGACGTACTACCACAGCCTGAGCTTTCTGTACTCGCGGCAGGAGTTCGTCGAGCAGGTGAAGAAACACATGGAGAAGATCAAGGAGCTGTTTGGACAGACGCCGAAGGTCTTCCGGAACACCGAGTTGATCTACAACAATGACCTGGCGCTGCTCATCGAGGCCATGGGCTGCTTCGACGCGATCATCACGGAAGGGGCAGACCACATCCTCGGGTACCGCAGCGCGAATTTTGTCTACCGGCCCCGCGGTTGCCGGCGCTTGAAGCTGCTGCTGAAGAATTACTCGATGAGTGACGACATCGCGTTTCGCTTCTCGAATCGCCACTGGGCCGAGTGGCCGTTGACGGCGGACAAGTTCGCCCATTGGGTCAGCGCCATCAACGGGTGCGGCCAAGTGGTCAACCTCTTCATGGACTATGAGACCTTGGGCGAGCATCAGTGGGAAGACACGGGCATCTTTGACTTCATGCGACACCTGCCGGACGAAGTCTTCAAGCACCCGGACAACAATTTCAAGACGCCGAGCGAAGTGGCGGCCGCGTACGAGCCGCTGGGCGTCATCGATGTCCCGCACGTGATCAGTTGGGCGGACACGGAGCGCGACCTCTCGGCGTGGCTTGGCAACCCGATGCAATCGAACGCGATTCACGAACTGTATCGGCTGGAGAAGAAAATCAAAAGGGCCAACGATGCACGCATCCTGTCCGACTGGCGCAAGCTGCAGGTGTCGGATCATTTTTATTACATGTGCACGAAGTACTTCGCGGATGGCGACGTCCATAAGTACTTCAACCCTTACGATTCGCCCTACGACTCGTACATCAACTTCATGAACGTGCTCGACCATTTGCAGAGACGCTGCTTGGAGCACGAGGGTGGCTGCTCGTTCGAGCCCGGTAACGAACCCCGCGTCGCTGTGGGTACGTAGAGCAACGAGCGCCCGATGAAGCATGAGCCCAGCCGAATGCCAGGTACAAACGCTGCCAGCAAAGGAGAACACCAAAGTGCCAGTCACAAGAAGCACGGCTGGGGACGGGTCCGGAGTCGCCACACAGCGCGATTCGAAGCCCGAAGAGATCATTCGCGTTGCGACGAAAGGCAGGAAAATTGAGGAGCTTCTGAAGAAGGAATGGCTCCTCACGAACGAGCGGGGGAGTTTCACGTCATCCACGATCGCCGGCTGCAACGCAAGCGGCTATCACGGCCTGTTGATCGGCTCACCGGATCCATTGGTCCGCCGAATCATGGCGCTGGCGAATTGTCTCGAAACGGTGCTGTGGAACGGGCAGGCCCTCGAGCTCTCGACGTTCGAGTTTTCTGACCGCTTCGCGCCGGAGGGGTACACGCACCAGCAGGAGTTCCGGCGGGATACGGGCGCTCATTTCGCGTACCACTTGGAGCCGGTCGATCTGTGCAAGTCGGTCTACCTCGCCCGCGAGAGCGACACGGTGCTGGTGGAATACACCTTCAGCGAAGTTCGCGAGCCGATGGATTTCCTCCTGCGACCGTTCGTCGGGATGCGGGATTTCCACTCCCTGCAAAGATCGGATGCTCCTTTGATTTGCCGGATCGCCGAGAGCATGGTGTTCATTCAAAACGGCGCCATCGGCGATTGCGAGCTAGTGCTGAACTGCCCGGGGATGGGATTCCAGAATGACCCGCAGTGGTGGTTCAACTTTGTCTACCGGGCCAACAAAGCCCGCGGCGTGCCTCATGCCGAGGACCTCTGGGCCCCGGGATTCTTCAAGGGCCATGTCGATCGGCCCGGCCGCATCGTGTTCTGGGCCCACCTGGGAGGACGCGGCGATTCCAGCCAGACGGCGCCAATCGATGCCGAAACGATCAAGGGCAACCTGTTGCGTCACCAGGAGCAGTTGCTCGAAGGTGCAGGGGCCAAGGAAAAGGTCCATCGGGCTCTGTGTCTGGCGGCGGATCAATTCGTGGCCAAACGCAAGTGTAGCAGCGGCGAGCGGACCACGGTTGTCGCGGGATTTCCGTGGTTTGCCGACTGGGGTCGCGACACTTTCATCTCCCTGCCTGGACTGCTCTTGTCCACGGGGCGGCACGAGGAGGCCGGCTCGGTGCTCCGCACCTTTGCTGCCGCGATCGACGAGGGCATGGTCCCCAATCGCTTCGATGATCGCACCGGCGAGGCGCAGTTCAATAGTGTGGATGCGTCGCTCTGGTTCATTCACGCGGCGTTCGAGTACCTTGGCGCCACCGGGAACATCGACGAATTTGTGCAAGGATTGTTTCCCGCGCTCCGGACGATCATCGACGCGTATCACGCCGGAACACGCTTCGGCATTCATGCCGAGTCCGACGGTCTGATCGCCGCCGGGGACACGAGCACGCAGTTGACCTGGATGGACGCCAAGTGCGACGGCGTCGTGTTTACTCCCCGCTACGGCAAGGCCGTCGAGATCAACGCCCTGTGGCACAATGCCTTGCGGCGCATGCAGAAATTCTGCGAGCAGCAGAAGTCAGCCGAGGCGGGCCGTTATGCGGCGCTGGCCGAGCAGGTCGGCCGGAGCTTCTGCGAGCTCTTCTGGAACGTGGAGATGGGCTATCTCAACGATACGGTGCTGCCGGACGGCACGGTGGACACCAGTCTGCGCCCCAACCAGATCTTCGCCGTGTCGCTGCCCTTCGGTCCCCCGCTGGCCCGCGTGCAGCGGTGGGGCGTCGTGAGTGCCGTTGAGCAGAAGCTGTTGACGCCCTTCGGGCCGCGCACGCTCAGCAGCCGCGACCCGGCGTACAAGGGGCGGTACGAAGGTTCGCCCCGGCAACGGGATGAGGCGTACCATCAAGGAACCGTGTGGCCCTTCCTGATGGGCCCGTTCCTCGAAGCCTATCTGAGAGTCCGGGACTACCACGAGGAAGCCAAGACCGACGTGGCGGAGTTGATTCGCCCGTTGCTGAGGCACATGACGGAAGATGGCTGTCTCGGCAGCATCTCGGAGGTTTTCGACGGTGACCCGCCGCACCGGCCCGGTGGCTGCGGTGCCCAAGCCTGGAGCGTTGCCGAGGTGCTCCGAATCTACCGCTTGGTTGCCTCTGACTGACCGACGCGCCGGCTTGCTACCACACGATCAGCATCCATCCAACGTCCATGTGGGCGGCCAGCGACGCAGTCTGCCAAAGATGCGACGTAGATCCGTGGCGTGTTGGCGTCGCGTTTGGGATTCAAGCTACTCTGTTCCATACTTGAGAGTACCGACTTGCGTTGTGTGAGTTCATGCCACAAGTCGTATTCCTTCGGCCCTGGACAGATCGATGCGAGCTTGCAGGAATTTCGCGAA
>Ga0315280_10000828_pt1 | contig 56038 bp, 59 predicted proteins | sample YL17G06_40_MG_FD_203697 | JGI IMG/M metagenome (GOLD analysis project Ga0315280, IMG submission 203697) | Sediment microbial communities from Yellowstone Lake, YNP, Wyoming, USA - YL17G06_40 | ecosystem: Environmental > Aquatic > Freshwater > Lake > Sediment | place: USA: Wyoming | collected... | reverse complement strand
TGCGGCGCCGGGACCGTCAGTCGATCTCACTTTGGCCGCGCAGCGTGCCCTCGATGCCGTAGGTGGCGCCCGCACTAAGGCTGGGGTCCTCGAGATTGGCGTAACGGCGCCCAGTGTCGCTGCTAACGATAAGCATTCATCGGAGAGCTTCGACAATCAGCAGGGTGCAAAAGGAGGTTGGTCCTCGGGACAGCATGGAAACCATGAACAGGCTGCGGTTTCGCCCCAAGCGCTCCAGCGTCCATCTGAGGTCTGCCCCGCGACGCCGCCGGCTGGCTTGACGACACCCGTCGCGCCGCCGCCGTCAGCCAGCCCTGAGACGGACAGCTCGCAGGCTCCTGCCAAGGGAGCCTCAACACCTGCGGCGCCGGGACCGTCAGTCGATGTCACTTTGGCCGCGCAGCGTGCCCTCGATGCCGTGGGTGGCGCCCGCACTAAGGCTGGGGTCCTCGAGATTGGCGTAACGGCGCCCAGTGTCGCTGCTAACGATAAGCATTCATGGGAAAGCTTCGACAATCAGCAGGGTGCAAAAGGAGGTTGGTCCTCGGGTCAGCATGGATACCATGAACAGGCTGCGGTTTCGCCCCAAGCGCTCCAGCGTCCATCTGAGGTCTGCCCTGCGACGCCGCCGGCTGGACCGGTGCCTGCGCTTTTCACAAGTTCCGGCAGGGCTGGAAACCCGATTGAAGTCCCGGATCGAGGTTCCTCGGAAGCACAACTTGCCGATGTCGAAGCAGCCAAGAGCGAGTCCGCCGAATACCATCCCTTGCCTGACGACTCTGCTAGTCTTGCGGCTGCGGACATGCAAACAGCACAAAGCATGATCCCCCACAGCCAGCCCGCGCGCACGAGCGCCACTGACTTGCCGGTCAGCGGTATGCTGCGTCAGGTTCAAGATGCGGAGTCCGTGACCTCGACCTCCTGGGTGGCCGGCGCGCCATCGCGTCCGAACGCGGCTGAGGCGGATCTCAACGGGCTCTCGGCTCTTGTGGCGCCAAAGCACGCTGCGCCTTCCCAGGAGCCCGATTTTCTCTCGCAGCTTGCGCGGCGCATCGATATGCAGTTGCGCGACGGTGAAAACGTCATCCGGATCCAGCTGAAACCGAGCTCACTTGGACGGATCGAGATCAGGGCTGAAACCTCGGGCACAGGGGTCGTGGCCGCCATCATCACCGAATCCAGCGGAGTGAAAAACTACCTGGAACACAATCTGCATTTGCTCCAGCAGAGCTTTCTGGATCAGGGGCTCAAGGTCGACCGAATCAACGTTACGGTCCAGGAAGGATTCCAGCCTCAGCACTCGTCGTCCGGACACCAGGATTCGCGATCCGGCGGGGGACAGCAGGGCGATTCCAGGTCCCCTGTTTGGCATGCCAGCCAGTTCGAGTGGTCGAGTGAGGAGCTTACCGTGGATACACAGACCTTGATGGCTTTACGCCCTCACAGCACATTCCACGCTGTTGCATAGTTTTCCTACCAGGCAAAACTTGCTCGCCTCGCTGGAAATCGCACGAGGCGGCGCGGGAGCGACACTCCTTTCCAACATGCTGAAAACAATGGGCGAGGAGGTGTCGAACCGGTCAACTCCAGTGTGAATCGGTTTGGCATGCCGCGTGCAATGAGGCAGGTGCGCGTACCAATCCGCATCCGGTGAAGCCGGGAGCAAGGGCGCGAGTTGCGAAGAAGCGTCGTTCTCCACGCGAGGGAGAGGAGAAGATGCATTCCTGGAGCAGAAACTCAAGAAGGTTTCGGCCCCGTCATCAAGAGCCGCAGATGGAATCAGTCCGCTCAGCGGGCATAGCGAGAGGGAGGGCGTTATGGACGTGTCATCCATAAACAACGTGAGCTGGCCGACGGCATCGACATTCGAGACGACCGACACGAATCAGACCAGTCAAGCCGGCTCTGCTCCATCGGTTTCGATGGACGATTTCCTGCGACTCCTGGTCGCACAACTGAAGAATCAAGATCCCATGGATCCGATTTCGAACCAGGATTTCCTCGCGCAATTGGCCTCTTTCAGCTCGCTGCAACAACTGATTGACATCAAGAATGGAATCAACATCCTCGCGGGAATCGTCACGAATGCGGGCGGAAGCAGCACAGACACTCAACCTACTTCTGATAACAAAGGATAACTCGCATGTTAACCTCGTTTTATACCGCGGTGAGCGGCATCAATGCAAATTCGCAAGCGATCAACGTCATCGGCAACAACCTGGCGAACATCAACACTACTGCTTACAAGGGATCGAGGGCGACCTTCGCCGAGTTGCTGGGCGGCATCACATACGCAGCGGACGGAAATCCAATTCAGACGGGATTAGGCACTGTCAGTGCCGGGGTCTCACCGCTCTTTACGCAGGGATCCATCCAGGCCACCGGGCGTGCCACGGACGTAGCGATAAGCGGCAACGGGTTCTTCGTCCTCAGTACGGGTACCGGTTACGCTTACACGCGCGCAGGGAACTTCGGGTTCAACGAAACGGGAGAACTCGTCAACAGCGACGGCTTCACAGTAGCAGGGTACATGGCGTCTGCCGGAGTCATCAACTCAAATGCGTCGCTGACGCCGATCACCATTCAGGGAAGTCGCACGCTTCCGCCCAAGGCCACTACGGCTCTTGGCATTACGGCCAACCTGGACAGCCAGGCAGCTACGAGCACCTCCTTTGCCTCCTCGGCCGTGCAGATCTTTGACTCACTTGGCCTGGCACACACAGTGACCTTCACCTTCACGAAGACCGGCGCCATGACCTGGTCATGGGACGCCGCAATCCCGGCGACGGACACGGGCGGCGCGGCAACCGACCCCGGTGTGTCGATCGGAGGTGGCACATTTACCTTCAACAGCGCCGGCGTCCTGACCGACCCGACCGCCAACCCTACGCTGACAATCACCGGTCTCGCCAACGGCGCTGCCGACATGGACATTGAGTTTCAGGTACTCGACGCCAGCGGGAACCCTCGCTTCACAGGCAATTCGGGGGCGTCCGCCGTGTCGTGTGTGACTCAGGACGGCTATGCTTCGAGCACCTTGCGCGATGTCGCCATCGACGGCAACGGTGTGATCTCCGGAATCTACGACAACGGCCAGGTGAATTCCCTGGCGCAGATAGCCCTTGCCAATTTCAATAACCCGGAAGGGCTCTTGAAATTCATCGGCAACACTTTCGTCAAGAGCGCGTCGTCCGGCGACCCTTCTGTAGGCGCTCCTCGCACCGGCGGGCGCGGCATGGTGAATGGGGCCTCGCTTGAATTGTCCAACGTCGATATTGCCGAGCAGTTCACGAATCTGATCATCGCCCAGCGCGGCTATCAGGCGAACTCCCGCGTCATCACCACTACCGACCAGCTGTACCAGGAAGTCATAAACCTGATACGATAATCTAACGTGTTTGGCCTGATTCTGACGGAGCGGCGCCCGCGCCGCTCCGGCGCGCGGTAGACCTGTCATGGCTTTGAATCTCTCGCTTCGCGCCGAACGAGGAGTCAAGAATTTGTCAAGCCGTTGAGTGTGCTTTGACACAATACGCTTTCAGCGACTGAATGAATGCCGCGAGTCTCTTCTGCAACGCCCCGATTTCGTTTCCGCCGTTCTTAAAAAGCCCTTCAGCGCATATCATTTAAACCTCTGATGCGCCCGTGCGGCCGTGTTACCGCAATCTTTGTCCGGTTGTGCTCTGCCTTGGCATGTCCTTTGCATCAGCGCTCGTGGTGTTTATGTACCCTTTGCCGATTGGAGAACAACGGAGATGGCCGAAGCTGAACAAGTGGCGGTTCCGGAAACAAAGAAAAAAAGCAAGCTTATGTTGTGGCTCGTCATCACTATTGTGGTCCTGCTGCTGGGCGGCGGCGGCTTCCTGGGGTGGCGTTATTTCATAGGGGCGAATCCCGCATCGGCAGACGCCAAGTCCGGCGGGACTTTCGCCAGCACTATGGGGAAGGTGAAATCCATGATGAACATGGATGCGTTTCTGGTGAATCTTGCCGACATGGACGCCGCCAGGTTCGTGAAGGTCACCTTTCGCCTTGGCCTCGATGAGAGCAAGCTGGGAGAAGAGTACTCGAGCGACCCCGTGGTCCTCGCTGCCACGCGCGACAGAATCATATCTCTACTAGGCACCAAAACCTCGGACGAAATGCTCACCCCTGAAGGAAAAGAACAGCTTCGCAAAGAGATCCGAGAGAAAGTCAACGAAATCCTCCCCAAGGGTAAGGTTGTGGAGGTTTTTATCATGGATTTCGTTGTGCAGCTCTAGGGAGGTACTCCTCAATGACGGAAAGCCAAGCAGCGCGTCCAGATGCCCCCAATATTGCAGCCATAATGGAAGAGTTTTCGGACTTTCTCGATGTTCCCCTGCACGTTACCCTCGAGGTTGGGCGCCGCAGCGTGAAAGTGCGTGAGATCTTGCTGCTCAAGCCGAAATCAATTGTGGATGTGCCCAAGTCAGCCGGCGAGAACATCGATGTCTACATCAATGGGAAACTCGTCGCATTCGGCGAAATCCTCGAAATGGAAGGGAAGGCCGGAGTCCGGCTGACGGATTTCTTTGTTCATAGCTAGGAGGGACGAAGTTATGCAAGCTCGTGTTGTGGCAGCCCTTTGCAACCGATCCTTTCTCGTGCTTGCGATCGTGGTCGTCATCGGCGCCTTCGTGCTGGCGCAGAGCAGCCGGATTCCGTCTCATCCGCCTATCGCGGAGCCGCCTTCTGGGGCGGGAGCTGGAACTGCGGCAGCCGCTGCACCGGCTCTTGCGGAAACGCCTTCGGCTGGGACGCCTTCCGGCCGGAATGAACTCGCGCTTCTGACGATCAAGACCATTGGCGGCGTCGGCCTGGTCATAAGCCTGATTCTGGCCGGCTTTATGCTATTCCGCAAGTTCGCTCCGCAGTATTTCACCAAGCGTCCCGGCGAACGCATCCTCCGGCTCATTGAAATGCTGCCCATGGGAGATAAGAGAAGCATTATGCTGGTGCAGGCTGGGGCAAACAAACTCCTCCTGACCAGCTCTCCCGGGCAGATTAGCTTGCTGATGTCACTTCCGGACGCCGCTCCGGCCGCCGCCCTCGAGGGCGGGAATTCCGCGGAGATCGCGACTCCTGGGGCGTCTTCGGGGAAATTCAGGAATGTGTTTGAGCTGGCAAAGCAGGCCTCTTCAGCAAGCCCGGCCGCACGGCCTACCTTCCCGCCTGACATTCGGGGCAAAATGCAGGAGCTGCGCAAGGCACTGGAACGGTAATCCTCTCGCGGAACTACCCCTCATGAAAGCAATTGCCGCGGTCCTGTTGGTCTCAATTTTGCTCTGGGTGCCCGCCGCTCATGCCGCGCCCGCAAACCAGGACAAGAGCTTCTCGGGGATCGACCTGCGCATCGGGGGCGGCTCCAATGGAAATGGACTCACCCTCCCCTTGCAGATTCTGGCGCTCCTCACCGTGCTTGCACTCGTTCCGGCGATTCTCGTTTCAGTCACCTGTTTCACGCGCATCGTTATCGTTGCTCATTTCTTGCGCCAGGCGCTCGGCACACAGACAATGCCGCCCAACCAGATCATTATCGGGCTGTCGCTGTTCCTGACCTTCTTCATCATGCAGCCTGTGGGCGAGAGAATCAATCGAGAAGCGCTCCAGCCGATGATCAAGGGCCAGATGACCGAGATGCAGGCTCTGGATCAGGCATGCGTGCCGTTGCGCGAGTTCATGCTCCGCTACACGCGCGAGAAGGATATGCTCCTGTTCCTTAACCTCGCCAAACTGCCCAAGCCTAAGAGCAGCCAGGACGTTCCCATGAGCGTTGTGATTCCCAGCTACATGCTCTCCGAGCTCAAGACCGCTTTCCAGATCGGATTCGTGCTCTTCATCCCGTTTTTGGTCATCGACATGGTGGTGGCCTCGGTTCTACTTTCCATGGGCATGATGCAGCTGCCTCCAGCCATGATTTCGACTCCCTTCAAGATACTGCTGTTTGTCATGGTGGACGGATGGAACCTGGTCATTGGATCTTTGGTAAAAAGCTTCTTTTAGCCGGGAACGCGGCAGACGCACCAGTGGCATGCTGCACCCGCCGGGACGCGAGACTATGAGTCAGGAACTGGTTATGAGGTTGGCCAAAGACACACTTGAGGTCACGCTAATGGTGGCGGGACCTCTCTTGTTGGTGTCGCTGATAGTTGGGGTTGTAGTGAGCATTGTCCAGGTTGTCACCTCGATCCAAGACATGACGCTGTCGCTTGTTCCCAGAATGCTGGCGGTGTTTCTGGTCTTCCTTTTCCTGCTTCCATGGGTTATGCATGTCTTGATCGGCTTTGCAGTGCAACTGTTCGGTCATCTGGAACAGTTCGTCCTATAAGACATCCAACGAGTACTGAGTGCTGAGTACTGAGTGCTGAGTTGAAGGGCCGTGTGGGCCGATGGACAGATTCAGTTCCGTTGTTGTTCCCCAGTATTCAGCACTCGGTATCGATTGCTGACAGGCAAAACGCCTGATGCTTTCCATTTCGATTTCTCCCGCGCAAGTGATGAGTTTTGCCGTCGTGTTGTTTCGGGTTGGGGGGATCGTGGTCTTCGCCCCTTTTTACAACGGAAGTGCTTTTCCAGTCCAGGTCAAGGTCATCCTTCCACTGATCGTGGCGATGACGCTGGCGCCGATGGTGCCTCAGGCTCAACTTCCCTCGGTGTACGGCCTAGCGCAGGTAACCGCTGCCGTGCTCGGAGAAGCTCTCATCGGCATGGTGCTCGGCCTGGTCGCCTCTTTCATCTTCGGCGGGCTTCAATTAGCCGGCCAGATCATGGGATTCCAGCTCGGATTTTCGATCATCAACGTGATGGACCCACAGACGGCCGTCGAGACCTCCGTTGTTTCCATACTGAACAACTTCATCGGACTGATGCTGTTTCTTCTCGTCAATGGGCACCACTGGTTTCTCCTCGCCGTGAGCGACAGCCTGAGCTATCTGCCCGTCGGCGGAGTGCATTTGAACGGTCCACTGGTAGAGGAAGTCTTGCGGCTCAGTAGCCGGATTTTCGTTTCGGGCTTGCGTATCGCCGGGCCCGTGGTGGCAGTAACGATCATATCCGATATCGTCCTCGGCCTGATTGGGAGAGCCGCGCACCAGGTCAACATCCTCATCGTCGGTATGCCTGTGAAGACTTTGGTCGGACTCGCCGCGATGAGCATCGCCTTTTACTTTCTCCCTGCCTTCCTGGGTGCATCTTTCCTGCAGCTGTCACGCGACTTGATGGGCCTTGTGCACGGCATGAAGTAGGCGCTCATGGCACAGCACGACAACAAGACAGAGCGGCCGACTACGCGACGGCTGCAGAAGGCGCGGGAGAAGGGGCAGGTGGCGCGCAGCAGAGAGGTGCCTGCTGCGGCGATCCTGTTGGGAGGACTCCTCTTCCTCTCATATTACGGAAGCAGCATGCTTGAAGGTTTGCAGGGTCTGCTGAGCGACTTCCTGCGCATCAGGCCGCCGGTGGATTTCTCCATTTCCTTTGTCTATGCACTTGCCCGGCAATCCCTGTTGAGGGTGTCATTGCTGGTCATGCCTCTAATGGTGGTGCTTTGCACACTGGGCGTGGCCAGTAACATCATGCAAGGCGGCCTGGCCTTTTCTTGTCACCAGATCGGGTTTCACTTTGAAAAGCTGATGCCTACCACCGGCTTCTCACGGATTTTCTCCAAGAACGGAGCCGTGGAACTGGTCAAGAGCCTGGCAGTGATCCTGGTGATTTCCTATCTCAGCTATAAGGTCGTCGTCGAGCATCTCTCCCTGTACCCACGGCTGGTCTTAATGGACGTAAGACAGCTTCTTTACTGGACGAGCTCCATCTGCTACCAGGTCTGCCTCAGGGTTTGCATCTTTCTTGTGATCCTTGCCCTCGCCGACTACGCCTTCCAGAAGTATCGGTTCCTCGAGGGGCTGAAGATGACGAAACAGGAAGTCAAGGACGAGTTCAAGGAGATGGAAGGGGATCCGTTCACCCGCGGCCGCATCCGGCGCATCCAGAGGGAGCTAGCGCGCAGGCGCATGATGGCCGCGGTACCTGGAGCGGACGTGGTGATTACCAACCCCACACACTACGCCGTGGCGCTCTCCTACAAGATGGAGGAGATGGAGGCGCCCCGGGTGGTGGCAAAGGGTGTCGGATTTTTGGCGATCAAAATAAAAGAATTGGCACAAGAGCATGACATCCCGATGATTGAGAACCCGACACTCGCCCAGACGCTCTATAAGACCGTCGAGGTTGGCGCCTACATCCCCGTGACCCTGTACAAGGCAGTCGCCCAGATCCTTGCGTATATCTACAAGACCCGCAACAGATGGCGGGGATAGCCTTGGCCTTTCCCCTGATCCTTCACTGAGCAGCAGTCACCTTCCTGCGATCGTTTACGCCGATTCGGCAACCATGGCATGAAAGTTGCCTGCATCCGTGTCGGACCAAAGGAGTTGTGACGCGGAGGATTGCGAAGTTGACGAGCATCGCGCAGAGGCAAGGTATTCCGCAGATCCTGAGCAAGGCCCATCTGGTCATGCCGATTTCGATCATGGGCATCATTCTCCTGATGATCTTGCCTGTCCCGCGGATGCTGATGGATATTCTGATCAGCCTCAACATCACGTTGTCGATCATCATCTTGCTGGTCTCCATGTACATACTCCAGCCGGTGAACTTCTCCGTGTTTCCTTCCCTGCTCCTCATCATCACCTTGTATCGACTTGCATTGTGCGTTGCCTCAACGCGGCTAATCCTCCTGCACGGCTCCGAAGGCGAGGATGCGGCGGGCAGAGTAATACAGTCTTTTGGGCAGTTTGTTGTAGGCGGCAATTATGTGGTCGGCATCGTGGTCTTTCTGGTCCTCATATGCATTCAGTATATCGTGATCAATCACGGTTCAGTGCGCATCTCCGAGGTGACGGCCAGATTCACGCTCGACGCCATGCCGGGCAAGCAGATGAGCATCGATGCCGACTTGAACGCAGGGCTCATCGACGAGAAAGAAGCGCGGCAGCGGCGCGAGCAGATTGCCGATGAAGCGGAGTTTTATGGCGCCATGGACGGCGCCATCCGTTTTACAGCCCGTGATGCCATTGCCAGCGCGCTGATTCTTACCATTAATATCGTGGGCGGCCTGCTCATCGGAGTGCTCCAGTTCGATATGCCCCTGGCTGACGCGGCGAGGCGCTTCACCATTCTTACGATCGGCGATGGCCTGGTTACTGCCATTCCTTCGCTGCTCATCTCGGTTGCCGGCGGGATCATTACCACGCGGGCTGCTGCTGAATCGAACCTCGGGGAAGATGTTGCCAACCAGCTGTTCAGGAGTCACGTGCCTGTGGCTCTCAGTTCGGGTTTCCTGCTGTTCTTTGGGCTCATTCCGGGATTGCCATTCCTCCCCTTTTTTATCCTGTCAGCACTGGCGGGCGGCATGGCCTACCGGACCAAACGGCTGCGAGACAGCGAGCAAGCAATCGTCGACAAGGAGGCGGCCGAAAAGGCAGAGGCCGAAAGACCGAAGGAGCGCATTGAACGCCTGCTGAGGGTCGACCCGCTCGGCTTGGAAGTAGGCTACGCCCTGATTCGCTACGTGGACGCCAACCAGGGCGGAGACTTCCTCAACCGCATCAAATCCATCCGCAGGCAGATCGCGCTCGATCTGGGCGCAGTGGTGCCGCCCATTCATATCACGGACAACCTGCAATTGGAGCCGCGCGCCTACTCGATCTTGCTCAAGGGAGTTGAGATCGCGCGCGGCGAACTGCTTCCGGAGCACTGCTTGGCGATCAACCCCGGCACGGCGCACCAGGACATAGGCGGCTCGCCGACTCTCGAACCGGCATTCGGGCTCGAGGCGCGCTGGATCAAGCCCGCGGAGCGCGAGCGGGCACAGCTTGCGGGCTACACGGTGGTCGACCCCACGACGGTTCTGGCCACCCACCTCTCCGAGGTTATCAAGTCTTGTGCCCATGAGCTCCTGGGCCGTCAGGAGATCAAGACTCTCCTCGACGCTGTCGCTGAGACTCATCCAAAAGTCGTTGAAGAGCTTGTGCCCAAGGTGCTTTCGATCGGCGAAGTCCAGAAGGTCTTGCAGAACCTGCTCAAGGAGCGTGTCTCTGTGCGCGACGCGGTCACCATCTTCGAAACCCTCGCCGATTATGCTCCGATGACCAAGAATGTCAACATATTGACGGAGTATTGCCGGCAGGCTCTGGGGCGCTCCATTTGCAAGCAGTATCAGAATGACCAGAACGAACTGGTTGTCTTCACCGTCAGTCCGGAAATTGAGAAAAACATTGCCGATGCCGTCGTTCACACGGAACAGGGCTCGTATCTGGCGCTGGAACCGCGGCTGGCCAAGGACATCATGCAGCGCATACGGCGCACGGTGGAGTCTGCTGCCGGCAGCAAGAATCCCGTTCTACTTTGTTCGGCCAACGTCCGGATGTATGTCCGCCAGTTGATCGAACGCTACCTCCCTGCTGCAACGATACTCTCGCATAACGAGATTCCGCCCAATGTCCGGGTCACTTCGGTGGGAATGGTGAGCTAGGATGAAGATAAAGGTTTTCTATGCCAGGACGATGGCAGAGGCCCTCCGCAGCGTCAAAGAAGAGTTCGGCAGCAACGGGCTGATCCTGTCCACCAAAGAGATCCCGGCCCGGTCCTCACCATGGTTTCGCGACAAGCCCGCAGTCGAAATCGTGGCTGCCATTGATAATGGCAACGAGTCCGACTCGGACCTGCATACAGCGGTTTGCGGGAGCACAACCCAGGCAAATGCCGCCGCGCTCGGGGCCGCGGCGCGAGCGCAGCTTCTGAAGATTGACAGAGAATACAGCGAAATGCGCCGCGCATTGTATTCGCTGGCGCGGCCGGCTGTCCCTTCCGCCTCCCTCTTTTCGGACAGGGTGGCAGATGAGCTCTATCAAGACCTGGTGGCGAATGAGGTCGACGAGTGGCTGGCCTACAAGCTGCTCGATGAAGCTCAATTGAGTCTGGCCCCCGAGGAACGAGGTCATCGGGCAACTCTGGCCAAGGCTGTGACCGACGTTGCCTGCGGGCTTATTCGCACCGATGTCGCGGAAGACGGGCTGCCGGCCAAAAAGGTCGTAGCCTTCGTGGGCCCCACCGGCGTCGGTAAGACCACCGCCGCTGCCAAGCTGGCTGCGTACCTGGCATTGGAGAAGAAGAAGAGAGTGATCCTGGTCACTACCGACACCTATCGCATCGGTGCAGTGGAACAGCTGAGAACCTATGCGGGGCTCATGGGTCTGCCGTTTCGAGTCGTCGCTCAGGCCGCCGACTTGCCGAACGTCATTCAGGAAAACTGCCAGCGCGACTACATCCTGATCGACACTGCGGGACGCAGCCAGCGTGACCTCGAGGCGGTGCAGGACCTGATGCGGTTCCTGCAGGAGTCGACTGAGATCGATCGGCATCTGGTGCTGAGCGCTACGACCAAGCCGCTGGACATGCGGGAGATCGTGGATTGTTTTGGAGTCTGCAGCCCCGATCGATTGCTTTTTACCAAGCTGGACGAAACCTCGACCTTCGGACCGATCTTCAACGAACTGGTCCGAACCCAGAAGCCCCTGTCCTATATCGCAGACGGCCAGCGGGTTCCCGAGGATCTCCATGCTTTGAGAGGCGATCAGATCGTGGACATCGTCTTAAATGCCCATTGATTGGGAGCATCACTTGAAGAGTATGCGCAAGCCGGGTTCTCCAAGCGTTGCCGGAAACAGCCAGGCGGATCAAACCACTGATGCCCGCGATCAATCTCGGGGCCGGCCCGCAAGCCGCGGCCGCCGCGCGGGCTGCAACACCAGGATTCTTGCCGTCACCAGCGGCAAGGGCGGGGTGGGGAAGACGAACGTCGTGGCGAACTTGGCCGCCAGTCTGACGGATTTGGGAAAGAGGGTCATCATCCTGGACGCCGATTTCGGGCTTGCCAATATCGATGTCCTGCTGGGCTTGACGCCTCGCTTTCACCTGGGCCATGTGCTGTACGGCAAGAAGAAGCTGACGGAGATCATGGTGGAAGGCCCGTGCGGCATTCGGATCATTCCTGCCAGCTCTGGGCTTCAGCGCTTGTCCGAGCTGACGCTCGAGCAGAGGAACTTCTTAGTGCGGAGCTTCGCTGAGCTGGAAGGGGAGGCGGATTATCTCCTCATTGACACCGCGGCCGGCATTTCGAGCAATGTTTTGCATTTCCTGCTATCGGCTCCCGAGATCGTGGTTGTCAGTGCTCCGGAGCCGACCGCCATCGTCGATGCCTATGCGGTCATCAAGATCGTGCTGGCGGAAGAGCCGACCAAGACGATCCGGGTGCTCATCAATTCGGTTTCTGATGAGGAGGAGTCGCGCGATGTATTTCGCCAGATCAATTCCGTGGTTAAGAGATTCTTGAACCGCGAGGTGATCTATCTGGGACACGTCGAGCGGGATCCTCACGTGGTGAAAGCAGTCCGCAGCCAAGTCCTGGTCACACATTCTTACCCGAATGCCCCGGCCAGCCGGTGCTTTCATGAGCTCGCACATGCGGTTGTGTTGCAGAGCGAAGCATCGGGCCCAGGGGACACGTTTGTGTGGGAAAAGCTTCTCAACCATTGGGTCAACTGAAGTCTTCTCGAATGCGGATATGCATTTCTAATCGTTGAATAGCCTGCAAGGCGGTTGGTTGCGCGACGCCTTGCCCATCAGAGGTAATGCCATGCAAGAAGCAGCACGTCAGGTGAATGCCTACGAGGCGGCGACCCAGAAGGGAACGAGCCGTGATGCGCTGATCCTGGAGCATCTGCCGCAGATTAAGTATATAGCGCACCGGATCTCAGCCAAGCTCCCGGCGCACGTCGAGCTAAACGATCTGGTGAGCGCCGGCGTCCTGGGCCTGCTCGACGCGGTAGAGAAATTCGATCCCACCCGCGGCGTGAAGTTCAAAACTTATGCCGAGCTGCGGGTCAAGGGTGCCATTCTCGACAGCTTGAGGAATCTCGACTGGGCTCCGCGGTCGCTGCGCAAGCGCAGCAAGGACCTGGAGAGAGTCTACAAGGAGCTTGAGCAACGGCTTGGGCGCCCGGCCGCTGACAAGGAAGTCTGCGACGAACTGGGGATCACGTTGGAAGAGTTTTTTGGGCTCGTCGACCAGATCAAGGGGCTCAATCTCGGGAGTTTCCATGAAATGGCTTCGCAGGAGGACGACCGCAACAGCGAGCCGCTGATCAAATACATCCCCGACGCTCCGCAGATGGATCCGTTCTTTGTCTTTCACAAGTCGGAGATCCGCAACCTGCTGGCGGGCGCCATTGATACCCTGCCAAAGAAGGAGCGCCTCGTCGTGTTTCTGTACTACTACGATGAACTCACCATGAAGGAAATCGGAAGGATCCTGGGCGTCAACGAATCGCGGGTATCGCAGCTTCACACCAAGGCAATGCTCCGTTTGCGAAACAAGCTGCGCAAGATCAAGGAAGACGACAACGCCTAAGGAGGTTCGCATGGAGAAGATCCTCTCTCAAGACGAGATCAATGCGCTCTTTTCGACCATGGCTACGGAAATGGACGCCCTGGGCGATTCGGCGGCAGAGGAGAGTGCGGCGATACACAATATCGCCAAGTATGACTTCTGCCGGTCCGACCGCATCTCCAAGGACCAGATCCGCTTCATCCAGCAGATCCACACCAACTTCGCGCGCCACTTCTCTGCCTCTCTCTCGGCCTACCTGCGCGCCTTGGTGGAGGTCTCATTGGTTTCCGTCACCCAGGTTTCCTACATGGAGTTTTTGAAGGTGGTAGCGGATCCCACGCTCTTCTGCTCCCTCTCGATGCCGCCGATGCATGGCAACCTCGCCATGGAACTCAGTCCTCCTCTGGTTTTTCCAGTCATCGACATGTTGCTGGGCGGTCCAGGAAAGCAACCTGCGGAAAACCGGACCCTCACCGAGATTGAAATGCAGATTGTCGAAGGGGTCGTCCAGCTGATTCTGCGCGACCTGAAAGACGCCTGGCGCTCCGTCATCGAAATCGATCCCCAGCTGGAAAGCGCCGAAACCAGGCCGCAAATGCTGCAGATCGTTGCACCGGGGGAAGCGGTGGCCACCATCAGTTTCGAAATCAAGGTAGGCGAGACCTCGGGCTCGCTCAACCTGTGCATACCCTCGATGATGTTGAAAATGAACCGGGCGCTTTTTGATCAGCAGCGCCGGCGCCAACGTCCCGAGTCGGGGAACAGCGAAATAGAGAGGATTAGCGATACTCTGCGCAGCGCCCCGATTGTCCTCACCAGCGAGATCTGCGACGATGCGCTGGTGGTAGAGGACCTGCTTAAGATCAGCGTGGGCGACATAATCCAGCTCAATCATGCCTTGGGCGACCCGATCCACCTTGACGTCGGCGGTGTGCCCAAGTTTCACGGACGGATTGTTGCGCGGCGCGGCCGGCGCGCCTTTGAGATTTCCCACAAATACTCTTCCTGAGGTATCCACGTTGACAGACTCCATTCCACACAACCTGACCGACCAGGACAAAGTCTTAGAGCCGCTGGCGCATGCCGTGGCTGCTGGTTTTTCCCTGGCTGCCCAGAACACACTGCACCGCACTGCTTCGGCGGCTTGTGTCAAGATGGCGCGGACTTCCCTACGCGCCTTGCTGAAGGCCGATGCTGGTACCGTCGGCATGGAGATCCGATTCGACGCCGGCATAAACGGCAGCGCACTGCTTCTCATCGGAGCACCGGACCTCGCCCGGCTCGGAGAGATTATCTCGGGACTGGAATCTGCCGCGGGCCAGGCCGTGGCGCCCGAGATTTTGGAAGCGTCCCTCCCGTTTTTCACAGGTGCAATGGAAGCAGCGGGTGAGAGCCTGGCGCAATCCTGCGGACTGGGGATTCGCGGGTCCGCCCCGAAGCCGATCAATCCGGACGGGAAAAACGAGGCGCTTCTAGCGCTGGCGGATTCGTACTCGGATACTGTCTGCCTTACCCTCCACCTGATGATAGAGGATCAACTTGACTGCGCGATTCTGCTCCTGGTGCACGGCGACCTGCTGGCCTCTCTCAACTCGCAGCTCCCACACTATGCGGCGCTCGCCCGCGGCAGCGCGCCGGCGTTCCAGGGCAGCATGCCGAAAGAGGCAGACCTCAGTGGCAAGAGGCCGCATTCACGATGGAACATCGACCTTATTCTCGACGTGGAGCTCGAGGTCGCGGTTTCATTCGGGGAGACGCAAATGCCTCTGCGCGACGTCCTGAAGCTCGGCGTCGGCTCCGTAATCGAGCTGGATAAAGGAGTCAACGACCTGGTCACCATCCTTGTCAACGACAAGCCGATCGCGCGCGGCGAGGTCGTGATGATCGATGGCAACTATGGAGTGAGAGTCCTGCAAGTGGAAAGCACCGCGGATCGCATCCGCTCCCTGGGCTAGACTGCTGGAGGAACCAATGTCAGAGAAAACTGAGACACCCGTGAAAGACTCGCCGGCCCTGGATCTCCAGGAGATAGCCCGCAACGCAGGCGATCTGCCAGCTCTGCCTGACACGGTCATGACCGCCATGCAAATGACAAGCGATCCCAATGTCAACGCACAGAGGCTTCAACTCGTTATCGCCAAGGATCAGGCGTTGACGGCTCGGATCCTGAAAATCGTTAACTCTGCGATGTACGGCTTCGACAGGGAGATCTCCACCCTGTCCCACGCGATCGCAATCCTCGGGCTTGACACGGTCCGGTCCGTCATCGTCGCTGCGTCGGTACAACAGATCGTCCAGGTGACTGCGACTTCTGCCAAGGACCTCACGACCCAGCTTTTCTGGGAACACTCCTGGGGTGCGGCGGTTGCGGCGAAAGCCATCGCTGTTTTCACCAGGTACCCTGTGTCGGAAGAAGCGTTTACCTGCGGGTTGCTCCACGACATGGGCAAGATGGTGATGTTGAAGAACCGGAGTGAGGTGTACCGCGAGATCCTGAACGACGTCTACCGCGGAGCGGCTACCTTCTGCGAGGCGGAACTCCAAACCTTTGGCTTCACCCATGCGCACGTTGGCGCGTTGCTGGCACTGAAGTGGCACTTTCCTCCGCAACTGGTCGAGAGCATTCTTTACCACCATGATTTTGCCAACGCGCCCAACCATTCCAGGCTTGCCGCCATTGCCGCACTGGCTGACCGAATGATGGCAGCACTTGGAATCGGCTTCCGCAAAGACAAGTCGTTGAAGCTGGAAGAGGAGGCGTCGACAGGGCACCTCCAACTGTCTCTGCCGATGTTGGAAAAGATAGTTACGGACGTGCAGGCCAAGATTCCCACGCTGCCCGGCATTGCGCATCAGTGAGGGCGCCGCCGGCGGCGAGGAGGTCCCTATGGGCTCGCTGAGTTATTTTTCGCTGTATCTCGGGATGGCAGTCCTGCTGACCGCAGGCGGATGCCTCGTGTCGCTGCAGCTCTGGCGGCGTCCCTTTCGCGCTCTCAGGCGGGAAGTGATGCGTTTCTCGGAGGGCTTGCTTCAAATGGCCGACCTGCAGAAGGACATCTACCGCCGAATCTGCCATGACCTCAACGGAATCGAAGAAAGGGTTCTGGATTTGGCGGCGCCCTCTTCGGACGGGCCGCTCCCCCTGGAACGGCGGCACCAGGTACTGACGCTCGCGCGCAATGGCGTCGATCTCGACGAGATTTCCCGCCGGCTCAACATGCCAAGGGGTGAAGCCGAGCTGATTCTGAGCCTGCGCAAATACATGGAGGCCAAGCAACCGCCCGAGCAGGCGCGCGGCGCGCCCAAAAGGAGTGCGCGCGCCCCGTCCTGAGCAGCGAGCAGCCCGGTTGCGTGCAATGGTTGCCCAGTGGGGTGGGAAAAAAGTTGCCGGTTCCCATCGGGATCCTGACACTCTCCGGGCTCACGCAGTCGCAAGCTGTTGCGCAAGCAGCGGCTGCCGACGTGCAAGCCTGTGGCACAGAACTTGCTAATACGCAGGTGGCGAGACCGATGAGACGAAGCTCCTGACCAGGAGCGTAGGAGACGAAGACGTGCATAGCGGCATTTACACAGCCTATTCCGGGCTCAAGGCTCAAATGGACGCCTTGGACATGCTCGCGAATAATCTGGCCAACGTCAATACGGTGGGATTCAAGGAACAAAAGGCCTTTTTCATTGCATTGAACCTGGCCTTGGACGGGGCCAACGCACCGCAACTCGACTCCGCCATCAACACGCACGCAGTGCTGGCCGAGAGTGCGCTCAATCTCGCCGGCGGGTCCCTGGTTGAAACGCACAGAGACCTGGATCTGGCCCTGGTGGGGAATGGCTTCCTGGCTGTCGAGACTCCCGCCGGTGTGCGCTACACGCGCAACGGCAACCTGATGACGGACGCCAGGTCCGTGCTGTGCACATCGGAGGGATTGCCGGTCCTGGGCGAGCATGGGCGCATCGTGCTCAGCCCCGGAAAAGTGGACATCAACGAGGACGGTGACATCCTGGTCGGTGGTGCGCGCGTCGACCGCCTCCAGCTGGCAGCCTTCGACGATCCGGCGTCACTGATCCCGGAGGGGAGCTCGTTGCTGGCGCCGGCCCGGAGCGGCCAGGCTCCCAAAGCTGCGTCGGGGGTGACAGTCCGACAAGGACTTCAGGAACAGTCGAATGTCAACCCGATACTGGCTACGGTGCGCTTGGTGGAGATCATGCGCCGTTTTGAAGCGATTCAGAAGAGCGTCAGCCTGATGTTCAACGACATGGACAGCAAGGCGATAGAAAAACTCTCACGCTAGGAGGACTTATGTTGCGTGCTCTGTACACAGCCGCCAGCGGAATGGATGCGCAACAGCTCAACATCGATACCATCGCGCACAATCTGGCCAACATCAATACCAGCGGCTTCAAGCAGCGCCGAACTCAGTTTCAGGATTTGCTGTATCAGGACGTCCGTATGGCGGGCGCGGCGAATACTGCCAGCACCGAAATTCCCGTGGGGCTGCAGATCGGCCTCGGAACCAAGCCGGTCGCCACCGTGATGATACTCACCCAGGGGGACTTTTCTGCGACCAGCAATCCTCTGGATATCGTGATCGAGGGGCATGGGTTTTTCCAGGTACTCCAGCCGAACGGCCAACTGGCCTATACCCGCAGCGGCAATTTCCAGCTGAACCGCGATGGTACGCTGGTCACGCCCGACGGCGACTCCCTGGACCCCCAGATCACCATCCCCCAGGACCAGGTCGGCGTCACGATCGGAGCGGATGGTACCGTCTCCGTCATGCATGCGGGCCAAACACAGCCGGAACAGGTGGGCCGGATCGAGATCGCGCTGTTTCAAAATCCTGCAGGACTGCAAAGCATAGGCAAAAACCTCTTGCTTCCCACCCAGTCATCGGGGGATCCCATCACGGGCACCCCCGGCGAGAACGGCCTGGGAACTCTGCTTTCCGGGTTCATTGAGCAGTCCAACGTCAGCGTCGTGCAAGAGATGGTCAACATGATCGTGAGCCAGCGCGCTTATGAAGCGAACTCCAAGGTCATCCGCACTGCGGATGAGATGATTGCCCAAGCCAACAATGTCGTGCGATAGAAGCTAGAGCCATGCAAGCTCCGAACTCTCTCCTCAGACCACGCCCTGCCTGTTTTTCAACGAGACCGTCCGTTCGGACTGCCTCAGGCGCAAGCCTTGTCCGGACGGGCGGTCACCTCACAACCCCATTCCCATCGAGCCGGAAGAGCCTGCCGAGCCAAGCTCGACGGCTCCCGGCTCGTCTCTTGCTGCCCAAAACACCGTCCCGCCTGCTAGTGGTTGAGGGGAGAGTTCGAAGCTTGCCGGCCGCTGCCGCTGCGATGTTTGTGGTCCTGACCTGCTACGCCATTGCGGCGGCAAATCTGACCGCCGCGTCCTGCACCGTCTGTTTGCGGGCGCAAGTACTGGTCAAGAGTACGACTTTGGTTCTCGCCGACATTGCCGACCTGAGCGGTAAAGACGAGACGCTGCTGACGAAGCTTGCCCGGATGCCGCTGGGTTCGGTCACGGATGTTCGCCTTCTCAGCCGTTCAGAAGTGCTTTCCTTGATTCGCGGTGTTTTCCCGGACCTGGAGAACGTGTCACTGACCGGCGCCGAATTCACACGCATCTCCGTAGCGACCCGCACGCCTGAGGCCGCAGAAATCGCAGCCATCCTGAAGGCACACCTGGCGGCCGCTTCATCCTGGCGGGAAGAAGAGATCGAAATCCGCTCGATCGGCAATCTGAAGGCGATCGAGCTCCCGCAGGGGGACATTCGCCTGCGCGTTATTAGCCGCGGGACGCCCTCAAATTACAAAAGCATGCTGATGCTCATGGAGGCGGCCCTGGACGGCAAGCCTCTGCGAACCTTCTGGGTCAAGGCAGACGTGCGCGTTCATGCGCAAGTGGTGCAGGTGGCGAGGCCGGTGCCATACGGCCGCGCGCTTCAGGCCGACGACCTTCATGAGGTTCTGTGCGAGGTTGAGGATCCGCGCGCCGATTACATCCGCGATTGCGCCGAAGCCGTTGGCATGACGGCCAAACGCGCGCTCGCCCCGGGAGACCTTCTCAACCGGAGCTGGGTGAACGAGGTCCGCCTCGTGCGCCACGGAGAGGTGGTGCGGCTGCTGGCTCAGAGCGGCAGCGTCAGCATCGCTGTGCTCGTGCGCGCTCTTCAGGACGGCAAACTGGGAGACCGGATCAAGGTCCGGAACATCGATTCCGATCGTGCGCTCACGGCTGTGGTTACCGGCCGAGGTGAAGTGCGGATCTCACATTGAGAGGTGAAGCATGTACTGCCATTGCGAGAGATTCTGCTCGACGCTCTTGTCGGTTTTCCTGCTTGCAGCCCTGGCGTCAGGATGCGCGCCGAAAACGGTGCGGACGACCGCGGCCGGCAGCCTGGACAGCTACGTTGCCGAAGCCAAGGCGCAGCCTGTGTCCCAAGGGGCAGTGGATGGCTCCCTGTGGGTGGGCCAAGGTTCTTACATGAACCTGTTCCGGGACTTCAAGGCGCGCGAGGTGAATGACGTGGTGACCATTCTCGTATCCGAGACCACTCAGGCCAACACCGCCGCGGACGCCACGAGCAACAGGGACAGCGCGGCACAAGTCGGATTGAGCAACCTGTTCGGCGCCGAAAATAAGATCAAGGAACTCTCCAGCGCGGTCAACGGCAAGAGCACCACCACCTTCAAGGGGTCAGGCTCCACGACGCGCGCTACGACTCTCACCACGGCCATGACCGCCCGCGTGAAAGCAGTCCTGCCCAACGGCTATCTCGTGATCGAAGGCGTGCGGGAACTCCGCCTCAACAATGAGAACCAGACCATCTATCTGACCGGAGTCGTTCGGCCCGAAGACATCAGCGCCCGCAATGTGGTTTCGTCCGCCGCGATCGCCCAGATGGAGATCCGCGTGCAGGGCCGCGGGATTGTGAGCCGGCCGCTGAAGCCGGGCCTGCTGTATCGAATCCTCAGCGGCGTTTTTCCCTTCTAGGACGGAACCCATATGAACCGTGCGTGCGTGACCGGCCTTCTGTTGATCCTCTTTCTTGCTCCAGCCCTGTATCCCCAGGGGCTCGCTGCCAGCCGCATTAAAGACATCGCTTCGTTCGAAGGAGTGCGCGACAACCAGCTTGTGGGTTATGGCTTGGTTGTAGGCCTCAACGGAACCGGGGACCGGCGCCAGACTTTTTTCTCCACGCAGACGCTGACGAATATGCTGGAGCGCAGCGGCATCACCGTTTCGGCCGACCAGATACGCGTCAAAAACATTGCCGCGGTCATGGTGACGGCGACTTTGCCGCCTTTCGTCCGCAAGGGGAGCCGCATCGATGTAACCGTCAGTTCTATCGGCGACGCCGACAGCATCCAGGGCGGCGTGCTCGTCATGACGCCTCTGAAGGCAGCCAACAACGAAGTCTATGCAACGGCTCAGGGGCAGCTGGTACTGGGAGGCTTCAGTGCGGGCGGAGGCGGGAATCGAGTGCAGACAAACCATGCCACCGTCGGGAGGATTGTCGATGGCGGGCTGGTTGAAAAAGAAGTGCCGGTCAACCTTGCCGGCAAAACGGAGCTGACCCTCGTGCTGCACGGCAGCGACTTCACCAGTGCCACCCGCGCCGCGCGTGTGATCGACGAATCGGTGGGGAGCGACGTGGCCAAGGCCCTCGACGGCCGCACTATTGCGATCAAGATTCCCGAGGGCTACACCAATCGTGTGGTGGAGTTCATGGCTGTAGTCGAAAACGCCAAGATGGATGTCGATTTCCCTGCCCGCGTCGTCCTCAACGAACGGACTGGCACCATTGTGCTCGGCAAGGAAGTAAAAATCTCCTCGGTCTCGATCATCCACGGAAGCCTTGCCATCCAGATAGGAACGATCCTGGGCGTTTCTCAGCCTGCTCCCATGTCACAGGGCAAAACGACCACGGTCCCCCAGACTACGGTATCGGCTCAGGAGGAGAAGGGGCGTGTGCTCACCCTGCATGAAGGGGCCAGCGTCGAGGAAGTCGTCGGCGCACTGAACTCGATCGGAGCTTCGCCGCGGGACGTCATCGCGATCCTGCAGGCCATCAAGGCCGCCGGGGCGCTGCAGGCGGAGCTGGAGATTATCTGATGGATCCTTGGAAGGGGAAATCAATGAAAATGCGACACGGAGGCCGGTGATGCAGGATGTGCTGGCCGTACGCCTGGTGAGAAGTTCCGGCGCGGACGCTCTCGAGCGCTCCTCAACGCCGGCGCGCAGCGAGGCGGGAGACAAGGCGACTCAGCTGCGCGAGGCTGCCAAGGATTTTGAAGCCCTGTTCATCGGTTATATGCTGAGCGTAATGCGTGAGACCATCGAGGACTCCGGCCTCACTGAAAAGGGCATGGGCCAAACCATCTATACCGAGCTGTTCGATCAGGAGTTGGCCCGCTCGTTGGCAGGGAAAAGTCCGCTGGGCGTCTCTGATTTGCTGATCCGTCAACTTTCGGATCGGCTGCAGAGCACAGTGTCGAGCGCCAGACCGGAGGATGTCCAAGGGTCTCCCTCCCCTTCCGGCTCAGGAATGCGCGGCCCTGAGACGGAGGAAGTCCCCGATTTTCGCATGCCTGTCCAGGGGCACGTCTCTTCGACCTTCGGCGCCCGCAAGGATCCCTTTACCCACGAGATGAGCATGCACCGCGGAGTGGACATCGCCGCACCCGAAGGCATGGGTGTGCGCGTTGCCTGCGCCGGCCGCGTGGTTTTTGCAGGACATGAAAAAGGCTACGGCAATACCGTCGTAGTGCAGCATCCGGGTGGGTTCGAGACCCGCTATGCCCACCTGGGCAAGATACTTGTGGGCGCGGGTGATTCGCTGCAGACAAGGCAAGTCCTCGGAACCGTGGGCAGCACCGGCCGATCAACGGGCCCGCATCTGCACTTTGAAGTCATCCGCTGCGGTGAGAAGATTGATCCCGAGGCTCTGTTGACACAGTGAAGGCTGCGGCAACCGGGGTTCGGCGCGCGATGTGGGGGTTAACTCAGGAAGCCCTAAAGTGCTGTGTTCAAGGGGCCGATATAGCGTTTGCGAAGAGTAAACTCTTGAGGACACCATGGAAATCAACGGCAAGTACCCCCTGATCGATCTGAGCGTGAGAGCGGACAGGATCGAAGTGCCGGAGCAGCAAAAACAGCGCTTCCAGAAGGCTGATCGCGGACCCGCCGTTGCTGAGCCTGATAGGGTCGAACTCTCGGTCCGGAGTCGGGAGATCCAGAATTTGAACGAGTTGATCCAATCCACACCTGACGTAAGAGAGGCCCTGGTTGAACAGATTCGGCAGTCGATAGGAAACGGCACGTACAATGTCAAGGCCGAACAGGTTGCTGACAAGATCATAGGGGGCAGTCTGATCGACCAGATCTTCTAAATGGCTGGTCCTGGAGGGCGCCATGGCCGATGACTTAGGACCAATCAATCCGGTTTCACAACACTTCCTGAACCGCCGCGCGCGGCAGGAGGCATACCAGGGGCGCCACTCGAAAAAGCATCAGGAGCAGGGTCCACACAGCCCCGACGTGGACGTTGATGAAGTCGCCGAGGAAGGCGCGGGAAAGCCCGCCGCGAAAAGTCACATTGACCTACGGATTTGAACAATGGACGAGCAAATCTCCGCATTGATGAGAATCATCGGCGAGGAGATCGCCCTCTACCACGATCTCATCGCGCACGCGCGCAGGAAAACGGCCCTTTTGGTGCGTGGCCCTCTGGAAGCAATCCTGGAGAGCAACAAAATCGAGGAGACGTTCAACATCAAGCTGCGCATGCTAGAGGATGAGGCGGGGCGGCTATGCCAGCAACTGTGCCGGGCGTCCCATATTGCGTGTGAGGAGTTTACTCTTTTGAAGCTCGCCGAGGGCGTTGATCGATCCGTGGCCGCCGAGATAAGGTCACGATCCACGCTGTTCAAGCACATGGTCGAACAGCTGAAAAGCATCACTCAGCGCAATCGCAAGCTGGTGGAGAACTCGCTGTACTTTTGCCGCAGCTTGCTCGACTTTGCTTCCAATGCCACCAGTTCCTACCAAAGCACGGGAAGGTTCAAGCCATATTCTGCCGCAGCCAGCACAATCTCCAGCAGGGCGTAGCGTCAGGATGTCAAGAATGGGTTCCTCTGCCCATCAGAGGCTGCATCGAGCACTAAGCCGCTCCTCTTGAGGGAAGGCGACAGAGCTGTATGATATCCTCAATCCTCGCCAGCATGGGAATCGCCCGTGAGGCCCTTTATGCCCAGCAGGTGGGCCTCGACGTCACCCAGAACAACATCGCCAACGTCAATACGCCCGGCTACACGCGCCAGCGCGCTGAATTCGCTCCCGGCGGTTTGGCAACGCCCGGGAACCTTCAGTCGGGCTCGGGTGTTCAAGTCGCTTCCATCGTATCCTACCGCAACCGGCTTCTTGACCAGAGAGTCAACGACGAGCTCCAGAGTCAGGGCGAGTATGACGCGTCTTCCGCGGCGTTGCAGCAGGTGGAAGCTCTCTTCAACGACACCGCCAATTCAGGACTCCAATCCGCGATTTCCGCCCTTTTCAACAGCTTCAGCTCGCTGGCCAACGCGCCCGAGAATGCCTCGCTGCGCGAGCAGGTCCTGGCAAACGGCGAGCAGCTTGGATCTCGGTTTCGTCAGAGTTACGAGCACCTGCAGGAAGTGCAATCCTGGCAGGGCCGCGAGGTTGCCGCCACGGTCAACCAGATCAACTCGATTGCCGCAAATATAGCCAAATTGAACGCCGAGGTTGCTGCGGCGCGCGGCGCCAATTCCAATGGGAACAACTTGGACGATCGGCGACAGGCGCTGGTGGACGAGCTGGCAGGGCTTGTCGACATTTCCTATTATGTCGAGCCGGAGTCCGGAAGCTTCACGATCACGGCGCGCCAGGGGACGCTTCTGGTTGCGGGCAACCAGAGTAATGCCTGGCAAACGGTTGCCTCGTCATCCGGCCCTTTTCTGGAAGTTCACGCCAATGGCGCAGACATCACCTCTACGATTCAATCCGGCAAGCTCGGCGGGCTGCTCAAGACGCGCGACACGAATTTCCCGTCCTACCTGAATGCGCTCGACGACCTGGCGGCCGCAATTATCTCGCGGGTGAACGCTCAACATGCGTCGGGATCGGATCTCAATGGCGCTCCAGGCGGCAGCTTCTTTGTACCGTTTGTTCCCACCGTTCCCGGTTCCAACCGCGGGGCCGCCCGCGCCCTCGAAGTGGCGATCTCCGAACCCGCCGAGATTGCCGCCGCAAGCCCCGGAGGAGGCCCGGGATCCAACGCCAACGCTCAGAGCCTGGCCGGAATCCAGAACGAACTGCTTCTTTCTGGAAACACTGCGGCCGTGAACCAGTTCTATTCTAACCTCGTTTTCAGGATTGGCCTCGATGCCAAGAGCGCAGGGGACAACCTCGAGACGCAAGGACATCTGGTTACGGAATTGCAAAATCAGCGGGACGCCACATCGGGCGTGAGCCTGGACGAGGAGGCTGTCAACCTCATGCTTTACCAGAAGGCTTACCAGGCCAGCGCCCGCCTCATCAGCGTCATCGACGCTTTGTGCGAGGACGTGATCCGTATCATTGGAGGATGATCATGCGTATTTCCGATTCGGTCGGCTATCGAAACCTCCTCGACAATTTGAACATGCTCAACGCGAGATTCGAGCAGGCGGCGCAGCAGGTTTCGTCTGGGCAAAGGCTCTCCCATCTGCATGTCGCGCCCTCGGACAGCGCCGAAATGGTGCAGCTCAATGATCAACTGGCTCGGCTCGACCAGTTCAGGACGAATGCCGACAGCAGCGGCTACTTTTTGCAGGTAAGCGACTCGACTCTGAACTCGCTGTACAACCTGGTCACCTCGATCTATACCGCGGGCAGCGCGGCGGCCAACAGTTTCAACGATGCCAACGCCCTCTCCGCGCTCGCGGCTGAGATCCGATCGCAGCACGATCAAATCCTCTCACTCGCAAATACCCAGGTAGAAGGCCGGTACATATTTGCCGGGTTGCAGACGACCTCGCCCGCTTTCACAGTCGTGGGCGACACGGCGACCTATCAAGGGGATGGCGCCGTGAACACGATCCGTATCAGCGACGGCCTCCAGGTGGAAGGGAACATCCCCGGCTCGGCCGTCTTCAGTCCGGTCTTTGCCAACGTCGAAGCTCTGCTGGCCGCGGTAGAAAGCGGCGATCAATCAGCAATCAAATCCTCCCTTGGCCAGTTTTCATCCGCACTCGCCACCGTGAACCAAGTTCGGGCACGGCTCGGGGTGAATCTGGGCAAGCTGGACGATGCGGAGGCGGCACTCCAAACACAGGAAACAAACGTTAAGACTCGCCAGTCGCATATCGGGGACGTCGACATGGCAGCGGCCATCTCCCAGCTCAGCCAGATTCAGACTGCGCTGCAAGCTGCGCAGGCCGCAGGCTCGCTCCTGAAGCGGAGCAACCTCTTCGATTATCTCGCGTGATGCCGCCAGTGCTAAATTGATAGACATTGTCTTTGAACCGAAGGTAGAATGAAAAAGATTGCTGCGGCGCAAACGGCGGCGGCCCATAGTTGCGGGCCGGTGTGTTTCGGATTCTGCCCGAGTCCGCGGCTGATCTCTAACGGCATCCGGGCGCTTTCAGCCGGCGTGCAGCGTGGTTTTGTTTGATCACGGTCTCCTGATGATGGAATCCAAAGCCTTGACGGTGAAAACAACGAATTTCGGCGAGATTGAAGTTCCTGCCGAAAACATTATCCATTTCGGCGAGGGCATTCCAGGATTCCCGCGCATCCGCAGGTTTGCCATCCTGCAATTCGATCACCTGAAACCCTTTCAGTATTTGCAGTCTCTTGACGATCCCCCCATCGCTCTCCTCGTGGTAAACCCATTCCTGCTGCACCCCGCTTACGAATTTGAGCTGGGTGATGCCGACATGGGAGATCTGAAGACTGATAAGCCGGAAGAGGTGTCGGTCTTTGCGGTGGCTACCATACCGGAGAACCCCTCCGAGGCGACCCTGAATCTGATGGCTCCGATCCTGATCAATCTGAAGAATCGCTGCGGCAAGCAGGTGATTCTCCTGGACAGTCATTATGCTGTGCGCCACCCGCTCTTCGGCTCCTCGAAGGCCGATAGTGCGGAAACAGTGTAGACATGTCTCTGCCAGCCCCGACATACGGCCGGAAGCATTCGAATCGGAGACACGTGTGTTAGTATTCACGCGCAAAAAGGGAGAAAGCCTGATCATCGGCAACGAGATCGAAGTCACGATCCTCAACATCGGGAGCGGCAGCATCAAGGTAGGAGTCAACGCGCCACGTTACATTTCCGTGCACCGGCAGGAAGTGTACGAGTCGATCAAACGGGAAAACGTGGCCGCATCCCAGTCTCAGATCCCATCTCTCGAAGTTCTGAAAAAGCTGCTCGGGTAGCGCCGGCTGCAAAGCCCTTCGCTGAGCCAAAGAAGCAAATCCCGGCAACGTACCGCCGTGTTTCGCGTTTTTCACGCCGTCAAGGCAACACTTAATCTGGATAACGCTGCTGCAGTGGTTTCAAAGGCTCCGGAGACGGATTGGAAGTATTCGAGATAGATGTCACGGATCGTGCCAGCCTCGACAGGTGTCATTGAGTGAGCAGTGAGCGCCGCGCGGCGCCGGAGGAATGTGACGTTTCCCATCTGGTTTAGATTGTCCAGCAGCGGCGCGAGCTTCCTCAGCGAATACAATTCCTCTTTGACGTGCTCCAGACGGGCCCATAGCTCAGGCGTCGAGATGGCATGTGGGTTGCGACAAAGACTGAGCCCTGACTCAATGATCCCTTGGAAGCGATTGGACTCTTCATGAAGTTTGTCCAGGAGGGCCGTGTTGGAGCGTCGGGCTGCGCCCGTTGCGCCGTCATATAAGCTTCGAATCGTGCCTCTGAAATCATGATTCCCGGGGCAGCAGCGGTGGAGAGCCTCGCGCAGGCTCATGATCTCCACGTTGTTCCTGAGAATTCCTCCCTCGGAAGCGTTAATGTAACGAGTCCCGGGATGCTTCTCGATCTCTGCGCCGATCCAGTTCCAGTAAGCAATGAGCTTGTCGGTGCTTTCCACGGGTCGACCGAAGAGATCCTCTGTCAGCAGGGTCTTGCTGGAGGCCCGGAGAATCGACCATCTATGCTGCCAATCCTCCGGGCTGCCTACTCCGGCGAACCACTCTTTCTCCCAATGCAGACCCGAGCAATAGGTGCGGCCATCGGTGAAGGCGAGATCCTGTCCAACGAAGATAATCGGGTTGCAGCCCATCAGCAGTGCGAAGTCCAGGCCCATGGTGGCGACCGAGCCCCAGGCGCGTAAGGTGCCTTTCGGCTCCAGCAATTCGGAGAAGGCACGCAAAGAGGAGTTCTCAAACGTGCAGACGACCGTGCGGCCTTCGAACTGCTCAAACGTGCCAGGATGAGCGGTCGCCTCGGCGACGAGATAGGTCGCGGGGGCGTCGGCGCCCTCGAGATGAAGGTAGTTCTCATGGCCGGGATCGCCGCTCAGGACGAAATGCGGCTCGATTCCCGATGCCAGCAGCGGCTTTAGTGCCGTATCGGCCGACAGGATCAGCGCTCCTTGCTGGAAAGCGCGCAGCTCATGAACGTTCCGATCCAGAGATGGGCCCGCGGCAACCAGGACGGCCGGCGCTCCTGTGAACTTTTGCTTGAAGGCAGCGACCCCGGGCGCTGACGACGCCCGAGCGAAGTTGGTCACGAAGTTTTCAAGAAAAAGAGGCATCCTGCCCACGAGCGTGTTGATGTCGGTGAAGATCTGAAGTGTCTTGCTCTTGATCACCTCCACCGCAGACTTGAACATGGCAGAATTGAGCACCAGGGAAGGCGCGTGGCTGAGGAAGATGCTTCCTTGCGCCCTTACCGGATCGAAGAACTGTTCCCATTGCCGCGCCAGCTCGTTGCCCGCAGCGGGCCAGGCAAAGTGGATGTGTGGCAGTGCCAGCAATGATGTCAGGTCGCGGGCCGCAAATGCCGCCCGCAGGATCTCCAGATCCGATTCCACCGCGAAAATGTGCGCCCTTTCTTGCGCCACTCTTTCCAGCAGGGCGTCGGCCCCGTATCCGAGCCCGAATCCCAGCAAGATGAAGTAATCCGCCTGAGCAAGGTCGACATCCTTCAGGGATTGCCGCGCTTCTTGCAGCGGGTCATACCGGCTGTGAAGCGGCACCGGGTCGGACCCGTCCCTAAGATAGAAGGCGGCGGGGAGGCCTTTGTGCGATGGAACGAGCTGGATGCGACTGAGGGTGGTGGCGCCCAGAAGCCGGGCGAGATCGGGCTGGCGGCGTGCCAGGGCTGCAAGATTGCGTTCAAGGTAATCCAAGTGACTAGCCATTGGGCGAAGGGAGCCATGGGCTCCAGGGGAAACCTCGGCCGACAGGATGGCTACTGACGGGCGTCTATGAACTTTGGTCGAACCTCTCTGTAACCGCGCACGCTTTGCAGAAACTGTCCTCCGACGTGAAGCTGCCGGAGAGATTCTCGGGCTGCAGACCGCAGCTGGCCGAGCCCCGCGGCATTTCTTTCAATCAGTGCAAGCACGTGCCGGGCCCGCGCGCGCAGCAGCGCCGCGCGTGATGCGACCTTGTTTCGGCAGGAAGCGAACGTCTCGGGATCTGCCTCGAGGTCTCGCATGAAGCAGGCGATGCGCTTTTCGGCCGCTATCGTTTGTTGACCGAGTGTGGCCGCCTGGCGTTCCTCGTCAGGGCCCGGCAGGCGGCGTGCTTTGAGATCCTGGTACTGCTTTTCGAGCTGGATTTCGAGTTTGTCGTACAGCTCTTCCAGGTGCTGCAGTTCCAAATCGATGGGGTGCATTTCTAGGCCGTGACGTTGAGGTTTGCCAGGGAAGATGCGGCTTGGCTGCTTGCTGCCATTGGCAATGTAGCAGCGTCGGAAAGGGCTCGGGATTCGGCCGCAGGCCGAACAATCTTTTCTGATTCAGCCTGAACCACTTTCAGCCAGGCCTCCCTCAGGCTGCTCAGCAGCCTTACGATTTCTTTCAAGGGTGCGGGGTCCTGACGCACGTTTGCCTGAAAGATGCAGTTTTTCATGTACCGGTACAGCCGGTCCAGGGATGGGGCGATGTCGCCGCCCGTCTTGAAATTGAGATTTGCCTGCAGTTCCGTGAGGATGGCCATTGCTTTGTTGAGGCAGCGAGTCCGGCCTCCGATGTTATGGGCGGCCATGTACTCCTGGGCCTTCTGGATGCTCGCGACAGCGACATCATATAGCAATACCACGAGTTCAATCGGCGTTGAGATCTTGATCTCGACCTCTTGGTAGCGACGAGCATGATTCGGCATCTAGGACTCCCTACATTGAACTGAGCGTAATCATTTGATTGTTCACTGACGATTGTAATACCGAGAGCTGCTTGAGGGCCGCATCGGCTTTCGCATACTCCATGATTAAGAGTGCCCGTTGAGTTTCCAGTCGTTCTTCCATCTGTGCGATCTGATGGTTGATGCGCGCAATGTTCTGTTGAACGGCGTCCGTCGCATGGAAGATGGGGCCATCGATTGAGTCGGTGAGATTCCTGAGCTGGCTCTGCAGCCTGGGAATGAGGCTGACCGTATTGGCCTCCGAGTCCTCTCCGTCGGCCAGCAGCAGATATGCGGTATCGTTGAAATTGGTGGACAGTTTGTCCCGGAGCGTAGTCTCATTGAGGCTTAAGGTTCCGTTGTTTGTCAGGCGGAACCCGATCTGCGACAGCACGTTCATTGAACAGCCGCTCAAGTTGACGCTCTGAACAAGCGCTGAGGTGATCTGGGTTTGCGCTTCTCTCAGAGTAAAATCTCCCGACAAGATTCCGGCGCTTTTCTTGGTGGTATCGTACCTGGACTGTGATGAGATGTAGGAAGCGGCGTCATTGTACTTTGCCACAAAACTTTGGAGCCCGGCCACGATTGCGTCGATGTCGCGCTCGACTTTGACCACCGCTGTACCCGACTCCGCTTTGAGGTTGAAGGTCAGACCCTCGATGGCATTGGTGACCGTGTTGGAGCTGCTCGTGATGTCGATGCCGTTGATTTGAAGCGCGGCGTCGTCCGCCGGTGTTGTTTCACTGAGGCTCACGGCGGCACCAGCGCCTTCGGTCAAGTTGTTCGTGATCGCAAGAGCGTTGGCGGTGCCGGAGTCGTTGCTGGTGATCACGAGCCTGTAAGGAGTGCTGCTTCCGTCATTGAGGATGGAGGCGGTGAATCCTGAGTTTGCGCCGTTGATCGCGTTCTTGATTCCCTGGAGCGTGTTGTTGGTGTCGTCGATGGTAATCGTGACCTCATCATCCGTGCCCTTTTGAATGACCAGGGAGCCGGTCTTCGTATTTGTGTCGGTGTCGGAGTCAAAGTTGTTGGATGCGAAGGAGTTGAATTTCGCGAGCTTGGTGACCGTGACTGTGAAGTTTCCCTCAGCCACGCCTTTGGCACCGGTTGCGGTGACAACATTTTCGTTCGAAGAAGCCGCCTTCCTCAGTGCAAGGATGCTCTCGCTGAAACGATCGGCGAAACTGGAAGGCATGCTCAAAGGAACGTCCTCCCCTTGAAAGAGGAGGTTGTCCACGCTGGTTTTGAGGGCGAGAAGCTTCGTGTTCAGCGTCTGGTAGGCTGTGATCTTGTTCTGGCTGGCCTGGTTCTGCCGTTGCAGCCGATCGATCGGCTGATGTGCCACAGTGATGAGATTGTCGACGATGGTCTGAACGTCGAGACCGCCGTTTATCAAATTGATGGATGACAAATCGATGGATGACATACTTTGCGCTTGCTTCCGCTCAGATGTGGACGTCAACCCGGTGATTTTGGCGGTGATGAGGGTCTATGCTTGTGAGGTAGTTTTTGGGTATGCGAAATAGTTCCTCACCCGTGCGCTTGTCCTTGACATAAACGTACATCTTGCCGTCCTGGTCATCACGCTCGAAACTGATCGTGGTGTTGTCGCCCAGCGCGACGCTCTGTGCGTGCTCCAGCATTGAGGCCAGGAAGGTATCGTCACTGGAGGATCTGTTTTGCAGACCTCCCATGTCTGTCTCTTCTGCGGCCACCGGCCTGTCGCGAACGTCTCCTAGCTTGGGGCACTGAACACCGGAGCGTTTCGAGGTTGCCACAACAGGGGAAGGAAGGGCTTCCGCGGCAATTCCGGATATCTGACTGATTTCACCTGCCACTGCCGTCCTCCCTGCCATGTGTCTGGTGCGAGAGGTGACGCTCGGGCTGCCAGCCGGGATGATCTCCCCTCAGCGGTATGGTCAGGATCGCAGCACGGGATTGCACAAACGGCGTGGAACGGGCGCGCCGCCATAAGGCGGCGCACCCGGAGATCCACGCGAAGTTTGGCGAACTAGTTACCCTCTCAGCAGTGTGAGCACGTTTTGGGCGCTCGCATTGGCCTGGGTGAGTGCTGCGATGCCGGTTTGGGCAAGGATCTGAAACTTGGTCAGATTTGCGATCTCCTCGGCCATGTTTGCATCCATGATGTTGGACTGGGCCGCCTGCGTGTTCTGAGACTGGGTCTGGAGCACGGCGACTGCCGACTGCAGCCGGTTCATGCCGGAACCGATGTCGGCACGGCTGCTCGAGATGCTCGTCAGTGCGGTTTTGAGCGTGTCGATCGCCGTGACCGCAGCATCCTTTGTCAAGAGGCTAGCGGTCGCGAGGTTCGCGCCGCCCATGTCGCTGGTGTCAATCGTGGCGATGGTGACTGCAATCGAGCTCGCGGCGGACGTGTCACCGACGAAGACGTGCAGCGCACCATTGATGCCGTCCGTGCTGAAGATCACCAGGCCGTTGTAATTGGTCTGGGTCGCAATGCGATCGATTTCCGTCGCGATGGATGCCAGCTCAGTGTCCAGAGCTGTTCTTCCGGTGTCGTCAACGGTGTCGGTGGCCGCTTCCTCCGCCAAGACGAAGCCGCGCGTCAAGAGGTCGGAAATCTGCTGCAGAGCGCCGTCGGCGATCTGGGATACGGAGACGGCGTCGTTGGCATTGCGGACTGCCTGGTCGAGCGCGCGGACGTTTGCCGTCAAGCTGTTTGCGATGCCCAGCCCGGCCGCATCGTCCGCCCCGGAATTGATGCGCTTTCCCGAAGAGAGGCGCAGCAATGTGCGGTTCAGGTTTACGCTGTTGATGTTGAGCTGGTTCTGCGCTTGGATACCAGCGATGTTGCTAAGGATACTGAAAGCCATGAGTGAATTCCTCCTTGAATTCGATTTTGTTAGATATCCGTTTCCTTGCCAGACAAGGCTTTCAAACCCGGCCACGGGGTGGCTGGGCTGGGTTCCCAGTCGGGCCGATCTGGTGCTACTTATCGTCCTCGAGCCTGATTTGGATTAGTGCAAAACTGCAAAAAACAAAAATCCTGCCGCCGAAGCGTTCGAGGACGCTTGCCCGAGACAGCAAGATCATAGAGGGGATTTCTGGCCCGGAATTTGCGTGGACTTTGTCGGTCAGGCTGGCCGCTTGGCTCTGCCTGGAAAGGAAAGCCATGACGCGTCTGTATGTCGACAAGCAGGAAATTGCGCCTCTCCCGCCGGATTTGAGTTCGCTGGACCAAGTCCTGAGGTTTGTGCAAAGCACGCACCTCTCTCCCAACACGATCATTCGGCATGTTCAAGTCGATGGACTTCCTCTGATTCCTGATGACCACACCTCGTGCATTCCCGAGCGCATCGACGGCCGGGAGAAGATTGAGATCTTCACGGGAACGCTGCGGGAGGTTGCCCTCGATTCGATTCGGGAAGCCATAACCTACCTCGAGCGTGTTGAGACGGCAACACCCTCACTGGCTTCAAGTTTTCGGTCTGCTGCCGGGCCGGAGGCTCTTGAGAATCTGAAGCAGTTCTATGAAGGCTTCTACTGGGCGAACCTTCTGCTGGATCGGCTCGAGCAGACATTCCGCATCCCATTGGAGGCCATCTGCGTCGGCGGCGGCAACGCACGGGAGCACAACATCAAGCTGGCCGCCGCGCTCAAAGAAGTCGTCGAGGCGCATGAGAAGAAGGATTTCGGCTTGATGGCGGATCTCTTGGAATACGAGATCGCTCCGGTCATTCCCGGCTGCAAGGACGTATTTGCCGCCTTCCGCGGCCGAATCCTTGCAGGAGGGTAGGAACAGTCAGAGGTACGTCAGATGAGCGTTTTGAGCGCCAAAAGATTGGCACTTTTGCGCCGAGAGAAGGTTCGCAAGACTCTCTGGGTGCGGACTGCCGCGGGGCCCAGGATCGGCTTCGGCCATCTGCGAAGGGCTCTGATCCTGGCACGCAAGCTGCGTCGCTTGGCACGGCCGCTGTTTCTGCTCGATGCCGGGGATCATTGGTCGAAGGAGCAGGTGACCTCAGCAGGTTTTGAGCACCGGCACTTTTATCCACGAAAACCCTGGCCTGCGCTCGAACCCCCGGCAGTGCTGCTCATCGATACCCGGAGGAAGGCCGGTTTGGACCTTCTGGTCGCAGAAGCGCGCCGGCGGAGGGTCCCGGCGGTCAGCATCCATGACCTCGGGCTTGTGCCGCTTGCTTCTGATGTAGTCATCGACGGCAGCATGCTTGCCACTGCCAGTGCCCATCCGCGGCGCAAGGCCCGCTGCTTCACAGGCACACCCTATTTAACCCTGGAGGAAGCCTGCGCACGATTTCACAAACAACCCAAGCATATCCGTCCCAGAATCGCAAAGGTGGTGGTCAACCTGGGAGGAGGCAACGGGAGCAAGATCTTCCGGACAATTCTCAAAGGGCTGCGCGCTGTCAAGTCTCCCTTGGATGTTGTCGGCCTACCCGGGTTTTGTTCGTGGGGACAGGAGCAGCTGATGGGCGCCCAATGGAATCCTCTGCGTTTCCGCTGGGCCTCTCGCGAAGAAGACGCGGTGCGGCTGATGTTCCATGCGGATCTGGTCATTTCAGCCGGCGGTCTGGCTGCGTATGAGGCGTTATGTGTGGGCGCTCCCCTGTGCGCTCTCTCCTACGATCGCCACCAGGCGAGCACGGTCAAAGCCATGGCGCGCGCCGGCGCCTGCTTGGATCTGGGGCGCGGCGCGCTGTTGGAGAGCTCGAACGTCCTCTACCGCTTCAGGGAGCTGGACAATAGCCCCGAGCTTCGGCGTTGTATGTCGGGGCGGGGCCGCAGGCTGGTGGACGGCGAAGGGACGCAACGCATAGTCCGTGTCTTGCGTACCGTGATCGCACGGCAACGTTGAGCAGGCCGCAGCCGCCGAGCCCGCCCAGCAAAGCGGAGACGGGGCCTGCAGTGTCGGTTGATCGCAATTGCATGGTTCGATGAGTGGTCGGGCATTCATATCGGACTTGCATCGCGTGGAGCGCTGACGGACCGCGGGCGCCCACCCGGTGAGACTGTCGGAGATCGATGATACGAGCACTGATTTTCGATCTGGATGACACCCTGTATTGCGAGAGCGACTTTGTTGCCAGCGGCTACCGCGCCGTGGCTGAGCACATCGCCGCCGGCTGCGGCCGGCCCAGCGAGGAGATTCATCGGACGATGATGGCAACGCTGGCGCGCGAGGGAAAGAGGAGGGTGATGCCGGCAGTAATCGAGCGCTGTCCGGACTCCAAAATCCAGGAGGCTGATCTCGTCGACGTGTACCGCCGGCACAAGCCCGAGATCCGGCTGTTCGCCGGATATGCGCAACTGTTACGGGAGCTCCGCGCCGTGTATCGACTCGGAATCCTCACCGATGGCATTCCTGCCGTGCAAAGAGCAAAGTGCGCGGCGCTCGGCCTGGAAGGCGCGGTGGACAGCATCCTTTATACCTGGGAGTACGGGCAGGCAAGGGGAAAGCCGCACCCATACTCCTTTTGCTTGATGCTGGCCTGCCTCCAGGCGCAGCCGGATGAGGCTCTTGTCATCGGGGATAGCCTCGAGAAGGATTGCCGGGGCGCGCGCGGGGTGGGGATGAGGTGCGTGCGCGTGCAGAGGCCGCTGATCCGCTGGGGTGTCAATTGCGGAGAGGATGCGGACGTTGTTGTCGAATCGCTGTTACAGCTCCCGCTGGTCTTGAGGCAGCTCGAGGATCGCAATGAAGCAGCATGAGTTCTTGTTGGGAGGAAAGCCTATCGGAGCTTCCTCCAGAGTCTTTGTGATCGCGGAGATCGGCATCAACCATAACGGCAGTGTGGAGCATGGGCTGAGGCTCATTGACGCTGCGGCTGACTGCGGCGCCGATGCGGTCAAGTTCCAGACCTTTCGGGCCGAACGGCTGATGGCGCCGACGCCCGATCGGCTTCGTCAGCAAGGAGAATGCGGCGAGTCCGCGTATCAGATGTTCCGCCGGCTGGAACTTTCCTGGGAGGATCACCGGAGACTGAAGTCGAGAGCCGACAGCCGGGGTGTGCTCTTTCTCTCGACCCCTTTCGACGAGCAGAGTGCGGATTTTCTGGACGGCCTGGGCGTCCCGGCATTTAAGATCGCATCATCGGATCTGACCCACCTGCCGCTCTTGCGCCACCTGGGGCGCAAGGGCAAGCCTATCCTGCTTTCGACCGGCATGTCTTACATGAACGAGGTGGAGGAGGCGGTTGGCACGCTGAAATCATGCGGCGCGCGCGACATCGCACTGCTTCATTGCGTGTCGAGTTACCCGGCCCCGCCGGAGTCGTTGAACTTAAGAACCATACAGACGCTGCGCGAGCGCTTCGATCTGCCCGTCGGCTTTTCGGATCACAGTCAGGGGACGTTTTTCGCGCTGGTCGCCGCAGCTCTGGGAGCAAGGGTGCTGGAGAAGCACTTCACGCTCGATCGGAGCGCTCCCGGTCCCGACCACAAGCTCAGCATTGAGCCGAGAGAACTGCGCGAGCTGGTGGCCCAACTCGCAACCCTGGACGCGAGCCTCGGAAACGGACGTAAGTATCCGGCCAAAGACGAAGAACAGAGCCGGCTCTTGAGCCGGCGCAGCATCGTGGCTGCGGTCGATATCCGCATGCATGAGACCATCCAACCCTGGATGCTCGCCTGCAAACGCCCTGCCGGCGGTATCGATCCGCGTGAGATAGATCAGGTGACGGGGACGCAGGCATGCAGGAACATCGCGAAAGACAGCATCCTGAGCTGGGAGGACCTACTGCCCTCGCGCAGGATGGAAGTTGGAGAAATAGAGGAGGTCAAGGCGACTGAATCCTGCAGGCCGGGCCTCTGAATCGGCCCGACCCTCCCCGGCCAATACGGGAAGGAAGACCATGCGTGAAATCAACATATTGATTACTGCCGCCAGCCGGCGCGTGTCGCTCATTCAGGGTTTCGGGCAGGCGCTCAAGCGTCTGGGGCTGCGAGGGAATCTCATCACGTCGGACATGAATGTCCTCAGCCCGGGCCTCTATTTCAGCAACCGCCATTATCTCGTCTCGCTCACCACTAACCGGCGGTATATTCCCATCATCAAGTCGATCTGCTTCAAGGAGCGGATCCACCTTCTCATTCCTACGATTGACGATGAACTGCAGCTCTTCGGCTCTCATGCCGAGTCGTTTCTGGAGATGGGTGTGCGAGTGGCCGTGTCGGGGGCCGAGACCGGAGCCATCTGCAACGATAAGCACCGGACGGTACAATTCCTGGCGGGGAAGGGCCTTCCCGTGCCGCAAAGCTGGCTCCCCGAGGAGCTGAATTTCGGAAGCCTCAACTATCCGCTGTTTCTCAAACCGCGTCATGGGCGCGGGAGCGTCGGTGCACACTACATCGCAAATGAAAAGGAATTGCGCTTTTTTCTCGGCTACGTTCCGGACCCGGTAGTCCAGCGATTTCTGCCGGGCCGTGAATTTACTATCGACGTGCTGGCGGATTTCAGCGGCAAGATCATCAGCGCCGTGCCGCGGGAACGGCTGGTAGTTCGTTCCGGCGTGATCGATCGCGGGCAGACCTGGAACAACCCTGCCTTGATTGATCTTGGTGTGCGCGTGGCCGAAGCGCTGCAGATTCGCGGTCCGGCCAACATCCAGCTTAAGTGGCACAGGGAGCAGGGCACTGTGTTTGAAGTGAATCCGCGATTTTCCGGGGGAATCAACCTCACGATGGCCGCCGGAGCTGATTTCCCGGCCTGGCTGATCGAGATGCGCCTGGGACGCAAGGTTCGTCCTGCTTTGGGCAAGTTTACGGACGGCCTGCTCATGAGTTGCTACGAGACAGCCGTCTTTCTTACTCCCCGCGTCGCAGCGCACAGCGGCGCGATCCAGGTAAGTGCGGAGGTTGCGCCCGCCGACCTGGACGAAACTGCGCGCAGCCGCATCCTGGTGCATGGACCCTGGTTGGAGGCACAAAGTTTCGCGGAGCAGCCGCAAGCGAAAGGGTAAGAGCTTCACCCGCGAGATTTGAACTGCCCGGGTCCTGCTTGCATTGCCGATCGAGGAGGACTGGAATGAAGGCCGTGATACTGGCCGGAGGGAAAGGAGCGCGGCTCGCTCCCTATACGACTATCTTCCCCAAGCCGCTCGTGCCGATCGGAGAACAACCGATTCTGGAGATCATCATCCGCCAGCTGGTCCGACGGGGAATCAGGGACATCATCTTGTCGGTCGGACATCTGGGCGAGCTGATCGAAGCTTACTTCCAGAACGGCTACCGCAACATCCCGGAACTCAATTTGAGCTATGTGCGCGAACCCCACCCTCTAGGGACCGCGGGACCCCTCACGCGTATTCCGGGACTCAGCGACACGTTCCTGGTGATGAATGGAGACGTGCTCACTACGCTGGACTACCAGGCGCTGTGCGCGTTCCACAGGCAGTCGGGAGCTGCTCTTACCATCGCCACTCACCGCAAAGATGTGCAGATTGACCTGGGTGTCTTGGAAACCAACGATAGTGATGAGCTGGTCGCATACCGGGAGAAGCCACGCTATTCCTTCGATGTCAGTATGGGTGTTTACGTCTATGAGCCGGGCGTGCTGCGCTATATTGCCAAAGACGAATACCTCGACTTCCCGGATCTAGTGGTCCGGCTTCTGGATTGCAGAGAAAAAGTGGTTGGTTTCCATTCTGAAGATCTCTGGTTCGACATCGGCCGCCGTGAGGATTATGAGCTTGCCCAGCAGGAATTTCAGGCGCGAATCGACGCCTTTGCCCTCGTCTGAATGGCGCGTGCCCCTTTGCGCGCCGAGCTTTTCAGAGGAGGAAGTGCAAGAGGCCGCTGCCGTGCTGCGCTCCGGATGGTGGACTTACGGGCCGGTGGCGCGCGCGCTGGAGGCTGAGTTTGCCGCTGACATCGGCGTGCCCCATGCCATTGCGGTCTCCAGCGGCACGGCCGCGCTGCATCTAGCATTTGCGGCCTTGGGACTCGAGCCGGGAGATGAAGTCCTGACGCCGTCGCTGAACTTCGTGGCCGCTGCCAACTGCATACGGCATGTGGGCGGCGTCCCGTCTTTCGTGGATGTGGCATCACTCGAACAGCCGCTTGTATCTCCCGACCTTCTGGAGCGCTCCATAACGTCCCGCACACGCGGGATTTGCGTCATGCATTACGGAGGCTATCCCTGCGCCATGGATGCCGTGATGGGGCTGGCGCGGCGCCACGGGCTGTGGGTTGTAGAAGATGCGGCCCACGCTCCCGGGGCGAGCTGGATGAACGTCAGCTGCGGGGCCTGGGGAGATGTGGGCTGCTTCAGCTTTTTCGGCAACAAAAACCTCACCTGCGGCGAGGGAGGGATGGTCACTACCGCGAGCGACAGGCTTGCACAGAAGATCAAGGCGCTTCGCTCGCACGGCATGACTTCTCTGACCTGGGATCGATACCTCGGACACCAGTTTTCCTATGATGTCTTGGAAGCCGGCTTCAACTATCGCATGGACGATCTGCGCGCCGCGATTCTCAGGGTGCAACTGTCGTCGCTGGCCGAGCTGAACCGGCGCAGAGAAGAGCGCGTCGGCTGGTACCGCGAGCTGCTGGCAGCCGATGCGCGCTGGATTCTCCCGTTTACCCATTATCCGGAGAAATCGTCCCATCATCTCTTTGCCATCGTTCTTGCCGAAGGCCTGGAGCGTCCGCGAGTGATGGAGCGGCTGAAAGCGAGCGGAGTTCAATCGAGCGTTCACTATCCGCCTGTGCACGAGTTGAACTTTTATCGCAAGTCGGTGTCGGCTCCTTCCAATTTGAGGATTACGGAAGCTCTAGGTCGCAGGCTTCTGAGCCTGCCGCTATATCCGGACATGAGCCGGGAGCAGGTTGAATGGGTCGTCGGGAGCCTGCGCGCCGCGGCAACGTAGTTGGATGAACCGGGGTGAGAGAATCATGGCTTTGACCCTAGCATTTCTTCAGGCGCGCATGAGAAGCACCCGCCTGCCTGGCAAAGTGCTGTTGGCCATTCAGGGCAGGTCCATCCTGGAACGGGCGGTGGAGCGGCTGCGCGCTGCGCGCTTGTTGGATGGGGTCGTGGTTCTTACTACCAGCCTGGATGAGGATGAGGCTGTGGTAGCGGAGGCACGCCGGCTTGGGGTGGAAGCGTATCGCGGACCGGATCGCGACGTCCTGGCCCGCTTCCGACAGGCTGCCGACCTTTTCCGCCCGGACGTCATTGTCCGCGCCACCGCCGACAATCCGCTGATCGATATTGGATCAATAGATCGAATCATCCGCACGCTTCGGTCGAATTCTCTGGACTACTGCGTGGAACGGGATTTGCCTCTCGGAGGGGCCACGGAAGCCGTCACCCGCCCGGCGCTTGAGGGCGTGGACAGCCTTGCCCGACTGCCGTACCATCGCGAGCACGTCACCATTTATATTAAGGAGCACCGAGAAGACTTCCGCACAGAATTTCCATTTCCCCCTGAGGCCTTGCGGCGTCCAGATCTGAGAATCACGGTGGACACTCCCGGCGATTTCGCCTTCGTGACCAGCCTCATTGAAGCGATTCCCGACACCGGAGGCCCGATCCCTTTGGACGAATACCTTAATACGATCCGTCCGGCTTCCGCGCCCCGTTGATCGCCGTTTCTGGCTTGACCACTGCTTGAGCCCTGCTATCGCACCGGTAGCTTCGCACCAGCCCGCGGCCGGGACGCAAACGCGCAAAAAAGCGTGAAATGGCCGCGACACCCCCGCACTACCCAGACGACTCACGCCCAAACGTCGATTTCCTACATAGATCCTAAGGAATCTTGCATCACGCGCCGATATAGTGCACTGGTCCACAGACAACGGTAGACTCATGATTCAGTTGACTAAGATCAACGGGCATCAAATCACGTTGAATCCTGATTTGATCGAGTATGTCGAGGAGACTCCGGATACGGTCATCACCTTGACCAACAACGACAAAATCATCGTGAAAGACCGTATGGCCGAGATTATCGACAAGGTGGTTCGCTATCGCCGTATGGTGGCCGGACTAGTGGAAGCGGAATACGAACGCCAGCTGGCGAAGGATTGAAGCGACGACGGGTTAAAGGACATAAATGGATTTCGCCACGATCATAGGATTGTTGCTGGCTTTCGGGGGGATCCTGGGTGGTCAGGCTCTTGAGGGCGGGCACATAGGCTCTCTGCTTCAGAGCGCAGCGGCCCTTATCGTCATCGGAGGCACTTTCGGCGCCTGCTTGGTCCAGTTTCCGCTCTCCGTGTTTGTCGCCAGCATTAAGTCGGTCGTCAGGGCCTTCCTGCCAGCCAAGGTCAACAACAAGGAAATTATCACCGAGATCATCCGCTACGCCAACAAGGCACGGCGGCAAGGGATCATTTCACTCGAGGCGGAGGTTGAGGGCATTGCGGACCCGTTTCTCAAGAAGGCGCTCAACATGGCCGTCGATGGCATAGAGCCCAAGACGCTGCGCGAAACCATGGAGATGGAGATGTCCAGCATGGAAGAGGAGGGCGAGCTTCCGGTCAAGTTCTGGGAAGCGGCGGGAGGCTACTCGCCGACGATCGGGATCATCGGTGCAGTGCTCGGTCTGATCCACGTGATGGAAAATCTGACCGATCCGACCAAGCTGGGAACCGGAATCGCCGTTGCCTTCGTTGCCACGGTTTACGGAGTCAGCTTGGCCAATGTGGTCTATTTCCCTATCGCCGGGAAGCTCAAGCTCCAGCACCGGGCTCACATGATAGCCAAAGAGATCATCCTCGCGGGCGTCATTTCGATTTTGGAGGGTGAAAACCCGCGCCTGATCGAGGACAAGCTTAAGAGCTTCCTCAACCAGAAAGAGCAGGAAGCCAACCTGCGTGAGGCGCCGGGCGCACAGATCAAAGCTGCCTGATCAGGAGTTGCAACCGCATGAGAAGGAAAAAGTCGACTGACCACATAAGTCACGAACGATGGCTCGTGTCCTATGCGGACTTCGTTACACTTCTTTTCGCCTTTTTCACCACGATGTACGCCATCTCCACAGTGGACGCTCAGAAATGGGGCAAAATGGTCTTGTCAATGAGAGCTTCCTTCGATAACTCGGTCTTTCCCACGGGAAGCAACAGCTTGAGTCTGAGCAGGGGCGAGGGGGCCAGTTCCGCTCTGAGCCGTGATCTCGTCGAGCATGTTGAGACGCCCAAGGAAAAGGCACTCAAGGAGTACACTTTCGGCAGTCTCAAAGACCTCAAGGCCAACTTTGTAACAAACGGCTTGGTGCAAGGCGAAACGCTAGCGCTGGGCCGGCTCAAGGAGGGTGTCGATGCGCTGGTGAAAGGGCAGGGCATCGGAGGCAAGGTGCGCACCCGGCTGGAGACGCGCGGGCTCGCGATCAGCCTGGATGGAAGCTTTTTCGACTCGGGGTCGGATCAGCTCAGGTCCGAAGGGTACGAATTGCTGAACGCGCTGGCCCCAGCCATTCTGAATCTCGGAAGCAATGTGCGCATCGAAGGGCACACCGACAACGTGCCGATTCATACCGGTAGATTTCCCTCCAATTGGGAACTTTCAACGGCGCGCGCCACTTCGGTCGTTTCCTATCTGGTCAAGCAGTTCGGGTTTACTCCGGAGAAACTGTCTGCCGCAGGCTACGGGGAATATATACCCATCGAATCCAACGATACTCCCGAAGGCCGCGCGCGCAATCGGCGTGTGGACATTGTCGTCCTGAATTCCACCAGTATGCGCGTGGAGCCGCGGTAGATCCACGAACAACACGAGGTTTTTTCAGGCGCTCCGTGGCTTCAGTTTGATTGCAGCCTACAGTTGCGCTGCCAAAGGCACGCGCTGAAGTCTCGCCGTTTCTTCAATCCAAGCCGAGGATACCATTCGCATGCGCGCCGGTTCCGGCGTATGACGCTGAGCGGTTCGATCCTATGTCGGGCATAGAACCGTGTCGAGATCCTGGGTGCGGTGTCGGCGGTTCACGAGGTCGTGAATGTCCTTCCACGTCCCGAGTTCGATGCTGAGGAAAGCCTTAGCCACCTTGGGGTCGAATTGTGTGCCGCTGCAGCGGCGCACCTCCTCGCGTGCGGCAGCGAAAGACAAAGCCCTGCGGTAGGGGCGATCGCTGGTCATGGCATCCAGAGTGTCGACCACGCCGAAAATCCTGGCCCCAAGCGGAATCTCAGTTCCGACAAGCCCGTTCGGATAACCTTCGCCATCCCAGCGCTCCTGATGGGTTAAGACAATCTCGGCGGCCGACGCCAGGAACTTGATCCTTCGCAGAATCTCATATCCTACCTGTGGGTGCTGTTTCATCTGGATCCATTCTTCCGGAGTGAGGTGCGATGGCTTCAGCAGGACCGAATCCGGCACCCCGATCTTGCCGACATCGTGCAGCAGCGCGCCGCGCCCAACGTTAATCAGTTCGTCGCCTTGCACTCCCAGCCGTTCGGCAAGCGTAGAGGCGTACTCGCGCACCCGCTGAGAATGCGCCTGTGTCTCGTGCTCGCGCGCGTCCAGGGCTGCAGCCAGCGCCTCCAGCGTGAACCGGTAGCTTTCCTCGACCTCTCTGAGCGCTCCGTTCAGCTCGAAAGTGCGCTCCTGCACGAGTCGCTCCAGCTCGTACTGGTACGATCGATTTTCCAGCATGAGCTGATGGCGCTCAAGAGCTCTGTTTACTGCACGCCGGACCGTGAGCAGGTCGAAAGGCTTGGTAAGATAATCGCATGCGCCCAGCTTGAGGGAATCCACGGCCGTGGTCAAATCCAGCACGCCGGTGATCATAATGACGGACACGTCAGGGTCATGATTCTTGACGAGGCGCAGGAGGTCGAGCCCGGACATTCCCGGCATGCACATGTCGCTCATAACGACGGAAAAGCGGTCGTTCCTGATCTTGTGCAAGGCATCGAAAGCGCTCGGCGACGGAATGCATTCGCAGGGAACGTCGGCCAGACTGCGCATGAGGAGCGAGCGCACGTCGGCCTCATCGTCCACAATGAGTATCTTGTCGAGAGCAACGCCGTTTTCCGTCATGAGCATTAGGCCATGGCTGGTTGGAGTTTCATCTTTCTGCTTTCAATCTCGCGAATCACGCGGAAATGCTGGGCACGCATGAACTCAACCAGGCGGCTGGTGTCGTGCGAATTCTGAAGCATCTGCGGATATGCCGACCTGGTCGAGAGCACCACACGGCCGTCACAGAACACCTGCGTTGTGATGCAGTGTTCGGCATTGCCCAGGTCTTCGGTCTGGATGTGCAGGTCTCTGCCCATGATCACCAGGTTGTCATTGAGCCCGCTCGCGCCCACGGCCCCAGGAGGTGACTGCGGCTCTGTGCGCTCATCGGCCGCACGTGAGGCGTTGTTGCCCGCCAGGCGCAACGCTATCTGCCGGATTTGACGCGCCGACGTGCAGTCGGCATCGCTGCAATCCAGCAGGTTCATGCGTTGGGTGGATCTGCGCGCCGCAGGATCGAATTGGACCAGCCCGCAGAACTGCATGTCGATGTTCAGGAACTTTCTGGCGGCCGATTGAATGATTTCCGCAATGCGCTGGTCCTGTTCTGCGGTGGCCATGTTGACGAGCATGAGCGGGCGCCAGGCGTCGACCATAGCTGCGATGCTTTCCACTGCCTCCGACGCCGACTGCCGCAACAGATCCAGAAAATCCGTCATGGTCCGCGGCTTCGCAGCGCTTGCGCTTTGGCGCATTTGCCGGAGCGCAGTGCCCACCTCTTGGCGGGAACCGAACCTCTTCTGTACCCGGCGGTAAATCGAGTTCTTAATGAATCCATAGGAACACTGCATCGACACCGGATCCGGCGAAACTACCACAATCCCCTCGTCCGCCAGGTTGAAGAAATCCAGCACGCTGAAGGACACACCGCTTCCCCCATCGATCAGCACGTAGTCTGCGTCGAGGCGCGAGAGGCACTCCGCCATCTCCTGCTGCTGGCCGGGGGCAAGGTCGGCCATGCCGAGCTCGTCGCTGACGCAGCTCAGGTAGCGCATCTGCGATTCGGGAGTCGGCATGAGCGCATCGGAGAGCTTGGCCTGTCCCTCCAGCACATCAAGAAGGGTACATGCCGGCGCCTTGATTCCAAGATAGTCGTACAGGTTTGGCGCTGCCAGGTTGGCATCCACCAGGATCACCGATTTGCCTGCCCGGGTGAGCGCCACTCCCATGGAGGCAGCTAGAAAGCTCTTGCCAACGCCGCCCTTGCCGCTGCCGATAGTGCACAACCTGTTTCTGCACAGACTCATGAGGTTACTCGATGGGACAACGTCTCTTATCGACAGGCGGAATGCTGAACTTTATGTGGGGACCGGCGGCGGCCACTTGCAGGGCGGGCGGCAGCGTAGACCACTGCGGTGCAGTTCCAGATGCCACCAGCGGAGGAAGTCTGCCGGCCTTCTCGGTGAGGAGCACCGGTGAACGGCCTGCGGAACTGCATGAATTCCGGGTGCTTCCGGCGCAAAGCGATGATATTCTGTTGGGAGATCCGAGCCACCAATTGCTTGCAGAGGCCGACAATGAGAATCAATCGTCGCAGTTTGCTCTTGCTTGTGTTTTTGAGCGCGGCGCTCGCCGCCGTTCCTGCCCAGACTCCGCCAATCAGGATTAACACTGGACCCTACCTCCAGAATCCTTCCGCGACCGCAATGACGGTCGTGTGGATTACCAACCGGAATGCGACCGGGACCGTCGAATACGGCCCGCCGGACGGAGAGCTGAAGGCTGCGTTCAGCAGTCATGACGGGCTCATCGACAGCAATGAGCGCATCCACAGGGTCGTGCTCACGGACCTCAGCCCCGGAACGACATACCGCTATCGCGTCGTCTCGCGCGATATCCTGAACTTCGGCCCGTACAAAGTTGATTTCGGCGCAACCGCCGACAGCGGTTTTTCGGAGTTCCGCACCTTCGACCCGCGAAAGCAGAGTTTCTCGTTCCTGGTTTTCAACGACATGCACGACATACCCGCGACCATCCCCGACATGCTGAAAGCGGCCGGCGATCGCCCTTACGATTTCGTGCTTCTAACCGGCGACTCCATCAGCGATATCGAGAATGAAAACCAGATCACCGCAATGCTCGATGAGGCCGTCAAGGACTTTGCTGCCCGAATCCCGCTGTTCTGGACCAGGGGAAATCACGAGACGCGCGGCAAGTTTGCACGCCAGTTCCCTTTGTACCTCGCTTCGCCCAACGGGCGCTTCTTCTATTCCTTCGACCACGGCCCAGTGCACTTTGTCGTGCTGGACACAGGCGAGGACAAGGTTGACACCAGCCCCGAGTACAGTGGTTTGGTCGACTTCCAGCGTTACCGGCGCGAGGAAGGCGAGTGGCTCAAAGCCGAAGTGGAGACCGAGGCCTTCCGAAAGGCCAAGTATCGCGTTGTGTTCGCTCATATGCCTTTCCCCGCCGCCCCCCGAAATCCTGCCCTGAACAATCAGCCGGGTCCTGCCAACGGAATGGAGGACGCCTATCAGAACTTCGGTGCCACCCTGAACACGGCGGGGATCGGCATGATGATTTCGGGGCACGTGCACACGGCCGCGATCATCGATCCGGAACCCGGGAGGCACATCTACCCGATTGTTCGCGGCGGCGGCCCGAAGGATCAGGGCAGGACCGTGATTCGGGTGGACGTGACTGACCGTGCGCTGGAGGCTGTTGTACTGCGGCCGGACGGCACTGCTTTCGGCACGTACCAGGTGCCCGCAAGACGCTGACGGCGAAAACCGGGAAGTGGCCGCCTGAAATCGCACCGTCTTGGCAAATGGGAGAGAATGCTTATAGTTCACTCGAGATTGGCGCTCCGAAGCAGGGCAGGGTCGTGAAGTACTTCCGATGCAGGCCCGTCGGCGATGATTCGGCCTTCGCACAAGACGAGAACGTGCGGTGCGATCCTGCGCAAGAAATCCAGATCATGGCTGGAGACTACGAGGGTGACATCCAATTGCGCGAGTAAGCCTGCAAGCAGGCGCACGGAACGGCCATCTAGTTCGGCCGTAGGCTCATCCAAGATCAGAAGCTCTGGCGATGGAGCCAGGCATGCGGCAATGCATGCCCGTTTGCGCTCGCCGATGCTGAGCCGTGCAGCCGAACGGCCGGCCAGCTTGTCCAAACCCAACAGCCGAAGTTTTTCCATCGCGATTGCCCGGGCTCTAAGCGGCTGCATGCCGCGATTCACCAGCGGAAGGGCCACGTCATCCAGAACTGTAGGCATGAACAACTGATCTTCCGGATTTTGAAAAACCATGCCGACGCGTGCCAAAGACTCTTTCCCGACCTTCTCTCCGAAAAGGCGGACCGAACCGCTGGCCTTGAGCAGACCCAACAGACACCAGAGGAGCGTGCTCTTTCCCGCGCCGTTGCAGCCCACAATTCCCAGACACTCACCTTCCATTGCTTGAAAACTGACCTGCTGCAGGACAGGCTGGCCGCGCTCGAAGCTGAAATTCAGGTCCGTCACCGTCAGAACCGGCTTCACTGCGCGAGACCTTTCAGTAGCTGGGCCGCATAGAAGCGCTCAGCCCGAATCATGGCGCGCAAAAACAGCGAAACGAGGGCAGAGTTCAGCGATCGGAAGGCCCACTTGCCGTAGGGTTTGTAAATGACACGTTCTCTGGCGTGAAGCACCCGCCAGGACTCGCCGGCTAGTATGAGCGCAAAATGGCGTATGAACAGCAAAAAGAGCGCCAGCTTCGAGAATGGCGCTCCAGGCCGGATCGCTTCGGCCACACGTTGCCAGCGCAGCAGGTGGAAGGCTGCGGCGGTGAGCCAAAAAATGCCCAGCATCTTGGCGGCGAGGGTAAGGTCGAACCGATGGTTGAGCAGTTGAAGCAGGGTAAGGATCAGTGCCAAGCCCGCAACGGGCAGTGTCGCGCGCGCGGACCTGGATACGCTTCGGCGCGCAACGGCATGGCACAAAAAACTCACCGGCAGGGCGCCGACCATGCAGAACGGATTGCGCGTGAACGCCAGCGCCAGTGCGGCAGCCAGCAGAATCCACGGAACCGCAAAGATCAGAAGATCGGCTGCGCGGCTTTCACGGCACGCACGAAATACCAATGGTGGTCCTCCTCCGCACAGATTTGCGCCGCCCCTAGATCGCGGATGGTTTCGGCCAGCACATCGGCAGGCGGAAGCGAATCGGAAGCCACCGGCCCTCCAAGTCCGCGGTGGAATTCATTTAGCGTGCCGCTGCCCATGAGATGCCCGACGCAAATAATCCCCCTCGGCCGAAGGATCCGAAGCATCTGGCCCAGGGCGGCTGCCTTGTCATCCAGATGCGGCAGCACGCCGAAACACAGGATCAGATCGAAGCATGAGTCCGCAAAGGGCATGGCCTGTATGTCGGCGCAGACATGCTGAATGGATCCACCCGCCAGCTTGGTAGCGTTTACTCTCAGCATCGCCTCTGCCAGATCACATTCGACCAGGCAGCTCGCCTTGCCGTAGGAAGCCAGCACATACGGCAGCAAAACGCCGGTTCCGCATCCCACGTCCAGGATGCGGTGCGCTCCGCAAGCGCCGGCGCGCTCCACAAAATCGCGCATCCTGGCAGCAGCATCCGGTGCCGCGGGAAAGGTGTCCCATTGGGCCGCAAGATCATTAAAATACTGGCGTCTTGGATTCGTCTTCATCCCGGAAGAGGATTCCTTTCCTTGCCGACAGGGCTCTTACCACGGGCGGAACCACAATGATCTGCAGCGCGACGCCCGGCAATGCCTGCAAGAAAGCTGCAATCGAGAGGGCCGCTGGGGGCAGGCCAAACTTCCCGGCGATAGACCACATCAGCGCGGCGGATGCGCATCGATCCACGATCACCGCCAAAGCCAATCCCTGCCAGATGCGAGGCCTGAACCCTCGATAGATCAGTGCCGCCGTTCCTGCCATGCTGGCGCCTTCAACCGACATTACCATGGCCACGGGAGGATACAAAGGCGGCATACCTGTGATCAGTCCGCTTGCGAGCGGTACCAGGGCTCCAGTGAGCATCGCCCAAGGTGCAGTTGATAAAAAGCCATTGAGCAACAGCGGCAGCAGCATGGGCAAAAACTTGCTTCCCAATCCCACCGCATGGAAGGCAACAGGCAGGGTGATCCCGAATGCCGCCATCACGGCGCTGATCACCATGGATCGCAGGGTTCTGGTTCTCATAGATCGGTTGGTAATACGATTCTGAGATTCGTAATACTACTGGCGCTCGGCTCCGTGTGTCAAACTGTTTGTTTGCTGCCGAGCGGGCGATGGGAAGCTTTCGGCATAGTTGCAAAATGCGGAAAATCGGAGAGAATGGAAGAGATGCTCATTCATAAGGAGTGGTTGGCTATGTCCTCGCTGATGCGCACCGCCATTTCTCTCGATCGAGATCTTCTGGCGTCCTTTGATCGGATCATCCGGCAAAAGGGCTACGGCAGCCGATCCGAGGCGATACGCGACCTGGTGCGTGATCTGTCCGTCAAGTCAGAGATCGAGCACAACAAGGTGATCGTGGCAACGCTGACGCTTGTTTACGATCACCATCAGCACCAGCTCTCGGAGCAACTGATTGCTGCCCAGCACCACTGCCCGGGGAAGGTGCTGGCGACCACGCATGTGCACCTGGACTCGCGGAATTGCCTGGAAGTGATCATTCTCAGAGGCCGAGGTGCGGAGGTACAGCACTTCGCGGACCGTCTGCTGAGCCTGCGCGGAGTGAGGCACGGCAAGCTCGTCATGACCGCCGCGGCGCCATCGAGAATCGCGCTTAGAAGACGAATCGCATCTCTGCCTGATAGGTCCGGGGCGCCACGAAGTGCGTGCCGCTGAAGGTAGACAGAAAGTTATAGAGCGCCTCCTTGTTCGTCAAGTTCACCACGTAGAACTTGAGGGCGGTTCGAGCCTTGTCGCTGCGAAACAGGTTGTCGGTTCCGATTCCGAGGTTAAACAGGTGCCTGGGAGCGACCCGAGGCGGGTTCAAGTCGGGATCGAATGTGCCGGCCGCCGGAATGATCAAGCGGGTGGCGCCATAGTTCGTCCCGCTGCAGGAGATGATCGGGTTGCCCGGGCCGGCGCTTTGGCTGCCGCAGAAGAATCCGATCGCCGCCTGCTCTGCCGCGGTCAGGCTCAGGGCGTCCGCGAGGCTTGTTACCGCGCTGGCTGCTTCCCCGCTGTCATATTGCCAGGTGAATGAAAACCACGCGCCGTTTTTGGGGCGCTGGTAGCGAATGTTGGCCGTCTGCTGGAACGCCTGGTCGTGGTCGATGCGAAATACACCCGTGTCGAGCGGCGAATTAAAGATCAATCCGCCCACCTCGGGGCCAAAGAAACGGGCCCGGGTGTGTCCCATGGTCGTGGATGCCTGCAAGCCGTGAACCGTCGTCGTCCCCAGCCGCAACGACACGCCGTCGATCTTCGACTCGCGCCAGGAGATGGGGAAGTGAATCGGCGTGTTGAAGAGCGTATTGAAGTCGAAGGCGCTATCGGTGTACTTCCAGAAATAATCCCCGTCGAATATGAAAAAGCGTCCCAACGATTGCTGCAGGCCCGCATTGTACTGGTTGCGGCGTCCCGGCTCGAGAGGCTGGCTTGTAAAGGCGCCGAAAATGTTGGTTGCCAGCCCGCCTGCACCGGTTGCACTCGACAGGATCAGGTTCTCGTTGTAGGGAGTTTCCAGAGTCCGCGAATACGCGAGACGAAGCACCGTTCCGGTTCGCTTGACCAGAAACGAAACTCCCATGCGCGGCTGAACTCCGGTAGCCTTGCTTAATCCGACATACTGATCAATCCTCAAGCCCGGTGAGAGCGTGAAGCCTTTAATCGAGATTGCGTCCTGCGCGTAGAAAGCGAACTCGTTGATCCTGGCGCGCCTGCTGAAATTGAACAAGGTACCTCCGCGCGTCAGGTCAAAGGGAACCAAGCCCGGCTGCAGGTCTGGGTTAGGCAGGAATCCCCGGCTGGCGCAGAGACCTGGATTGGTGATACCGGGCAAAGCCTGAGGATTTCCGGCACTGTCCACGCATATGGCATTGAACAATGGGTCGGTGAGACCCAGATTGAAATTCTCCCGCAGGCGCGTCTGCATGATCTGAGTGCCGACCTTCAGATTGTGAATGCCCTTGACATAGGAGATGTCTCCCTTGAGTCCGTAATTGGTTAGGCGTCTCGCTTGTGCGATCGTCGCCGGTGTGTCCAAGAAAGGATCCCCGCTGGGGTAGTAGTTAACCTGATCCTGCCGGAAAAAAGTATTCACGTTCAGCAGGGTCGTAGCGCTGAAGATGTGCTGGTAGCTGGGAGAGAAGTTGTACGTGATCGTCTTCTGCCGCTGATCCTGGCCGATCTGGTCGAAAGAGTCTGGTACTTGAAACCAATTACGTGCGCCCATGAGGTCGATGTGAAAATTGTCCTTGTCGTTGGGTTTAAGATCAAAATGGTCAAAGAGCGTTTCGTTGTTTCCGATAGCGTGGATAGGTTGAAACTCGGGCGTATCCAGGAACCTGCCGGAGCGAAGGGTATTGACCACGATGAAGTTGCCATATTTAGCGTTGCCCCAGCCGAGCGACGCCTCCTCAGACGCGGTGCCGAACGAGCCGTACTGCAGACCCAGGCTGCCGAAGGGTTTGCCCTTTCCTAGCCCGGACTGGGTAACAGCATTCACAACCAAACTGGTTTTGTCTCCGAACTCCGCATTCGGAGCACCGGTGATCAGCTCCATCGAAGAGATCGCGTTTAAGGGCAGTTGCGTCGAGAACAGCTTACTCTGCTGGTCGCTTATGGGCTGGCCATCTATTGAGAAGCTTGTCTGGGCATGATCACCCAAGGGGTGGAAGAAACCATTGGAGTCGGCCACAACGCCCGGAGTCGCGAGAATAATGGCATAGCTTAATCCTGAACTCGGGGAGAGAGTCGGCAGCTTCAAAAACACTTCCTTGCTCAGGTCACTGTGCGCGGATGGAACATTCTCAAGGACATCGGCTGCTGCTTGGACGTTGACCGTAATGGAGAGACCCGCCATTTTCATTGAGATCTTGAGATCAATCGGAACCGAAGTGCGGACATCGACATCCTGCTGACTGGTCTCAAAGCCCGGAAAACTTACTTCCAGACGGTATGGATTGGGGGGGACGTTGGTAAAAACGAAGGCGCCGTGTCCATCGGTAGTCGCCGACTGTTGGTAGCCGGTGAGCGCATTTCGAATTGTCACAGCCGCCTTGGGGATGATGGCGCCACTCGGATCCAGAACCGTTCCTTGGACGGTCCCGCCTTGTCCATACGCCTCGGTGACCGTAAATGCGGCTGGTAACAGAAAAACCAGGGAAAGTAAAAGGTATGAAATCTCCATTCGGTGAAGCATATTCCTCCTTAGGTTCTAGCATGACAGGGGGGCATTCGCACAACGCACGACGCCCCGACATCGGAGAGGCACCGGTTTGAGCCCGTGCTACTCCGCACGTGGAATGTTGAACGTCGTCGCGCTCTTATCAGGCGAGGGGAGGACCGCGATTTTCTTCCTGAGGAACCGAAGTTTGGACCAGGCAGAAATGCCGGATCGAGATCGCCCGGACTACAAACAATGCGTCAACAAGAGCAGTCCTCTTGGGGATAAGACTTTGAGCTAACAGACGGTAACAAAAACAAAGGCTGCACGGAGTATCTTCGTGATCTTTTTCAAGGCGCGCCAGATGGAAGGTGGAAGACGCACGATCGGCTTCCATCTGTCTGCTTGAGTTGGCCTGCCCATGGTGAAGGTGTCCTACCACACCATGGATTTCCGCAGACAATACCGCCCCGCAGAGGATGCTCAGGATGACGCCGGAAATCCATGGGTTCCGGAAACGAGGCCTCAATTGCATAACTGCCTGGACTTAGGATTCGATGGCAATCTGGTCGACAGTATCCCGAGACGGACCAAGCAAAGCATGATTGTTAGCACAGCAGGCAGCGTATAACTCCCGCTATTGCAAATGCATTTGCATTATTTCCGATCCGTCGTTGGCTGTCAAGACGATTGCGAATACATTTGCAATAAAGATGCGAGGTGCTAGAATGCGGTTCTGTTAACAATTCGGGAAACATGAGAAGGAAGACAACCCAAAGAAACGCGATACTGGATGTCTTTCAACAGAGGGATCGGCCCCTGGGAGTTGGGGAAATTCTCAAAGCTGGACGTCGGAAGGTAGGGTCCCTCAACCAAGCTACCGTCTATCGCAACCTCAAACTTATGGTGGACAACGGATGGCTCCGAAGAATCGACACTCCGGGCCTGGGTATACTATATGAGAGGGCCGGGAAAGAACACCACCACCATTTTCAATGCCGATCCTGCCGTCGTCTTTATGAGATCTCGGGCTGTGTCTTAAAGGAAAAATCGTCCACGCCGCCGGGCTTTGTCATCGAAAGGCACGATGTCTTTCTCTATGGGATCTGCTCCTCGTGCAGAAGATAGGGTAGCGATGGATCACCGGAGATTGGGTACGACGGAGTGGGATTTGACCTTGACGCCTGGTCTGGTGCATTCGATCGTCAGGCGTGCCGGACTGTCAGGAGGCGACTCGGACTGAAAACCGATGGTGTAGCAGGTCCTGATCTGCTCGGAGACACGGCGTCCCAAGCCCTCGATTCCCTCAGTGGCACTGAAGTAGGCGTCGCCCGCGGTGACGCTCGCGAGGTCGCGCAGTGAGGCCTCGCTTTGAAGCGGCGGCAGGCCTCTTCCGGTAGCGGTCCTGGGCGCAAAGCTGGCGACGAAGAGGTCGACGTTCGAAGCTGCAAGCAGGTTTTTCAGGGGTTTGAGCTTGCTGCCTGTTCCGGTATCGAGAACCTCGAGGAAGAGAACCACCACGCGTCGCCTCTCATTTCGCTGGTTCATTTTCTTGACCGCCGCGAAGAGGGCGCCGTAGAGCGAGGATTCCTCCAGCGTGCGTTCGCCGCGCAGTTGCCGGATCGTGTCCTTGATTCGACCTCCGTCCGGAGAGAAGTCAAGCGCGACCCGCATGCCCTGATCATAGGCAGCTACCCATCCGACCTGGCGTCCCAGGACCAGATCAACCAACTGATCGGCCACGTTGACAGCCGCTTGGGCGCTCGGAATTCCGTATTGATACGGGCTCAAGTCCTCGAAGGCCCGGGGGAGCAGTGCGCGGTCGAACAGAAGACCGTACACGACCGGAACTTCGCTCCCGGCAAAGAACTCCACTTCGCGGGGCTGGCCGTTTTCGTAGACCTTGATCTCTTCGCGGCTCAGGTCTTCGAGAAACAGGCGGTTCCTGCCGAGGAAGCTTGCGGTTACGAATACGGGCGTCTTTTGCGCGGGCAAAGCCGGCGCAGGCCAGCAGAGCAGAAAAGCCAGAAGCAAACCGAGTGCCGCCATTGGCCTCCTCGCCACTGCTCCTAGGACCCGGGAAGCTGCGGGTCGGGGAAGAGGAGCGAATGCAGAATCGTCGATTGCAGGAATCTCCATATATACCGCGGGCGCAGATGGTAAGAGACATAGGCGAATTCGCGCAGGCGGTGCAGCTCCTCGGGCGGGATGGCAGGGTGCCGGTACACGCTCGTCCAGCCGTTGAAGTGCTCCCAGTCACGATCGAAGATCCGGCTCTGTACGTTGCGGAAGAACTGAGTGCCGGGATACGGAGTGGTCACCGTGAATTGAATCGCAAAGGTGTTCAGCTTTTTGGCGTAGCGAATCGTGTCCAGCATGCCTTCGATGGTATCGTTCGGCAGCCCCAGGGTGTAGTTGGCGATGACCCGTATGCCCAGCTTGTGGCAATGCTCGATCACGAGTTCCTGGTGGGTCTTTGGTATTGCCCTGCGCAGATTTGCCCGCAGAGTCTCCTCACTCGCGGATTCGATGCCCACTTCCACGCTGCGCAGCCCCGCCCGATGCAGCAAGGTGAGCAACTCCGGATCGAGGCGATCGGTGCGTGCTTCCATGCCCCAGCGCACGTCAAGACCGCGGCGCAGAATCAGGTCGGCAAACATCCGCGCGCGCTCCTTTCCGTATGTCAGATTAGGATCGCGAAACGCTATGCCGCGAATATTGTATCGGCCTACGAGGTACTCGATTTCGTTGACGATGTTTTCCGCGGTGCGGACGCGATACTTCGAGTTCACCAGGTAGGGGCAGTAGTTGCAGGTGTAGGGACAACCGCGGCTCCCCAGCATGGGGAGTGTGATGCCGCGGCTGGTGACGATCTGGTAGCGGAAGCGCTGGATGTCGAATTGATCCCAGTTGGGGTGCGGGAGAGAATTGAGATCTCCCACGAATCCCGCCGGCACCACTCCGCTCGGGATCTCGCCGCGCGCGAGCGCTGGAGCGATATTCTCTATCTCCCCTCTGACTATGAAATCGGCGGCATCGCCGAAGAATTCGGGCACGGTCGCAGCAAATACACCGAAGTAACCAACCTTGCTGCCGTAAAGGCGTCTGGCCTCCAGGCCGATTTCGCGCTCGAATGCGCAATCAACGATCGACGAAGCGATCAGATAGAGATCGGCCGGCTCGAGCTGGTCCAGAGCGCGCATTTCAAGAATCCGGACTTCCGCGCCGTGCGCCTCCAGGATTGAATGAAGATAGGCGAGCGTGATATTGGGTATCGATGCAACCCTGCGCTTCGCGACTTCAAGCAGCCGGGCGAACGGAGAGTTGCCGACAGTGAAAACCGTGCCGAATCCTCCCGCCACGTCTTTGAGCGTGCAGTTCTTCTGACGACTTCCACTGAGTACAACGATCTTCATAAGAACCTTCGACACTCGATTCCAACCATCGGCGGCCAAGCGAAATTGGTGACGGGCACCTTCTTTCAACGGCCCTTTGATCCATCCATCGAGATATCCCGGGCGAAAAAAGGTGCCACCAATTTCGTGGCGGACGCACCCTTCATCCCAGGGATTCCGCCGCGGACTCGATCATCGGCAGAACCCCAGCCTTACCCGCCCCGATTATAACAGCTACCCCGGCTATTCCAATGCTCTGCATTGCATCAGCTACGCGGGCTGGGATCCATCAGCCTCGTGATGCTGCCCCTGGATGCCTGTGTTGCGCAATGTCTGCTCCCATCTACGAATACCCTTGCGAGTTGTTGCGCGCGAGTTTCAGGGTGGCGGCGCTTCCCGCGTGGCCTCTTGGATGGTCGCGGTATGATCCGCGACACAGCGATTCAGACACTGCATGCCAATCATGCGAATGCCTTTGGAACCTCAAAGACCTCTAAGACCACAAAGATCCGGGGATTAGACAGGAGTGCGATGGATGGTACGTCGGAAA
>Ga0315280_10000827_pt1 | contig 56059 bp, 45 predicted proteins | sample YL17G06_40_MG_FD_203697 | JGI IMG/M metagenome (GOLD analysis project Ga0315280, IMG submission 203697) | Sediment microbial communities from Yellowstone Lake, YNP, Wyoming, USA - YL17G06_40 | ecosystem: Environmental > Aquatic > Freshwater > Lake > Sediment | place: USA: Wyoming | collected... | reverse complement strand
GTCTCCTTAGTTTGGTATCGGTTCTTTGTTGGAACCCGATCCAGACTATCAGAGGCTCAGCCTGATCCCTATACGTCGCGAAGCGCGCAGGGGCTCGAATTCAGCGAGCTAATTTGGACAAGAGTGGCACGGCGGGTTTCATCTTTATCCTGCGGCGGGTGCCGGAAACCAAGGGCAAAACGCTGGAGCAAATCGAGCGCGAGCTAGTTGATTGACCTGTTGAACCATATGCCGGGTGTGGTATTCTGATATTGCAAATCAGAGAATACTATGGAGCTGAGGAAACGGACGTACTCGCTGCCGGCTGTTACGCTCGAACGGTTCGAGCATGCCGTGCCGTCGGGGAGGCGGAGCGGCGTCATCGCCAACATGCTGCAGGAGTGGATCGATCGGCGGCGACGCGAGCAGCTTCGCCGGGAGGTGATCGAGGGCTGCCGCGATATGAGCGCGGTTTACCTGGAAACTGAGCAGGCCTTGCACCCCCTCGAGGAGGAGCTAGTGTAGTGCGTCATTGATTGCTTGGCTTATCGAAGCGCCGTAGGCGCGACCGATAATAGCCCAGCACTTCAGTGCTGGGTAGTAAACGAACCCGAAGAGTCCCGGAGGGACGACTGAAACCGGCCATTTGCGGGAGGTTCGGTCGTCCCTACGGGACTCGGCTCCTTCTTCTCAGTTTCCCAGCGATAAATCGCTGGGCTATTTTCGGCTGCGCCTCCGGCGCTCGCTGTTCATTAGACCGCAGCCAAAGGTAAAGAAGCGTTGGACGCACTACACTAGGCGGTGAGGAATGACCGACTACCACATCAACATCTTCTTCAGCGAGGAAGACGGCGGCTACATTGCGGACATCCCCGATCTGGCGCATTGCGCAGCTTTTGGCGAGACGCCGGAGCAGGCCCTTGGCGAAGTTCTCAAGGCCAGAGCGGCTTGGATGGAGGCCGCCAGGGCGGAAGGCAAGCCAGTGCCCCCGCCTTGTTTTCGGCCGGTCATTTATCAGGTAACTACCGTCTCCGCTTGACGCCACGCTGCACCTGACACGCACGGCCGCGGGCATTTCACACTGCGGCCTGGATGTCCGTTTTGCTGAAGTCCTGCCCCTTGAACAGCAGCGGCTCGCCGGTCACCTTGGCGAGCGCATAGGCAAAGCAGTCCCCGAAATTCAGTCCCGCCGCGTGGCGGCCCTTGCCGAAGTCGAGAAAGGCCTGGCGCGCGAGATGCGCCTGCTCTACGCTCACGGGTTCGATAAGGATGCCGGCTCTGCGGAGAAAAACATCGCATTGGCGACCCGCATCCGGTCCAATTTGACCTTCAATGACGATGGCGAGCTCGACGAAGTTGGCGGCGCTGATCAGGCAGCGATCGGTGTCGTGGATGAGTTGGGTGTAGCGGGCGGCTTCGGGTTCGCCAAACAGAATGGCGGCGAGCGCAGAGGTGTCGAGGATCATTTGGGGAGACCCCGTTCGTCGTACAGGTACTCGGCGTGATCGAGATAAGGCCGCTTGACATGGGCGGAGGCTCGCTTGGCGATGGCGAGAAGCTCCTCGACGGAAGCCTTGCCCCGGCGGCTTTGGAGGCGCTCGTAGCGTTCCCGCAGAGCTTCGGTGACAACATGGGTCATGGTCTCCCCCGTCGATTGCGCAATCGCCTGGGCGAGGCGGTGAGCCTCCGGGTCTTTGACATTCAGAGTCATGGCTCTTGGTCTTCCTTTCTGTAGTTCTGTCTACCTTTCTATATCATACACCCTTTCCCATTGCCGGAACGGGGTTTCTTGGCGAAAGAACGCAACTACTTCCGGCGCAGCGCTGGCCGTGTCAAAATCCGTGTCGCCGGTGGTCTCGCCGCCACCCCCGCCGAAGCCCGCGAAGCGGGCGAAAGGATGAGGCCCATGGCGGCAGGTGTCCGTGGGCAGTCAGGAGCGGCGGCATCGAGTGCGTCCCGCTGCCAAGAGATCGCTTTGCGTTACCGAGAATCGCCGCTGCGCGCTGGGGTCTTTCGCCCCGGCTGGCCGGGGCTGGCCGAGCGTTCGGAACCGATCTCCGGTCCGCGCGTAACCCCGCCGCACCGCACGCGTGCCCACGCCGCGGTGAGCTCGCCGTCGTTAGCCAGCTTCACGGGGTGTATACTTGAACCGCCAGGCTCGAATGAAGTGTGTGCGCGGCCCGCACGTGGGCGCTTGCTCGTGGGTCGAGCCGGTGGGGGCTTTAGGCTGAGAGGCTGTGTGTGAGTTCTCGCAAACTGCTCCAGAAAGCGCTGGCATCTCCCGCTAACGTTCGCTTCGGGGAAGCGTGCGCGCTCGCGCGGGCATTTGGCTTCCATCTGTCGCGGGTGAGCGGGAGCCATCACATCTTCGTTCATCCGAGCGTCCGCGAACTCCTGAACCTGCAGGATGTGCGAGGCAAGGCCAAGGCCTATCAAGTCAGGCAGTTGCTTCAGCTCGTTGAACGGTATAGCCTGTCTCTAGGCGGTGAGGAATGAGGGATTACCACATCAACATCTTCTTCAGTGAGGAAGACGGCGGCTACATTGCGGATATCCCCGATCTGGCGCACTGCGCGGCTTTTGGCGAGACGCCGGAGCAGGCTCTTGGCGAAGTTCTCAAGGCCAAAACGGCTTGGATCGAGGCCGCCAGGGCGGAAGGCAAGCCAGTGCCCCCGCCTTCTTTCCGGCCGGTCATCTATCAGGTAACTCCGGTTCCCGCCTGACCGCTCGCTGCACTGGACGCGTGACCAGGCTTCCGGGATCAGGGCCGCCTGGCGCGCTCCACCGCCCCCGCCGGGCGCCTAAGCACGAAGCTTGACACTCGCCCCGATGCGGAGTGGAAAGAACAGCATCCAGAGGCTTCGGTTGCGAACCATTCAGTAGGAATTGCCCACGGCCAGTTGCTATCCCGGGCGGTTGTCTAGTCCAATCGCCCCGAGCTTGGGAGGTTCCCATGGGTCCGAAGCGATTTTGGCTGCCCGAAATTGTTGCTCTGACGCTGCTTTGCGCCGCCGGGGTTGCTGTGTTGCGGCTCGATCCCACCTTGGGCCAGCAAGCTCGGCTCGTGCGGCGATCTCTTGGTCCGCAAGCGCAAGCGGCCGAGCCCCAGATCGTCGCCAATTACGGCAACCTGCCACTGAGCTTTGAGGCCAACCAGGGGCAGGTGGACGGCCAAGTGGAGTTTCTGTCGCGCGAGCGGCAAGGTGCTATCCTCAGCTTCCGATAGCGGAGGATGCGATGAAAAGGTCGCGCTCCTGTGCACTAGGGTTTTCGCTTCTCGCGGCGCTGTTTTTCTGCGCCGCGTTGCTCCCTCCTCGCCTGGCTGCCCAAGGCATTATCACGACGGTTGCGGGCAACGGCACGGCGGGCTACTCGGGCGACGGCGGGCCGGCCACCAGCGCCTATATCTACCACCCTTTCGGCGTGACGGTGGATTCGGCCGGCAACCTGTACATCGGTGACTCGGACAACAACCGCATCCGGAAGGTCAGCGCGGCCAGCGGCATCATCACCACGGTTGCTGGCAACGGGACGGCAGGCTACTCCGGCGACGGCGGGTCGGCTGCGAGCGCCTCGCTTAATCGTCCTCAGAGCGTGGCGGTTGACTCGACCGGCAACCTGTATATTGCCGACGTGGGCAACAACCGCATCCGCCAGGTCAGTGCGGCCAGCGGCACCATCACCACGGTCGCGGGGAATGGCAGCGCAGGCTACTCGGGCGATGGCGGGCCGGCCACCACCGCTGCCTTGAGCTACCCTGTCGAGGTGGCGTTGGATTCGGCGGGCAACCTGTACATCGCCGACGCGAACAACAACCGCATCCGCGCGATTCCGGCGCGGGCGACCGGTTGCACCTACACGATTGCTCCCACGAACGCCTCAACGCCGGCCGGCGGCGGAACGGGCAGCGTAACCGTGACCGCGCCAACTGGCTGCACGTGGACGGCGGCGAGTAACGCAAGCTGGATCACCATCACGTCCGGGGCGAGCGGCAGCAGCAACGGGACGGTGAGTTACACGGTGGCCGCCAACAGCAGCGCGAACCCGCTGACGGCCACGCTGACGATTGCCGGGCAGACATTCACCGTGACGCAAGCCGGCACGACGGCCTGTGGCTACGCCATTGCTCCGACCAGCGCGTCAGCGCCGGCCGCAGGCACGACCGGCAGCGTGACCGTGACAGCACCGGCTGGTTGCACCTGGACGGCGGCGAGCAACGCAAGCTGGATCACGATTACCTCAGGCAGCAGCGGCAGCGGTAACGGCACGGTGAACTATACGGTAGCCGCCAACACCAGCGCGAACCCGCTGACGGGGACGCTGACGATTGCCGGGCAGACATTCACGGTCACGCAGGCGGGGGCGACGTGCAGCTACGCGATTGCACCGACGAGCGCATCCGCGCCGGCCGGCGGCACCACCGGCAGCGTGACTGTGACAGCGCCGACTGGCTGCACCTGGACGGCAGCCAGCACCGCAAGCTGGATCACGATTACCTCCGGCGCCAGCGGCAGCGGTAACGGCACGGTCAACTACTCGGTGGCGGCCAATACCGGCGCGAACCCGCTGACGGGGACGCTGACGATTGCCGGGCAAACGTTCGCGGTCAACCAGTCGGCGGCGACGTGCAGCTATGCGATTGCACCGACGAGCGCATCCGCGCCGGCCGGCGGCACGACCGGCAGCGTGACCGTGACAGCAGCGAGTGGCTGCACGTGGACTGCGGCGAGCAACGCTTCCTGGATCACGGTCGCCCCGGCCAGCGGCAGCGGCAACGGCACGGTGAATTACACGGTTGCGGCCAACAGCAGCGCCAATCCGCTGACGGGCACGCTGACGATTGCCGGGCAAACGTTCACGATCAACCAGTCTGGGGCGACAACGTGCAGCTACGCGATTGCTCCGGCGAGCGCATCCGCGCCGGCCGGCGGCACGACCGGCAGTGTGACCGTGACCGCGCCGACTGGCTGCACCTGGACGGCGGCCAGCACCGCAAGCTGGATCACGATCACTTCGGGGGCGAGCGGCAGCGGCAACGGCACGGTGAGCTACTCTGTGGCCGCCAACAGTAGCGCGAACCCGCTGACGGGCACGCTGACAATTGCCGGCCAAACGTTCACGGTCACGCAGGCGGGCGCGACGTGCAGTTATGCGATTGCTCCCACGAGCGCATCCGCGCCGGCCGGGGGCACAACCGGCAGCGTGACTGTGACCGCGCCGACTGGCTGCACGTGGACGGCAGCCAGCAACGCAAGCTGGATCACAATTACGTCGAGCGCCAGCGGCAGCGGCAACGGCACGGTGAATTACACGGTGGCGGCCAACAGCAGCGCGGGCAGCCGCGCGGGAACGCTGACCATTGCCGGGCAGACGTTCACGGTGACACAAGCGGCGGCGGCCACGCTCAGCGTCTCGCCAGCCACGCTGAGCTTCACGGCGCAGCGCGGCGGCGCCAATCCGGCCGTGCAAGGCTTGCAGGTGACGGCTTCCGACGCCTCGTCGATTCCCTGGACGGCGACAAGCTCGGCTGCCTGGCTCTCGGTGTCGCCCGCGTCGGGCAACACCCCTGCGAACGTGTCCGTCTCGGTGAACATCGCGGGGCTGGCAGCCGGAAGCTACACGGCACAAGTGTCGTTAGCGTCGGGCGGCAGCACGCCCGCGACCGTGTCGGTGAGCCTCAACGTTAGCGAGACACCTGCCGTGATCGGCGCTTCTCCGGCCTCGCTGCAGTTCACCACCAGCGCGGGCATCAACCCGGCGTCCCAGAACCTGACCGTGTCGAATCTTGGCGGTGGGACGCTGAGCTGGCTGGCCACGGTCGGGTACACCACCACATCCGGTTGGCTCTCCATCAGTCCGCCCGGAGGAAACGCGCCGACGACGGCGACTGTGTCGGTGGACGTGGTTACGCCGGTGCTGCCGGCCGGGACGTATCGCGGGCAGATCCTGGTCTTCGCGCTCAGCGGGGCGACGAACTCACCGCTGAGCGTGCCTGTCACGCTGGTAGTGACTTCGCCGGCCCAGCTTGCCGTGTCGCCCCAGTTCCTCAGCTTCCAGGCCACCCAGGGCAGCAGCGCAGCCGTGTGGCAGGCACTCTCCATCACTAACGCGGGCAGCGGGGCGCTGAACTGGACCGCTTCGGCAACAACCAGCAATGGCGGCGACTGGCTGAAGCTTTCCGCGACGCAGGGCGCTGCCCCGGCTGCCATAACCGTCAGCGCCAGTCCGGCGGGGCTGGCGACCGGCGTCTATCTGGGCTCGATCAGAATCGCCGACGTGGCCGGCGGCGGGAGCATTACCGTTGTCGTTGCGCTGACGGTCAATCCGCCGGCCACTACCATTTTGCTGAGCCAGTCGGATTTCGTTTTTACCACGGTGGAGAGCAGCGCCAGCCCGTTGCGGCAATCCTTGCGCATTCTGAACATCGGGCAGGGCATGCTCGCCTGGCGCCTGTTGGCCACGATTCCCAGCGGTGGCAACTGGCTCTCGGTGGAGCAGGCCAGCGGGTCGAGCACCACCGATCCGGCGGCGGCGGCGCCCATCGGCGTGCTGGTGAACCCGGCCGGCTTGGCTGCCGGGAACTATTACGGGTTGCTGATTGTCTCGTCCTCGGGAGCAACCAATTCGCCGCAGTTGGCCTCGGTACACCTGCGCGTACTGCCCTCCACCTCGGCGCCGAAGCCGTCAGTGTTGCCGAGCGGCTTCATTTTTGCGGCCAGCGACGGAGGCGCCAGTCCCGCTCCTCAGGTTTTCTCGGTTCAGAACCTGGGCGGGGGCGCGCTTCCGTTTAAGGCTTCGGCATCCACCGCGGATGGCTTCCCATGGTTGTCGGTGTCGCCTTCGCAGAGCAATGCCCCGGCCACCATGACGGTGCAGGTAAACAGCGCCAACCTGCGGGCCGGCGTCTACCGCGGGACCATCGCCCTGGATTTTCCCGCGAACCTGACGCAGGAACTCTCGGTGGTGCTGGTGATCACGCCGTTTGGCGTTACGCCGTCGGCGTTCAACGGCCCCGAGGAACGGGCGGCCGGATGTACGCCGACCGAACTGCAGGCCGTCAGCACCTACTTGCCCAACAACTTCCTCTCGCTGGTGGGCTGGCCGGTGCCGATCATGGTTCGGGTGGTGGATAACTGCTACAACGCAGTGACCGGGGCCACCGTGGTGGCCAGTTTTCTGGGCGGCGAGAGTGTGCCGCTGGTTTTGAAGGCCTTGCGGGACGGGCTGTACACGGGCACCTGGGTGCCGCTTTCCAACGCGCGCGTTCGCGTGAGCATCAAGGCGCTGAATCCGCCGTTGAAGGAGGCCACTATCGAGATGCTCAGCCAGCCGGCGGATTTCACCGCCAACCTGCCGCTGATCAATCCCGACGGGGTGGTGAACGGCGCGAGTTTCGACCCCAGGACGCCGGTGGCGCCCGGCAGCATCATCTCGCTGTTCGGGCGAAACCTGGTTCCGCAGCCAATACCGGCCACCGCAGTCCCGCTGCCAACAAACCTGGGCGGTCTGGCAATGAAGATCGGCGATCGGGATGCTCCGCTGTTCTATGCCAATAACGGGCAGGTCAACGCCCAGGTTCCCGTCGAGCTGGCCGACAAGACGGCCGCCTCGGTGGTGCTGACCATGAACGGCAAAGTGTCGCCGCCGGAGCCGCTGCTGCTTTCTTCGGTGCAGCCGGGCATCTTCACGTATGATGACGGCGGGGTGCCGCATGCCGCGGTACTCGATGAGAAGAATGCGTTGGTGGGCAAGGCAAACCCCGCCGTGCGGGGCACGATCATTCAGGTGTATGCCACGGGACTGGGGCCAACTGATCCTGTCGTTAAGACCGGAGAGCCCGGGCCGTCGAATCCCACCGCCGTTTTGGTGGCCGGAACCCAGTTGACGACGACCCTCGGCGGGGTGCCCGCCGAAATTCAGTTCAAGGGGCTGGCGCCCGGCTACGTGGGGTTGTACCAGGTGAATCTCAAGGTTCCGTCGGGACTGCCCTCCGGCGATGTTCCGTTGGTGCTGACCGTCAACGGTCTGCCCAGCAAGGAAGCGATGCTGCCGGTGAAGTAGCAGCGTCTTGAACCGCAGAGACGCGAAGGACGCAAAGAGCCACAAGAAAAAACTCTTTGTGATCTTGGTGCTCTTTGGGTCTTTGTGGTTCAATCCTCTTCGTTTCAGTTCTGCGAGCGCTTCTGGCGGAGCATGAGATTGTGCCTGTGAGGTTGACACTTCTGCGAAATGGCACCCTGATTGACGGCGCCGGCGCACCGTCGGCGCGCGGCGACGTTCTGCTCTCGGGGGAGCGGATTGCCGAAGTAGGCCCGTGCCAGGCGCCCGCCGGCGCGCGGCAGATCGATTGCACCGGGCTGGCGATCGCGCCGGGTTTCATCGATGCCCATAGTCACTCCGACCTCCAGGTGCTCCAGAACCGTCTGGAAAAACTGCGGCAGGGCGTGACCACCGAGGTGGTGGGCAATTGCGGCTTTTCGGCCTATCCGACCGGTCCCCATCCCCAACTGTTGCGGGATTTCGCCAACGGCCTGTTGTGCGGCGGCGATGATTGGGGCTGGAGCTCGGCTGGCGACTATCTTGCCGACGCGCGGCGCCTGGCGCGCCTGGTGCACGTGGAATCGCTGGTGGGACACGGCAGCTTGCGGATCGCCGTGGCCGGCAACCTCCCGGGGCCTTTGCCCGCGGCTGAGCAAGAGGCCATGGAGCGGCTCCTGGACGAAGCGCTTTGCGCCGGCGCTTGCGGGCTTTCGACCGGGCTGATGTACGCGCCGGGCGCCGGCGCCTCTCTCGAGGAGTTGGAGCGGCTCTGCCGGGTGGTGAAGAAGCGCGACAGGATTCACGTCAGCCATATGCGCAACTACGGAGCCAGGCTGGTGGAGGCGGTGCGGGAGGTGATCGAGTTGGCGCGCCGCACCGGCTGTCGCTCGCACATCTCCCATTTTCAGGCTGCCGGCGCGGCCAACTGGCCCCTGTTTGATCCCGCCCTGGAAGAGATTGAGAAGGCCCGCAGGGAGGGAATGGATATTGCCTTTGACTGCTACCCGTACACCGCCGGCAGCACGGTACTCACGCAACTGTTGCCCCAGTGGTCGCTCGGGGGCGGTATCCAGGGGCTGCTGGAGCGGCTCAGCGATGCCGGCGAGAGGGCCCGCATCGCCGTGGAGACCGAGTTGACTCTGCCCGGAAACTGGACGGACTTCCACATCTCGGCGGTGGCCTCTGACCGCAACCGGGCGCTGATTGGCCAGAGCATCGCGGCCGTGGCCGAGGCCCGCGGAACGTCGCCGGCAGAAGCGGCGATGGACCTGTTGCGGGAGGAAAGCGGCGAGGTGAACATGGTCGAGTTCAACCAGAGCCAAGAAATCATGCGCCGCACTATCACCCACCCGCTCTGCAACGTGGTCAGCGACGGATTTTACGTGAAAGGCCGCGCTCACCCCCGGCTTTATGGTACTTTCCCCTTTCTGCTGGGCGAGCTGTGCAGGAATCGGGGCTGGCTGGGGCTGCCGGAAGCCATCCGGAAGATCACCGGCCTGCCGGCACGGCGCTTCGGGATCGAGCAGCGCGGCCGTCTGGAACGTGGTTATTTCGGCGACCTCGCCGTTTTCGATCCTGCCGCCATCTCCAGCCGCGCGAGCTATGAACACCCGGACGTGCCGCCCGAAGGGATCCACTTCGTGTTCCGCAATGGCGAGCGTATTTTGTGACTAGACGACACGACAGGAGGCCGCGCTTTGAAGGCATCTATAAACCCGTCCATAGCGGCGCGTGAGCGGAAGCAAATCGAGCCTGTGGGGCTGATCGGTCTGGGGTTGATGGGCAGGGGGATTGCCTCCTGTCTGCTTTCGCAAGGGCTGGAGGTCATTGCCTACAATCGAACCGCGCGGCGGGCGCAGGAAAGTATTCCCTATATCGAAGAAGCGCTGCACGAACTGGTCCGGAGGAAACTGGCGCCCCCAAGCCGCGTTCGGGAGTGGAGGGAAAGGTTCCACCTGGTGGGTTCGGTGAAGGAATTGTCGCCGTGCCGCTTCGTCATCGAGTCTGTAAAGGAAGACCTGCCGCTGAAGCGCCGCATCTACGGCGATCTGGAGGCGGCCGTTGCGGCGCGCACGGTAATCGCCTCCAACACCTCCAGCCTGCCCATCACCGTTCTGCAGGCCGGGCGGAGGCGCCCCGAGCGCTTCATCGGCATGCACTGGGGCGAGCCCGCGCAAGTCATGCGATACCTGGAAGTCATCCCCGGCCGGCAGACGTCGCTGCGCGCCGTGCGCTTGACCCGCAGACTGGGAGAGATCTGCGGCAAAGAGCCGACGGTCCTGCGCCAGGACATACGGGGCTTCCTCTCCAACAGAATGATGTACGCGATGATGCGGGAGGCCTGTTACCTGGTGGAGGCCGGCATTGCCGACATCGCAACGGTGGACAAGTCCTTTCGCAATGACATGGGCTGGTGGGCGCTGCTGGCCGGGCCGTTTCGCTGGATGGACCTGACCGGGATCCCGGCCTATGCGGCGGTCATGGAAGGGCTGTTGCCCAAGCTCTGCCACACGAAGTCCGTGCCCAGGCTGATGCGCGACGTGGTCGCCGGCGGCGCCACCGGCATCGCCAACGCCAGGGGCTTCTACCGCTATACCAAGGTCAGTGCCCGGCGCTGGGAACGGGCCTGGGTGGACTTCGCCTACGATATGCGGAGGCTGGCGGAGAAGTACGCCGAAAAGAAGATTGACCACGGATGAAGTCGCCGCGGCGACTTCATCCATGGTGAATAATCCGGCTTGAGGGGAACAAGCGTGCGTTCCTGGCTGTTTCTATTCAGTTGCAACCTGATGTGGGCCCTGCAGTTCACCTGCATCAAGCTGGTCCAGGACCAGGTGGGCCCCCTGTTCACCGTGTGGGGGCCGATGACCCTGGCGCTGATCATGCTTTATCCCTGGTTGCGGCTGGAAGGAGCTCAAGAGCAGTCCGGCCTCGCCGCCGGGCGGCCGAACCTGGTGCGCATCTACCTTTTGCTCGCCGCGGCAGGCGTGTTTCCAGCACAGGTTTTCATGACCTGGGGCACGCGCATGTCACTGGCCAGCAATGCGGCCCTCATCAACCTGACGCTGCCGGTCACCACCGCGCTGTTTGCTTTTATCTTTCTGCGCGAGCGAATGACGGCGCTGCGCTGGATCAGCTTCGGCATTGCCATCTCGGGCGTTTTGCTGTGCTCGGGGATCGACTTCCGCGGTCTGAGTTTTGGGTCCGGCTACCTGGCGGGGAACCTGCTCATCTTCGGCGCCACCCTGGGCAGCGCCTTTTACAACTCCTATGGGAAAAAGGCCCTGGCATGGCATTCGCCGATGCGCATGCTCTTCTATACCTATGTGGCGGTGTGCGGTCTGATGGCGCCGGTGGTGCTGTTTCAGGAAGGATCGGTGTTCAGCCGCATCCCGCAATTCACCTTGAGTACCTGGAGTGGGCTGATCCTGCTGACCTTCTTCCACAACTACCTTTCCATGATCCTGTTCCTGAAGGCGCTCAAGAACCTGGATGCGATGCAGGCAGGATTGTCCAACTACCTGATCACGTTCTTCGGGGTGCCCATCGCCGCCATCTGGTTGGGTGAGAGGCTTACGCCGTCGGCCCTCATCGGCGGCGCGCTGGTCCTGGCCAGCACGCTGTTGATCACCCTTTGGCGCGATAAGGAGAACACTGCAACGGCCGAAGCGGTCGAGCAGCCGGAATAGCGCGGCGCCGTCAGCTTTCGGCTGAGCGTCCGGCGCCATGCACGTTCAACTCGGGGATATCAAACTCACCCAGACGCAGCGGATATACGCCGTATTCGCGCACCAGCTTGACCACATAGTCGTATGCTTCTCCGGAAACGTTGCCGGGTACGGAATGGTCCGATTGGAACAGGAAGCCGCCGCCCTTGGCCGCGTTCAGCTTGGTGAGCACGATGGTCTTGAGTTCTTCACGGCCGGCGCCGGCCCACTCGAGAACATTCATGTTGCCGCAGAAACCGATGCGGTGGCCGAAACGCCGTCGGAGATCGATAACATCGAGGCCCGCCTTGGCTTCCAGCGGGTTATAGGCGTCCACGCCGATCTCGATGAAGTCCTCGAGAATGCGGTTCACGTTGCCGCAGCCGTGATAGATCACCGGCAACCCGTTCCTGTGGCACTCCTCGACCAGCGCCTTCACGCCCGGCTTGAAATGCCGCCTCCAGTAATCAGGTGAGAACAGCAGGCCCTTTCGGTAGGCCACGTCGCCCCAGATCACCATTCCATCGAGCATGCCGCCGGCGGCCTTGATCTGGGCGCGGAGGATCTCCAGCGAGAAGGCATGAAGGCGTTCGACGAACCGGGCGACTTCGCCGGGGTACATGCCGATCCACAACAGCGCGTTTTCACTGCCGATAATGCGCCACAGCATCTCGTGCGCTTCGCACACGCCGCCAAACACCGCGAAGTCCGCCCAAACGGACTTCAGTCGGTCGATGAAGGGCGCAGTGTTGCGCGCAAACCCGTCGCCGACTCCATTAATCTGATCATCGCCCGAGCAGAAATACCGGCGGTCGTCCCACGGGTCGTCAAACTGAAAAGCCTCCATCTTCTCAACTGTGTCCGTCGCGAAGCGAAGGAAAGCCGGCATCGGCAGGTCAAACCGCTTTCGGATGATGGCTTCGAAGCCCGTTCGCACCATCACTTCCTGGTCGTCTTGCTTGAGAATCTCGAAGGCCTTGATGTGCGGATCGAGGTTCGGATTGATCTGGAACCAGTCCAGGTCGTAGTAGCGGTAGATATCGGTATCGGGCGCCAACCCCAGTTCCTCGCGCCAGCGCTTCAGAAAGCTGCCCCAGAACCAGTCACTTATAGGCACGCGGTCGGGTTCCCGGTGGCGCAGCGCCTTCTGCATGCGGTCGACTTTGAGCAGACAGTTCGCAGTTCGCTCCATGGGAACCACCTCCTTTGCCGGCTGGCCAGGTCCGCTTACGCTTGCTGCGCGGTGGCCAGCACTGCGAGGGCGCCAAGAATCACGAACGTGCCGCGGAACAAATAGGCCTTGGAACGGGCCGAGGCACGCGCCCATTCACCGGTCAGCAGCCCCGCCAGGTTGCTGGCGATGATGATGGTGCCCATCAGAAGCGGCCAGCCGGCGACCGTGCCGAAGCTGCCCATGCGGTAAACGCCCATGCCATAGACCGCCAGCCCGCCGAACCAGAAGCCGCCCATCAGCGCGCCGTAAACCCAATGGCTTCCGCTGCCGGAGGAAAAGTAAAGCCGTCCACTGCTGTTCCTGTAAAAGCGCCAGGCGCAGTAAGCCAGGTTTGCGAGAAACCCTCCGGTGGTGGCAAGAACCGCCACGACATTGGGCGCCCACGCGCTTGAAGCGCCCAGCCGGCGGGCGTGTTCGATCGCTTCTGTTCCGAACGCGTAGCTGAAATTGAGGGCGGAGGAGAGGATGCCGGCGGCAACGGCCACGAGCAGGCCGGCCGAGAACGGCGTGCCGGCCGCTCCCGGGCTTCCCGAAGCCTGCTCGCTCTTCTCGCGCAGCGCGCCCGCTGCCGCGACCAGCGCGATGCCGGCGAACATGACACAGGTTCCGAGCAGGTACAGCCCTCCCTGCAGCGTGAATACCTTGTGGGGACTGAGCACCAGCAGCGGCACCAGCGATCCGACCGAAGCACTGAGACCGAGGACGACAGCCAGACCCAGACCGATACCTATCATCCTCAGCCCGATGCCCGTGAGCGTTGCACCCACGCCCCAGGCAAGGCCGGAGGCGATGATTGCCCAGAGGGTTCTGGACGAGGTTGACGAGTAGACCTGTCCAAGCGACGGCACGGTCGCGAGCGTGAGCAGCCACGGGAACAGCACCAGGCCGGTAAAGGCAAAGACCAGCCAGATGTTTTCGTGATTCCACTTACGAGCGTACTTCATGGGCACCGCGAAGGTGCCCTGCAGCGCCCCGGCAACCAGAATGAGAAACGCTCCAGCCAGAACCGCGATGTCCACATGGCCTCCGATCATCTGCCGGGAGCGCTCGGGGCAATCCTCGGCCGAGACCGCTCACGGGCACTTGCGCCATCTCGAACGGCTGTGAATGGATGGTTGTCCACGGCCTTGTCCGGCCCATACTCCGGGCGGTTCTGGTACAGGTTGGACGCCGTCGGTTTGGGTCCGGGTAGTTCGATAGGGGCGATATCGAGCGCCGAACCGCCCAGCTCCAGCTTGACCAGCGTGTCGATATCCTGCCGGTATTGGAGCGGCACGCTGATGGTGAGGCGGCCCTCGGCCTGCTTCACCTGTACGCGACCGCCCGTAAGCAGCTTGCTGGCTTTGATTTTGCGCGGCAGGGCCGGCAGGTTGATTTCGTCGTCCGTCCACTGCAGCACGTGGAGGTAGACGGCATTACCCTTGCGAGTACTGAGGATGGATTCCGTGGGCTTGAACGGCCCGCCGCGCGTCCCGTACACGCTTTCCCCGTACCTGGCAAGCCATTGGCCCATTTCCTTCAGACGCTGAACCTGTTCCGGTTCGATTTCGCCCGCCGCGTTGGGACCGACGTTGAACAGCAGGTTGCCGTCCCCGCCGGCGCTGCCTAACAGCGCGCGCATGCATTGCTTCAGCGACTTTGGCGGATCGTTCGGTTTCCAGGCCCACTGGCTGTTGATGGTCATGCAGGTTTCCCACGGCCGGTCCAGGTTGAAGCCGCCGATCCGCTGCTCGGGAGTGTCGAAATCGCCCGGGTTCCTGCAACGATTGTTGATGAGGATGTCGGGCTGGAGGGAGCGGACGAAGTCGATTACGCCCTGGCCGCGGGCGGCGTCGAAGCTCTGCGGCACGTCGAACCACATCGTGCACAGCGGCCCATAGTTGCGAATCAATTCGCTCACCTGCCCCTTGAGGTACTCGGTGTAGGCCTCGAGGTTGGGGTTTGGCTTGTTGGTCTTGCCGCCGGGGCTTCCGAGGGGGAAGTCCGGATGATGCCAGTCGCACACCGAGTAATACGTGCCGAAGGCCAAGCCCTGGCGCCGGCACGCCGCCGCCAGTTCCTTGAGCACGTCCCGCCTGAACGGGCTGTTCATGATGTTGAAGTCGGTCTGTTGGGTGTTCCACATGCAGAAGCCGTCGTGGTGCTTGCTGGTAAAGATCACGTACTTCATGCCCGCCGCCTTGGCCACCCTCACCCACTCGTCGGCGTTGAATTTGGCGGGGTTGAACTGCTTGTAGAGGCTGTCGTATTCCTCGATGGGCACCTTGGCGCCGCGCGACCAGCCGATCTCGGTGCCCTTCAGTGAAACGGGTCCCCAGTGAATGAACATGCCGAAGCGTGCTTCGCGCCACCACTTGAGCCGCTCGGCGTTTTGGGGCGTCTCGCCGGCCGCGGGCGTGGCGAGAGCAATGATTACCGTGATGATTGCAGGCAGGCTTCTCGGCGTCATGTGTTCCTCCTTCTCCGGGAAAAAGGCACGTGGACTAAGCCACATCAGATATCGTATATTACCGCTTCGTCCCGCTTCGTGCACGGTTCCATTGCGGCGCGCGCCCCGTTCGCCATGGCCATCTCCGCGCGGCCCGGGTTGCGAACCGGGTGGATCGCCGAAGCGGACGTGCGCTCAAAGGAGAAGGTCAATGGTTGTTCATTTCGTGGTTCACGACGAAGCAGACTCCGTCGGAGTCGTCGTCGTCGAGGGCGTCAAGGCTGGCGATACGCTCACCGGCTGGATCATGGATCAGGACCGCATCATCAGCATGAAGGTTCTCGACGATGTTCCGATCGGCCACAAACTGGCGATCAAGCCATTGGCGGAGAACGACACGGTGATCAAATATGGCGAGGACGTCGGCCGCACGATCGCGCCTATCCCGGCGGGCGCATACCTGCACGTTCACAACGTGAAAACCAAGCGGTGGTAGGACGGAGGAATAACACCTTGGCTATGGATTCAAGCAAAGCGACTTTCTGGGGCTACCGGCGAGAGAACGGCCGCGTGGGCGTGCGCAACCACGTCATCATACTGCCCTTGGATGATCTTTCGAACGCGGCGGCCGAGGCGGTGGCGCACAACATCAAGGGCTGCATGGCCGTTCCCCATCCCTATGGGCGCCTGCAATTCGGCGCCGATCTGGAGCTGTTTTTCCGGACGCTCATCGGAACCGGCTCCAATCCGAATGTCGCCGCCGTGGTGGTCATCGGCATTGAGGAAAGCTGGACGCAGCATGTGGTGGACGGAATTGCCAAGACCGGCAAGCCGGCCGCGGGCTTCGGCATCGAACTGCACGGCGATCACGAAACCATAATGCGGGCGTCGCGGAAGGCGAAAGAGTACGTACAATGGGCGTCAACGCTGGTCCGCGAGGAACGCCCGCTGCGCGACCTCTGGGTATCCACCAAGTGTGGAGAGTCGGACCCGACCTCGGGCAGCGCCGCGAATCCCACCGCGGGCAACGCCTTCGACAAGCTGTACGAGCAGGGCGTGACGCTCGTTTTCGGCGAGACCACGGAACTAACCGGCGGCGAACACCTGGTGGCCAAGCGTTGCCGCACCCCCGAAATCGCCGCGCAGTTCATGGCCATGTTCAATCGCTATCAAGAGGTGATCAATCGCCACAAAGTGGGCGACCTGTCGGACTCCCAGCCTACCAAGGGCAACATCGCCGGCGGCCTCACCACGATCGAAGAGAAAGCTCTGGGGAACGTTCAGAAGATCGGCAAGAAATGCATGGTGGATGGCGTGCTCGACAAGGCGGAAGCGCCGGCGGGGCCGGGCCTGTGGTTCATGGATTCCTCTTCAGCGGGCGCCGAAATGGTCACGCTGGTGGCCGCGGCCGGCTTCGCGGTTCACTTCTTCCCCACAGGCCAGGGGAACGTGATCGGCCATCCCATCCTGCCGGTCATCAAGATCTGCGCCAACCCGCGGACGGTGCGGACCATGAGCGAGCACATCGACGTTGACGTTACGGGATTGCTGCGCCGCGAGATGAATCTCGACCAGGCCGGCGACCTGTTGCTGGACATGATGTTCAAGACGGCGAACGGCCGCCTCACCAGCGCCGAAGTCCTCGGCCACCGCGAGTTCGTGCTCACCCGGCTATACGAGAGCGCCTGAACGGGGAGCGGGGGTATTGGCTGCGCTAACAGCCGGTTCGCCACGGCGCCCGGACGGCTGCCGTTCACCATGATCCCGGAGCCGGGTGCCAGTCCGCACTCCGCACTTCACTCGATGCGCTTCCAGGCGATGATTTCGTAGCGCGGCCCCCGCCCCGCGCCCGAGCGCTCGACTGAGCCGGAGCTGCCGGCGCCGTCCCACCGCAGGCGCACTTCGGTCAGAGCGGGTTCGAGGCCGCCGTCGTCCTCGAATAAGGTTCCGGCGGCGGTTCCGCCGCCATAAGCCAGCGCGGTGATGCGCCAACTCCTCGAGTCGTCGGTGTGCAGCGTGGGTTCAGCCAGCGGCAGCAGCGTCCCTGCCCTGACGAACAGCGGAATGCGCTCCAACGGGACGTGGGTTTTCACCCGCTGCCTGCCGGCGTGCCGTTCCCCGGTCCAGTAATCGAACCACTCGCCCTCGGGCAGGTAGACGGCGCGCTCCGCTTCCCCGGCCACCACCGGCGCAACCAGAAGACCGTCGCCCATCAGGTACTGGTTGTCGATGCGCCAGGTCTGCGAATCGTGGGGATAGTCCATCACCAGCGCGCGGAAGGGAGGCAGCCCCTCGCGGCGGTACCGGACGAAGGCGGCGTGCAGGTAGGGCACAAAGCGCATGCGCAGCTCCATCACGGCGCGGCTCCGGCTTCAGCTCCGCGCCGACGCCTACGACGCCGCCAACAGCGTGGGGCGCGCCACGGCCGCCGTGGGCACCACCGACACCAACTTCGGGAGCGCCCTGAAACTCAACAGCCGCAGCGATACATAGCGCACCATCCAGTTGTCGCTCAAGCTGCTGTTCTAGCCCCAATACCGTTCACCTAGCGTTTCGACGCTTCATTTTGGTGACCGGCGTGCGGCGGCAGCGGCCTCGCCGGAGGCGACGAATGGAGTAGCCGGGGGCAAGCGGGGCGGCGTCCTCGGAACGGGGTTCGTATCTCTTCCAACCCTGAAAGGGTTGCATCACGTGTATGCGACCCTTTCAGGGTCGAGCAAGGTGTGCATCGAACCGGGCGTGACGTCTGCCGCGGCGGACTTACCCCCGGCTATTCCATTTGACGTTCGTTTTCGCTCAGGCGATCCTTTCTGGTTTCCCGCGCCGGCAGCATCACCAGGCAGCTAGATCCTGAAGGCTCTGCCGGCCGCGTGGCTTGTCTGGTATTATTAGGTCGCGCCGAGAGGAAATGCTTCCTACACCTCCAGACCCACGAGACGGCCTCCTCGCGAAGCTCATCTGTCGGCTACAGAAGCTTCCGGTTCCGCGCTGCCTTGCGGAGCTCCGCTTAACGAACGAAGAGTACTCAGAGCTCCTGAAGTGGGCCTCAGCGCTCTCCTCGCGCAGGGTGCGCGACGATCTGGTCTGGGGTTTCGGCCAACGGCTCATCGACCAGGAAGTCTGGCGATCCAATGAGTTTCTAGGCCTTGGCCTTTTTGTGGTGGTTGCCGAAGTCGCCCGGCGCGAAGCGAGTGAGGGCACCCTGTGGCGATTTGTATCCGATCGTTTTCCGACATGCAGAGATGAGCTCTTTACACGGAATGGTCAGCCGACCCAGCCTCTCAAGGATGCCTTAGAGGCAGCGGCCCGGAGAGGCTACCTGCGGCATGTCTTCGGCACTGCGGGAACTCAGGAGTGGTATCTCAGCATCTTCCTGCAGTTTGGTTTCACTGCGAAGGCCATAGCCCAGATCCCATACTGGCTTTCGGGCCACCCCAAAACAAAGTCCGTGGCAATCCTTTTAGGCGAGGCCGAGGAGCACTCCGTTGGCGCATGCCCTGCCTTCGAAGAGCTTTGGGATCGACTCTTGCAGTTGCGGCAAAGAAATCGGACCGCCGAGCAGATCAAAGGGGTAACCGCAAAATCACCCTTTGTTCTAGCCGAATGGGTCGACAGAATCATTGAACAGGCAATGCGGCCTGTAGAGCGAGAACTGACGCCCGGTGGTACATGCTGTGAGCGGGATATTGAGATATTTGACACTCCGTATTTGAAGTGGCCTGCCGGAGAGCAACCTGGACTGTGTGCGAACTGCAAGAACTTGGCTTTCGCCGACCTCGCCACCGTCGGCCACAAGGTGAAGATAGATGGCACCGATTGTGGGTATCTCTCCTACGACCCAGAAAGAGGGCACTTTCTCCGGGAGGATCTCTCCTTGCCGAATCGGCTCGGCTCTTGCATGGTGGAGTTGGAATGCGAAGGAAAAAGTGTCTGGCATCAAGAATTGCCGCTATGGAGTCTAGACGAGGAAGTCAGCGTCTTCCGGGCGCACAGCGGACGAAAGGTGGATCCCGGCCGCGAGCCGATGAGGCAGTCGGAACCCTACTACATCGCTGTCGCTTCCGACATCGGCCTCTCACCTGAGCCAGTCGTCTATTATCGAGACGCGGATTCTCCTGTTCATATCTACAGACTCGAAGCACCATGGCCGGTTGATCTCCGGGCAAGCTTGGAAGGCTTTGAAATCTGGCGGCCTGTTGTGCCGTCTCGAAGCCCACACGACCCGCCCTGGGCAGACGGCGTTACACTCAGCGTTTGTCCGGAAAGAGTTGTAGTTTGCTGCCCGCCAGGGGTTTCAATCCCGAAAGTTCGGGTTTGTGGCCGGTGGTTTGCACCGCGAGACATCCGGTTCAGCGAGTTGCCGACCAAATCTGATTACACGGCGCTCATTCCCGCAACCTGGGGAAGTGAGAGGGCCATTCTGCGAAAAGAATTTTCGCGGCGCCTTGGCCCCCTTGAAATGACCGCGAGTGGTTGGCGTGCCCTGACGACAAGAATGAGAATCACTTCTACTGACTTGGAGACCCTGCTGGTTAAGGTGCCGGCACCCCCGGGCGTGGAAGAACTCTGCCTCATGACCGGGGATGTTTGCGTACGGCGGATGAAGGGGAGGGCAGAACGCCTGGGAGCTTTTTGCGGGTTTGGCGGAAAGGTGGAGGTGAGCGCAGGGCGCTTCAACAACCCGGAGGAAATCGCGGTCATCGCTCGATGTTACGAGGATCAAGGCGTTATCATCGGGGTGGAACGCACCGTAGACTCTCTTTGGATCACACTCTCTCATGATTTGACGCCGAGAGAAGGCTTTCTGATCTTGCTCCTGGGGACGGATGGTTCTTTGTGCAAGTTCGGACCAGAGAGCATAGCGTCTGAGGGGCCGTTGTGGTTGCTTTGCGGCCTCTCGCCTGCCCAAGTTGGTGGCTGGATAGGTCTCTCGTTTAAAGGTGAACGTCTGGGCGCGAGCTGGCTTTCGGAGCACCACAGACGTATCAAACCGCTCGAATCAGGACTCAATCCGAAGGGAAAGGCGGCCTTGCTTCGCTGGTTCCGCTTCCCAATATGCGGCCGTGACGAGCTCTCAGTGGTACGTCGAATCGCGTACCAGGCGCCTGCGGCGTTCCTGAAGGGCTGGCTCTCGCAGGATCCGCACAAGCTCGACGACGGAGTCGAACTGCTCTTTGGCGCCGAAGGCGGGGAGGAGTGGCGAGCCGCAGTCAGAGAGGTCTTTTGGGAGTGGCGAAACGACGACGAGGCTGTCAGCGATGAAATCCTCAGTTCTCTGACACCGGAGGGTTGGCCTTGGAGCTACGCCTGTGGCTTCATCAGCGAGACGGACCCCCTTTTGGCTTGCAGGATTCTGCAGCCGAAACTGAGAACTGACCCTGGGTGGCTCGGCTCTTTGGGAGAACTAATGCCGGGCAATGAGGCTCTGGAGCGTTTCCGTGCTGAGGCTGCAAGCGTCGTGGGTGCAGACGTCGAATTCCTGAGGCGCCTGATCGAACGAACGCCGGGGACGCAAGCTTCGAGTGCCTTTGACTTTCTTGCTACGGGCCAGATACGCGAACCCCACTGCACCAACTTGAAGAGGGCATTGCAGTCCGGAGCATTTCGAAGGTATCTCTTCCTACGCTTTTGCAGAAATCAGGGATCTTATGCCGCTGCTCAATGCCATTGAACTCACCGACCAGATCCGCCAGCGCTTGGTTGGCTTGTGTCTGGACGACAACTACGTTCGCTCGGAGCGCTTGCGTCAGGTCTGCCGTCGACTTTGGGAAGGCGTTCCAGGAAAAGGAAGCTTGGTCGGGAACCTTTGGGTGGAAGGCGCCTTCGCAGCCAAACGATCTGACAAGACACTCGCGGATCTAGTCCAAGACGGAAGGTTTTCGGCGGAGCTCCAGACCCAGCTAAACCGTAGCGGCGGGTTTCCGGTCGATCGACTCCTGTACGAGCATCAACTTCAGGCACTGGAAGCGGCGAGCGTCACAGAGAGTGACCGAACGCCCGCCTTGGTTGTCTCTGCCCCAACGGGGGCCGGGAAGACAGAGGCCTTTCTTCTCCCGATCCTCGACCGATTGTTTAAGAACCCCAGGAGGGGTGAGGGGATGCAGTGCCTGATCCTCTATCCGATGAACGCCTTGGTCAACGATCAAGTGGATCGTATTGAAAAGTGGCTAAAGGGCCAAGGCCCGATCCGGGCGACTGTTTTCCACTTTACGAGCGAAACGCCCGAAGATTACGAGGCGGGTCTCCCGGAGTGCGATCCTTGCCGTTATCGGACACGCCAGCAGGCCCGCGGGCTTGAAACCCGGTCTGGGCGGAAGATCAGGCCTGAGGAGCCGCGAGGTCCCGTCCCCGATATCGTGATCACCAATTATTCGATGTTGGAGTACATGCTCTGCCGGCCCCAAGACGCAGTTTTCTTCGGTTCCGGCCTGAGCGCGATTGTGCTGGATGAGGCCCATCTGTACACCGGCACACTGGCCGCCGAAATCACGATGCTGCTCCGAAGACTGTATGATCGCTGCGGGCTTGACCCGGACGCGGTGCTGCAGTTCGCAACCTCGGCTACGTTCTCCGTCGAAGATGGTGAACATCTTAGGACCTTTTCCGCTCGACTCTTTTCTAAAACTCCAGAACTTGTACGCCTAGTTCTCGGACAAGCAACGCGGGCAGAATTGATAGAAGAGGATCCACCACAGGACCCGCCCAGCCCGATAGAGGTTTGCGGTCGCGAATGGCTGACCGTCCCAACGATCCGCACCGACGACGAGCTCGCCGTCGATGCAACGGCCGTGCTTCAGTTGCGAAGTGATCTGTCAGCGCTCGTGGGCCAGCAAGTTATCGGCGGCGCCTTAAACAAGGCCGGCGATCGACCCGCTGTCTTCCTGCATGAGGCGTTAAAGGCCAGCCCCACCGTCCACCGGCTGGCGTCAGTGCTGTGGCGCCAACGTCACGTTGAACTGCCGCAACTCAGCTTGGAAATCTGGGGCGAACAGAGTGCGGCAGCGATGCAGGCAACGATACGAATATTGCACCTCTGTGCCGTCGCCCGGGCCAAGGCAGGGGAACTACCGTTGGTGCCGCACCGGCTTCATCTGCTGGCTCGCGCGAACGGCCCCTTGCAGATCTGCCTGAATCCTGGGTGTGCGGCACCCGCCGACCTGCGTCTCCCACCGTATGGAGGGGTCCTGTCTGGTCTTCGAGATCGATGCCCGGACTGCGGCCATGCGATGCTGAGTTTACACCGATGCCGTGTGTGCGGAGAGCCTGTCCTGGCCGCGGAAAGAGAGACTCTGAACCTACGACCAGCGCGGGGAACGCACAAAGACGTTCATCTTCTGACGACCGCGAGCGGCACAGGGGAAGTAATCGTCCTCGACACTAAGACCGGGTCCTTCCCCGCAACTGATTCCGAGGCGCTTACCGTCTGCGAAGTCGACCACTGTCCCCGCTGCGGTGCGGACAAGGAGGACGTTGTTGGTTTTGACGTTGGCAGCCCGCTGACTCTGACGGTTCTGACGGAGACCATGCTCGCAGGTCTCCCCGCGATGCCCGAACCTGAAGGGCGAATCCGTCCTGCGGGAGGCAGGCGAATCCTGGCTTTCAGCGACAGTAGGCTTGAAGCTGCGCGGCTGGGTCCAAGGCTTTCCTACCAACATGAAATCCAGTTGGTGCGTACCGCGATCGTAAAGGTGCTTCGCGATCAGCCTGTTTCTAGCACGGAGACAATCGCTTACCTGGAAGATCAGATTCACCAACTAGAAACGAAGCTGTCACAACCTCAGGATCAGGCGCTTCGCAACTTTCTGGAAAGGGAGCTGAAACAGTCGAAGGAAAGTCTGGCGGCACATCGCCAGGGTGGAACCGTAAGGGAGATCGGCACGGCCCTGTCTAGGTCTGAGTTGCTGTACGAAATCTTGGAGCAGGAACTTGGGCAAAACCATTCGGCAGGGAAATGGGATCTGTCGGCGTGGGAGCAGAACAGAGATCAGGTTGCACGGAAGTCAATCGAGATCCTCGGACGGGAGTGCGCCCGCTTGGTCCGCCATGACAATCGCTTTCTCGAGTCGATTGGTCTTGCGCAAGTTACCTATCCCGGCGTCGAGACCTTGGCGATCCCCCCAGGTGTGGAGGGGACCCTCGGCGCCGCTGAGGCAGAACTGTTTCGTACGAATTGGCTTCAGTTTATTTCCCTGTTGCTCGACACCCTCCGCGAGGATGGAGTTGTAACGCTTGGAACGAGCGAAGCGGACGACGCGCACGAGCACCCAGAACTGATCGGCAAGTGGATAAGCCTGCACGCCGATGGTCCTAGATTAGTTCGCTTTGCTGGAGAGACACAGCGCCAGCGGCGGAATCGCTTCGTCGCCGACCTTCTTGCAATCAGTGGGTCCAACTCCGGCGGTCCAGAAACAGTCGAGGCAATTCTCCGTAGAACGTTCGACCAGCTTCTAGCAGCAGCGCATAATGCGGTTTTACCCTGGCTGGAAACACAAGAGAAGCCTGACAGACGGGGGGATTTCCACAAAGCGATCCGTCTGAAGTTCCCAGAGCTCGGTTTGAGGGTGCCGAACCAACTGTACCAGTGCTCTGTAAGCGGTTGGCTATGGCCACGGACCGTTGCGGCTTGTGTGCCCCGATCACGGGAGGGCGTGGGGAGGGAATTTACATCCGTTTTTGCCGCCACTTTGGACGCGGACCCACGGTTCGCACGGTCTCGAAGAGAGTACACGGACAAGACGAACGTAGTATTCCGAATGGGCCTCTGGGCGGAAGAGCACAGCGCTCAGCTTTCGCCAAGAGAAAATCGCCGGCTTCAGGATCTTTTCCGCACCGGCATCCGAAACGTTCTGTCATGCACGACCACGATGGAGTTGGGAGTCGACATCGGATCACTCCTAGCAGTGCTCATGAGCAACATTCCGCCCGGCAAAGCCAACTACTTGCAGCGGGCAGGCCGGGCAGGGCGTCGCAGCGATGGATCATCGCTGGTTGTCTCATTCGCGCGCCAAAGACCGTACGATCGGGCTGTTTTTCATCACTTCGGAGAGTACCTGCGAAAGCCTCTACGTCGCCCCAGTATGCTCGTGGATCGTCCGCGGTTGATAAGAAGGCACATTCATTCCTTCTTGCTCAACGAGTTTTTCCGTCAGGTCTACCCCTCGGCAACAAGGGTTGGCGCGATGGACGCGTACGGCAGGTTAGGGAGGTTCTGTGCTCTAGCCTTTCCAAAGTACTGGGACGCCGGACCAAAGGCCTCCTTGGATGGGGTCGCCTGGATTATCCCTGCCGAGGTAAAGCGGCTCCCCTGGTGGAGCCTTGAGTCCAAGGATCAAAATCTTCAGTGCCAGTTTTTACGATTCCTTGTGTGGATCGGCAAGAATCCCGGCTCGTATTGGGAGCGAGCCAGAACTCTGTTGCGGGAAATCCGAGGCTGGGAAGACATGGCATGGGGCAAACTCCTCGATGACGCCTGTCGAGCATTTCAGGAAGCCTGCTCCTATTGGCTCGACCTTTACCGCGACTTTCAGTCTGCCTGGGAGGAAGCCCAGAGTAAGGCAGTTGCCAATGCCCTACGCTATCAAATGAGTGTGATCTTTGAGACGACCACGATCGAAGCCCTGGCGGACCGGCTTTTTTTGCCGCGCTATGGCTTTCCGATCGGCGTCCACCGCCTGCAGGTCTACAGTCCCGAAAGCCGGGGCCGTGCAGCCCGGCGGGCGGCGCCGAAGGAGGATCGATTCCGCCTGGAAAGGGCTGGGCTACTAGCGCTGCGGGAGTATGTACCTGGCTCCCAGCTCTTGGTCGGTGGAAAACTGGTAGTGTCCCACGGGATCCTTAAGCACTGGACAGGTGAGAACTTGAACTCGGCTCTCGGAATGAAGGGCGAACTGGCCCAGTGTCAAAGGGGCCATCTACATTATCGCTTCGGTCAACATGCCGAACGCTGCCCAGTCTGCGACTCGCCGAACGCCAAAAGGCCGATGGACATTCTGCTGCCGAGGTTCGGGTTCTGTTCGGCCGCTTGGGATCCGCCCAAACGAAGCCGAAACATCGAAGTGATCGGCCAGATCGAGCAGGCCACGATGACCTTCACACAGCCGGGCGACGAAGCCATAGTTGTGGAGGATTTCGCTTCAGTGCACGGGCTTCGTGCGCAATATCGAGAGCACGGCGAGCTGCTGGTGTTCAATCAGGGTGAGAGAAGCCTGGGGTACGCGGTATGTCTCGAATGCGGTTTTGCTACCAGTGAACAATCCCTCGACCGCGAGAGGCTCCCCAAAGAGCTGATTGACCATCGGCCCTTGTTCAAGCGGGGAGGGGCACGGTGTTGGCAACGGGGTAATGGGCGTTACTGGCGGCACCAAATCCTGGGCGCCAGGGAGCCCACAGACGTGCTGTTCTTGGATCTAGCAGAAGCACTTGGTGCAGCGAGCCGAGACGCCGCAGTAGCGACAACCATCGGCCATGCCTTGCGCCTTGCGGGCGCGGAGATATTGGATATCGACAGCCGCGAGATTGGTACGCTGGCAGTTCCATCTGGGCAGTTTGGCGAAGCTTGGGGGGTGGTTTTGTATGACAACGTGCCAGGCGGGGCCGGACACGTGTACGAACTGCTGCAATGTGGCACGGATTGGCTGAAAAAAACGACAGAGAGGATGTACATCAACGAAAAACACCATGAAGAGTGCATCGTCGCGTGTCTGGATTGTCTCCTCACCTTTGACGTGCAGCAGGACATGGAACGGGGCCGCATGAAGCGAAAGGAAACCTATGAGCACCTGATGAGGGCTCTCAGAGGCGAGCAGCCGACCGCTCCAACTGGGAATCAGCCACTCGCCCAAGGAATAGGCTATCGCGGAACTGTGACGGAGAGGGTCGCGCGGGCCAAAAACGCAACGAAGACAGGCAGGTAACGTTCGTTCTGAGAAAGCAACGCGATCAGGCTCGTGCCGAAGCTGGTCGCCTGGACCGCGCCATCCAAGCCTTCTCCGAAGTCAGCGGCGGCCCAGGTCGTGGGTTAGAAGTGCCGAAACGCACCATGTCCGCCGCACCCCGCCGGCGGATCGCCGAGACCCAGCGGGCGGGGTGGGCCAAGTTTCGACGCTGACAATCCAACTCGATTGGCTCAGGGAGCGCAGCGTCCAACTGCTGCAAGAAGGAATGCCACGGCTCCGGCGGGCGGTCAGGGTGCATGCGTCAGGTGCTCCGGGCTGAGGTCGGTAAGAAGGTTCCAGTGGCGGGCTGGCGCGGGACGGCGCCGGCGCAGCCAGCGCCTCTCCGCCTCAGAAAGCGAATCATGACAGAGGGTATCTTCGCGGGCCAAGCGCGCCCGATCCAAACGTGATTCCATGGCCGCCAGCAAGGCCAGTTTCGACCCCTCGTTATGGCGTCGGGCAAGCCGCCCCGCCAGATGCGTGACGTAGCCGAGCCGGTTCTGCAATTCGAACTGTCTGGCCCGGGCCAGCAGCCATTCCCAATCGAGGTCCGCGTACTGATACACGACCCAGGGGAGCGCTTCCGTCAATCGGGTTTCCAGATCCGATTGCGAGAGGGCGGCGAAAAGCACTTCCGCCGGGTTTCTCTGCCGCCGCGCCCGCAACCAGGCAAAGCCGGGATACCCCAGGCTCGCCAGTTGCTTCGCCAGTTCGTCCGGTTCGAGCCGCGCGGCGGGAAGCGCCCTTTGCCGCAAGGGGAGAGCGGTTGGCGACAACCTATATATCCGGATCATCTTGCGGGCCAGCGCTGTGGTGAGTGGCCGCCTTCCTTGTTCCAGGAGCGACAGGTAGGGCTGAGACACGCCGAGCCTGGCGGCGGCCTGCTGCTGGCTGAGGCCGACCCTTCGGCGCGCGGCGCTGAGTTGCTCCAGGCTCATCGTGCCCCCATATTACAACATTTGTAATAAAAATCAACGATCGCCGGCGCTTTCCAAAAAGTGAATGTCCCCGTCCACCACACCTGCGGCCTTTCCGGCTTCGGCCGCGTCCGGCGCGCTCACGAAAGCCCGGGCCTTCTCGAGGCTGCCGACCTCGAACACGAAGAACACATTGTTCGGCTCAGTGAGCGACACTGGTGCTAAAGCGCGTCCTGTATTCTGCGCGGCGAGAGAAAGGGAAAGTTTCGAAAGTCAGCGGTGTTTTCCGTTATCAGCAGACGCACACCGGCATCCCGCATGGTAGCCGCCAAGAACAGATCGTACCAGGCGGGGCCCACGGTTCCCAGTTCCCGGCCGGCGCGAAGGGCCCTGAGCACGGTGCCGCGCTTGGGGTAGATCTTCTTGAGCCGGCGCGAGCCATACAGCAGGGCAGCCATCCGGGCGGCATCAGCGGCGGATAAGGGCGGCTCGACAAAACGGGCCCGCGTCACGACCGCCATGAATTCCACGATGTTCTGGGGCGCGATACAGAAGCGGTCTCGCTGCCGCAAGCCCAAGGCTACCAACCGGGCCGCGGCACGATGGTGTGGCGAGTCCCGATAGGCGGCATGCACCAAGACGTTTGTGTCCAGTAACGCCAGCGCCATCCGCGATCTTTATTCGTACATTTCCTCTCGCCTGAGCGACGAAACCACCCGGCCGGGCACTGCCCCGAGAGGATCGACGGCCGCTTTCCTCCTGCTGTAACGGAAGTTCATGCGGTCTTCGAACAGCTCCACCCAGGGATTCCCTTTCTTTCGGAATCGATAGTCGTTCAGCTCGGCAACTCGATGACCACGGGTTCCTGGCGGTCGGCTGGGTTTGAAATCCGCAATCCGCAATCCTAAATCCGCGATTCTTTGGGCCAAGGCGTGCTACGTTGGTAGATGGAATGTTTGGAAACGTGCTTCTCCTCGCCCTGCTGGCGACACCGCAGGCGCCCGTCTCCCAGGAGGGCCTGACGCCGCCCTGGCAGGCCGCTACCGCCATCCGGCAGTTGCAGGAGGCGGTCAACAAAACCAACGGCGCCCTGGAGCAACTCCAGGTGCCGTCGTGGCAGGGGTTGGGTGCGTCTAACTATGTAGAGGTGGCCGATTCGGTGCGCCGCCAGGTGAACGCTATCAGCGTTACTCTCGACTACCTGGCCGAGCACCCGGACAGGTTCGGTCTGGTGGTTCGGGTCTTCATCGCCATGCTGCAACTCGAGCCCTCGCTCGATTCGCTCACGCGGGCCGCGCGGCAATACCAGGGAGGCGAAGCCGCGACCGGCTTGGAAGATGCCACCACCCAATTGCTGAACCAGCGCGAGAAACTGATGAACTACACCCTGGAACTGGTCGATTTCGTGGAGAACAACAGCACGGCGACCGAGCGGGAGCTGGAATCGTGCCGCCGTCAACTCTGGAAGCGGGCCCCGGAGCCGGCAACCAAAACACATCCCAGGCGGCCGTGAGAGGCTGGAGGGGGCACGGGGATTTCGGATTGCGGATTTCGGATTGCGGATTTCACACACATGTGCTCGAAATCCGCAATCCGGAATCCAAAACCGTTTTCCTTGGAAAGCTACCTGTGAGACAGAACACTAGTGGGCGCCTGGGGCCTGAAAGCAACTGTTTACCGATCTGGCAAGCCGGAGCGGTCGATCGGCGGTGAATCGAGTGTATACTGGCGGGTTCGATGGCGTTCTCCGGAAACGCTTCATCCCCGCGAAAACATACCCCGGCTGGAGGCGATGTGGACTCTCTCGGTGCATACGTTGAGCAGAAGCGCGATGCCTGGCTGGAGGAACTCTGCGAATTTCTCCGTATCCCCAGCATCAGCACCAATCCCGACTACCTGCCGCAGATCAAGAAAGGCGCGGAATTCGCTCTTGAAGCGCTGAAGCGCGCCGGGATCGAGCATACGGAGTTGATCGAAGGCGTTGGACACCCGCTGGTGTATGGCCAATACACTGGAGCCGAGGGAGCGCCGACGGTGCTCTGCTACGGCCACTACGACGTGCAGCCCCCGGATCCGCTGGAGCAATGGGCATCGCCGCCGTTTGAGCCGGCCATCCGCAACGGCAACATCTACGCGCGCGGCGCGGCCGACGACAAGGGCCAGGTGATGATCCAGCTCAAGGCGGTGGAGGCCCTGCGCGCGGTTCGTGGCCGCCTGCCGGTCAACCTGAAATTCATCTTCGAAGGCGAAGAGGAGACCGGCGGGCAGGCCATCGACGCCTTCGTGCCGAAATCGAAGGAGAAGCTGAAGGCCGACGCGGCGCTGATCTGCGACACGGCCCTGTTCGCGCCCGACCTGCCTACGCTTTGTATCGGGTTGCGCGGCCTGGTGTACACCGAGATAGAAGTGGAAGGCGCCTCGCACGATCTGCACTCGGGGCTGTACGGCGGGGTGGCGCCGAACCCCTTGAACGCGCTGGCCTGGATTCTGGCCGGCCTCAAGACACCGGACGGGAAGATCCGGCTCCCCGGAATTTACGACAGCGTGCAGCCCCCCGCGCGCAGCGAACGGGCAAGCTGGCGCCGCCTTCCGTTCGATGCCGACCGCATGCGGGCAGAGGAAATCGGTTCCGTGGCCTTGACTGGCGAGAAAAAAGACCCATTGGAGCGGATGTGGGCGCGACCCACACTGGATGTCCACGGCATCGTCGGGGGCTACACCGGCGCGGGCGCCAAGACGGTGATCCCCGGGCGCGCCACCGCGAAAGTCAGCATCCGCCTGGTGCCCAACCAGAAGCCGCAGGAAGTCCTGGCGGCGCTGGAACAGCGCGTTCAGGAGCTGACGCCGCCGGGCGTGAAGGCCCGGGTGGTGAAAATCCACGACGCCGTGCCGCTGTTGATCGATCCGAACAACCCCTACATCGAGAAAGCGGCCAAGGTCTTCTCCCGGGTGTTCGGGCGCAAGACGGTGTTCGTCCGCTCGGGAGGCTCCATCCCGGTGGTCGCCCTGTTTGTGGATGCGCTCCAGGTGCCGGCCATCTTGATGGGCTTCGGGCTGCCCGACGACAACCTGCACGCCCCGAACGAGAAGTTCTCGATTTCGAACTTCTTCCGCGGCGTCGAAACCGTGGCCCGGTTCTTCGAAGCGGCCGGGCAGGCGTAGAACAAAGGCTGGAGGCTGGAGACCGCAGGCTGGAGGCCGGTCGGTTCATGGCGCAACCTCCAGGCTATGGAATCCGCGAAATCTGCGGCTGAGCCAACAGGGAGCTGATCCGGCGCTGCACGCCCATCATCGCCAGCGTCGAGAGCAGGGGCAGGAGCAGCGCCAGGCGCAGGCTTCCGGTCTGCGTCGAAAGGCAGCCAACCAACCAGGGCACGACGGCGCCCCCCAATCCTCCGGCGGCAAAGACATAGGGCGCCTCCCGCGCCGCACGCGGACCGCTGCGCTCGGTGAACACGGCAACCGCCGTTGGGAAGACAACTGAGAACCCCAGGCCCGCGGCGAAGATGGCGGCCAGCAGCGTGGGATGGCCGGGCGCCACCAGCAGCGCGGTCGAACCGAGCGCGTTCACACCCAATCCGCCCCATACCAGGGCGCCGGAGCCCACCGCGCGCAAGGCCAGCGGCGCGCTCAGGCGGCCCAACAAGATGCCCGCCCAGAAAAGCGACTGGCCCATGGCGCCTAACGAATCGGAACCGGCCGGCAGCCGCCGGATGTAGGAGGGAATCCATCCGCTCAGCGCCGTCTCGGCACCGACGTATAGGAACAGCAGGACCGCGGTGGCCACAGCCAGCGGCCCCGGCCATCCGGCGCCTTTGGCAGCGCCCGCTGCCGGCTGGCTGCGGCCGTTTGTCTTGCCGGCATATGCGGCTGCGGCCAGCACTCCAAAAGGCACAGCCAGGGAAGGCAACAGCAGTCGAAGCCCGCCGAGGGGAATCAACAACCCGACAGCTATCGGCCCGGCAACCGCGCCCAGGCACCAGGCGAAGTTCAATATGTTGAGGGCCGCCGCGGCGCGTCCCGGGCTCCGCTCAGAAACCAGCAGGTTGCTGGCCGGGATCACCAGCCCGCAGCCAACGCCGCAGAACAACATCGACACCAGCCCGGTCCAAAACGAGGGCAGCCAGAGCCCCAGCACGCCGGCCAGCATTGAGGCCAAGGCCCCGGCCAGCACGCCGGAAAAGCCGAACCGGGCGATCAACCGGCCGGAGACGGCGACCGCCGCCAGCGATCCCGCGAATTCGGCGGTGAACAGGCGGCCCGCCTGCGCGTCGGTCAGCGACCAGCGCCCGGCCAGCACCGGCAGCAGCGGGCCGAGAACGGTCGTCATCACACCCGTGAACCCATAGCCCAGGTAAACCAGGAGCACGAACCGGTCTGTCTTCGATGACTGCAAACCGGCAGTCTGACACGCCGCACCAAAGCGAATCAACATTGAACGGGACGCAGAGGAACGCGGCTGTCGGCTATCGGCTATCGGAAAAGCCAAGCCGACAGCCGCCGGCCGGCACTAAAAGCCTTCGTCGATCAGGCGGTCTACGGTCAGCGGCTCTTTGGGCTGTGGGCGCTCGATGTTCTCCATCAGGCGCTCCAGGTAGCGGGCAATCAGATCGCATTCCATGTTAATCGGATCGCCGGGCTTGCGGACCTGCAGGTTGGTGTGCGTGTGGGTAAAGGGAATGATGGCAACGCCCAGGAGGTCTTTTTCCAGCGAGGCGATGGTCAGGCTGATGCCGTCGAGCGCCACCGAGCCTTTCCAGGCCACGTAACGCTGCAATTCCGGCGGTACGCGCACTTCCAGCCAGTGGTTTCCCTCGGCATCCAGCCGCTTGTAAGAAACCAGCTCGGCGACGCCATCGACGTGGCCCTGCACGATGTGGCCGCCCAGCCGGGAGGTGGGCGTGAGCGGGCGCTCCAGGTTGACCGGCGAGCCGGGCGCCAGCGCGTGCAGGTTGGTGCGCATCAGTGTTTCCGGCGACAGGTCGAACTGCACGGTTTCCTTGTCCGGCGCCAGCGCCGTCAGGCACACGCCGTTGACGGCGATGCTGTCGGCTTCCTTGAGCTCCGCGGCCAGCGGGGCGCGAAGAATGAGCCGTCCGCCCTTCAGTTCCCCAACCGTCCCCATCGCTTCGATAATCCCTGTAAACATCGTTTCTCCTATGAATTGCGGATTGCGGATTTCGGATTGCGGATTTCGAACTTGAAAGAGCGCGCTTGAAATCCGCAATCCGCAATCCGCGATCAGCGAAGATAGCCTTCCAGTACGAAGTCCTCGCCAATGCGGCGCAGTTCGGTGATGCGCACCGGGCGCGCCTGGCAGAGGGTGCGGAACCCGCGCCCGCCGAACAGCGGCAGGGCATCCTGGCCCCCCAGGATCTTGGGGGCGTAGAACAGCACGACTTTGTCGATCAGGCCGCTCTCCAGCGCCGTGGCGTTCAACGCCGACCCGGCCTCCAGCAGCGCGCTGGTGATCTCGCGGCGGTGAAGCGCGGCGAGCACCGGGTCCAGCGGGGTGCGGCCGCTGGTGCTCAGCCGCAGCACCTCGACGCCGCGCGCCTCCAGCGCCTGTTGCCGGGCCGGCGACGCTTCGTGGACGCAGACCACCAGCAGGTCGCCGCGCGCCGACTGCGCCAGGCGCCCGCCGGGAGGCAGCCGCAGGGCCGAGTCCATCACCACGCGCAGCAGCGGGCGGCGGCGCGGCAGCCCGCTGCGGTCGGTGAGAATGGGATCGTCGGCCAGCACCGTGCCTGCTCCGGTAATCAGCGCATCGTGCCGGTGCCGCAACAACTGCACGTAAGCCTGCGCTTCCTGGCCCGTGATGCGGCGGTCGTCCGCTTTCTGCTCCGGCGCGGCGATGCAGCCATCCAGCGTCATCGCGCCCTTCAACGTGACGAAGACGCCGCCGGCCATGTAGCGGGCGAAGTGCCCGTTCAACTCCCGGCAATCCTCGGCGAGCACGCCGTCTTCCACCTCGATGCCGGCGGCCCGCAGCCGGGACAAACCGCCCCCGGAAACCAGCGGATTGGGGTCGGGCATGCCGGTGACCACCCGGGTGATGCCGGCCCGGATCACCGCATCCGTGCAGGGAGGCGTGCGTCCCTGGTGGCAGCAGGGCTCGAGGTTGACGTAGAGGGTAGCGCCGCGGGCGGCTTCGCCGGCCTGCTCCAGCGCCAGCACTTCGGCATGCCGCAGCCCGTCCCAGGTGTAGAAGCCTTCGCCCACCACCCGCTCATCTTTCACCACCACGGCGCCAACCATGGGATTGGGGCTGGTTAGCGCCTCGCCCCGGCGCGCCAGTTCCAGCGCCCGCCTCAGGAAACCCCGGTCCTCCGCCAGGCGGCGGTTGGGCAGGTCGCGCGATTCGACCGAGGCAGACATCAGCGAGGTGTCTCTCTGAACAGGGAGTCGATAAACTGCTCGGGATCGAAGGGGACCAGGTCGTCCTTCTGCTCCCCGATGCCCACGTAGCGGATGGGCAGCTTCAATTCCCGGGCGATGGCAATGACCACGCCGCCCTTGGCGGTGCCGTCCAGCTTGGCCAGGATGATGCCGGTGACGCCCACCGACTCGGTGAAGCGGCGGGCCTGCTGCAAGCCGTTCTGCCCGGTGGTGGCGTCCATGATCAACAGCACCTCATGCGGGGCGCCGGGCACAGCGCGCGCCGCCGTCCGGCTCATCTTTTCCAGCTCCGCCATCAGGTTGCTCTTGGTGTGCAGCCGGCCGGCGGTATCGACAATGACGTAGTCGATGCCGCGGGCCTTGGCCGAGCCGATGGCGTCAAACAGCACGGCGCTGGGATCGGCGCCCGGCTTCTGCTTGACCACCTCCGTCCCGGTGCGCTGGCCCCAAATCTCCAGTTGCTCGATGGCCGCGGCGCGGAAGGTGTCGGCCGCGCACAACAGCACGCTCTTGTGGTCCGAGATCAACTGGTGCGCCAGCTTGCCGATCGTGGTGGTCTTTCCCACTCCGTTCACGCCGATCACCAGCACCACTTGCGGAAACTCGCGCGCCCGGCGCAGGTTTTCAGGCTGTGCGTCCGTGCGCTTCAGTATTTCCAGCAACTCCTGCTTGATCATCCCCGTCAACTGGCCGGCGTCGGAAACCTGCCTGCGGTCCACCTGCTGGCGCACCTTGTCGAGCACTTCGGTGGTGGTGGCCACCCCGAGGTCCGCCCCCAGCAGCGTGGCCTCCAGGTGCTCCAGCAGGCCGGCATCGATTTCCTTCTGTCCGTGGACGGCTTCTTCGATTCGTTCGGCGAGGTTCTGGCGCGTGGAGGAAACGGCCTCCTGCAGGCGCTCAAACACAGTTGGCGGCGGTGGCGGGCCGAACAGGGTCTGAATGGGCATGGCGGAGCTTAAGAAACCATCATAGCACGCACGCAATTGCACCCGCCGGAGGCGCAGGCGGCCGAGCCGCGACCATAAAGGAGCGTCTCGGGCTCACTACAGTCGCGCAGGCCCTGCTTTCTCGCGGGCACGTTCCTTGGCCTGTTCAAATATCCGGGGCGTGCAGCGAAAGTCCGTGGCCCGCAGCAGGGACGAGAACACGCTCATAGAGAGCAGGCAGCAGACCTTGGCAGTTGATTTGAACGAGGTAATTGAGGGGAGACGTATCGGCCACGACAACAATCATAGGCGGCCGAGCAGGCCCTTGGCTTCGAGTTGCCGCGCGGTTTCGAGATCCTGCTCCAAGTCCTCGACATCGTAAGCGTGGTCGTAGATGTTCCGATCCTTGAGAAAGCCGTCAAACTCGAACCGCGACAGCCCGAGCATCTGACTGGCCTGGTAGTGCGTCAGCGCCCCCGAGCGGTAGCCCTCAATCACCAGCGCTTCGAGCGCCTCCCGGCCAGCATCGGGGTGTCGGGCAATATCGTCGGGCAGCTCGACGTTGATCTGCATCGGTCCAGGGTAGCACGCTCACTTGACAATGGCAGTGTTCTCTGGCACGATCAGCGAAGATGGGGGTCGCTCCTACTGGAGAGAGGAGGTGGGCAAAGCGTAAAACTACTGACGCGCATGTGCCGCAAGGAGGTGAATTTTTCGTGTGCAAGATTCCGGCAAATTTCGAAGCAGACCGCCCCGCGCCGGAATACTTGTCTTCTTTTGTGCTTTTCACGCATGGGTTGGAAGAGGGGTTGACGACTTTCACCGGTACCAAAAGAAAGTCTCTTTCGTCAGCCCGGCGCTTGGGGCCGCTCGGCCCCCAGCCGCCGGGGTCTTCAAAACTTTCCTCGTTTGGTTCGCGTATTGCTGCCGACAAGCTGATCGACGTTTTTTCTGCCAGAAGGCGCCCCGCGCGGGTTTGCCCTGAGCCGCTGGGAAGCTTTCCCTTCGCGAAAATCAAAAAATATTTCTGCCCCACGCTAACACGGGGGGCATTGCAGTGTGGATTTTGCCCGACCGGCCTCTGGAGCTGAGCCGGCACGGTTTTTTTTGTAGGCCAAATCTTTCGTCAGCTCCCGGGGGCGGCAGGCCCGAACTGCCTATGCGGCGCGTTCGCCAAGTCGGCGACCGAGAACGGGAGTTGAGGAGCCACATCCGGCAACTCTTCGCCGGTGTGGGTTTTCGCCGCTTCCACGACGGGCTTGACCCCGCCGCCACGCTACGGAAGGAAATCGCAGCGAACGGCGATGCGTCGGCCGTCGCCCTTGCGGCCTTCGGGAGAGAGCTTAAGCCGCGACTGGATCGGCTCCTGGCCTTGCCCGAGGCCTCGCGGGCGCATTGGGGCATCAAGATCGTGTCGCTGGACACCGGCAAGACGCTGTATTCGCTGGACGAGCGCAAGCTGTTCACCCCGGCCTCCAACACCAAGTTGTTCACTACAGCCCTGGCGCTGGCGACGCTCGGACCCGACTTCCGCTTTCATACCACGGTCGAAGCGGCCGGCCCGCCCGACAAGCACGGCCGGGTGGCCGGCGACGTGTGGCTGATGGGCCGCGGTGATCCGAACCTGTCTGGGCGGGCGCTGACGTACACGGGCCGCACCGAGCGGGACGGCCCGCCGCCGCGCGCCCTCGATGCGCTGGCCGACCAGTTGGTCTCCCGCGGCCTGCGCTACGTGGACGGCGATCTGGTGGCCGACGACACCTATTTCGTCTTCGAGCGCTTCGGGGAAGGGTGGTCGCAAAACGACTTGGTGTGGGGCTACGCCGCGCCGGTTTCCGCCCTGGCGATCAACGACAACGCGTTGTTTCTGCAGGTGCTGCCGGGCGAAAAGCCGGGCGACCCGGCGCAGGTCAAGCTGGATCCGCCCGAGCTGTACTACCGGGTGCAGAACCGCGTGCGGACGGTGGAAGGGCGCGGCCCGCGGGCCGCCGGGGCCGAGCCCCCGGCCGGGCGCCCCCGCATTCTTGTCAACCGCGAGCCGGGTGAGAAAACCCTGGAGGTCTGGGGCACGATCCCCGCCGATGACCCGGGAGGCAATCAGCGGATTGCCGTCGATGACCCGGCGGAGTTTGCGGGCCGGTATTTCAGCGACGCGCTGGCCCGCCGCGGCGTGGTCCTCTATGGCCAAGTGCGCCCCAGCCACTGCCGGGCCTACGAGTTTGACGACTTGCGGGCGCCCCGGCCGGTGCCCCCCGGCACGGCTTCCAGGTATGTGCTTGCCGGCTACGATTCGCAACCTCTGGCAGACGGCCTGAAAGTCGTCGACAAGGACAGCCAGAACCTGCACGCCGAAATGCTGCTTCGGACGGTGGCGCGCGAACTCCGGGGCATCGGCAGCGTTGCCGCTGGCCTGGAGGAGATGAAGACTTTCCTGGCGCGCGCGGGCGTCCCCGAAGGCCAGTACGTGTTCTACGATGGCTCCGGGCTTTCCTGGCATAACTTGGTCAGCCCCTCCGCCGTCGTGGCACTGCTGAAATACATGGAGCGACAGCCCCTTCGGGGACTGTGGCGCGACCTGCTGCCGGTGGCCGGCGTCGATGGAACCCTGCGCGAACGGCTGAAGGACACAGCGGCCGCCGGTCGCATCCAGGCCAAAACCGGGACGCTGAGCCATGTGAACGCGCTCTCCGGTTACGCCACGACGGGGAAAGGCGAACGCCTCGTCTTCTCAATCTTGGTGAACAACCACAATCTGCGGGGCCGCGAGGCCACCGCTTTCATCGACCGCATCTGCCCGGAGATGATTGACCGTTCGCAAGGGAAGGGGCGGGCGCGCTTTCGTGGCAGTGGAGCGCCAGCAAGAGGTGGAGCACCGCATGCGGGGGCGACTGGAAGGGGCGGCCCAAAAGGTCGCCAAGGACGTAGCCGCGCAGGGAGAGCAAAACGTCGCCGCTGGCCAACCAGCGGACGACAAAGTCGAGCGGTTCGTGCGGAAGTTCTACGGGCGGGGCGACGAGGAGGAGCGGTGAGGGATTCGCCCATCCGCAAGGGCGGTTCGCCTGCCGCCCGGGGGGCAGCCACCACGGGTTGAGTTCCCTGGTCGTTTGCGGTATCTTCATGGCGGGATGAGCCTCTTCCACAAGACACGATTCGGCGGCATTCATCTAGCCGACTCCCTAGAGTTTCTTCGGGACCACGTGAAGTCAGAATCCGTAGATCTGATAATGACCAGCCCGCCTTTTGGATTGGTTCGGAAAAAACAATACGGCAACGTGGATGCGGACCAATACCTCGCTTGGTTCCTGCCCTTCGGCGTCGAGTTCAAACGAGTGCTCAAGCCAAGCGGATCGCTCGTGATTGACATCGGGGGTTCTTGGATTCCCGGCCAGCCGACACGGAGCTTGTATCACTACGAACTGGTGATCGTGCTCTGTCGGCAGGTCGGGTTTCATTTGGCGCAAGAGTTTTATTGGTGGAATCCTTCGAAGCTGCCCTCGCCAGCCGAGTGGGTGACGGTGCGGCGCGTGCGGGCGAAAGACGCGGTGAACTGTGTATGGTGGCTGTCTCCTACCCCATGGCCGAAAGCAAGCAACCGGAGAATCTTGGCCCCCTACAGCGAGGCGATGAAGGGGCTGTTGAAGAACGGTTACCGGGCCAAGTTGCGCCCGAGTGGCCATGACATCAGCCAGAACTTCTTAATCGACAACGGCGCCGCTATCCCGCCAAATCTTCTTGCCGTTCCGAACACGGAAAGCAACTCTTACTACCTGCGCTATTGCGCCGACCGCAAGCTGCCCCCGCATCCCGCTCGTTTTCCCGCGGCACTGCCGGAGTTTTTCGTCCGGATGTTGACAGACGAGGGGGATGTGGTAATCGATCCATTTGCCGGGAGTTGCGTGACCGGGGAGGTTTGTGAGCGGCTGAAGCGGAAGTGGGTTTGCGTGGAACTCGTGGAGGATTACTTAAAGGGTGCTGTGGGCCGCTTCCAGAGGGCCCCGGAACAGATGAAGGTGAGTGACGACACTGCCTATAAGGTGTACCATCCCGGGATTTTTTGGAACGGCCAGGAGGATGAGCCACTGCCCGAGGACGGGGGCCGAAAGAGGGTCATCCGAAAGGGGACGAGATGCCAGCCGTCGAGCCGCAGGAACTCGTTGATGCTCTTTTAGACGCCGTCCAGGACTCGGGTTTTTCGGGCTCCCTGATTTCTTCCCCTCGCAAGCATCCCCGCCGTTTCGCCATCACAGGCGCCAACGGGAATCAGTTTGTGCTTTCCGTTTATGCTTGGACACTGACTTTCGGCGGCCGGCCTCAACTCAAGAATGAATACCGCATCCAGATGACTTCTGTAACCTCGCCCCTCGAAATCTTCAGGGACGGGCCAACGGTGCTTCTTGGATACGAACCGAACCTCCGACTTTTCGCTGGTTTCGATTTGAGCCGGCACCGGACCTTCACGCCGGGTTCGTCTTCCGTGCAAATCGACATCGGGGCTCTGAAGGAAGCGGAGACCGACGGGTTGAGTTTCCATCGGAAGAGCAACGATGAAGTGGCCGTCGGTATGAGGCCTGACCAGCTGATGACGTACGCGATGAACGCCGATGCCTTCCATCGTTTCGGGAAGGAGGCGAAGATCGTCAATCTCTTGGAGCGGGCCAGAAGCGCGGAGGAGATCCCAGAGCAAGACGTGAGCAACCTCTCGGCTGAGCGTCGCCGCTTGGTCGAGACCGTCAGCCGTCTCTCGCGATTAACCACTTTCCGCCGCCAGGTGTTGTTCGCCTACGGCAACCGCTGCGCAGTCACCCGTGTTCAATTGAAGCTGGTGGACGCGGCGCATATTCTGCCGGTCGGTGCTGCTGGAAGTTCCGACCACGTGCGGAACGGGCTTGCCCTGTCACCCACGTACCATCGGGCATTCGATACCAGCCTCATCTATCTGGACGAAGAGTATCGGATGCAAATGAACGCGGTGAAGCTCAAGGAACTGGCTGCGCTGCAACTCGGTGGCGGAGTCGAAGCGTTCAAAGCCCCGCTTGGCAAGATATTCTTGCCTCCCGACAAAAACCAGTGGCCGGCTCCCGACTTCATCCGGAAGGCCAACAGGTTCCGACAGATCGCGTAGCCCTTTCACCACCCTACAGCCTTCAGCCTACAGCCTCTGCTTGCGCAACGCCAGCCAGTCGAAGAACAGGTCGGGGGTCTGCAGCCAGATCGCAAACCAGCGGGCGATCTCTTCCTTCTCGGCGCGCTTGGCGGAGTCGCCCTTGCGGCTTCTGGCGATGCGCTCGGCGCGGGCGCGAACCAGCAGAGCGGCTCGGCGGCATTCCTCGATCGCGGCTTTGCCTTCCGGCCCGCCTGACGCTTGCGCGCGCTGGTAGCGCTCGTGGAGCACGCGCAGCGTAGCTTCGGCGGCCTCCAGCGTGCCGAAGTGGAGCGCGCGGAACAACTCCGGGGCCATGCCGCGCAACTCGACACCCACGTCCACCCCCGCCTGGTCCAGGACCGCCAGCAGATACTCGTCCGAGATGCGGCCACGCGGGCCGAGCGCGCGCGCCAGCTCAGCTCGGATCTCCTGGACTTCGGCGCGCCCGGCGCGGGCCGGCTTATGCGCCTCGATCCAGGCCAGGACGACCGACTTCTTGGTCACGCGGGGTGTCACTTCGGTGGGTTCTTTTTCGCGCCTTCGCTCTGTTGCTTGGCTTCCTGCTGCTCGCGGTAGTAACGGGCCACATCGCCGAGCGGCGCCGACTGGTCCGGGGGCTTTTTCGCTTGCGGCTGGCCGGCCGGCCCGCGCGCGGCCTGTTCCTCACCGCTGATCAGCCGCAATTCCCCGGCCAGCAGCAGATCGTCCGGGAACTTGCGGAGCGCCTTCTCGACCACCTGGCGGGCCTGCGCATATTCGTGGCGGGAGCGGCGGACCAGCGAGAGGATGCGGATCGGCCCGACGGCATTCCACTGGCTCAGTTCGACGGCGCGGCCGGCGTACTCCAGCGCCAGGTCCGGCTGCCAGGAGCGCAAGTAGACGGCCAGCCCGGCCAGCGCGGCCGAATTGTTGGGATCGCCGCCCAGCGCCCGGTTCCACGCGGTCACCGCTTCCTCCATGCGCCCCAGGCTGGCCAGGATGTTGCCCTGGAGCGCGTGGGCATCGCTGCGGCGCGGATTGATCTCCGTGGCCCGCGCCGCCTCCCGCAGCCCCTCCTGGAACCGGCCAAGCTGCAATAGGGTCCGGGCGAGCTGCGTGTGCGCTTCTTCGGAATTCAGCCGCTTCTCGAGCACCACGCGCCATTCTTTCTCGGCCGGCGTCCAATCGCGGTTTTCCATGTACGCCTGGCCGAGCAGGACGTGCAGGTCGGTGTTCTCCGGATCGCGTTCCAGCAGGCGCCGCACCCGCGCGATCGCCGCCTCAGCCTCCCCCGAGTGCAGCTCGGCCGCCGCCAGGTAAGCCTCGACGCGGGCATCGGAGGAATCGTCGGCCAGCAGCGCCTCGAGAATGGCGCGCGCCTGGGCGAAGCGGTTTTCCTCGATCAGCGCGATGGCCCGCTCTTCTTTCTCAGCGCGCGACTGCGCCGCAGCCACAGCACACCATAAAGACACAACGAGCACAAAGCACACAAAGCTGAAGCTTCGTGATCTTTGTGTCCTTCGTGCCTTTGTGGCGAAAAACATGCTAAACCGCAGCCAGTTTGCCCAGTTCCTCGGCCGAGGCCTGCTCCACCTCGGCGTGCAGGCTGCCGCCGTGCGAGTCCATGGTAACCAGGGCCGGGAAGCCCTCGACTTCCATTTCCCACATGGCCTCGGGAATGCCAAACTCCATCAGGTAGACCGCCGGGACGCGCTTGACGCAGCGGGCGTAATACTGGGCGGCGCCGCCGATGGCGTTCAGATACACGGCGCCCACTTCCTTCATAGCGGCCAAGGTGCGGGCGCCCATGCCGCCCTTCCCGATCACGCCGCGCAGGCCATAGCGGCGGATCACCTCGCCCTGGTAGGGCTCCTCGCGGCTGCTGGTGGTGGGGCCGGCGGCCTTGACCGCCCACTGCTCGCCTTCCTTCACCATCACCGGCCCGCAGTGGTAGATGAAGCCGCCGCGCAGGTCCACGGGGGGCTCGTGCTTCATCAGGTAGGCGTGCACGTTGTCGCGTCCGGTGAAGATGCGCCCGCGGATCAGCACCATGTCGCCGACGCGCAGGGCGCGCACCTGCTCTTCGCTGACCGGCGCTTCCAGCACCACCTCGCGGCCGGTGAGCTGGAAGCCCTGCTGCCCGGCGGCGGCCACCATGTTTTCGACCGCGCGGGCCGGGTCGCGGTACAGCCAGCGGGTGATGGCGCCGCCGGAGGGATCCAGGCGCACGCCCAAGCGCCGGAACGCCCAGCAGTCATAGGCCACCGAGACGAAGAAGGAGGCGGGCAGGCGGTTCTGCGCGCCGATCTTGCAGCCGATCAGCGTCGTCGCCCCGCCGAAGCCCATGGCCCCGATGCCCAGCTTGTTGACGTGCTCCATGATGGAGCGCTCCAGTTCGGCCAACTCCGGCACGGGATTGGTGTCGTCCAGCGTGCGGAACAACTGCTGCTTGGCGAAATCGTAGCCGGCAGCCCGGTCCCCGCCGATGCACACGCCCACGGCGCCCGGCCCGCAGCCATGTCCCTGCGCCTTCCAGATGGCGTGCAGGATGCACTTCCGCACCCCCTCCAGCGTGCGGTCGGCGCGGCCCAGCCGGTCCAGTTCCACCGGCACCGAATACTGCGCGTTGCAGTTTTCGCAGCCGCCGCCCTTAAGGATCAGCCGCACCTCGATTTCGTTCTCTTCCCATTGCTCGAAGTGGAGCACGGGCGTGCCCGCGCCCAGGTTATTACCGGTGTTCTTCCCGGTGACGGAATCGACGGAATTGGGGCGGAGCTTTCCGCGCTTGGTGGCTTCGGCCACCGCCGCCAGGATGGCTTTCCGCATGTCCACCTGGTTCACGCCCACCGGAGTATGGATGTAAAAGGTGAGCATGCCCGTATCCTGGCAGATGGCGCCTTCCGAGTCGTGCGCCAGGTCGATGTTCTCGGCGATCACCGAGAGCGCCTGGGAAGCGCGCGTGCCGCCCGGTTCCTCCCGGGTCGCCTTGGCCATGGCCGCGCGCACGTCGGGCGGCAGGTTGGTGGACGTCTGAACAATCAGTGCCAGCATGCTGTCCTGGAAAAAGGGCATAGGCATAGGGTCGCTCCCGTCAAAAAAGGTGGTGAGATGAATACAGCACGATCATACCACGCGCATGCGTTGCACCGCTGGACGCCGGCGGTACAAAGCTCTTCTTCACCGCAGAGACGCAGAGGCCGCCGAGATGCGCAGAGGTTCCCCCGCCTCTCTGCGCTTTCTCTGTGGTCTCTGCGTCTCTGCGTTGAGGGTTCGGTTGCGGCGACAGCCGCGTTGTGGATCTCTGTGTCTTTGTGGTTGAGATTCCCTTTACTTCCAGAACAGCTTGACGGCGCCCTGGCTGTATCCGCCCAGGGCGTGGGAGTGCAGGTAGGCAAGCGCCCGTTTCTGGTTTTTCAGGTGGGCGTCCCAGAATGCCAGCGCGGCCATCTTGATGTAGCCGAAAATCGCCCGCTGGTCGGCATTCCCCTCGAGCGCGGAGCCCGGGCGGGTGCCGGCGGTTTGCTGCGCGCCAACCTCCACCAAGCGCCCGCTGAAGGAGAAATGGTTGGCGCCGTCGATGAAGACGTGGTACTTGTTGCCGGCGGGCGCGAAGTCGAACGGCTCCTTCTTCCATTCCGGTCCCTGGCCGGAGGCGCCCTGGTCGCGCGACCCGGTCATGGTCATCATGGGGCAGGTGAGCGCCCCCCAGGAGCGCTGGGTCAACCCCTGCTGGCCGCGGCCCTGTCCGGACATGACCAGGATGGCCCGGACGCGGCGGTCGGCGAAGCTTTGCCCCGGCGGTTTTCCGGGCAGATCGACGGTCACTCCGCCGATCAACTGCGCGGTATAGGCGCCATAGGAATGGCCGCCCACGCCGATGCGCCGCCGGTCGATCTTGCCCTTCAGTTGCGGCGTGCGCAGCGCGATCTGGTCCAGGCTGTCGATGACAAAGCTGACGTCCCGCGGCCTCTCTTCCCATCCCTTGGAGTCGCGGACGGCCGAGCCGACGATGTCGCGCAGGCTGATCGGCCCTTCCCGTTTCCGCAACGACAGCGAATCGGAATGCGTCGGCTGAATGCAGACGTAGCCATGGCTGGCCCAGTAGCGCGTCAGTTCTGTATAGCCATCCTTGGAACCTCCGGCGCCGTGCGAGAAGATGATTAAGGGGAAGGAGCCGCGGGCCGCGGGGTAACTAATGCGTACCGGCAGATCCTTGGCCCGCTTCGCATCATGCAGGATCAACTGATCGATGGATTGCACCCGGTAGAGGCCGTCATTCGGTTTGTACGGAGCGCCCGATGCCGGCAACTGGGCATCCAAAGCGGTCGCCAGATGAGCAAAGAGAAGCAGGCCGATGATTCGGACCACAGCAGGACTTACCCGCATAACCCACCGCTGGGACAATTCACCATATCACAACGCGCCGCGCTGGGCGCCGAGTTCCGGGTGACGCGGGAATGCGGGCCGGCGTCGCAGGGGCGCGCAGGGACGCTTGCGCGGCGACGCGGGCGGCCCTTGTGGTCGCCTCGTCCGGGAACCGGCGGGAGCCAAATCACCCGCGAAAAAAGGTAAGCTGAGTTATGCGGAAACCGCAAACACGCCCGCTGGGTAAGAATTGCTGCCCTGTTGCGCTTGTCCTTCTCGGTTTCCTGGTGATTTGCTGCTGCGCGCCGGCGCTGCCGGCGCAGGAGGACCTGGATCGGCGAATCGGGAAAGAGCTCGATTCACTCGTAGCCGCCTACAAGCATCTGCACCAGAACCCCGAGCTGTCCACCGAGGAGAAGGAAACTTCGGCGGTGGTGGCGCAGGAGCTGCGGCGGCTGGGGTTTGAGGTCACGGAGCGGGTCGGCAGGTACGAATCGCCGGGCGCGGTTGCGTACGGCGTTGTGGCCGTGCTGCGCAGCGGCGCCGGCCCCACCGTGCTGGTGCGCACCGACATGGACGCTCTGCCGGTGGAAGAAAAGACGGGGCTGTCCTACGCCAGCCGCGTCCGCGCCAAAACGGCCGAGGGCGAGGTCGGCGTCATGCACGCCTGCGGCCACGACCTGCACATGACGGTGCTGCTGGGCACGGCGCGGATGCTGGCCCAGCTCAAGCAGCAGTGGCACGGCACGCTGGTGATGATCGGCCAGCCTGCCGAGGAGCGGGTCGGCGGGGCCCGCGCCATGCTGCGCGACGGCCTCTATACGCGCTTCCCGCGGCCCGATTACGTGCTGGCGCTCCACGATTCGCCGCTGATCCCGGCGGGCAAGGTCGGCTGGCACGAGGGCCCCACGCTGGCCAGTTCCGATTCGGTGGATATCACGGTGCGCGGCGTGGGCGGGCACGGCGCTGCGCCGCACATGACCAAAGACCCCATCGTCATTGCCTCCGAGATGGTGCTGGCGCTGCAAACCATTGTCAGCCGGGAGATCGACCCCCTGGATTCGGCGGTGGTTACCGTCGGGTCGTTCCATGCCGGCACCAAGCGCAACATCATCCCCGACGACGCCACCTTGCAGCTCACCGTGCGGGCCTTCAAGCCGGAGACGCGGGAGAAGGTGTTGGCCTCGATCAAACGCATTGTCCAGGGGATCGCGGCCGCCGCAGGTGTTCCGCCGGAGCGCGCCCCGCTGGTGCGGGCCGATGAACGGGAATCGGTCCCCGCCACCGTCAACGATCCCAAACTAACCCGGCGGGTGGCGGCCGCCATGGAGCGCGCGCTCGGAAAAGACAACGTGCTTGCCGGCGACCCGATCATGGGTTCCGAAGATTTCAGCCTGTATGGTCTGCAGGACCCGAAGCCGCCCATCTGCATGTTCTGGCTGGGGGCCGTCGACCCGGCGCGCCTGCGGGAGGCGCGCGAGAAGGGCGCGCGGGTGCCGGGGCTGCATTCCAGCGAATTCGCCCCGTTGCCGGAGCCGGCCATCCGCACCGGCGTCAAGGCCATGACCGCCGCCGTCCTGGATCTGCTGCGCTAGCGTTTCCGCTGGTTCCGAATCTGTCGCATCTGCGAAGTCTGCGGCTGGGCGGTCCGGGGCGGATTGGGCGCCGAGGAATTCGCGCCACGGGGATGCTAAAATACGCTGTGAGCCAATGCATCCGGACCTGAAGCTGGCAGTCGAACTGCAGGCCGTCGACAAGGAGATCGCCCGCCTCTCTGCCGAGATTGCCTACCTGCCCCGCCACATCCAGGAGATTGAGAGCAAGCTGGCCGGCGCTCAGCGGCAGTTGGAAGCCGACCGCCAGGCGCTGACCCGGAACCAGCGCGAACGCCGGAAACTGGAAGGCGACATCCCCCCGGTGCAGCAGAAGATTTCCAAGTACAAGGACCAGGTCTTCGAGGTGAAGACCAACGAGCAGTATCGCGCGCTCCAGCACGAGATCGAATTCAACGAGGCGGAGATCCGCAAGATCGAGGACCAGATACTGGAGCGCATGGTGGCGGCCGAAGAACTGGAGGGCCGCGTCAAGACGGCGGAGAAGCAACTGGGGGCCGAGCGCGCCGTGGCCGAGAAAGAGAAAGCGGAAGCGAGCGCCCGGACCCAGGCGGACATGCGACTGCTGGCCGAATTCGAGCGGCGCCGCGCCGAATACCGCGGCGCCATGTCTGCCGACCTGGTTCGCGCCTACGACGGCTTGGCGCGCACGCGCAAGGGCGCTGCGGTGGCCGAGGTGCGCGACGGCACCTGTTCGGAATGCAACGTTCGGCTCCGGCCCCAGGCCTTTCAGGAAGTGAAATCGAGCGATCAGATTTTGCGTTGCGAGAGCTGCAGCCGCATTCTGTATTACATCCCGCCGCCCATCACCGAGGACGTCACCGAGACACAGATGGCCCCGGGTCCCAGCGGGTAGAGCCGCAGCCGCAGATTCCGCCGATTGCACAGATTTCTCTGTTCCATCCTTCGATCTGTGCAATCTGCGCAATCTGCGGCTAAAACGCTTGGCACCTCTGGCGCGGAATTGAGTAAAATCAGGGATTAGCGTGTCTCCGGAGATCATTTTCGACATCCTGGCATTTTTGTTCGCCATCAGCATCCATGAGTCGGCGCACGCCTGGTCGGCCTGGCGGCTGGGGGATTCGACGGCCCGTTACCTGGGCCGGGTGTCGCTGAATCCGTTGCGCCACATCGACCTCATCGGCACGGTGCTGTTTCCGCTGTTCGGCGCGATCGCGGGATGGCCGATGCTGGGTTGGGCCAAGCCCACCCCGGTGAATCCGGCGCGGCTGCGGCGGCCGCGCCGCGATAACGTGCTGGTGTCGGCCGCCGGACCGGCCAGCAACTTTCTTGTCGCCCTCTGCGCGCTGCTGGCGTTGCTGGCGCTGCGCCTGTTCCCGCCGAACGGCGACGCCATCGTTACCGGCCTGCCGTACCGCGGCGCGCACGGCGCCTCGCTGCTGGCCGGCGTGGCGCTGCTGTGGTACCGCTTTCTGCTGATCAACCTGCTGCTCGGCATCTTCAACCTGATCCCGATTCCGCCGCTGGACGGCAGCCACATCCTGGCCGGCATTCTGCCGGCGCGGTGGAGCGAGCTGTACGAGCGGGTCGGCCGGTTCGGGTTCCTGCTGCTGATGCTCCTGTTGTGGAGCAATGTCCCCTATTTCCTGTTTTCTCCCGTTCTCGGGCTGGTCCATTCCCTGATGAGGTTGTGAAGGCGTGGAGTTGAAACGAGTCTTAAGCGGAATGCGCCCCACCGGAAAGCTGCACATCGGCCATTACGTCGGGGCGCTGGCGAACTGGTTGAAGATGCAGCGGGAGTTCGACTGCTTCTTCTTCGTGGCCGACTGGCACGCCCTGACCTCCGATTACGCCGACACCAGCCGCGTCAGGGAATACACGCTGGATCTGGCCATCGACTGGCTGGCCTGCGGGCTGGACCCGGGGCGCGCCACGCTGTTCGTGCAGTCCCATATCCCCGAGCATGCCGAGCTGAACCTGCTGCTGGGCATGATTACGCCGCTGGGCTGGCTGTACCGCGTGCCCAGTTACAAGGAGCAGCGCGACAACATCAAGGACAAGGACCTGGACACCTTCGGCTTCCTGGGCTACCCGGTGCTGCAGGCCGCCGACATCGTGATGTACAAGGCCAACTACGTGCCGGTGGGTGAGGACCAGGTGGCGCACGTGGAGCTGACGCGCGAGATCGTCCGCCGCTTTAACAATTTCTATCCGCTGCCGGAGGGCCGGGCGGTTTTTCCCGAGCCCGAGGCCTACCTGACGCCGACGCCGCGCCTGCCCGGCCTGGACGGCCGCAAGATGTCGAAGAGCTACGGCAACGCCATTCTGCTGAGCGAGCCGGAAGCGGACATCCGCAAGAAGATCGCCACCATGATGACCGACCCGGCGCGGGTGCGGCGCAGCGACAAGGGCAACCCGGAGTTGTGCCCGGTTTTCGACTACCACAACGTGGTATCCACGCCCGAGGTGATCGCCTGGGCGGACCAGGGGTGCCGCACCGCTGGCATCGGCTGCCTGGAGTGCAAGCGGGCGATGGCCGACGGGTTGATGCAGGTGCTGCGCCCCATCCAGGAGCGCCGGCGGGAGTACGAGGAGCAGCCACGCCGCGCCTGGCAGGTGCTGGAGGAAGGCGACGAGCGCGCCCGCCGTGTGGCGGGCGCCACCATGGACGACGTCCGCGAAGCCACACACCTCACCCGTTCCCTACCCGGGCCAGGCGCCTGAGAGACGCCGCAACCGGGCCGTCCGCCCGCGTTCAGACCCCCGGTTGTGGCGGTGGCCGCTCCGGTGGCCTCTTTTGTGCTTTGGTGGCGGCCTCCGATCTTGGTACAATACGCGCACTCCCCCCTCACCTTCATCAAACTGGCGGGGTGACTCGTGATGCGTTGCTCAGTGAATCCCCGGCTGAAGAGCCGGCTTAGTCCGCTGCTGGCGGTATGCCTGTTGCTGGCGCCGGTGCCGCTGCAGGCGGCACAGGGCACTGTGTCTCCCGGCTCCGGAGGCACGGCTTTGCCCGGCGCCACCTTTAGCATACCGGTCACCGTGACGCTCAACAGTGGCGTCAGCATTGAGACGCTGTCGTTCGGCCTGCAAATAGACTCGAACGGCAGCGCACCCGCGATCGCCGGCCCGCTATCCTTTGCAGCCGATCCTTCCATGCCGCCGGCTTCGCTGGTGGATTCGAACTACAAGCCGAACGTGATCAGCGTGGCCTGGCTCTCGAACTTTAGCCCGCCGATTACGGGCACGAAGACGCTGGGCGTGGTCTCGGTCACTGTGCCTTCTTCGGCACAGGCAGGTCAGACATACACCCTCAAGATCATAGGCGCCAGCGCGAGTCTCGGCAGCTATGCGGTGCCGCTTTCCGCCGGTCCGGACGCCACCCTAACGGTGGGCAGCAGCGGCGGAGGCGGGGGTGGTGGTGGCGGCGGCGGGGGTGGCGGTGGCGGCGGGCTTCCCCCTGATTTTGCCCTCACTATTTCCCCGGCCACGCAGACGGTGACTCAGGGCAGTTCCGTCCCTTACGACGTTGTGATCGTCCCGAGCAACGGCTTCAGTTACGCCCTAAGCCTGAATTGCACGGGCTTGCCGGCCGGGACCACCTTCAGTTTCACCCCCAATCCTGCGGGGCCGGGAACCAGCGTGCTGCAAATCAGCACCGCCAGCAGCACGCCGCTGGGCACCACCACTTTCACCGTCAGCGCCACGATCGGGACGCTGAGCCACAGCGCCACCGCTGGTCTCACGGTTACGAGCGCGTCGGATTTCAAAGTGACAGCCAGCCCCGCGACCAACTGGGTGGCGCCGGGAAAGTCGGCGAGCTACACGGTCACCGTTACGGCGGTCAGCTCCTCCAGCGACACCGTCAGTCTGTCGTGCAGCGGTGTGCCGGCGGGAGCTGCTTGCAGCTTTTCGCCCGCTTCACTGAAGCCCGGCGATTCGACGCTCACGGTGACCACGTCGGCAAGCACCGCCGCGGGTGATTACAATTTGACGATCACCGCTGCGGGGCCGGGCGGCATAGCGCGGAGCACGACCGTCGTGCTGAGCGTCGGAGGAACTCCTGATTTCAGTGTCGCTGTCTCGCCCTCCTCGCAGGCGCTGGCGGCGGGACAGCAGGTGACCTTCACGGTGACGGTGAACTCGTCGGGCGGATTTAATTCTCCGGTGACACTGGCCTGCTCCGGGCTTCCGGCCGGTGCGGTCTGCGGTTTTTCGCCGGTATCTGTGACGCCGAGCCCCGGTGTGGCGGCCACCTCCACGCTTAGCGTTAGCACCTGGCTGGGCACCGCCGCCGGAACGGTGAGCTTCACTGTCACCGGCACCAGCGGGACATTAAATCGCAGCGGGACCGCTGCCTTGGCCGTCAGTCCGGGGCCGGATTTCAGCATCTCGGGGAGCCCCGCGGCGCAATCCATAACGCCCGGCGCCTCTGCTACCTACAAGGTGACGGTGACCGCCATCGGCGGATTCAGTTCCCCGGTCAACCTGGCCTGCACCGGACTGCCTGCCGGGGTGAGTTGCGCTTTTTCGGCCAACCCGATCACACCGGGCACAACCACACTGACGGTGAGCACGCCGGCTTCGATGTCCAGCCGCAATGTCAATTTCGCTGTCGGCGGGACCAGCGGAACGCTGTCGCATTCGTTGCCGTTCACGTTGACGGTCGGCACTCCGCCGGTGATCCCGTCCGGCTCGGTGACCAATGGGGCCAGCTTCATCGCCGGAGCTTCGGCCGGTTCCATCATTACCATATTCGGCACGCGGCTCACCGGGCTCGCGGCGGGGACCGTCGTGACGGCCGACAAGCTGCCGCTACCGACCGACCTGCGCGGTGTATCGGTGACCGTCAACGGCGTGCCCGCGCCCCTGTTTGCCATTGCCAACGCCAACGGCCTCGAGCAGATCAACTTGCAGATCCCTTTTGAAGTAACGGGCCAGGCGAAACTGACGATCGTGGTAACGGTGAACGGGGCCATCAGCGACCCGGTCGAGGTGGCGCTCCAGCGCGAGCAACCGGGCATTTTCGTGGCCGACTGGACGACCGGGGCCGGAGCCATCCTGCACGGGGCCGACTATGTGCTGGTGTCGTCTTCCAATGCGGCGAAGCGGGGCGAGGTGGTGCTGATCTTCGCCACCGGCCTGGGGCCGGTGCGGAACGCGCCGGCCACCGGCCGCCCGGCGTCCTCCTCGCCGCTTTCGGAAACCACGGTGGCGCCGGTAGTGACCTTCGGCGGGACCACCGCGACCGAAGTGCTGTTTTCCGGGCTGGCTCCGGGCTTCGTAGGCCTGTATCAGGTCAACGTGCGCATTCCCACCGCCGCGCCCAGCGGCAGCGTGGACGTGGTCATCATCATCAGCGGGCAGGCCAGCAAGCCGGTCAAGCTGGCCATCCAGTAGCACAACCTTGACGGAAACGCAGGGTTACCGTTTCTTGGCGTAGTCCTTCAGGCCGGTCATGTCCAGCGGCTACTTGATCGTTGCGTCGGGGCGCAATCCCATCTTTTCGTAAAGCTTGCGGCGGCCCTCCTTGTCGCCCTTGGCGATGTCCCAAGCGATTTCGGCCACCTTCTCCAGGTGCTCGCGGGGCACCACCACAACGCCGTCTCCATCGGCCACCACCATGTCCCCCGGCCGTACCAGCACGCCGCCCACCGTCACCGGGCGGTTGATGGCTCCCGCTTCGATGCGGCCCGGACGCGTGCCGCCCCCCTGGTACTTCGAGTACACCGGGATTTTCTCCAGAATGATTTCGTCGGTGTCCCGGCAGTTTCCGTTCGTCACCACCCCCGCCATCCCGCGGGCGCGCCAGTTCAGGGCGTTGTTGGAGCCGATGAAACCGGTGTTCTCGATTCCCTGGGCGTCGATCACCACGGCGTTGCCCGGCCGGAGAATTTTCGAGAACAGCTCGGGCGCATAGTTCTTATACCACTCGCTGTGCCATTGCCGGAATTGCTGGTACGGCAGTTGGCCGGCCTGCGGCTTGTTGGTGGGAAGATACTGGTAGGTGACCGCCACGCCGTAAATCCGGTGGGAAAGCTTCTCGGTGGCGTCCCGCCAGAGCGGCCGGATGCTGTGGTCCATCACGCCGATATCCTGCAGCCCGACGGCCTGCATGGCGTCCATGACGTCGGTGACGCGCAGCCCCTCGAATTTCCTGGCCAGGGGCAGCGGGTCTTCACCGGAGTGATCCGGATAGGCCAGCAGGTTGGCGCCCCTGCGGAGCTGCTCGTCGGTGAGGTTTGGAGCGGCCTGCTGCGCGGGCAGCAAACCGGCGGCCGCCAGTATTGCGGCCAGGCAGACGATGGCGAATTGTGGTTGCATTCCTGTTCTCTCCTTTGGCGCAGGCTGCCGCCTGGCACCCTGTAGCGTAACAGAGAACCGGCCCGGGGCGCGGCTGTAGCGGCGGCCTTGGCGGTCTGAAGACGGCTGATTTTCAGCGATTGCTGGCTGGCGGCCCAGCCGCGTTGCCGCGGTTTCCCAGCGTTGTGCTACACTGGATTGCCCGTCCATGTTGTACAGCCGCGACTACATCAGCTATGTCAGCCGGGAGGTAGTGGCCCGCCTGGCCAAGGAGCAGATCAAGCTCGGCTCGCCCGAAATCGTTATCGAGAAGGTCCGTGAGGCCCTGACCAACGAACTGGCCGCCGAGGACAAGCTGAATGAAGAGGTGCGGACGCTGCTGGAGCGGTATGCGGGCGAGATGCGGGAGACGGGGGCCTCCTACCAGGAAAGCTTCAAGCGCGTCAAGCGCCAGTTGATGAAGGAGCAGGGCGTGGTGCCCGCCGCCGGGCGCGACAGCGGCGAGGGCAGCCGCATCTCCCGCGACAAGGTCGTCAAGCTCTCTCACGTCCTGGTCAACACCCTCGCCAACCTGCGCAAGGAAGTCGAGCTGCGCTTCGAAAAGAACGATGTCCGCCTGGAGATCATCCGCGTGTTGACGGAGCTGTTCCGCGAAGAAGAAAAAATCGACCGCGCCGTTCGCCAGAAGATCCTCTCCCAGAAACGGGTCATTACCGAGGGCGGCCAGGAATGGGACATCCTCTACCGCAAGTATTATTCGGAAGAAATGAAGAAGAAGCTGGGCGCGGCATGAACTGCGGAATGCGGATTGCGGGCTTCCGGCAAATCGATGCTTGAAATCCGCAATCCGAAATCCGCAATCCGAAATTATTGGTCGCGGCGCTTGAGGGTGGGCCGCTTGTCCCCGCTATCGGAACTCTGATCGCCGCTCTTGTCGCCTTCCGTCTTGCTCTTGTCGTCCACCGGGGTGCTGTCGGCGCGGGTAGTCTTGCGCAGGGTGGGCCGGTCGCCCCGGCGGTCGTCGGGCTTGCGGCGGTTGTGCATGGTCTGCAAGCGGGCCTTCACCGTATCGAATTCCGAGGTGGTGACAATGTAGTCGGCGCGAGTGGGCAGGATCTCCGCGATCTCTTTCTGCGAGGCCTCGATGCGGTCCGGGGTCTGCGGGTGTGACGCGAACATCTTAGAGAGCGTGCCGGGGCGCCGTTTTTCCTTGGCCTGGATCTTCTCGAAGAAGGTGACGAAGGCCTGCGGGTCGTAGCCCGTCTTGTACAGATACTGCAGGCCGAGGCGGTCGGCTTCGCGCTCGAAGTTCCGCGAGAACTTCATGAAGCCCGCGGGGATGGCCAGGCTGGCGGCCTGCCGCGCGCCGTAGCCGATGCCGCCGCCCAGGAAGATCAGCGGGATGCTCAGCAAGTTTGCCAGTTCGCCGCGGGTGGCCTGCCGCGTGCCGTGCCGGGCGGCCACGTGGGCGATCTCGTGCGCCATCACGCCGGCCAGTTCCGCTTCCTCGTCGGCCTCCAGCACCACCCCGGTATTGATGAAAAAGAAGCCGCCGGGCAGCGCGAACGCGTTTATGTCATCGGAGTCGATCACCTTGATGGTGAAGGGCACCTTGGCGTCGGAGTTGCGCACCAGGTTCTGCCCGATGCGGTTGACGTACTCGCTGATGACCGGGTCATCGACCAGCTTCGACTGCGCTTCCACCTGCTGGGCCAGGGCCTTGCCGACGGCGATTTCCTTTTCCAGCGAATACCAGTTCAGCCCCTTGCCCACCTTGTCGCGGTTGCCGATGTCTTCGATGTCCTTCTCTTTCTGTTCCTGCGATTTCTGCTTCTTGTCGCCGGCCAGGGCGGCCAGGGGCAGGGCCAGGGTCCAAATCAACAGAAAAGACAACCACCTGCGTTTCATACGGCGACACTCCTACACGTCGTGGCCCTATTATACACCGCTCACCAAACTGGGCCTCCAATTCATTAAACGCTGGATTCGGCCGCCAGGTTGCAGAATTCTTTTGCTTTGGGACCCCCGGGGTCTGCCGCACCCCGCGGGGCGGGGCAGGCTGCCGGGTCCCAAGCCGGGTTCCATTTCCGGCCATTTGTAGTACATTAGTCAGTTGAACCACAATTTGAGAGGCCAGCATGCCCGTCAAGAAAATCCTGCTCGGACAGGTTTGGAAGAAAAACGACACCGGCGACAATTACCTGGTCACGAAGCTTTATCAGGATGTCTTTTCAACTTTTGCCATGCTGCGCCGCGTCAACGGCGAGGACGTGCTGCGGATCAAGGTGGACAAGATCGCCGATGGCGCGGACCTGAGGGGCTTCACCTACACCCAGGAAAGCGCCGATTTCTGAAGTGCGGAGTGCGGAATGCGGAGTGCGGAATTCCGAACTCCCCATTCCGCATTTGATGCCAACTCCGCACTCCGAACTCCGCATTCCGCATTCAAAAATGATTGCTGCCATTCTGGAGTTTCTCAGCGCCTTCATTATTCGCGTGATCTCGGCCGGCGGCTATCCGGGCATCGTGCTGCTGATGGCCATCGAGAGCGCCTGCATCCCGCTGCCTTCGGAAATCATCATGCCCTTTTCTGGATACCTGGTTTACACCGGGCGGTTCAGCTTGTGGTGGGCGGGGGTGGCGGGCGCGCTGGGGTGCAACGTGGGCTCCATCGTGGCCTACTGGGTGGGCTACCACGGCGGCCGCCCGCTGGTGGAGCGCTATGGCCGCTACGCGCTGATCTCGCGCCACGACCTGGAGTTGGCCGACCGCTGGTTCGCCCGCTACGGCCGGGCCACGGTATTCTTCAGCCGCCTGCTGCCGGTCATCCGCACCTTCATCGCTCTGCCGGCCGGCGTGATGCGCATGGAGTTCTGGAGGTTCAACCTCTACACCTTTCTGGGCTCGCTGCCCTGGTGCCTGGCCCTGGCTTATGCCGGCATGAAGCTGGGCGAGCATTGGGACGGCCTGCGCGGATATTTCCACAAGTTCGATTTCGTCATTGGCGCGCTGCTGCTGGCCGGCGCCGCCTGGTTCCTGTGGACGCACCTCCGCAACCGCGTCGGCAACAACAGCAGAACCGGCTGACGGAAGGACATGGCCGACAGCCGATAGCCGACAGCCGACAGCCTGTCTTTGTGGTGAGATTCACTGCACGGCGATTGCCGCGAAGCTCGAGCTGCTCACCCCGCCGATTCGCCAAACGATCACGTACTGGCCCGGCTTCAGACCGGAAGGCACCACGGCGTTCACCTGGTAGACGCCGGCCAGGCCGGGGGTCAGTCCGGAGAACGCTACCTGGGCCCTGGCGTTGCCGATCAAGACCTCGGGCTGGGCCAGGGTTTGTGCCGGCGGCGAGGAAGGCGCGGGCTGACCCGCGGCCACGAACGGAGTAACCGGCCCCAAGCCCATCCCATAGATCGCGAGCGTCTCCCCTGCTTTGGCCGGGTGCGCGGAATCGGCCGGCACGTTGGTATTGCCGTGGAACGCGGCCGCCACGCTGGTGATGCCCGACGGCAGCACGAAGATCGCCGGCGAATACGTTTGCACGCTGGCGGCAACGGCCGGGCCCAGCGTTCCGTCGGCAAAGCGAAGCTGGAAGGCGGCTGGCCCTTCCATGGTCTCGGGCGGAAGCTGGGCGTTCACCTGCCAGGGTGTCACGGCCAGCAGCGGCGCCGGCGTGCCGTTGACCAGCAACGACACGCCGCCCAGGGTGGTCGGCAGCGGGAAGCCGGAGGCCGCCAGCAAGCCCTCCGGCGCCAGATTCAGCCCGTAGGCGCTGATCAGGGAACCGGGCGAGGGTTGTGCGCCGGCAACGGCCGCCACCACGCCGTTGGGGTTCAGGGCCCGCGGCGCATACACCGCCTGCACGGCCGTGCCATCGGTCTTCACCGCGTAGATTGCGCCGCCGCTGCCACTGGGCGGCCCCACGGTGAACACCACCCGCGAGCCGTCGTCGCTGATCACCGGGTCCTGCGCCTCCGAAGAGGTGAAAATCGCCAGCGGCCTAGCGCATGTTTACTTTTTTGTCTGCAAGCCACTGAAAACACGCGGGCGGTTTCTGCGTTTGGTCACTACATGACCATCTCCTGGCCGACTGGCGGCTGGGGCGGGTCCAGCCGGGTGATGCCG
>Ga0315280_10000826_pt1 | contig 56067 bp, 63 predicted proteins | sample YL17G06_40_MG_FD_203697 | JGI IMG/M metagenome (GOLD analysis project Ga0315280, IMG submission 203697) | Sediment microbial communities from Yellowstone Lake, YNP, Wyoming, USA - YL17G06_40 | ecosystem: Environmental > Aquatic > Freshwater > Lake > Sediment | place: USA: Wyoming | collected... | reverse complement strand
ACAAGGCTTTTCCCGTTTCTAGTGAGAAGAATGGGTCGGGGCCCTTGACGGTGGCGTCGGAGGAGGACACCTACTCAACCGTTTTTTCGGTGCTCAAGCACCCGGTTCGTCGCAGGATCGTCAGGATGCTCAGCGCCAAACCGTGCACCTACACGGAGATCCTCAGGGCCCTGAACGTGGAGACCGGCTACCTCAACTACCATCTAGAGAGCATGCGAGAGCTCATCGCCAAGGATGAGCAGGGGAAGTACAGTTTATCGGTCTTTGGGGAGGCCGCCGCGAGCTTCGTCACACGGGTGGAGGAACCAGATCAGGAGAGGAAGAGGGTGCGACCAGCTGGGGTGACTGCCCTTGCGATCTTGCAGACCATCGCCGGAGTCCTGCCGCTCGCCATCGCGTTGCCCATGATCGTTATGATCGGGAGTGCGTCGACTCTCGTGCGGGGAATCCAGAACCTGAGCATGATCTTCCCGACAGTCTGGGTCTTCATGGTGATACCGGGAGTTTTGAGCTTGGTGATCGCCTATGGCCTGTGGACGGGCAGGGAACTGGCCTGGACCATAGCTTATGTATTCGCGATCTTAGGAATAATATTGGGGATTGTTTCCTTACCAAGCGGAGTCATAACAATCATCATAAACGGCGTTACCATCTACTACCTGACGAGACCGCACGTCAAAGAGTTCTTTGGGAAGGGTGTTAAGCCCCCACTTCTTCCTTCTCAAGAAAGCTAGGAGAAGGGTACATGGTCCTTAGTCCAATCTGCAACGTGCGGAAGTCACAGAGAGATGGAGGAAACAATTCTAATGGATAGAAGGCTACTTTCGATTCTGATTTTGGCGGTACTGGTTCTCTTGTCGATTCATCTCGTGTCTCCTGTGAGCGCGGAGGCGACCTACACAGCCACAGGCACGATGATTCCATTCTATGACTCGTATGTTAGCTCAGCCGAACCGAACTCTAACTATTATTCACATTCTTCGGATTATCGCGAAAACTACCTTGTTGTAGCCAACAGCATCAACACGTCCGTAGGAACTAAAATAACGTATATGATGTTCGATTTGTCAGGCCTCACCCCCGGTAACACGATAAACTCGGCTGTGCTTCAGATGCGCACCAACGCTGTGACCGAACCCCACAGAATAGGCGTCCATTACTGCTCGGATAACTCGTGGAAGGGATACTCCATCACCTGGGACAACAAACCACCCTTTTCAGCTGAAGCAGTCGAAACCGTGACTGTCACAAAGGAGGAAGCGTGGTACAACTGGACTGTGACCGACTGCGTTCGAACGGCTCTCCAAGGTAAATGGCTGAGTCTTGTAGTGAAGTGTGAAGACCCGGCTCCACACGGGTACCAATGGGTCAAATTTTACTCGAAGAAATACAGTTACTCGGAGTATCGGCCCTTACTGGTGATCAGCCAAACACGGATAATAAGCTGGACGGGGTATGAACCCCTTGCACCCACACAAGACGACGATGTCACTGTCACTTGTCATCTGACGAACGCTTCTGAGGTCAGAGAGGTGAACCTGTATTATCGAGTAGACGGAGGAGAGTGGAGCAGTAGACCAATGGCTCACACCGGCGGCTTAGATTACACGGCGACCATCCCGAGGCAAAGCGGGGGCGCGAGGGTCAGCTTCTACGTCGAGGTGATCGACATCTTCCAGAACAGAGCAACTTGGACCACGCTCTCTTATGAGGTTGAAGCCTTATGGTGGTCTATCCCTTGGTCTCGTATTCTGGCTGTCCTTGCAGTCTTAGGGTTCTTCTTCGGCTACCGATTCATTAAGAAGAGAAGACCCCGACGCGTTCAACCAAAATCTCCTCATCGTTATTCGTGATCTGGGCGGCCATGATGCAGCTGAGAACACTCGTTTGATTTGAGGCTAAGGCTGTGTTGTCACACGGATTGGGAAAGGAAGAGGCATGAGGTCGGGTCTTAGAGCATGGACCGGGTTATTGCTGATGGCAGCCTTAGCGGTATCATGGATGATCGTGCGTTTTGAGTTGTATCCTTGGAACAGACAGGGTGATTTGATAGAGTATAGTGACATCGTTGTTTTGCTATGGTTTGTCGCTGCCCTTGCGGCGATTACGATCATGGCACTCTATCTGATCAGGATGAAGAAGAAGATCAAGGCAGTAAAGCAACTACGGGTCTATGCAGAGTAGAAAAAAGGCTTGACATAATCACTTTTCAGCCTTACAAATGCTACGAGCATCTGGTTAAGGATGAGAGAATCCTGCTCGTGGAGTGCGAGGCGAGGAAGCACCAAAAGATAGAAGACGACCTTCAGAATCAACTCCCCGCCCGCCTCCAAAACTGGGACGGCGCCGGGGGGGAAGCGGATACTTCGCGGTTCTTCCAGCTAGATCGTGATTGAAGATCCACGTCCCGGCACCGCAAGTACTTCTATAAGCTAATTGGGGACGTAGAAAAGCCTGACTGGACAATTTTCCCAATTCTTTGAGGGGTTTTTCCACGAGAATTGGGGGCTCCTCTTCCCAATTTCCCCAATTCCAGACCTAATTGAGAATCTAATTGAGGAAATTGGAAAGACGCCCCTAAATCTCGTCTTCGATTTAAACCTAAGCTTCGCCTTCTGGTCGACGATGAAGATAAATCCTCATCAATAGAAAGTCGATAGAGCTTCTTCCTCTTGGTGATTGGCGTGAAGGTCGCCCTAGTCCAGTTCGCCAGAGACAGAGTTGATCGGGACACGAACCTCAGCAGAATGTGCTCGATGCTCTCCCAACTGAGGGATGTTGACTTCGTCTGCCTCTCCGAGGCGTGGATCGGGTCGCTGACCTTGGATGAGAAAGACTACGCAAGGGTGCTCGAAACGCTGGCTGAGATCGCGGGAAACAACGGGTTTAATCTCCTCACCGGCGGTCTCTTCAACCAGCGCGGACCCAAGAGTTTCGACACTTGCCACATAATAGACCGGTCCGGCTCGGTTGTGGGCTTCTTCGATAAGCGCTTCCCCTCGATGGCGTTCGGTGAGCGAACCCGATTCAGCGCCGGGAAGGACCTCCCAGTATTCACGGTGCAGAGCGTGAAGTTCGGGGTAATGATATGCGTGGACGCGATATACCCCGAACTGGCTAGGGCCTACGCCCTCCAGGGAGCTCAGATAGTCTTCAACCCCTCGAACATACCCCACAACAGGAACGCCCTCTGGAAGCACATCACATCGACCAGAGCTGCGGAGAACACGGTCTTCTGCGTCTACGTCAACAACACCAGAACCACCTACCCCGACGACCGAGCGGTGACGGGACACAGCCTCGTTGCAGGCCCTGACGGGGAGATCCTGCTGGAGGGGGACGATGAGGAGAGGGTTCTCGAGTACGAGATCGACTTGAGCGAAATCGACAAAGTGAGGGCTCGCCGCCAGTATCTACAGGACGTCCACAACTTCGAGGGCGGTGTGATACGCGTGGGAAAACCGCGCTGAGATCTCACAGGACTCCGGCTTCCTTAAGGATTCTATACGTGGTCTCCGTCAGCATCTCCTCGGTCAAATCGGTGGGAAGAAACCACCTCGCCTCCAAGACATCGGGACCAGCCTTTAGAACACCCTCCACGCGACCAGCTCGATAGCAGACGCTTATGTAGTGGTACGTAACACACGCCTCGCCCCGTTTTACTATGTCGAACACACCCAGCAGGCTGAGGTCGCCGACGCTGAGCCCCGTCTCCTCCGCGGCCTCTCGCTTTACCGTCTGTTCCAACCGCTCCCCAAGCTCCACGTAGCCCCCGGGAACAGCCCATCGCCCAACACCCGGCTCTCGGGACCTCTTGATCAGGGCAAGCGCGCCGTCTGCCCTTCTGATGAGGACCGAAGCCCCGACGCGGGGCAGAGACATATTCTGGGGATGATTCATTTTGATCACGTGACTCAGGTTGACGGTTTTCGCGGTTATACCGTGTACTCCACGCACTTCTGGGCGAGGACGATCTCACCCTTCGCGCTCCTCATGAACCTACTGAACAATTCTGGGTGAACAGTGTGGATTGGGAAGATCTTCTTAGCCGAGATTCTCTGGACCACGTTCTTGAGTTGGTGGGGCATGGCGTGACCCGAAACGTGGATGTGGTACTGGGGTAGACCGTAGCGCTCCAGCCAGTTTACGAGTCGGCTGAAGTCTATCTCCATCTCCTCGTTGAACGGCTCCGAGGCGGAGAGTATGTAGGAGCTCTCTGGGACGGGCTCGATCTCCACCAGCTCCTCAAAGTCATAGTAAGAGGCTGCTAGGATCAGGTCCTTCTGCATTCTAGCGACCGCCGAGGAGTCGACGACGTTCTCGCGGCTGAGCAGATCCCGCTCCCACGGGAAGTACCTCTTCTTCCTCTTCTGGAAGATTAGAAGGCTCGGATCGTCCAGACGAGGAACCTTCAGGTGCGGATCACCCGCAAGCCGGCTGAGGAGGAAAGCCTGCTTTAGGGTGATCGCTAGCTTCCTTTCGTTCTCATCCGCCACGCTCAGGAAGGATCGGAGCCGATCCACGTCGGTCCTCGAGAAGTCAGCCAACACCAGGCCGGGGGTCTCCTTGACCAGACAGTTTAGCTTCTCCATCACGCCGGGCTCGGAGGAGATCTCGGCTCCTGTCATGTTTGTCCCTTCAACCATCAGGGCGATCGGCTCGGCATCCGCCGCCCTTTCCACAAAGTCCTCGGTCAGGTCGGGACGTGATCCGTGGAGTCGGAAGTCCCCAGTGTACGCAACAGTCCCCGAGCTGGTGTGCACTATGAACCCGTAGGCGCCCGGGATGGAATGATCGACATGAACAGGCTCGACCTGAATCGAACCCACCTTGATTATGTCGCCGGTTCTGAAGGGCTTGAACTCGAGCCCTTCGAAGTCGTACTCGAATCCGCCCATCGTGATCTCGTCGAGCGCCTTCAGAATCCTTGACGCGATTTCCCCGCAGTGAACCGGAATGGACCGCTTGATCAGGGAGATGTACGCCGAGTGATCCATGTGAGCGTGAGAGAGGAAGATCGCATCGACACTCTCCACGGAGTCGTCAAACCTGTAGACCCCATCGATTCGCGGCAGGATGCCCAGCTCGATCAGACTTCTCGCGTCTCTGGGAGAGAGGAAGGGTGAGGAGTAGAAGCTCCCCCGAGAAGCGAAGGACATGCCGAAGTCGAGGAAGACGCGGGTATCCCCGTCAGCGACGAGGACCTTGTTTCCACCGATCTCGCCGACCCCGCCGTAGAACGTGAGCTCTACCAGAAGCCGCACCCCACGAGGCTCGCTACGATTGGACCTTGGCTGAAGCCTTCGCAAACTCTATACTGGAAGCCAGCCAAATACAGTTTTGGTTTTAGCGGGTGATCGAGTTGGAGTTGATGGAGGCGATAAGGAGCAGAAGAAGCATCAGGAAGTACAAGCCCGATCCGGTTCCAGAGAAGGTTTTGAATGAAGTCTTGGAAGCGGCGCAGCTTGCACCGTCTTGGGCAAACAGACAGTGCTGGAGGTTCATCGTAGTCAAGGACAGGGAGAAGAGGAAGAAGATAACCCTGAGGGACTGGGCAGCCGAGGCGCCGATCGTCATCGTCGGGTGCGCGGACCCAACTGCCTCGGGCACCAAGTTCAACCAGCAGTACTACATGCTCGACGTGGGGATCGCTATGGAGCACCTCATGCTGGCGGCGACCGAGCATGGACTTGGGACCTGCTGGATCGGAGGACAGTTCGACGAGCCGACGGTGAAGCATGTGCTCAACATCCCGGAGGGGCTTCGAGTAGTTGCCCTGACTCCGCTCGGGTATCCGGACGAGAAGCCCGAGGCTAAGCCTAGGAAAAGTCTGAGCGAGATCGTGAGCGCTGACTCCTTCTAGCCACCTATTTTCCCGCTTTTCTCTCAAGTTTCCATCGTTCCGCAGGCTGAAAAGTCGTTAAATCGGCAGTATGAGTACATTGCACGGGAATACGCAATCGGAACTCCCAGCTATCCGGAGATTTTCGACTGATCAATTCTTATAGGTGGATCTAAGGGTATGGTTGATTCTAACAAGTGATACTCCGACAGCAGTCGCTCGAGATGAGTTTCCGTGAAGGTAGGGCGAGTTGAAGCTACCGGCCTTGAGAGAACCGAAGCGATGGGGCGAGAGTCGATTTGGAGACTGCTACTCCGTTTCTCAGGGCCAGCCATAATTGCTGCGGCGGTATCCGCTAGCTATAACTTGGTCGACGCCATTTTTGTTGGGCGTATTGGTACTGAAGCGCTCGCCGCGTTGGCTGTTGCCAACCCGCTGATGGCAATATACCGGTCCATCGGTATGGGAATTGGGATTGGAGCTGCCTCTTTAATATCCAGGAGACTGGGAGCTGGAAAAAAGGACGAGGCAAACAGGACTGCTGGCGTCTGCATTACCCTCTTCTTTATGGTTGGTGGTCTGGCGACCATTATCTTTCTAATAAATCTGGAAACTTTGCTAAGACTTTTCGGCGCTGGTGAGTCGGTTCTGCCTCTAGCTGAGAGCTACATGTTCATCGAAACCAGCTTCATTACTTTGGACTTCTTCTTGCTTGTCCTTGCGGAGCTTATCAGGGTAGGGGGAAGCCCGGTGCTCTCCAGTTCGGGTATGATCATCTCAGGGGTGATGAACTGTGTCTGGGATCCAATCCTGATGTTTGGTATTGGGCCTTTCCCAGCCCTCGGTATGGCCGGGGCTGCGCTTGCAACCTCAGTAGGTCGGGGTATTGCGGTATCAATCCTCCTTGTCTATCTAATCACAGGCAGGTCAGCATATCGATTCAAACCTAGCCATTTCCTGCCTAATCTCAGGATAGTGGCTGAAATCTACCGCATAGGATTATCTATGACGGTACGGATCAACGCTGCCTCCATATCTCAAATACTAGCCGCCAGAGCCGCGGCATCTTTTGGAGTTATCCCGCTGGCGGTGTTGGGTGTTCTTTTTCGCGCATCCAGTTTTGCCTTTACACCCTGTTTAGGTCTTGGCCAAGGGATGCTACCACTAGTCGGATATAACTTCGGTGCCCAAAAGAAAGAGCGTGTTGGTGAAGTTGTAGTCAAGGCTGGGTTGTCTGGTTTTGCGTGGGGAGCGCTATGCTGGGCGGTGGCTATGTTGCTTTCATCTCAGGTTATGTCGCTGTTCAACACCGACCCCGATTTCTTGGCTGGAGCAACACCGGCTTTCCGCATATATGCTTTGGGTTTCTTTACCGTGGGTCTCCAGACAATCCTAAGCTTCTTTTTCCAAGGAATCGGTAAGGGACTTCCATCTCTGGTCGTGACGGCTTCTCGTCAGCTTTTCTTTTTGATACCATGCCTCTTGATCATGCCCCCCATATTTGGTTTAGTTGGGTTATGGGCAGCATATCCTGTCGCTGATACCTTATCCCTTGCGCTCACCCTGATTTGGACGAGCATCGAGTTTCGCAGCCTAGGCATACCGTTTCGTTTTCGTTAGCTCTCATCGGTTCGTTGAAAGTGGCGTGTCCAACTGCCTTCCTATACCTTTGACAGAGAGGCACGCCCAGATGGCCCTCCCATTTCCTCCAAGCTTCTTACGTTTGGAAGATAGGACACCCAACTGTTTTTAGAAAGACATGAGTTTTCGACCTCGACACGTTCGTCAAAAGCCGTGGCGCAAAGGCTATTCGATGATCATAGAATACCTTTGTCCCATGCTAAAAACCGTCCGCGGAGCAGACGCTCTAGTCACGATCATCGAGAGGCTCGGAACAGAGTTCATCTTCGGTCTGCCGGGCAGCGCGAACCTCCCGATCTTCGACGCCCTCTACGACAGGGTTGGGATCAGGAGCGTCCTGGTCCGCCACGAGGAAGCCGCTGCCTTCATGGCTGACGCATACACCAGAGTCACTGGCAGAATTGGGGTCTGTACAGCGACTGTTGGCCCAGGCGCCACGAACCTGCTTATTGGTATCGCGACTTCCTACATGGACTCGATGCCGGTTCTAGCTCTGACCGGGAACATCCGAACGAAGTTCTTTAACCGCGGAGCCCAACAGGACATCGACCACGTCGGACTGTTCAAGCCGGTTACCAAGTGGAGCGTCCAGGTGCGAAGCGCCGAGAAAATACCATCGGCTATGCGCAGAGCGATCAGCATACTTCGAAGCCCGAGACCCGGTCCTGTCCACATCAACCTTCCCGTCGACGCCCAGCAATCGACGTTCGAGTTCGACTTGGACCAGTCCCTCCCCAGGCAACTCCCATCTGCTCGAGCCTGTGGCTCAAAGGAGGTCAAGGCTGCCGCTTCGATACTTGTGGGATCCCAGAGACCTGTGGTCTTGGCTGGTGGCGGCGTCATAGCCTCGGAGGCTTCAGAGGAGGTTACCCGCCTGGCAGAGACCCTGAACTGCCCGGTTGCGACGAGCTACAACGGGAGAGGAGCCATACCAGAGGAACACGCCCTTAGCCTAGGACGGATAGGCCAGTTTACGACAGCGGCGGTCAACGACCTTGTCCGAGAGACAGACGTGGTCCTGGCTGTAGGCTTCAGGTTCACGGACGTCTCGACGGGCAACTGGACTGTTCCTAGACCCAGCGCGAAGATCATTCAGATAGATATCGACCCCCGAGAGGTCGGTAGAAACTTCCCAGTCGCCGTTGGGATAGTAGCGGACGCCCGCGAAGCTCTCAGGATGCTCGTTGAAGAGGTTAAGAGGCTGCGCGTAAGCCAGAACGCGAGGCGGGCTTGGCTTACACACGTCCTCGAGTCAAAGAGGGTTTGGAGGCTGAGAACCGACTCCAAGGCAAACTCCGATTCAGTACCGATCAAACCCCAACGCGCCATAAAAGAACTTAGGTCTGCCCTCCGCAGAGACGCCATCATAACCGCCGAGGCTGGGTTCTGCAAGGAGTGGGCGTCAACCCTGTTCGAGATATACAAACCACGAACATGGGTTCACCCAGCCGGGTTCACGCCTATGGGATACTCCCTGTGCGCCGCAGTAGGGGCTAAGCTCGCCAAGCCCAGTACGCAGGTGGTCGCTGTCACCGGGGATGGAGCGTTCCAGATGGTGAGCCACGAGATAGCCACAGCCAGAGAGAACAACGCGCCCGTCCTCATCTTCCTCCTGAACGATGCTAGCTACGGCATGATCCGCTACTTCCAGAAGCGGGACTACGGCGAGAGGCTGATAGCAACCGAGTTCGCTAAGACTCCTAACTTCGTCAAGATCGCCGAGGCTTACGGAGGAGCGGGGCTCCGAATAGAGAGACCCTCCGAGATCGCTGAGGGAATCAGGGCGGGGCTAAGGTCAGACGTCCCGTTCCTGCTGGACATCGCCATTGACCGGGATGAAGTCCCCGGCGTCCTATAAGCCCCGGCGTGCAGATTAGAAACCCACGAACCTCGCCTTATGCTCAAACTGCTTTTCGTAGAGGGTCCTCATGCGCTGGAGAGTGTCGGCATCCTCCGGGCGCTTGTCCTCTCTGAATCGGGTGACTCTGGCGAACCTGAGCGCGAATCCGGACCTGTAGGTCGGGCTCTTCTGGATCTCGCTGTACGCGATCTCAACCACGATCTCCGGCTTGACGTAGACTGTGTGCTCGGTCTCGTGAGTCTTGATCTTCTGCAACCTCTCCGTGATCTGTGTGAACTCCTCATCGGTCAGACCTTTGAATGTCTTTCCCACAACCTCGAGCCGTCCCGTCGCCTCGTCTCTCGCAGCCAGGTAGTAGTCGCTGAGCCAACCGGTCCTCCTGCCGTAGCCCCAATCAGCGGCGACGATTACTAGATCTAGATAATCTGCGGGCTTTATCTTGAACCACTTCTTGCCCCGGACACCTGGCGTGTAGTCGCTGTCCAGAGCCTTAGCCATCAGTCCCTCGTTCCCGGCGTCCATGGCTCTCTTCAAGAAAGCCTCGGCAGCAGACGCATCGTCCGTTATCAGCCTATCCGCCAGAAGGTCGCCATCGCAGATCGTGGAGAGGAGTCGCCACCTCTCTTCGTTCGGAACGTCTATGAGAGACTTTCCCTCGAGGTGTATGACGTCGAAGAGGAAGAGCCTCACAGGTATCTCTCTCATCACCGCGTCGACCTCGTGGACCCGCCTGAACCTTCTCATCAGATCTTGAAATGGCAGGGGTTTCCCACCCTCTCCCACCGCAATGACTTCACCCTCGACAAGAGCTTCGCGTGCCCTGATGCGGTAGCGAGCCAATTCGACTACCTCGGGAAGACTTCCCGTGACATCGCTGAGCCTACGACTGAAGATCCTTACCTCATCGTCCCTCTTGTGGATCTGAACTCTCGCACCGTCGAACTTATACTCCAGCGCGGTCTTTCCGCCATGCTCGGAAAGCACCTGAGGTATGCCATCAGCCATCTCGGCCAGCATCGGTTTGACCGGCTTGAAGAGCTGAATAGTCACCCGCTCAAGCCCAGCCGACCCGCTGGCGAGAGCTATCCTCGCGACCTCGCCGAGGTTTCCCATAGCCATGTTGGCCCTCCTCACCGAAGCCACGTCAACACCCGCCGCCCTGGCGACCCCATCCATCATGACACCCTCGTTCACCCCGTGCTGCATCTCTCCGAACAGGTTCTTCACGAGGTACTTCGCCTCGATATCCGTCGCCTGGGAGAACATGCTTTCTAGAAGGGCTTCCTTTCTTCTCCGCGATCCCATCCCCGATGCCGCGGCAATCTCGCTGAACGAATTGTAGACACCCAAGATGGTTAAGGGTCTGGGGAAGAGGGTTGTCTGCCTAGTCCTATCCATGATCCTTGAGATTGTGGCTATGCTTATATCCAGCGTTCTTGGATCGACCTCCGAGAAAATCGAGCCTACGATGAGGAATGTGGCGGGCGCGATTTCCTCCTCCCTGAGACGCTTCAAGAATGTGGCTATCATACTGGCCTTCTCTTTCCTCTTCGGGGTAGCGGCAAGTTCCTCGCAGAGGTTCGCCAGTTCTAGGAACACAGTCTCTTCGACCATGCCTCAGCCCCGCCGCATCCACTTATCTAGGTCAGATTGAGTTTGAGAATACAAACCTCTCAGCCTCCGCACAACGGTCTCGACACGATCCTTCGAGAACCCGCGCTCCTCGCAGAGGAACTGGTACAACCCCTCTTCGTCAAGCCTGTCGTAGCCCAGCTCGTAGTCATCTGTCACCAGCGGGTTCAGAAACAGCTTCCTGATCTCAGCATAGTTAGGAGGCAGCTTCTCAGCGAACTCCTCCGGAGCGTTGTCCAGAGCACTCCACTCCTTGACCATTCTAAGGGCTGTCCTAGGCCCGACCCCTTTCACTCCTCGGTTGAAGTCCGTCCCGATGAGGATAGCCAAGTCCACGAGCTGCTCGTGGGTTATACTGTTGCGTGAGAGAAACGTTTGGAGGTCGATGAGCTCGGGCTCGAGTCGGCGAGCGTAGCCTTTGCTGGGCAGGAACTCGCTGCCAGAGATCGTGACGTATCTGACCAGTCTGGGTGCGCCGAAGAGGAGGGAGTCGTAGTCGCGACTGTTCGCAGCCCAGACATCACCCTTCCTAGCCATGTAGGCTGCCTGAGCCTCCGCCTCACCCGGAGCCTGGACATAGGGCAGCCCTAGGAGGGTTAGCAGCCGCTTCGCGTCGTCCACCAACGGCTTGCCTAGCCTACCTGAAACCACGGCCTTGGAGAACGCTGTCTTGTAGTCGCCCGCAACAAGGGCCTCCTTCCACTCCCTCAGCGCCTTCTCTCTCACTCCGCGCCTCTTCGCGATCTCCTCAGCCTTCAACGGGGAAGGCACGCCGTCGAATACAAAGACCAGCTTGATCGAGTAATCACGAATAAGCCGGGTCGAGCGGAACATCAGACCCACCAGGTGCGATGTGACGTGACCCTTTCCATCGCTGAGGGGAGTTCCATCCTCCTCCCGGATCAGGGACAGGAACTGGTAGAGCTGGTTGTTCGCATCGACCGCCAGGCTCCGCCCACCGAGGTCGGACAGCCCCAACCTCTCCCTCACAATTATGGGGGTTAGGTTCACACCCAACTCGGAGCCTCAGCAAGTAATGCCAGTAGGGAGAGGTAAAAACTCTCCCCACCCGCGAGAGCCGCCCTAAAAACTTTTTATACGGATCTAAGGCTCAGAAAGACGAGGAACCAGAATGGAGAGGAAGTTCCGGTCACGCGAGAACTACGCGGGGAAGAGGGTCATCGACGCGGAAGGTATGATCCTCGGAAACCTGAAGGACATTGCCTTCGATATGGGGCTGAGGGAGATAGTCTTCAGCGTCTCAACTCCCACGGGCACCGAGTTGACGCTAACCCAGAACGATGTCTCGGCGGTTGGCGACGTCATTCTTCTAAAGACAACTGTTGGAGCGTCGAAGCCACCTACACCCGCAGCTCCCGTTGTACCTACATCTTCCACAACCACGCTCCCACCAGCTCCTCCGCCAGAAGTCAAACCCGCCGGGCCAATCCTCTGCCCGAAGTGCGGCTACAGGAATGAATCAACAACCAAGTTCTGCATCAAGTGTGGGACCAGGCTGAGATGAGAGCGGGAGATGAGGAATGGCCTCAGAGCTGGCTAGCGCGACCTTCACACTCGGGCTGATCCTTGTCTTGGTTGGGATCGCCCTGTCGTTCGTAGCGGGCATTGTGATGGCGCTGCGACAGGGGAGAGGTGGAAGGGCTAGGGGGGGAGGGATCGTCATGATCGGGCCCTTCCCAATCATATTCGGATCAGACGCTAAGACCGTCAAAGTTCTGATCTTTCTAGCCATACTCCTCATGGTCATGTTCCTCGTCATAATGCTCCTTCCAGCGCTGGTTGGGTAGAGTCCATGACAACCACCCCGTGCGAGGTCTGTGGTCGAAGGAGCGCTAGGTACATATGCCAGAGCTGCGGCCGCAGGATCTGCGAGGCATGCCTCGACCCTTGGAGGTGGACCTGCACGGCGTGCCAGGATAAGCTCGCCGAGATCCCAACACCATCAGAGCGCAGGTCTGATCTGGTGTTCAAGGTCTTCCTCTCCGGATTCGCCATCGTCGTCCTGGGCATGATCCTGATGATCGCGGCATCGATGATGCCAGGAGCCGAGCAGACGAGTGGGGCCGCGATCATCTTAATCGGCCCGATACCCATAGGATTTGGCTACGGCAGGTTCGGACTGGAGGTTTTCGCCCTGGCCATCCTTTTTGCGGCGGTAGCCTTCGTCATATTCTTGGCGATGTGGCGGAGAGGGCGATACTAGCGTCGGTCCGACACGGTGAGAGTCGCTGTGCCATATCGCTGGGCATCTACGATGCCCTTATAACTTGAGAGAGATTGACAAAACGACCTGAGGAGAGAGGAGATGATTCTCAAAGGTAAGGTTGCGATTGTAACGGGTGCCGCACGCGGGATCGGTCGAGGGATCGCGGTCGCGATGGGTGAGGCGGGTGCGGACATGGCGCTGGTGGACATCGGCCACTCCGAGGGTCGATACCCAACGTATCAGTTGGCAACCCGCGCCGAACTCGATGAAACAGCCTCGCAGATCCGCAAGGCGGATCGGAAAGCCATCGAGATAGAGGCTGACGTGACGAAGAGCGGCGATGTGCGCAGGATGGTGGACAGGACGGTGAAAGAGTTCGGCCGCGTGGACGTGCTGGTCAACAACGCGGGTGTGGTAATCTGCAAGCCCGTCCTAGAGATGGACGAGGAGGCCTGGGACCGGACGTTCGACGTGAACGTCAAGGGCGTCTTCCTCTGCTCAAAGGCTGTCGCTCCGATCATGATCAAGCAGGGGAGTGGAAAGATAATCAACATAGCCTCCGTCGCCGGCAAGACGGCGAGAACCCCGGGGATGACGGCGTACAGCGCATCCAAGTTCGCGGTGGTCGGGTTCACGCAGGCGCTGGCGAGGGAGCTTTCCAGCTATTCAATACAGGTGAACGCGATCTGCCCAGGGATCGTCTACACGAAGATGTGGGAGTACCTATCGGTCGAGAGAGGGAAGGACATGGGACTCCCGCCAAAGAAGGCTTTCGACCGGATCGTAGCCGACAGGATCCTGCTCGGGAGACCCCAGACACCTCGAGACATCGCCGATCTCGCCGTGTTCCTCGCATCAAGCGCGGCTGACAACATCACCGCCCAGTCCATAAACGTCTGTGGCGGAATCGAGGTCCACTAGACCCACCGCACGAGGGACAAAGGCGATGGAGCGAGCACCGCACCCCCTCGACAACTTCTTCAAAGCCCAGTCGGTCGCGGTGATCGGAGCGTCAACAACCCCTGGAAAGATCGGACACGAGGTTCTGAGAAGCCTTGTCGAGTACGGATATCGCGGAAGGGTCTACCCAGTAAACCCCAGAGCCACAGAGATACTCGGTCTCAAGTGCTATCGAACCCTGACAGAGATCCCAGACAGGGTCGATCTCGCCGTCTTCACAATCGCGTCCACCCTTGCACCGGACATCATGGAGGAGTGCGGGAACAAGGGAGTCAGGAACGTGGTCATTATCTCGGGCGGCTTCAAGGAACTGGGTGGAGCATACAGGGAACTCGAGGAGAGGATGGTCGCCACAGCCAAGAGATATGGAATAAGAATTATAGGACCGAACTGCATCGGCGTGTACGACTCCACGACGAAGCTCGATACCTTCTTTCAGTCGAAGGAGAGGATGGCTCGTCCATCACCAGGGCCAGTCGCCTTCCTGACCCAGAGCGGAACCTTCGGATGCTCCATGATCGAGTGGCTCGCCGAGAGCGGCATAGGGGTGAGCAAGCTTGTCAGCTATGGTAACCGGTGCGACGTCGACGAGGCTGACCTGATTCGGTACTTGGCCGAGGACCCGGCGACGACCGTGATCTCCATCTATATCGAGGGGTTGGGAGACGGAAGGAAGTTCTTCGAAACTGCGAGAAACGTCGCGCCGAGGAAGCCGATCCTAGTCTTGAAATCGGGCAGGACTGAGAGGGGAGCGGTCGCCGCGAAATCCCACACAGGCTGGCTTGCCGGCAGCTACAACGTGCACTCCGCCGCCTTCAAGCAGGCGGGAATAGTCTCAGCCTCTAACTTCGAGGAGCTCTTTGACATCACAAAGGTCGCGGTTCTCCAGCCACCGCCGAGGGGCAACAGGATCGCTATGGTCACGAACGGGGCTGGACCCTGCGTCATGGCCGCCGATGAATCGGCCAAGTACGGCGTCGAGCCAGCTAACTATGAGTCCAAGACCTATGACGAGCTGAAGAGCAAACTGTCTCCGTTCTGCGTGATAGGGAACCCAGTCGACCTGACGGGCAGCGCCACATCTCAAGACTATAAGATAGCCATTGACGCACTCCTAAGAGACGGGAACGTTGACGTGATCATGCCGTTCTTCGTCTTCCAAGATACGCCCCTCGACGAGGGCATCGTCGAGGTGATTGCCCAGTCCAATAACCGGGGAAAACCCATCATTTGCTGCGCCTCGGGAGGAGAGTACACCCGAAAGATGAGCTCGCTCATCGAGAGCCGCGGGATCCCTGTCTATCCGATACCTGAGAGGGCGATCGTGGCCGTCCAAACCCTGGTCAGGCTGGGGCAATTCCGCGGAGCAAGCAGGTCATCGGGCATGCCTACTCAATAGTGGCATGCCTTTTCCTGAGGTCTTCCTCGGTCTTCTTGAGGCGCTGCATGAGCTCCACGATGACGCCGTCGAGGAAGATCGAACACGACGTCTCAAAAAGCGTTCCGAGGGGAGCTAGCGGCTCGTACACCCCCATAATCTGCCTCGAGAAGTAGTCCCTCTTCTCAGCCAGCTTCGTCCTCCCCTTAAGCGTGACTATGTGGTCAGCAAACTTACCGAGCTGCGAGTCGGGGTGGGAGGTGATCGCGACAACGGTGGCTCCCACTCTCTTCGCGATATCCGCCGCGGCGACGACGAAGGTTGTGGTCCCAGACCCCGATATGGCCAAGAAAAGATCGCTCTCCTCTAGTGCAGGGGTTATAGTCTCCCCCACAACATAGACGTGGAAACCTAGGTGCATCAGCCTCATGGCGAAGGCTCTGGCGACCAGACCGCTCCTCCCAGCCCCTATGATGAGGATCCTCCTTTCCCTAGCTGCGAGCAGAAGTTCCAGCATCTTCTCAACCTGTGGAGTATCCAAGGACTGGAGAGCTTCGCGCGCCCCATCAATGATCTCGTCCGTCGTCTTTTTGAGGGATTCCATGTACTCACCTATCCGGTCGAGATAGACAACACATACCGCACCACGCTCAACTATTTCTATTTTGTTCAGGTTCAAGGCCGAGGACGGAATCCAACATGGACAGCTCTGACAGACCTTGGGACTTCAGACCGGTTCAGAGTCGGCGCCGCTCAACTCCTCCTCATCCAACCTGACCTGGCTTGCAAGCCTCCCCCCCGGATTATAGGAAGAATCGAGGAAGGAAGCCACCCTCGCGGCTCTAACCCTACCGAATCCTCGGATAGTGGACAGCTCTGCCGCGGAGGCCGCAAACACCCTTCGCACCGAAACGAACCTGCTCAAGATTCGATCCGCGAACTTCTCCCCAACACCGGGCAGGCTGGAGACCACGCCCAGCTGCACCTCCGCGATGGTCTTCCCTTTGGGCTTCGCGAACACAACCGGACCCGTGGGTTTGAGGAAGCGCTCACGCCTCGCCAGCGTATATATGAGGTCGGCTGTCTGGGCGGAGTCTTGCGTATAGAAGACGTGGAGCCCGTAGCCAAGGGATAAGGATGATAGGGCACCCCACACCGCTTTGGGGTTGCTCAAGCTCTCCATCGCCTGCTGTAGGTCACCCTCAACGATCATTACCGGGACCCTGTAGGCCTCTCCCAAGCGGTAGGCTTGGTCGAACAACCTGCCCTGGAAGAGGGAGTTGAGGAAGTCCCTCGATTCCTTCCTCTCAACGGCACACTCCCTCGAGACCACATAGTCCCCAACGGTTAGCATCAGATACTCGACCCTGACCCCGAGCCCCTCCAGCAACTCCGGAACGCCGGATGGCCTCTCTCGATCGTCGACTATCACCCGCGCAACTTGGGACAATGAACGAATCCTCCTCGCAGTTCTAAGAGTCTGGGTGACTGCCTCAAAAGGCTTGGCTGAAGCTTGCTCGGGTTACAGGACGGGCGGCGCCAAGAAGTATCTCGCGTATATGGCGCAGACTAGGACCGAGACTGATGCAAGAATCACCGCGTAATCCGCGCCTCGAAGCTTGAGTACGTTCAGGTTTGTCCTCCGCTCCCTCGCTCCGTAGGCTCGTGCCTCCATCGCCTCAGCCATCTCCATGCTCCGCCTTATGGCTCCGACTATCAGGGGGATAAGTACCGGTACGTAGTTCCTCACCCGCTTGAGGAAGTTGCCTCTCTCGAGCTCAAGCCCTCTGGAACGCTGCGCATCGACGATCGTCTGAGCCTCGCCAGCTAGAACAGGGACGAACCGGATCGCCGTGGTGAAGGCGAAGCAGAAGTCATAGGGGATTCTCGCCTGCTCGAGGGCCAGCCCGAGATCGTCTGGAGAGGTGGTCAGGAAGAAGATGGAGAATGATGCTATCAATGCGAGAAACCGAATGGCCATTGATGTCGAGTATAGGACCACATCCCACGTCACCACCCACCCAGCTGAGAAGCAGCCCACCGCAAAGTTCGTTGCAAATATGAGCACCGCCAGAAAAGCTCCTCCTCTCAAAGACCTAAGCCACTCCCTATGAACTCGAGCCACCAGGACGAGAGGGATCTGAACGAGGAAGATCAGTGTCAGTGGAAGGATTCCGATGAAGATTATCGCTAGGGCGAAGAAGGTACACGCCATCAGAAACTTTGATCTCGGGTCCAGCCTGTGAAGAGGGGAAAAGGCTCTTCTGAACCTGAGCCCGTCTAAGACTCTTAACACCTATCTGTTCCTCCTCAGCAGATCTGCGATAGCCTCTCCAGCCTCGTACAGGTCGATCACGTCCCTTGGAAGACCCAGATCGGCGAGTTCTAGGAGGATCTGAGTAACCTGTGGGGGAACGATGGACGCCTTATCAAGCACGTTAAGATTGTCGAGAACATTCCTGGCCGATCCATCGGCTATGATCCTCCCCTGTGACATGAGGATAACTCGTGGGTGACAGTCCGCCACGAACTCCACGTCGTGGGTGACGATGACGACCGTCTTTCCTTGAGCGTTCAGCTGTATTATGAACTGCCTCAGTCGCTCCTTTTGACCCTGGTCCTGCCCAATGGTCGGCTCGTCCAAGATCACCATATCGGGATCCCAAGCCAGAACGGAGGCCAGCGCCACCCTCTTCCTCTCTCCTCCACTCAGCATGAACGGAGAAACCTCACGATACTCGACCAAGCCAAGAAGGTTAAGCGCCCAGTCAGTCCTTTTGGCGATCATATCCTCAGGGAAACCGAAATTGCGAAGACCGAACGCGATCTCCTTCTCCACCGTCTCGCAGAAGAGCTGGTGGTCCGGGTTTTGAAAGACTAGCCCGACCTTCTTGGACAGTTTCGCTACGCTAACCTTGTTAGTTTCCACACCGTCCACACGAACCCTGCCCCTGCTGGGCTTCAATAGACCGTTGAAGTGCTTCACCAGAGTCGTCTTACCAGCTCCGTTCTCGCCCATTATCGCGATGAACTCGCCACTGTTGATCACGAGCGAAACTCCACGGAGCGCCTCCACACCCGTTGGATAGGAGAAGTAGACGCCCTCAGCCTCTATCACCGCTCTATTATCCTCCTTATCATCACCGCGGCCTCGTGAGCGGTTAGCGGCGGTCGATCAAGATTGACGCCTTTTTCCCTCAGAATCTGGTACAGCCTGACGGACTTGGGTATGCCGATTCCTAACAAGCGGGCATCTTGAGAGGCGTAGACGCTGTAGGGGTCGCTGTTCAGCTTGACCTCGCCTCCGTCCATCACGATCACTCGATTCGCGTACATCGTAGCCAGATCCAGGCGGTGCTCCACTAGCACGACTGTCAGGCCCAGATCCTTGTTCAGACCACCTATCACGTCGAATATTCTCCGGGCTGAGGCTGGGTCGAGGAACGATGTGGGTTCGTCAAGAATCATGATCTCGGGGCGCATTGCGAGCACAGAGGCTATTGCCACTCTCTGCTGTTGCCCGCCAGACAACTCGTAGGGAGCCTTCACCCTCAGATCCGATGTGCCTGTCATCTCCAGAGCCCAATCCACCCTCCGGCGCATCTCTTCCCTCGGTATAGCGAGGTTCTCGAGACCAAACGCGATGTCCTTCTCGACAGAAAGGGCGAAGAGCTGGTTTTCTGGGCTTTGGAAGACCATTCCCACGTGCTGCGCCAACTCGGCGGTCGAGTGCTCCTTCACCGATAGACCGGCGACCAGAATCTCGCCGCTTATTTCTCCCCCGTAGAAGTATGGGATCAGACCGTTGAAGCATCTGCATAGGGTCGTCTTCCCGCATCCGCTTGGGCCAGTGATTATCACGAACTCTCCTCGTTCGACCGCGAAGCTGACGCCCCTAAGCACAGGCCGCTCGGCGCCTGGGTAGCTGTAGGTTAGATCTTTGACCTTGATAAGTGGCACTTTGAACCCCACGAAACAAGGCAAATCGTAAGGGATGCCTCATTTAAAGGTAATTACTCACTTCTGAAGGGTGAAATCTGACCTTGGAGAATCGCGTGACATCTCTCGAACGCTGATTTGAGGTCACCCTCCCCGTTAACCCCTGCCGAGGTGGAGTGCCCGCCCCCCATCCCACTGACAAACTCGCCGAGTGGCTTTGCCACATCGCGGCCGAGGTGGACCCCGGTCTTCTCATAGAACTCTTGACTCGATCGAAGACTAATTCTAAGCGCACTGTTCTTTTCACCTCCCACAACTGCCACGTGGACCCCAAGGGCGAGGAAGGCTCTTGCGGCGGAGGCTTGGAATGATCTAATCTCTGAGTAGCCTATCAGCCACCCTCGCACCTTCCTAAGCTCTAACCTCTGAGCTGCCTTTACTCTGGCAACTCGTTCTGATGTGTCCATCGGGAGGGCGAGCATGGACAGGGCGTTCTCAGCCGAGACGCCCATCTCAAGGAGCTCAGCTACTACCTTAAAGGCGGATGATCTGGCTATGACGAAGTGCCTCGTATCGAACGCCATGCCGAGGAAGAGGGCCAGTGCCGCGGTCTGGGATAGAGCGACGTGAGCCTCCTTGAACATCCTATAGACGAGCTCGCATGTGGATGAGACACCTTCGTCGGCGATGCATAGAGACGCGATGGCTGAGGTCTCGGGGTGTGGAGCGTGGTGGTCGATGAGAATGATCGGCTTTCCCAGCTTGGGAACTATCTCTTCCCAGCTTCCGAGCTGTTTCAGGGTGTTCGTGTCCAATAGGACGAGGAGGTCAGCCTGATCGAAGTGTGGCGGATCGGTTAACTCCACTGGTATCCATCTCTGGAGATGCTTGGACAGCTTGCTCAGCCCCTCGGCAGCCGAGATCTCTACCCGGGTTTCTGATTTCAGCTCACTGATGAGTGTGGATGTAGCATACGCTGAGCAGATCGCGTCGGGATCTGCGTTGTGATGGCAGATAAGGAGGACGAGCTTAGCACCCGAGAGAAGTTTCATCAGTTCCTTGATCTGCATGAGAATTCCTTCAGCTTCGATTCTATGGCCTGAACAGCCTGGTCTCCGGCTTCGTCCACCAGCCTTCCGACATCGACTTTTCCAGCTGAGGGCTTCAGGGTCAGGATCACATCGACCATAACCGTTACTGGCCCCGAACCCTCTGCATCGACCACCACCTCCAGATCCTCCACGAGCCGCGGCTTAACCCGGGAGAACACGAAGGCTCTCACGGTGCTATCCGCGATCTCGCAGAGATTCTCGAGCTGCCTTTTGGAGAGGTTGTGGACGCCTAGTCTCTTGACCGCCAATCGACTCTTCATCCAGAAACGCAGATCAGCCTAAGGGCGAGCTGGGTGTGAGCCGTCTCTGAACACGCTCCTGAAGCTCCTTAAGCTTCTCCCTAGCCCTCTCTTCCTGCTTAGTGAGAACACTAATCCTCATGTTCACCAAGTCGTTCCTCTCCTTGAGCTCGGCGAGAACCGCCTTTCTATCGGACTTCACCAAGAGCGCTCCGACCGACTTATAGACTGTCGCGTCGTCTGCAAGCTTATCCAACTCGGCCAAAGCTCGCTCGATCTCCGAGTGTTCAACCTCCAGCTGCTGCCTCTGAGAGACGACCACTTGAAGCGTCTGCTGCAACTGTTGCAGCCTAGCGATCTGCTCCTGCAGTTGAGGCGGGAGCGCCTCCTCGGACGAGCTCATTAGAACCACCTAATAAGGTAACACGAATAGTTCCAACACGGCGTAATTAACTGTTTTCCCCTAACATGTCTGTCCTGCACAAGCAACGAGATCGATATGAACCTCGCTATCTTGAGGTCCACTCCCATATTTCTAATGGGAACCGAACGAAGAGTGTACAAACCGCACGTGATGGCTATGTTTCGTAATAAGCGAAATGTCCATTAGCGTGGAAGTATAGATCCCTCTTACAATCAGAGGGGATTCTCATGGTTGAGTATGGAAAGGTTGACGGCGGGGCGCTCGCGAAGCTCGAAAGCGCGGTGGGCTCGGATAACATCTCCACCCGTGAGGAGGATCGATACTGCTATTCTAGGGATACCACCCTCTTCTCCAATCCGCCAGAGGCTATTGTCCGTCCCCAGAACACACAGCAGGTGAGCGCGGTCCTCAAGCTGGCGAACCAGGCAAGGATCCCTGTCACCCCTTGGGGCGCGGGGACGAGCGCGTCGGGGTCTCCGGTTCCGATCAAGGGCGGGATACTGCTTGACATGGGCGCCATGGACGAGATCATCCAGATCGACCCCGACAACCTGGTAGCCACGGTCGAGCCTGGGCTCATCTGCGACGCGCTGAACGAGGCGCTCGCCAAGCACGGATTCTTCTTCCCGCCAGATCCCGCGAGCAGTCCATCCGCCACCATCGGCGGGATGGTCGCGTGCAACGCCTCGGGAAACAGGGCTATAAAGTACGGAACGACCAAGGACCACATCCTTGCCTTGGAGGTGGTTCTCCCCACTGGCGAGGTGATAAACACCGGCTCGAAGAACCTGAAGTCAGTTGCGGGTTTCGATCTGACGAGGCTTATGGTAGGCTCGGAGGGGTCCCTGGGGGTCATCACCAAGATAACCCTGAAGATCACTCCTCTCCCTGAGCACTACGCCTCAGCCCTCATGATTTACAAGTCGATCGACGAGTTGGCCAGAGCCGCCGTCAAGGTCAGACGCGCGAGAATAGTTCCATCCATGCTCGAGTTCATGAACACAAAGACGACTAGCGCGGCCTTCAAGTATGCCGGGCTTCAGGGTCTGCCCGAGGGTTGCTTCTTGCTGGTGGACTGTGACGGGGCGAGGGAGAGCGTCGATAAGACTTTGGATCGGTGTGTCGAGATCTGCAAGACCGAGGGACCTGTCCACAGCGAGAGAGCGACAGATCCGGCGTACCGTGACAAGCTCATATCCGCCCGAAAGGCGGCTCTACCCGCTCTGGCGAGGCTGAGACCGACCACGTGCATGGAGGACTGTACAGTGCCCGTGACTAAGCTCTCGCAAGCCGCTGTGATGATCGAGAGGATCCCGAAGAAGTTACCGGTGGAAGGGTTTGATCTGGCGAACTTCGGTCATCTCGGCGACGGAAACATGCACCCCACCTTCATATTCGACGAGAACGTCCAGGCACAGCGCGAAGCGTTCTTCAAGAGCCTCGACACGCTGTACAACGAGATCGTCCTGCCGATGGGCGGATCGATCACCGGCGAGCATGGAATCGGGCTGATCAGAGCGCCGTATATGGAGGCGGAGCTGGGCACTAGGGCAACAAGACTGATGAGGGACTTGAAGAAGCTGTTCGATCCCAACTTAATACTCAACCCTGGAAAGGGGAAGGGAGGGCCATATCCATAGGAGGGATTCGCATGAGTGACGTTGCTAGGTTCGAGAAGTATCGTGAGGATGTCCAGAAGTGCATGAGATGTGGCTTCTGTAGAGCGCTCTGCCCAACCTTCGACTTCGTGGGCTGGGAGGCTGGATCACCACGAGGAAGGATGCAGATGGTTAAGCGCTCTCTGGAGAGAGGGGAGGGGCTCTCGGACTACGCTCTGGATAAGTTCTACAAGTGCGCCACGTGCGGGTACTGCCTATGGAGGTGTCCGCCAGGCGTCAGAACCGTGGACGTCATAAGAGAGGCTAGGTCCTACGCCTTAGAGCGGAACAAAAGCCCGGCCGGCGTCGGACCGATGATAGGAGGCATGCTTAAGGAGCGGAATGTGTACGGGCGACCGCTTCAGGAGCGCTTGGACTGGGTGGGATTCTTTGGTCTGGAGGATATCGCGAAAGCCAACAGGAAGGGCGCCGAGATCCTCTACTTCCCTGGGTGTTTGGCCGCATACTCGCCAAAGGCCATGAAGACGGCTCAAACTACCGCCCTGATCTTGAGCGAAACTGGGTCCGACTGGACGACACTGGGACAGGAGGAGTGGTGTTGTGGCAATCCCCTCCTAGCCGCTGGAGACTCTGCCGCAGCGAAAGAGCACGCTCAGCACAACCTCTCTAAGATCGCTGACCTAGGTGTCAAGGCGGTTGTGACCTCGTGCGCCGGCTGCTACAGGGTCTTCGCCAAGGAGTACCCGGTGATGGTCGGGGAGCTCGGCTTCAAGCTATACCACACATCTCAGTGGCTTGAGGAGGCGCTACGGAAAGGAAGAATCAAATTCGAGCACGGGCTCACAGCCACGGTGGCGTACCACGACCCCTGCGAGCTTGGTCGTCTGAGCATGGTGTTTGAGCCACCCCGACAGGTTCTCCGAAGCGTGGCTGGTGTCACACTGAAGGAACTGCCTAAGAACAGGTTCCTCTCCAAGTGCTGCGGAGCCGGAGGAGTGCTCAAGATAACCAACCCCGATATCGCCCTGAAGCTCTCTCAGCGTCGACTTGACGAGGCGCGCAGCGTCGGGGCGGACACCTTGGCCTCGGCGTGCCCAGCGTGCGAGTTGCACCTGCTTGAAGGGAGCCAGCAGGGTTACGAAACAAAGATAATGGACATAACCGAGATCGCCGCAGCGGCGATGGGGCTCATCTAGAGACACGTCAGGGCTTAGGCTCCCTCGCCCAGAGCCAAGGTATTGTCTAGGGCTCCGATCCATCGGAGATAGCTGTTGGCTGCGGCTCTCAGGGCAGAGGTGTCGCCCGCCTCGAGCTTCAGAGTAAGGCTTGAGCCTCTGATCGAGACTCCAACCCTACACCTTCCCGTTAGCGGTCTCTCGCACTCCGGCTTCAGCGCCTCCAGAATAGCCTCAGCCCGCCTCCTCGAGGAGAAGCCGATACTGATCGTGGCGCTCGCTTGGCTCACGAGGGGGTGAACCCTTCTACTCACGCGACGCCTTCTGGCATGTGTACCCAATTGTAAAGCTTGGTCCAACCTCCTTTCCCTCCGGGTAGATCCTCACAACGAACTCGACCTCCCCATTATGGGGGTAAGCATCGATCACGCAGCGCAGCTTGCTGAATGACTCGACGACGCTCAAACCTAGAAAGTCGGAGATCTCGGTGACGAGATCGCGCCCACGACTGTTCAGGCTCGGAGCGGCCACTATCGCCCCAATCTTCTGACCTCTGCCTTTCGACTCGAACTCGCGTCTAGTTCGGATGTGCGACAGCGCCAAAACCGAAGTATGAGACCAGAGACCGCTGGTGTCAGACTTCATCAGGGTAATCCTTCCGGGCCCGCCCTTCTCTCGCTCGACTATGAGCACACTATCAGCCCCTAGTTCCGAGGCTTTGGCGCGCAATCCGTCCATGCTGAGCTTCCCCCTGTTCATCCTTATCGAATTGGGAATGACCCTTTGAAGATCCCTGCAGAACTCCCTGATCCGCTGGGTCGGCCGCCGGGATGTGGTGATCACGAGCTTGGCGTTCGCTTGGTATGCCTTCCGCATTCGAGGACACCTCTGGGTGGACTGAGGTTTGTTGAATCGTATCGTTGAGAGGGGTCAGCCTGAGAGCCCTCACCGATTCTAAGTCTCATCCCTGTGGCAGACATCGGGCACGATCTGGAGTAGAGGACGGACTTCCTGACAGGCTCATCAAACTCTTCCCGGTTTACCTCGCGGAATCCAAACCTCTTGAAGAAGTCCGCTTGACTCTGAGTCAGCAGAAAGATTCTGTCTACTCCCTTGGACTCGGCAAGGGCGATCGCGGCGGCGACCAGCTTTGAACCGATACCCCTGCGTTGAAGGGATGGATGCACCGCCACGGATCTTAGCATGGCCGAGGCTCCGAAGAGTTCCAGACCCACGCACCCAACCAGACTTCCATCCTGTTCAGCGATAAGAAAGTTGGCGAAGGATGAGCGAACACCCGATCTTGGGAGCCCTGTCAAGCTGAGGAGGTTCAACACACTTCTTAGATCGCCGCGCTCTGAAGGCCGGATCGAAAGCATAGATCTGTACTCTGCCCCCGGCAATAGATAAAGAGCTGTGACGCTAAGCCCGTCAAAGGATGGCAAAGAAAGCCTGATCTGCGTTTCTAATAGTTTATCAAACAATACACGTTACTAAGGAATCATCCTAATCCAAATGGTTTAAGTTCTGTTTCTCGAAGATTCGTAACACAAGATTGGTTTTGTTGAGGCGTCGGCTATGAGATGGGTAACCCGCGAAAAAGCGAAGGTGGACAGGATAGCGTGTCCTTGGCTCATAAAGAAATTCGTTGATTCCCAAGCCGAATTCCTGTTTGTTCCAGCCGAAAAAGTGATTCAGGTGGCTGGGGAGAAGAACGCCATACCCTTCGATGTTCAAGGCGTCGAGCTGGGTCACCGCGGCGAGGAATGCACGTTTGACGCCATAATTCGGAAATACGGCTTGACCGACCCAGCGCTGTTGGAGCTGGCCAAGGTGGTTAGAGGGGCTGACACCCCAAACATTAACCTCACCCCTGAATCGCCAGGGCTGAGAGCCATCGCCGAGGGGTTTAGATTGATCACGAGCGACGACTTCGACAACATGCCCAAACAGTTCTGGGTGTATGACGCTCTTTATGAGTACTTCAAAGACAGGTCCAAGCGGGTCTGAGAGTTTGCGATGGGTTACGAGGCACGAACCACACCTCGACAGGTGCGCCTCCGCTTGGCTGATAAAAAGGTTCATCGATCAAGACGCGGAATTCGAATTCATCCGGCGTGAGGACCCCATACCGCCTGGGGCAATACCGTTCGTTCTTCCGGGAGCGGAGATCAACCCTGTTGAAGGAGTCAAAACGACCTTCGATGTGCTGACGGAAAAGTACCGCGTAGAAGACCGGGTTGTCTCCCTAATCAAGGATATTATCCACGACTTCGAAGTTGACTCGGGAGAGGATCCCGGCAGAGCGAGGCTTCAAGAGACGGTCGGCGTGTTCAAGATCGTGAGGGGACTAGCCCGTACCTCAAAGACCGACCCCGAGATTCTCACAAAAGCGTTCATCGCCTTCGACTCCCTCTACGCCCAGCTATCAGTGGAAGCAAAGCAAAAGAATGGCCATCCGAAATGACCTCGGAGAACCGCTTCTTCTACAGCCTTTGCATCGCGGGATCACTCGCAATCCTGAGCTCTACAATGTCCAAGAACCCGGTTCTACCCTTACTAGCAACAAGCCTTGGAGCTGAGGGGGCGGTTCTCGGTCTCATCGCCTCGTCGTCGACCATACCCGGAATCTTGGTCAGTTTGCCAGCCGGGTCACTATCGGATCTCATAGGCAAGAAGAAGGTCATGTGGGCCGCGGCCTTCGTCTTCACGACAGCCCCATTCCTCTACCTGTTCATCACATCACCGGTTCAGTTGATGTTGGTGCGTTTCTATCATGGCTTTGCCACAGCCATCTTCGGGCCAGTAGCAAACTCGGCCATAGTCGATAAATTCCCCAAGAACAAGGCCGAGCGGCTTTCGCTCTTTTCATCCTTCACAATAGTGGGCAGAAGCATAGCGCCCTTTCTCGGCGGCTCCATCCTCATCTTGACCAGCGGTTTTCACGAGGTCTACTGGGTGGTCGGTGCCTTCGGGCTATCGGCTCTGATCGCGATCCAAGTCGTCTTCCGTCGAGAGGGGACCGCACCCAGCCCATCCACAAGAAATCGTGAGAGCGCGTTTTCGCAGATTCGTGGGATCCTAGGGAAGAGGTTGATCGTCATCGCCAGCTCGGTGGAGGCGACACAGTATCTCACCTACGGCGCGTTCGAGTTCTTCTTGATCTCATACGCAAAAGACGTTGGATTGGATCTGACCTCGATCACCCTGATCTCGGGTTGTCAGCTACTATCCGTCCTCATATCGAAACCCGTTATGGGTGGCCTGTCTGACAGATATGGAAGAACCAAGATAATCTTGACCGGCCTTGTGGCAGGTGGTGCATCCCTATTGTTGGTACCTCTGACAGGTTCGTTTTGGGTCATTCTTGCTTTGGCTATAATGTATGGTCTTGGATTCTCCACGGTCACATCGTCAACAACCGCGCTTGTCTCAGACCTCGCTACCAAATCTGGCTCCGGCTCAACCATGGGATTCTTAAGCACAATAATGGATGTCGGACAAGCCACTGGTCCAATCGTAACTGGCCTGATCATTGGAACAGCGCTTCGATACTTTGGAGCGTTCTGGTTCCTAGGCCTCAGTCTCATCGTCGTAGCACTCATATTTGCATGGTCTTTCAGTTTGCATTCAAAAGATGGTTGAAAACACTTACACTCGAACAAGTGTAAAGGGGGCTCAGGTCCTGGAGAGAGATGAATTGGAACACGAACTCCCCGATGAGGCTAGGAGGATCGTGGATTCCGGAGACTCAAAGGCTCTAATTCTAAGAGTGATGGGCGCCTGCGCGGTCAGGCTACACTCACCAAAGTTCGAGCACCTTCACCACACCCTCGAGAGAACCCTCTCTGACCTCGATTTTGCGGCGTACTCGAAGCAAGCTCAGGATGTGAGGGGGCTGTTTGTTGACATGGGTTACACCCCCAACGAGAGGGTGAACGCCCTGCTTGAAGGGAAGAGGCAAATCTACCTCGATAAGGAGAGAGGTTGGACCGCTGACGTCTTCTTCGACAGGCTGGAGATGTGCCACACCATCGATTTCAGAGGGCGACTCAAACTCGACTACCCCACGATAACTTTGTCAGACATCCTTCTCGAGAAGATGCAGATCGTCGCCTTGGCTGAGAAAGACATCAAGGACACGATCGTGCTTCTCAGGGAGCACTTGGTGGGGGAGGAGGAGAAAGAGACTGTGAACTGCGGTTATATCGCGAAGCTCCTAGCCGACGACTGGGGCTTCTACCACACCACAACCACGAACCTAGGGAAGGTTAGGAACTTCCTGAGCGAGCTAACGACGCTGACAGAACAGGATCGCGAAGACGTTACATCGAAGATCAACGAGACCTTGAAGAGAGTTGAGGCTGAGCCGAAGACTCTGAGGTGGAGAATGCGAGCGAGAGTCGGAACGAGCAGGAAGTGGTACCGAGAGGTGGAGGAGGTTGTGCGCTGAGCTCAGACAGAGAGAAGAAACAACTGGCTTCCAGAGGCTTGATTTTCAGTTGAATGATGTGTTAGGGCTCCGAGTCTTCCTCTTCCGTTTCGGCTTCTTCCACGGGCGTTGGGATAGCTTGTGAGGCAACCCCTCTCAGAGAACGCCTCGAAACCTCTCCCAGCTTAGTGATGGGCTGGTAGGCACCACCAGTGAAGGTGTACCCACACTTGGCGCACTTCCAGATGCCGACGCTTACTCTTCTCACCGCCCTGCGACCACAGCTCGGACACTCGTGCTTAGTCCTGAGCCCCCTATCGACCGCTACTAGCCTATTCCTCAGGGTGGCGCCGTATCTAGACCCTAGCCTTAACTTCGTACCGCGCTTGGGCAAGCCGAGTCTAACCTCACAGTAGTGTCTTCCGGATCTCCTGAGACTTGATAACAGCTATCTTGATCGCGTCTGCGACTTCTTCAATGGTCAGAGCACCGGTACCTCCCTTCTGGATCGCGCAGATCTTGTCGTCGTCATTCACCGCCACGGAGATCCGGGCGTCGACCATCTGTTCCTCCTCGAAAGACGGGTCTACTATCAGCTTTCCGTCTATCTTAGACATAGTCACCGTGATTGGGTGGCTCCTTATTGGAAGGGGCATGTACGCGTCGGTTCTTGTCACCTCACCCGCCTGGTTGAGTGTGTACACTGGTATCTTCGCGTTCATGAGGGCGACAAGAGACCCGAGCGCGGACGCGTCGAAGAGGTTTCCATCGTGGTCGAGCACGTAGACGTCCACGAACACGACGAGAACCTGCTTTCCGGGCACCAAGCACAGTTTGGGCAGGTCGACGGCCTTTGACTCCCTGATCCCCCTATCCACAACCCTCGCCAGCTCCACAGCGTTCTCGTCGGGTGGACCAGGCTCAAACGATGGTGCCGCGAGCGGCACGAGCTCCGCGTTCACAGTGAGCACACCCTCGTTCGGGGTGTCGGGGAAAGGAGCACCAATCTCAACCTTAACGCCCACCATGACCTTTGTGTTGCCGATCGACACATGCGCGGAACCCTCGGCCTTTTCCACTGGTCCAACCTCAACCTTGATCTCTCTGTAGTCTGTCAGACCACGCCCATCTAGGCGTTTATCCTGGATGAGCAGCTCAGAGACTCGCCTTTGCCTGACACTCGCCACAATCCCCGAAGGATCCGCCATCTATGTTCCCTCCTTCTTCTCGGATGCTTTAGCCTCAGCCTCCTCAACCTCTTCCTTCACAGATGTGAACTTCTGCTTCAACGCCTCCCTCTGAAGCGCGTAGACCCGTCTACAACCCTCGACGGCTAGATTGAAGGTCTTCTCGAACTCCCCGAGTGTCAGTTGGCCGTCCATCTGCAGGAGCGCGACTGAGCCGTTCCGTGGCAGGAGCGCCACTGGTACGTCAGCCTCTCCTAGCTGATCTTCCTCATCCATGAGGTCCAGCACGATCTGCCCATCAGCTTTTCCGGCCGCACAGGCTGCGACGAGGTCTCCTATGGGTATCCCAGCGTCGGCCAAGGCCAGTGACGCCGCCGCGATCCCCGCACACCTCGTACCCCCACTTGACTGGAGCACCTCGATGAAGACGTCGATGGTCGTCCTCGGAAACATATCTAGGAATGCTGCTGAGGCCAGGGCTTCGGTTATCACCTTCGAAAGCTCTACCTCCCTTCTGGATGGGGCGGGGTGTTTCCGTTCGCTTGTGGAGAAAGGAGCCATGTGATATCTACACCTGAGGAGCGCCCTGTCGGGGAGCGCCAGGTGTCGGGGGTGAAGCTCCCTCGGACCGTAAACGGCAGCCAGTATCTTGTTCTTACCCCACTCCACGTACGTTGAGCCGTTCGCGTTCTCTAAGACGCCCACGTCGAAATGTATCGGTCTGAGCTCGTCGGGTTTCCTACCGTCGAGCCTGCGCCCGTCATCTCCGATTAGTCTTACCTTTTTCTCAGGCATTTTCTCAACCCTTCTTTGCCTTCTCTTCAACCAACATCGCGTGGACTCGGTCAGTTAGACCGGTCGTGTGAGCCTCTCTCTCGACCATCCTTATCGCCATAATAGCGAGTGCCTCCTCCTCCGGGGTCCTACCCGTGACCAGCACTCGCCCGTTCTGACCCACGATGATCCTGCACCCAGCCTCGCTTTTTATCAGGTTGACCATGGATCCCTTCTTCCCTATTAGGCGCGGTATCTTCGCGGGTGTTATCTTGATGATGTGCCCCTGGGCGATCGCCCCCAGCCCAGCTCCCAAGATGCTAAGTGATGGATTCCTGGTCCGGTCGAAAGAGAGGACCTTGGCTATGACCATGTCTCCAACGGTGAAGATTTTCGTCAGCTCGTCCCTCTGTGGCTTGAACGAGCGTCCTATCACGTCTGAGGCGTGGAGCACCCCGCTGTATGGAGAGTTTATGTCCAAGATCCATTCGCTCAGACCGATGTCGACGACCTTCCCAATCACGATGTCCTCTGGAACTGGGATGTAGCATCCCTTAAGAGCCGTGACATAAACCGTTTTGCCCTCGAACTGGGCGAGCCCGACCATTGTGGCGTAGATCTTTCCTTCATCCGCCGCCGTGTTCTCGCCGGCAATGTAGTCCCCCTCGGCCAAAACCTCACCAGGCGTCACAAACTGCCTTTTTTCGACCATCAGTGGCAATCCTTACACCTCTCATGACAAGCGAGACCTAAGAAGGACGCATCCACTACCTATTTCAGTATTTTGGTTTGAGCGCTACCTCTAGCGACCTGTTGGATCTTGTCCAAGAAGGAGCCGTGCATCCCGGCTGGGATCTCAACCACGGCGATCCACGACCCGTCAGACTGCCACTCGCTCCTCTTGATCTCGCTGAGGGATTTCACCGCACCCACCGACTGGGCGGCGTACTCGGGAGGTATCTTCACCGCCAGCTGGATCTGCTGCATCCTGAGGGGCAGTATCGGTCGGAGCTTGTCTATGACCTCCCTAGCCTGCTCCTCGACCACCCTGAACGGGTCTACCGGATACCTGGCCTGGGCCATCGCCTGCTCTATGCGGAGTGGAGGGTGGGGTAGACCCGACTTTGGGTCGACGCAGTGTCTGCATATGAAGTTGACTATCTGCTTCCTCTTCTCCTCGACTAACCTCTGCCTCTGCTCCGTGGTGAACTGTAGCTCGCCCTTCCTCAATATCGTGGAGGCTATCTCCAGCGGGTCAACGGTTCCAAACGTTTCCTTCAACCTCTCTTCTGACGCCTTCATCCCCCTGCTGGCGTCCACGAAGATCGTATCGACGACCAAAACCCTCGATAGCTCGACATCCTTCCCTTGCTTGTAGTCCATCGCATCCTGCGGGTGGACGAGGATCTCGAAGCGGTCGCTACCCCTGGTCATCCGGGCTACGGTGTACCTTTCGCCCATCAGGCTTTTCCAGCGGATGTCTTTCTAGAGTTTCCCCGCTCCTTGGGCGGGTTGATGTACCTCGTGATCTCTTCATCGGTGATCCTCTTGAACTTCTTCGTGTCTGTTGGGATGACCGCTATCCTGATTTTTTGGGGTTCAAGCTTCCCTTCGACTATCTTCGAAAGACACTCCAGACATAGGGATATGGCTTCGTCTAGGGTCGCGTCCTCTTTGTACTTTGCCTCCAATATCTCCTTCACTGCCTCGCTGCCAGACCCGACGGTAACCGCCTTGTATCCCCAACAGGCCCCGCTCGGGTCGGTCTGGAAGAGGCGACTCCCGGTCCGGTCAATGCCGGCGAAGATCAGGGAGACACCGAATGGTCTTACCCCAGCGTGCTGTGTATAGAGCTGCTTGATGTCCCCCACTCTCTTGGATAGCGCCTCCACATCCACCGGCTCATCGTACATCAGCCGGTTGCTCTGGGCGAAGATTCGAGCCTGATCGATGAGGATACGGGCGTCCGAACTCAGACCCGCGATAGCCACACCCACGTGCTCGTCTATCTGAAAGATCTTCCAAGTGAAGCTTGGGTCCTGAAGCCGCGACGCGGTCTTCTCTTCAGCGGCTAGGACGACCCCCTCCGGGCAGGCTATGCCAAGGATCGTAGCTCCCCTTCTAACCGTCTCTAGTGCGTACTCGACCTGGAACAATCTGCCGTCAGGGGAGAACACGGTGATCGCACGGTCATAGGCACCCGGTGCTGCGAACATTGACAAGATTATTCACCTCTGCGAAAAGGCTATCCGAACTTTGTTGTCTCACTTGGTCACCGCGCATCTAAAAACCTTTTCGCATAGCCTACAAATGAAGCTGATCTCTTTCAAGACGATTCAGGAATGTAGCTGCGTACGAGTATGCTAGCTTGAGGGGCACCGATACGCACGTTCAATGTTCTCGATGTGTGGATCTTGAAGCGACTCCGTTCGTTTGACAGACGAAATCACTCCTCAGATCAGTTTCTTGATTCACAAGGCACTGGGTTCCACGACCTCTTGCGAGTTTGCGCGGGCTCTCCGGAACAGTATCTGTGGCGGGTCAGGATCGTCGCGAGATCATCACAGGTCAGATTGGGACGGCTGCCCTCATCCCCATCGTGCATAAGTCGAGGGAAGAGATAAGCATTATTTTCTGGGGTTCTCGTGCGTCTTTGTCGGTAATTGGGCAGAAGCCTCCGGCTTCTGGCATCCAAAGAATCCTAGGGATTTCGAATCGCTTGGACGACCCCACGATCGTCCTAGCAAACGTCTAGGAGACGAATGAGGTCCCGAAGCTTTTTCGCATGAACTTCCGCCGCAGAGCCCTGATCGTCCCTGAGACTCCGAAGATCCTAACGGTGGCACGCCTTTTCCCAACCTCAACACTAGCTGAGAGGCTCAGCCTAACCTCGTCCACGGACCTGTGTGAGCAACGAACGATTCCGAGTCCGGTCTCAGGGTCATACTCAATCAGACGAAGAAACGTGATGTTAACCTGCCCTTTTGAGGCAAGATCCCGGACAAGCGTCTCGACATCACCTCTGAGAAACACACCATCCCCATCCACTTTAACCGCAAGATACCTTCTCCTCAGCGGCTGAACCGGCAAGACCTTCGCCTCGAGCTCACGAGGGGAGTAGCCCCACACTTTGAAGAGTTTCTAGAACCCCCCCTCTCGACCCGTGTGCTGTGGAGACTCTTAGTCGGATGTGTATGGGGTCGGATTGCGCGAATCGGACGTTGTTTAGATACGCCGCTTGTTTGTCGAATCTCAGGTAGAGGTTTCTCGCAGCGTCCAGGTGGCGATCGATTTCCCGTTGGAGGCTCTCTTTCTCAGCCTCTCCCAGTCGGGAGGATACTCTCTCCAAGAACGCCTTGACCTTCGCTTCGCCCTGGATCTCGGATTTGAAGATCATTATGGGGTTCCCGAAGTAGCCTCTCACCTCGTTTCGGCGGAAGGTTAGGTCATTTGAGATCTCTTCGGTGAGGAGGTTCTTCGCCGCCTTGAAGACCTTCTCCCGATCCTCGGTGGCGTGAGCGAAGAAGGATATCTCGATGGATGGCAGGGCTCTCTTCGGAGGCATGCGAACGGATCATCCTTTGCTCTGTTTGCGCAAGCCCCTAACCTTCTTCCCCGCGCTGGTTAAACCTCTGTGGACTCTGCCCTTATGGGTGTCGTCGCATATCCAGTTCAGATTAGGGTCGCTTCTGATCACGGGGTGATCTGGGTCTACTAGGATTACCTCGAACCACTTGTGCATGCCATCCTCCCAGACCCAGTAGGAGTTGAGAACCTCGAGGTTAGGAAACTTCCTCCCCACTCTCTCCTCAGCTATAAGCTTCAGGCTCTTCGCTGGAGTGTACTTTTTGACACCCATCCTCTTCTGCCTTCTGCCACTCTTGGGGCGCGGCTTCCTGAGTCCACCCCTTCTCACCCTTGTGCGCACGACCACAAAGCCCGGCTTCGCCTTGTACCCGAGCGCCCTAGCCCTGTCCAACCTGGTTGGAACCTCGGTGCGGACGACGACCGGTTCCTTTCGCCACTCCACGACCCTCTTCTTCATCAAGTCCCCAACATACGAGGCCGACGGCTGTCTCCAAGCTCGAGACATGTACTTGTATGCAGAAGTCACAAACCGCCACTCCTTGCTTCCTGACTGTCCTAGACGAACAGAGTACTCTATTTCGCTGTAGATCGCCACTGATAAACGTTTTCGCTCGGTTGAAGACCTACGTCTTTAGACGGTCGCCTAGCCCAAGCACCTCAATAACCTTCCTAGCTAGCAAGACCCCCGCCATCTTCTGCGACTCCTCCGTCTGACCTCCTATGTGCGGTGTACAAACGACGTTTTTCATGGCGACCAGATCCTGACTCGAGGGAGGCTCAGCCTCGTACACGTCCAGGGCTGCGCCGGCAAGTCTCCCTGACTTCAACGCCTCCAGAAGCGCCTTCTCGTCGACGACAGCCCCTCTTGAAGTGTTGACTAGGTAACTTCCCATTTTCATCATCTCAAACTCTTTCGAGCTCATCATACGCTTTGTCGCGGGGCCTAGTGGTACGTGAAGTGTGACCACGTCTGACCTCCGGAGAAGGTCCTCAAATGGCACGCATTCGATCCCGATTCTCTCCATGAGAGAACTATCTCCGTGCCTCTCAGGGGCGAGAACGTGCACTCCGAGAGAACGGGCGATCTCGGCAACCCTCGCCCCGATTCTACCGAGTCCGATGACGCCGAGCGTCCTTCCCCTCAGCTCCCAGCCTATGAGCTCACCCTTCGCCCACACCCCCCTCTTCATGGAAGCGTCTGCGTAGCTCAGTCTTCGTGCTAGCGCTATCATCAGACCGATCGTGAGCTCAGCCACCGCGTTAGTGGACGCCTCTGGCGAGTTCACAATCCTTATTCCCCTCCTCCCGGCTGCCTCGACATCTATATTGTCCAGCCCCACTCCGGCCCGGCCTATGACCTTCAGGTTGACAGCCGCGCGGATCACGCCCCCGGACACCTTAGTCCGGCTTCGAACGAGAAGCGCCTCGTAGGGAGGTATCACCTCCTCAAGCCTTCCAGCCGCCAGGTCGGTCCTTCTGTCCACTTGCAAGCCCGCCTTCTCCAGCAGCCGAACACCCTCCTCATGGATCGAATCCGTGATCAGAACCTTCAAAGGATCACATCCAGAAAGCCGCTAGGTATGATTCGGACGATCCACGGGAAAAGTCTACCCAAGATTCAAGTCGGCTACAAGAAGGTTCAAGTCAGGAGAGAGTCTAAAATTAGCTGGTTGATGTGAGAGCCATGCTGGTCGGCCTTGTGGGAAAGCCGAGCGTTGGGAAGTCGACCTTCTTCAGCGCCATGACCCTGATCCCGGTCGCCATCTCGGGACGACCGTTCACCACGATAAAACCGAATAGGGGAATAGGCTACGTTCGGTCTCCCTGCGTCTGCATCGAGTTTGGGGTCAAGGATCAACCCTCGAACTCTGTCTGCCTCGAGGGAACGCGGCTTATCCCGGTTGAGATCATAGACTGTGCCGGGTTGGTGCCTGGTGCCTGGCAGGGGCGTGGGCTGGGCAACCAGTTCTTGGACGAGGTAAGAAAGGCCGACGCTCTCATCCACATAGTCGACACTTCAGGATCGTCGGACGCTGAGGGGAGACAGCTGAGCCCTGGAACCCGAGACCCGGCGGAGGATGTCAGATTCTTGGATTACGAGATCGCCATGTGGCTCACCCAGATAGTGAAGAAGGACTGGGAAAAGATGGCGCGTGAATCGGAGGCTACGAAGAAGAGTCTGGCTGCTATGCTCTCCGACAGGCTTAGCGGACTGGCAATAAAAGAGGCGCATGTCGCTGAGGCTCTGAAGAGGGCGGGGGTAAATGCGGAAAAGCCGACAAGGTGGAGTGATGACGACCTCTTACGCTTCAGCTCTGAGCTTAGAAACGTTTCAAAGCCGATGCTGATAGCTGCGAACAAGATGGACATGCCTCACGCCGAGGAAAACGCCGAGAAACTGCAGAAGCTTGGTTACCCAGTTGTGCCTTGCTGTGCGGAGGCAGAGTTGGCGCTCAGAAGAGCAGCGGAGAAGGGGCTGATAGACTACAAGCCTGGCGACCGCAACTTCAACTTGACTAATCCTAATCAGGTCACGGAGAACCAGAAGAAGGCGCTAGAGACTATAAAACAGAGGGTTCTCCTCCGACTCGGCTCGACGGGCGTCCAAGAGGCTGTGAACACAGCCTTCCTCAAGCTACTCAACATGATAGTCGTCTATCCAGTAGAGGACATCGAGAAACTTTCGGATCACAAGGGGCGTGTCCTGCCCGACGCCCATCTAGTTCAATATGGCACGACGGCGAGAGAACTCGCCTACAAGATCCACACCGAGCTGGGGGAGGGATTCATATACGCGGTGGATGTCAGGACGAAAAGGCGACTGGGGGAGGATTACGTGCTAAAGGACAGGGACGTGGTAAAGATCTTCTCAGCCAAGGCGAGAGCCTAGCCGTAGCCCGCACGCTTCAGGTAGTAGTCATGCTCCTTCTTGGAACCGAAGCTTCTCAGACCCTTCCTTTCAAGCTGCTCTCTAAGTCGTCCCCCATATTCGCTTGAGATCTCAGAACGCTTCTCCAAGAAGGCGATGATCTCCCTCGCCTGCTCCTTGGTATCACATCTCCGGATGAAGTCAATTACATCCGGACTATACCCCGTGAAGTCTTGCCTGGTAGTCTTCTTCCTCTCTGTCGCCTCAGTGTCTGAGCGGACGGACTCTATTCCCACGGCCATAGACTTACCTTCGAGCTCCTTGGAGAGATGGGGGAACATCGTTTGCAGCTTCTTCCTCTCAAGCTCCATGAGACGTCACAACCCTTCCACGAGACAGGTTTGAGGTCATCATTCCAGGGCTTTTCTATATTCTGATAGGAGAAGTCCGCTTTTTAACCCAACGTTCACGCCCCGCCAAGGCAACTCCGCGTCATGAATTTTCGGGGTGTGCACCGAACTCATATCCAAGCCAATACTCTTCAGTCCGATCTTCCAAGACTCTATTCCCCCACCTCTTCGCGCAACGAACTCGATTATCTTACCCAGCTCGGGTCCCCCCGTCGAGAGAAGTGCCTGAATCTCAGCGTGCCTCGGGTTGGTTCCTTCTACCTCAAACCTTGGGTCCTTGCAAAGTTCGTGTCTGATCCTCCCGAAGCAGCTCTGCAGATAGGCGACATCCGCGAGAGGAGACCACTGAAATGGCGTTTGAGCCTTTGGCACAAAGGGATTGACGCTTAGTCGAACCGCTCTTCTTCCGAATCCTGCGTCCCCGATTCTCTTGGACAAGTCGATGATACTTGCAACGTCCTCGAGGTTCTCCGCTGGGAGGCCAAGGAGGAAGTAGAGCTTCAGCTGCCTTATCCCGCTTCGGAGCGCCAGCCTCGCAGCGTCGATGATGCTCTCATCATCCACATCCTTGTTGACAAGCTGTCTTAGCCTCTCCGATCCCGCCTCTGGAGCCAGTGCGATACTCCTCTGTCCACCCTTCACGAGGCTTTTCATGAGCCTCTCGGTCACCGCTTCAGCCCTCAGCGACGGGATCGAAAGCCCCAGTTCTTTCGAAACCACGAACTCGCAGATGTCTTCGAGCTGGGAGTGGTCGGATAACCCCGCGCCTATTAGAGCAACCTTCCGAACCCTGCTGCCTTCAACGCCCTCTTCGATTATCTTGGTAAGGTGGGCGATTGAGCGCTCTCTCATGGGGCGTCCGGTGTGGCCGATCAGACAGAAACGACAGCCTCTGTCGCACCCCCTAGCTGCCTCGACGATCAACGCTTTGCCGAAGACAAGAGTCAGCCTATTGCCATCCGTGATGGGCATCACCTGTCTCACCGGATGGGGGCAGAGGCTTAGATCTCGAACGAAAGCCCTCGACACCTCCGTTTCTCCGGCGGCTGGAGCATACACTCCCGGAAGACCTGAAAGGACAGAAGGGTCTCGGCGAGCCGAACGATCCTTGAGGATATCGATGATCTTGTCCAGGACAGGCTCGACCTCGCCTACCAGGAGGAAGTCGAAGAAGCTCGAGAGGGGCGCGGGGTTAGCGGTAGGGCAGGGACCTCCCCCAATGACCAGAGGGTTTACTTCCGTTCGCCTTGCGGCCTGCGGCGGTATACCCGCCTCTATCAGCATTCGAACCGCGTTTGCATAGTCCTCCTCGTACTGTAGAGTAAAGGCGATCACGTCAAACCTGTTGAGAGGTTGACGAGACTCCAAGCTCAAGATGGGTACCCCTCTCTGAGGGAGGAAGAACCGCTCACATGCAACGTCCTCCCTCGAGTTCAGGAGGGCGTAGAGGAGCTGGATCGTCAGCCCCGACATCCCCGCCCGGTAGACGTTTGGATAGCACAGGGCGACTCTCAGGTCCACGCTACGCCAATCTTTCTTTACGGCGTTCAGTTCACGTATTGACGCGGCCATTACCATCACGGGGGAACTCGGCGGCTCTCAACCTCTCGCCGCTCCAGAATAAAGGAGCCGCTCGGCACGTCTCTTATCACTGTAATATTCGGACCTATCCAGGAGTCGGGTCCAACCTTGACTCCGGGCATGAAGTTGACGTTTATCGCGGTCTTAACCCGGTCGCCCATGATAACCCCAAGCTTGGTTCTCCCGCTGTCGACCAGATCGTCCTTGACGAGCACCTTGATCGTCTTCTCGTCGAGGCGGAGGTTAGCCGTTATGGTTCCGGCACCGAAGTTACAGTCCTCCCCTATAATGCTATCCCCAACGTAGGAGAGATGGGCGATATTGGTTTCGTTCATTATAATGCTGTTCTTGATCTCACACGCATTCCCTACTCGGACGCCCTTACCAATGCTAGTAAACGGCCTGATGTAGCAGTTCGGACCGATGTCGGAGCCCGAGTCGATGAGTACAGGCCCCTCCACATAGGCGCCCGATCGAATCCTCGCCCCCTCTGCCAGCCCAACCGCCCCACGGAGCTGGGCTCCATCCTCGACCGTTCCGCGAACCTCGAGCTTCGCGCCGCGTAGAACTCTCTCGTTGGCTTCGAGGAGATCCCATGGTCTTCCGATGTCCTGCCAATTCTCGGGGTTGATAGGCTGAGCCGAGATCCGCTCCCGGTTCTCCAAGAGAAGTCTGATCGAGTCCGTCAGCTCAAACTCCTTTCTTAGGGAGGGTGAGGTCCGCCCTATGAGCCTGAATATCTTCGAGTCGAAAACGTAGATACCTGCGTTGATCAATTCTGTTGGGGCCTCTCCCTTTGGCGGCTTCTCGACGAGAGCTTTGACCATGCCATCCTTGACCTTGACGACCCCATATCTCTCAGGTTCATCAGCCGGAACCACCGCCATGAGAGGCGCGCCGGCGCGGCGATACCCCTCTAGGACACTTGAGATAGCGCCTCCGGTCATGAGGAGGTCTCCGTAAAGCATCAAGAAGTCCTCACTACCAACGAAATCCTCGGCATAACCCACAGCGTCAGCCGTGCCAGAGATCTTCTTCTGAACCGCGTACTGAAGGTTCAGCCCAAAGTCAGAGCCATCACCGAAGTGGGACGTCACCAGCTCCCTCTTGTATCCGACAACCAATAGGATATCACGAATTCCCAACTGGCGGAGGGCGTCCAGAATATGCCCTAGAATCGGCTTTCCAGCCACGGGGATCATGTGCTTCGACCTTGTCAGGGTAAGCGGACGCATCCTAACACCCTCCCCAGCCGCAAGGATCACGGCTTTCACTCTTTCATCAACCTCCGAACTAGCTCGACCGCTCGAGCTAGGTTCTTCTCTGCTACTCGTGCCTCACTCGACTCGGCAGTAACTCTCACGATAGGCTCAGTGCCCGAGGGACGGATCAAGATCCAGCCTTCGGCCGTGTCGATCCTTACTCCGTCTATGGTCGTCACTTCCTTTGTGTCTCCGAACACGCGCGGGAGCTCCGATGCGGCTCGCTCCACAACCTTGGTCATAGCCCCAACGGGGCACTCGACCTTTCCTCGGAAAACGTAGAAGACAGGCACTTGAGAGGTGAAGCCTGAGACGGAGCCTCCGACATCCTCGATCGCCGCGAGTACAAGCGCGGACGAGAGGATGCCGTCAGGACAGAGGTGATGCTCTGGGTGGATCCATGCCCCTACAGGCTCGCCTCCAAACACGGCGCCCTCACCCCGGATGGATTGTGCGATGTTCACATCGCCAACCTTGGTCCTCACCAGCTGCCCACCAGCCGACTCTACCATTCTATCGACGCAGAGGGACGTGTCCACGTGCACAACGACCTTGCCCCTGCCGCTCTTGGCGATGAGGTATCCCGCGTACGCAGCAAGCAGTCGGTCTGCTGGAATCGGGAGGCCACGCTCGTCCACAAGAACCATTCTGTCTCCATCGCCGTCATAGGCTACTCCTAGATCGCGCCCGAGCTCCCTGACCAGCCCGCACAAGTTTGCTAGCGACGAGGGTGTTGGCTCCGGGTTCCTGCCTGGGAAGAAGCCATCGGGTTGAGCGTTGATCGTGAAGACCTTGCAGCCGAGCATTCTGAATATCGTGGGAGCTAGGTTGCATGTGGCTCCGCATCCGGGATCAATGGCTACCTTCCATTCTCTCCTCAGCCTGACCGTCCGAACGATCATACTAATGTACTCGTCAAGCCCCGCGGTGCCGACTATCCTGCCGATCCCGGACCATTTCGATCGGACGAGCGCCTCGCTCTGAACCATCCTGTCCACCTCGACCTGTTGCTCGTCAGAGTACGCGATAGTGTCGGGGTTGAAGAGCTTCACTCCGTTGTACTCCGGAGGGTTATGGGAGGCGGTGATCGAGGCTCCTGATCGGGTAGACATTGAACGGGTCTGATAAGCTACAGCTGGAGTTGGGGCGAGCCCGAGCTCTAGAACTTCACACCCACCGCTGATCAAGCCCGACACAAAAGCTGATTCAACCATCTGACTCGATGTCCTCGTGTCATGGCCAACAAGAAACAGACCTCCTCGAGTGTAGTTAGCCGCTGCCAAGCCTATCCTAGCCAGCATGCTTGGCGTGAGTTCGACGTTCGCCACACCACGAACACCCGAGGTTCCGAATAGGCTTCGCGGCATGGATGAGTCGCCGACCACCTTGAGATACCGACCATGCTCTATTTCTTTTTTGGCGTGTACCTTCGGAAGGGCTCTTCTCGAATCAACCTGCCGAGATCACGAGCTGTTAGCCCGACGATCGGGTCTCCATAAATCGCACAGGTCTCCGCCTCGCCGGCTTCAGACGGATCCTTCACCACGATCTCGGCACCCTCAATTTTTGGGGTCAGGTATATGTGCAGATAGGATCTGGCCAACTCCCCCTGAGCCTTCGACCTCCTCTCCGTCGCCAAAACCTCGAAACCCGTTTCTCGAAGCCTTTTCGAGACCTCGCCCGGATCCCGAGAGTACACGTAGATGTCTATGTCGCTTCCCCTGCGGGCCGTTCCGCGCCAGACACTTCCGACCAGCCTTGGATCAAAATCTCGCAGAGCGCTCATTATCCTAAGAGCCTCTCTCCGCAGTCGGAGCAGCCTCTCTGCGCGCTCCCTCCCTTCAACCTCATCCGCCATCCGGTCGAGCTCCTCCGCCACTTCCTGGTTGCTGGGGAGGATTGTGACTCCCAGCGTCTGGGCTGCTTTTCTCTTCGCGTTGATGTACTCCTTCTCCAAGCGAAGGTAGAGGAGGTGCGCTGCTTCCCGAGCTACCGCTTCTCGGATGCCCTCTTTCCTCCTAGGATTGACCACTGTTAGACCACGCGCCACTAAGGATTGCATAGAAAGAATAGTGTTGCCGAGCACCGTGCTATTAGGTTACAGGCTCGACTGCCTCAGCCTTCTCCTTTGACTCTCCGGGCATCAAAACAAGCTTGGACTTTCTGACGCCAACGTGCCTCAAAGGCGATATCTTCTTGGCTTTATTGTATATGTCAGACGCGATCTTACCCAGAACAGCTTCCTGAACGAACTGGTCGAACGTGAGAGACTTCGCCTTTTCAGCCAACACCCTTCGGATGATAGCCCTGATCAGGTCCTCTTGGGAGGCTTTGACCCGCGCTACCGTGAACACCGTAATGGAAACCCTGAGTGTGTATCCATCGGCTGTGACCGCATTCTCGAAGCAGTCGATTCGGGTACTCCCACGTCTCACTAGGCTTCTTAGATAGTCCCGAGAGTACTCGTGTCCCTTGAACACAGTCTCAGCTTTGGTATCCTTCACGCCAATCACTTGGAAGTAGAGCTTGAGATACATCTGGGAGAGGTCTCCGGTGATATCGTAGAGGGTCGACTCAATAACACGACCCGTCATCTTCTGGGGGTCGTCGCTCGGGGACAAGCCGATGTCTGTTTCACCGAAGTAGCTAGGGCTGACGATCCTGACCCAGGACTTCATCTTCCACTTATCTCGAACCCTACCGGCTTTCCTAGAAGACAATGATCGACACCGTATGGAATCGTGGTTGGGAGATAGAGGCAGCGCTCCTGAATTTAAGCTCTGTTGTTTTCGGTTACTGACTGACGTCCGGTTTTCCTGAAGGCTCAGCACTTTGAAGAGGGAGTCGTTGAGCTTTTCGGGTTCGCAGACCTCTCGGCTTCCAAGCATTCATATGTTTCAGCGACTTCGAGCCCCGAAGGCGGCTATGGCTCTCTCCGCCGCAAGGGTGCAGCTAAGGAGATCGTCGAGCGTGGAGGCCAACCTGTCCACGCCCCCGGTGTAGGTGATGATCGAAACAACTGCTCTCCCTTCCCGATGCGTCCTCACGTCAAGGCCTTCAGGTGACGGAGTGTTGTCCGGCGAAATGGCTGAGCTCACGGCACGGGCGTTCCGCTCACTTAGGTACATGATTGAGACCTCAGCCTTTTTCAACCCGCTTAACCAGTACCTCCCCTACACGTTGATCGATCAGCGCGATCAGCTCCTCTATTCGAGAGGCGGGAACTTGTGCTCCGGCAGCCACATCGTGACCTCCCCCCCTGCCCGAGAGCTTGGCGGAGGCTTCGCTCAACTCCAAGCCGAGGTTAAGTCCGGCGTCGACCAGAGACTTCTTAGTCCTCGCTGAGACCTTTGCAAGGCCGTCCGAGGTGGTTCCCACGACGATCACGGGCTTTTCCGCTGAGAACAACCCTGAACCCGCGGCTATTGATGCTATGGCGCTTATCATCTTCTCGGGGATGACACCCTCTCCCCGAACCACGTAGATGTTCTGGAGCTCCTGGATCTTCTCTGGAGTTTCGGAGACCCAGTTCATGTACTTCGCTAGTTGAGCTCGGTACTCTGTATACACCGATTGCGCCTCTTTCAGGGATTCACCTCTGTCACCCATGCAGAGTGCCACTCCCAGTCCCGCCTTTTCCATTCTCGCACACGCGTTGAGAAGGGATGCAAACTCTCTAGCGTCTCGGAGTGGGGTCCAGCGTTCCTCCTTCTTGATAGTGTAGACACTCCCGATAAGTCTGAGCGCAGAGGAGGACAGACCTTTAGAGACCAGATACCTTGTCAGCTCGGAGTAGACCTTTCTCTTCTCGTCCTCGCTCAGGTCTGAGAGAGTGCGCCATCGTCCCTGCTCCTTCACGGGGATTCCCAGGTTTATCAAGAAGCCAAGGCATTTGTCCTCCTCGCCGCTGAGCCCCGATATGAAGGGGTTTGTTGTGTAAGCCAGAGCCTCGAAGACTGGCCTCGTCTCTCTGCCGTAGAACAAGAGGTCGGTGGCGGTCTCAATTAACCCCGCATTGACCGCATCGTTCACTATGAGCTCGTTCAACTGTTTGAGCCGTTGATCCTTGTCCTGCATGTCTCCGAGTGCGCCGACTATAGCGATGCCCGCCATATCCGTGTTTGTGGGATCCAAGGCTTTCGCCACGAAGTAGGCTACCCCCGAACCGCTCACATCGGTTGAGCCCTCGAAGCCGAAGAGGTGAGGGTTCACGTGAACGACGTTCGGGAATGACAAGCTTAGAGGTTGGTGATGGTCGCAGATCACGACCTCAGAGGCTCTCAGTCCCTCGCCGATTAGGTCGAGATACCCCCCACCGAAATCTGTGAAGATTATAACTGGGGGCTTCTCTCCAACCAGCTCCCCGATTAGGGAGTCATCGATCTGTTGGACTATTCTCACTCGAAAGTGGGCGCCAAGGCGAAAGAGCGCCTTTCCTATTACTCCCGCAGCCGCAAGCCCGTCCGCGTCGACGTGAGAGACGACACGGAAGAAGTCTCCGCGCTCCGCGTAGCTCCTAATCACTGTGGCTGCTGACGAGGCCGCTTCCAAGAAGCCTCGGGCATCCGCTGTGCCATCAGCCGAAACGACCAATCAGGATCACGCAGCGGCCGAGGTCTCCGGCTTATACTCCCAGTCTGGAGGGAGAACCCCACGCTCCTTGTAATGGCGGGCGAGTCCGCGGATCTTCGCCTCCGTGGATTGGAGGATCCCCTTGTTGTGGTAATCTCTTTTGTTCTTCTTGAAGTGGTTTCTCAGCCTAACCGCGTTCTTGATAAGGTTGTCCAAATCCTCCGGAAGCTTGGGAGAGAGACCAGACTCCTTGAGGATACCTAGGACCGACTTGTTTGTTATGGATCTCACCGACGGTACTCCGTGACCGTCCCTGAGGATAGTGCCCACGAGGCTTGGGGGGTTTCCATCCTTGGCCAGCTTCGCGACCAGCCCCTCAACCTCCTCGGACGTGTACTTGCACCAAGGGGGGATCCTCTTGCTAACCGGTCTGACCGAGTGTGATCTCCCCCTACGAGCCCGCCCCAAAATCTTTCACCACCAATCCTTAGGGAACCTTCTTTCCCGACGCGAGTGTGTCATCTTGCGCCACCTCTGTATATAAGTTTGCCGTCAACGCATCGTCACCCAGCGTCAGGCGTGAATAAGATCACGGAAGAGTAGAAAATACCCAAAACTTGTAGGTCCTAGGTGGTGGTCCTATTCACAGAGAGGCGCCTATGACCTAGCCATGCTTCAGAATCCAGCTGCCTAACTTGCGAAGGGCATCAGCCCTGTGGGAGAGCAGATTCTTCTCTGCAGAAGTCATCTCTGCAAATGTCCTTCCATCGCCACTATCCGGGGTAAAGATGGGGTCGAACCCGAAGCCGAGGTTTCCTCTCTGCTGACGGATGATAGTGCCTGTCGCCTTCCCCGAGAAGACGGTCGGTTCTCTGCCTTGCTCGCTGCACGCGACGGCGGACCTGAACTCGGCGGACCGGTTTCTGACCCCTCTCAGAAGCTTCAGTAATCCCTCGTTCCCGATGGTGCGGTGGACGTACGAGGAGTACGGACCTGGAAAACCTCCCAGCGCGTGAACGAAGAGCCCCGCGTCCTCCACAAAAACCTTCGATTTGACTCGTTGGGCAACCCCGATTATGGATGTCCTCGCTATCTCCTCTAGGCTGTCCGACTGTACCTCCAGAGAATCCTTCGGGATTCCTCGTACTGTGATTCCAAACTTTTCGAGAACGATACGAGCCTCTACGAGCTTGTGGACGTTGCTCGTAGCGAAGTACAAGACACTATCTTTCTGAGACGTATCTGCCCCTCCTCTCAATGCTCTTCACTCGGGCCTTGACCTCGTTCGCTGTCTCCGCCCCAACCTCTGCTGTGTACCCCCTCAGAACCGCTTCGAATAGTTGCTTGGCGCGTTTGTAATGCGTGCTACTTAGTGCTCGTCTGAGCAGGTGGAGGTCGACACCCCGCTCCTCAATCTTCTGTGAGAACTCTCCCAACCCGAAGTCTATGAAGAAAATCTTCCCAGACGAGAGGATCATGTTGGAGGTGGTTAGGTCACCGTGGATAACGCCTCTACGGTGCAAACGGCCGATCAGACACCCCAAGGCCTCGCAGAGCCTACACCCATCCTGAGGGCTGGTGGACTCAAGATACTCTTTGAGTCTAGCCCCTTCGACGTACTGCATTACTATCCAAGCGTTGACCGGATCCACGGAAAATAGGGCGGGAATAGACACTCCAGCCATCCTAGCCTCCCGCATGAGCTGGGCCTCTCGGATGGTCCTTCGAGCTCTTATCTCCGAGTCAAGCTCGGGTATGCGATAGCTTTTCCGAAGACGCATCTTTACGATGACCCTGAGGTCGTGATATCTCGCTTGGAACAGGCTGGCCTCGGCGCCTTTCCGGATTAGGTTCATCTCACCGAACGCTACTTTCTCCAAGGGATGTCCACCGTGTCAAGTCGCCACTTGGGTTTCACGAAGCTCTTATTCACATCCACCCTAACCCCGCCACGGAATGATAGGAGACCGGTCCACGCTATCTGAGCTCCGCAATCCCCGCTGTACCTTCTCTCCACAACGTGGAACTTAGCGCTGTGCTCCGCAGCGATAACCCCAATCATCTCCTTGAGGCGCTCGTTCGCGGCGACGCCCCCAACGAGCAAAACCTCGTCCTTCTCCGTGTGTGCTAGAGCCCTCTCGGACGCCTCAACCAACATTGCGAACGCCACCTCCTGGAGCGAGAAGCAGACGTCTGGGAGGGGCAAACCCTTCTTCGCCTTCTCCTCGGCGGCGGTGAGAAGGCCGGAGTAGGAGACGTCATTCCCCTTCACGACATAGGGCAGATGAACAAAGCTTCTGCCACTCTTGGCCAACTCTTCGACGGCTGGACCCCCCGGAGAGGGCAGCCCGTTGGAGCGCGCGAACATGTCGAGAAGATTTCCCAGCGTTATGTCTTCTGTCTCGCCGAATATCCGCCACCTCCTTGCTGCGTAGGCGATGATCGCGGTGTGTCCTCCGGAGACAAGTATCACGAGCGGATCACGAGCTCCGCTGGAGAACGCCCCGATTTCAACATGTCCTATGGCGTGGTGGACGGGAACGAGGGGTATGTTCAGCCAGACCGCTAGGGCGCGTGCCACCGTCGCGCCTGTACGGAGCGCTGGTCCCAGCCCAGGACCGGCGGAGAACGCGATCAGGTCTATCTCACCCAATTTGATCTTGGCCTCGCGGAGACACCTTCGGATGACGCCAGGAGCTACCTCACCGTGATGTCTTGAAGCCTCTCGGGGGTGGATTCCGCTTCCGGTTGGAGGTTTGTAAATATCGTTCACGTCCGCCAGCACGCGACCATCAGACGAGGCCGCAGCAGCCCCGAACGTGTGGGCTGTGCTCTCAATTCCGAGGCAGATAAGGTTGGATTTGCCTCTGTACGCTGAAGAACAGGGGTTGAGGCGGGAGTTCAAGACGAAAACCTGTTGGATCTGTGGGCTTGGATGAGTCTTTTAACCATTTAATACGAGATGCCCGGACAGGGTCTTTAAACGCGCGGTCAGCCCTTACTTTAATCCGACCCTCGGCCAGTTCAAAGCTTACCAAAACGACCTTGACTTTTAGTTTGAAATCGTCTTCCATCACATAAATGTTCCAAGGTTAGAATAGGGGAGCAAATGTGAGTTTAAATGCCGGATCTCAGGTTGATACTGAAAGAGGCTGCTGAACATCGTTGGAGGCAAAGTCGAGGCAGAAACTCAACAACCTAGGTATCACCTTTATTGTAGTTTTCCTTACGCTTGACTTCGTTATCTTTTCTCATCTGTTTCAGTCAACTGATGTTTCCCTCTTTTATTCGATCAACGCGGGATATTCTTCGTCTCTACTTGATCTAGTCATGGTTTTGTTGAGTATCTATGGGCGAGAATTGTTCTGGAGTGTTTTGATTGTTGTAATTTTCGTTTTCGGTGGTGAGGAGGGGAGAAAAACAGCGTTCATACTAGGCGTCTTGTTTCTCCTATTGACAGCTGTAGGATATTCGCTGAAGTTCCTTGAGTTTAGGTTTAGACCCTTCCAAACACTAAACGGAGTTAGACTTCTGATCGCGCCTGAGTATGATTCAAGTTTTCCTTCCGGCCACGCGTTGATCGTTATGGGCGGAGCAACCGTAGTATGGTTGAGAATGAAGAGGAGATGGGCAGTCTCAATTGGAATCGAATCTTTCTTGGTGGCGTATTCTCGAGTATACGTCGGCGTACACTATCCTCTGGACGTCCTTTTCGGAAGCATCCTAGGAATGGCTGTTGCATGCCTACTAATAGGGCAGTCAAATAGTCTGATGGTTCTTTACGACAAACTCTCGAAGATGAGTCGACAGCAACGGAAAGCGTTTTAAAGGTATCTGTCCTGTTTGGTGTCCTTTTCCTTGACAGTTGTTGACCGTTTGCAGCAGATAAGGAAGTTCTTTGCTGAGTTTTGGAATCAGCTGACTTTTGAATCAAAAGTCACATTCACTACTTTCGTGGGCTTGACAATCGCTCTTCGGATTATTCTCCCATTCCATATTGATGACAGGGTTCTTGCTGGGGCAGTATTTGGGACTTTATTGGCTGTCATGGTCGTTGCTTATAGAATCTCCATTCGAGATCACCAAAAACGGCGCTGACAACTATGGCGTCGGTGAGAAGTACAGTTTCAAGCCATGTGGTTTGCGATTGAACGTATTGTAGTATCCAATCGGCAAGAACCCATTGATTTCAAGAAATATTTTTGTTATGACAAGCCCTGTCCTTTTGTTGCTATTCACAAAAGGATGAAAATATATGATACAATGCATGAGTGCGGCAGCTTTTTCGTAAACATCTTGAAAGGGCTGGAAACCGAATATTTCGATCCAATATCTTTCAAGGCAAGCCTCTAGGATACCCATAAGTAGAACACCAGAGCCCTCAATCCGGAAACAGACCAATTGAAAGCTCTGTTTCAATTGTTACTCTTAAATAGAGGAAAATGACAGTTATACGTTGGTGTATCCTAAGCCCAAAGGACACGCCCTCGCGGCCAAAATAGCCGCATTACGTGCAAACTAATTAGTCGGATTAAGGATTAGGCAGAATTGGCGGAATCTCTATTCCTTGTTGCCGAATCTCGTCTAAGTACCGAAGGTCTCTTTCAGATGCAGGCGCCACAAAGTCTCGGCGAATGCCCCAATGGAGAAAATCTGCGCTCGGATCGAAGAACTTTACACAGCCCTTGAGCTGGGTGGCCTTAGCCATAACTCGGTTATAAAACGCGCCCCATTCGAATATGTCCTTATCAACCCTATCACGAGCCACAATATAGCATGTGGGTTTCTTTATCAGCCCCGAAATATCGATATCGAGATTGATGACTGGAGCGGTATGATGTTGATTATAGGTACCAGCTCCAACATTATGAAATCTTAGCTTTGGTTCGAGAGCAGGAACATAGTTCACCAAGGGCGCCAACAGGGATCTACCGTCTACGTTGCCAAACTGAAAAAGATCTATGAGTCGCAGGACAATATCCGCCGTAGCGATTAGCGGGTTACATTCGCCCCCGCTATAGTATACCTCCATATTGACTTTCATATCCTCTAGAACCCTCCATGCGGGGGTCAGCTTTGCTGAGAAATGATCTAGCATAAAGGTAGGAACAGCTTCTTGCTGATAGTCCATGAGATATCTCCAACAGCACACATGAGGAAAGCCATTGTGAAAACGTTCGATGAAGACGACTGGCAACAGTCTCTGGCCCTGAGCCTCCCCAAAACATGATACGTAGGGTTGGTTGTAATAAGCACTAAAGATGTCAACTCTCTCAATACATCCTTCCAAACTCGCCAAGATATCTGCTATGACATACGGTGTCTGATGCAAAATCTGTTTAGTCAAATGAGCGGCTTTGTAAACTGGTTTTCGCCGCCGTATCCCTCGCCGAGAGAACACGTTATCCAGAGCTGAGCTATAACTCGCCCTAAAAGAGTCTTCATCCGCAACCTTGACCGAAGCACCGAGCATCACCTTCATCACAAGGTCGTATCCCCGCGCTTCTGTGGAGAGAGGACGAAAGATTGCCGGAGGAACTCCTTCTGGAACAACTGGAGTTTGCTGTACCGGCTTGCTAAGAACACATGAATCTATGCCGACAACCGACATAAAAACCCAGCATATTTGAGCTATGAGGCGTATTAAGCGTTCTGTCCAGAACGATACTCGACGCTATGCTTTGGGAATAACCATCTCCAGTAAAGGCAAAGCATTTCGTGACTAAATTGCCTTTTTCCTTTCGGTGGAGGATGAGCTAGAAACAGCCATTCCAGACTAGACAAGTCGCAAGAAGTCGTTGAATATCCTTGCGACCGACTGCCCAACAAGCATGAGGCGGTCGGTTATTAGGGATAGGCTCATTTCTGAAGATACGCGTATCAATTAGGAGGACGACTCTTACCTCATTGAAGCGCTCTGCCTCGACAAGTTCCGACTTAGACTTGGAGAGAGGCACCAGCCATTCACGAGAATCCAAACAAGTTGTGCACACGACTCAAGGAACTAAGAATTCTATACGAGCGGCTAGAGATGAATGCCGATGTAACAAGGCGAAACACTGCCATTGAGGAGCTGAGGAAGAATGTGACCAAGGATTATGAGATCAAAAGGCTGATTGAAGCACTTTTATCCGAGGTAGATGATTGGCTCAGGAAACATCCCTGATTAGCAGAAAGCCGTACCGTACCGGCTAAATGCAAGCCAATCGACCTCAAGCTCCACCCGAGCTTAAAACACAGCGTCAAGACAAATTGTTAACCATTAAATACGATTCTCTCAATATGATTAAGACTGCCGGTTTTGTTGTCGAGGGAGTAACGATGAGCAACCTCGAGTCTATGAAGCGTATGTTCGCGCCCAGGTCCATCGCGGTCATTGGCGCCTCTCAGGAACCCGGGAAAGTGGGTTACTCAGTCGTGAAGAACATTCAAGACGGCGGCTATAAAGGGAAGATCTACCCCATCAACCCGAGAGCTTCCGACGTCCTGGGGTTCAAGTGCTACCGCAGCGTCAAAGAGATCCCGGATGTTGTAGATGTGGCGATCTTCTGTATACCAGCGGCCATAGTGCCCACCGTGATGGCGGAGTGCGGTGAGAAAGGTGTTGGAGTGGCTGTCATCATCACCTCAGGGTTCGCGGACGTCGGTAACCTGGATCTGCAGAGGCAGACCGTTGAGATCGCCAGGAAGTACGGAACCAGGATAGTTGGTCCTAACATATTCGGCTACTACTACACCCCATCCGATCTCTGCGCAACCTTCTGCATACCGTACACCCTGAAAGGCAAGATAGCGCTGACCTGTCAGAGCGGTGGAGTCGGCATGGCCATCATAGGCTTCACCCGCTCGAGGAAGGTGGGTGTTTCCGCCATCATAGGCTTCGGAAACAAGGCGGATGTGGACGAGGATGATGTCCTAGAGTTCTTCGCCCAAGACCCCAACACGAAGGTCATAGCGATGCACATGGAGGACGTGAAGGATGGCAGGAAGCTCCTTGAGACGGCGTCAAAGATCACCAAGATCAAGCCCGTTGTAGCGATGAAGACCGGGAGGACCGCTAGGGGAGCCTTGGCGGCGGCTTCACACACGGGTGCGATAGCAGGAGTGGATGCGGTCTACGAAGCGGCCTTCAAGCAGAGCGGGATAATACGAGCTCGCACCCTGGAGGAGCTCCTCGAGTGGGCTCGAGCCCTAGAGATGCTGCCCCCACCGAAGGGCGAGAATACTCTCATACTAACTGGAGCCGGCGGTCTGGGCGTCATCCTGACCGATGCGTGCACCGATCAAGGTCTCCAGCTGATGACGATGCCTCCGGATTTGGAGGAGAAGTTCAGGAAATGGGTACCGCCGTTCGGCGCCTTCAAGAACCCAGTTGACATAACTGGCTCCTCTCCCCCAGAGGCTTACCTAGAAACCATCCGGATCGCGCTGAAAGACCCGAGAGTGGATGCGGTGATCTTCGGGTATTGGCACACCATAATCACGACTCCAATACAGTTCGCGAACGCCGTGGTTCAAGCCATGGAAGAGGCGAAGAAGGAGGGAATACAGAAGCCCATGGTAGCGGCTCTCGCCGGAGACGTAGAGGTGGAAGAGGCAGCCCGATTCTTGGAGGAGAGGGGAATACCAAGCTATCCGTACGCTCCAGACAAGGCGGTATCAGCACTCGCCGCAGCCTACAAGTGGGCTCGAAGCGCAGGGCTCGTAGAAAGAAAACAGTGAGGCTTGACCCTCCTAGCCCCATAGACGAAGTCACTCCACAAATCGTGTTCCAAAAGTCCCTCTCCCAAACCGAGGGGTGCAAGCAATGCCAAGGCTCGCAAACGGACTCAGCGCTCTCTCGACTCCTTTCGACACGTTGAACATCGGCTCACAACCATTCCAGGCGCCGGACCCGCAGGGGGATGACACCTAATGCTAGCGGATGACCCCGTGATAAAAGGGGCCGTCACCACCATCCTGGGAGTCGCCAAGAAGTATGGAGTAGAGGTACTCAGCATAGTTATCTACGGGTCTAGGGCCAAGGGCGACTTCTCCTTCACCAGTGACTACGACTGCTTTGTCCTCCTGAGCGACAAGGTGACCCTGCTGCAGTACACCCAGTTTCACTCCGAGCTGAGGATGGTGACCTATCGGATCGGCAACATCAAGATCTACTCGAACACGCTCAAGAACTTCAGGAAAATCATGGAGGAAAACCCGTTCCTAGGAGCCTTCTGCTACATCATCGCCAACGACGGTCTGCCAGTCTACGATCCGAAAGGCGAGTTCAAACGAATCCAGGAAGAAGTATTAGCACTGCCTGTGAAGGAGAAGGCTAACCACCTCAGAAGATGCATCACGATGAGCGCAGACCTCCGATCACCCAAATGGGTCGACTACTGGAGCAGAGAGCTGAAGAAGCTCAACAAGACCGAGAAGTAGCCCAAAAGAGCCTAGAAAATCTAGGGGGCGTGGATTCTTCTGCATACACGATTGCGGACATTTGCTTAATCGAGGCTATTCTACTTTCGCTAGTTTTCCGGAAAAGTTAAAGTAAGTGGGGGCAGGTAAACCTCTCGCTACGAGACGGAGATAGTCGCTGTGAGCCTGACTCCACTTCCCCGCCAGCCTGAGCTAAATCTGGGGACACTCGGCCATGTAGACAATGGCAAATCAACGCTGGTTCAGGCTCTAACAGGCATCTGGACCCCTAGGCACAGTGAGGAGCTCCGCCGAGGGATCACGATAAAGGTAGGATACGCCGACGCCGCCTTCTACAGATGCCCAAAGTGCTCCGCTCCAAGCTGCTACTGCACGAAGAACAAATGCCCGACCTGCAATGGAGAAGCCGAGTTTCTCAGGGCGATCAGCTTCGTCGACTGTCCGGGACACCACAGTTTGATGATAACGATGCTCTCGGGAGCTGCTCTTATGGATGGAGCGCTCCTCGTCTTGGCTGCGAATGCCAAGTGCCCACAGCCACAGGATCGAGAGCACCTAGCCGCCGCCGAGATCGTTGGAATAAAGAGAGTTGTAGTCGTTCAAAACAAGATCGACATCGTCACGCGGGAGAGGGCGGTCGAGAGTTCCAAAGAGATTAGGGCTTTCGTCAAGGGCACGATGGTTGAAGACGCACCCATCATTCCGGTCAGCGCCCAGCACTCAACAAACATCGACCTGCTGATAGAGACCATAGAGAAGAGGGTGCCGACGCCGCAGAGAGACCCAACAAAACCGCCCAAGATGCTAGTCGTGAGGTCCTTCGACGTGAACAAACCGGGTACACCTGCCAGAGAGATCGTGGGAGGAGTGATAGGGGGCTCGATCGTCGAAGGAGAGTTCAAGGTGGGGGATGAAATCGAAATCGTCCCGGGCATACACGTTGAGAGGGCTGGAAAGTCCCACTATGAGCCTCTGACCACGTCTATTACAAGCCTGCAGGCCGGTGGACAGTCGGTTGAAACCGCGAGGTGTGGAGGTCTCGTGGGCTTGGGGACGCTCCTCGACCCATCCCTGACTAAGGCGGACGGGTTGGTAGGAGATGTCATAGGGAAGCCGGGTAACCTGCCGCCCCTCTGGGAGACCCTGACCCTAGACGTTACGTTGTTCGACAAGGTTGTAGGTACCGAGGACCTGGTCAAGGTCGAGAAGATAAAGTTTCACGAACCGCTGGTCACAAACGTCAACACCTCTGTGTCGGCTGGGATTGTCAGCTCTATAAAGGACAGCATCATCGAGCTTGACCTGCGAAGACCCGTCTGCGCCGAGCTCGGAGAAAGGGTGACTATCAGCAGAAGGATCGGAGAGGGCTGGCGCCTGATCGGCTACGGGGCGATAGTGAAATAGCTCAAGGCTGTAGCTTGTAGCTGATCTTCCTAAGGAATTCCTTCCTCTCCGCCACGTGCTTCTCGTCTTCGATTCCAGACGACTTTCTACCGTCCACGACCCCTAGGACGCCCCTGCCCAGCTCGGTCTCGCACACGACCACCTCCACAGGGTTCGCCGTGGCACAGAAGATGGAGCAGACCTCGGGGACGCTCTTCACAGCGTTGAGCACGTTGATCGGATAAGCCCCGCGCATAAAGATCAGGAAAAAGTGACCCGCGCCAACTCGAAGCGCGTTCGCCTCAGCCGCCCTCTTCAGGTCGGGGTCGTTGCCCTCGGACCTGACCAAGCAGGGTCCTGAGCTCTCACAGAACGCTATCCCGAACCTCGACATGGGGACGCAGTTCATCATAGCTTCGTACAAGTCCTCAACCGTCTTGATGAAATGAGACTGCCCAAGTATTACGTTACAACCTTCAGGCATATCAAGGCGGATCGTCTCGGTTCTCATCCAGTCACCCCTGCAACCTAGAGGTTGCGTATACGACACACAATTAAAACAGTTGCTTAACTAGCATAGACCGAAACTCAAAACAACTCCAGAATACGCTAGGAAGATTGGTCTGCTTGCCAGTCAGAATCCTTCTAGACGCAAACTTTCTCATGATTCCACCCCAGTTCAAGGTAGACATCTTCAATGAGCTCGAGCGCCTAGCGGGAGGTAAAGTCGAGCTGGTCACAATTCCACAGGTCATGGAGGAGTTACGAAGAAAGGCTTCTCAAAGCGGGAAGTCAGCCTCTCAGGCTAGGCTAGCCTTGCAACTCGCTGAGCGCCACGGAGTAAGGCTCATAGAGGCGGCTCGGAGTGGATTGGTGGACGAGCTGATAGTGCAAACGGCGAAGAAACTAGGCTGCACTGTCGCCACAAACGACAGGCAACTTAGAAGGAGGTTGAGAAGCACCGGTGTCCCTGTCGTGTATCTGCGAGAGCGGTCTCACCTCTCGGCTGACGGATTCGCACCGTAGCCTGATTCTGAAAAATCTTTTATGCATAACACTTCATCCATAACATCACTACCCCCTAGGCGCAACTCAGTTGGATGCAGGTACAACTCAGTTTGAAGTTTATGCACTGTATTCTATCCTTGCAGTAGCAATAGCCGGTCTATTGTACGCAATCCTTCTAGCTTTCCAAATTCTGAAAGAGGACAAGGGAACTCCAGAAATGCAGAAAATTGCCAAAGCCATTCAAGTTGGAGCGAATACCTACTTACACAGACAATTTAAAACTATAGCACTGCTGATTGTTGTGTTGAGTATTGCTCTATATTTCACTGCTAATGCTACTCACATTGGCTTGGGAAGATCTCTAGCATTTTTAATGGGCTCTATTTTCTCAGCGATGGTTGGTTACATAGGAATGAACATGGCCGTTCGAGGTAATGTTAGAGTGGCATCGGCAGCTGGGAAGAGTTTTGGTGATGCCCTGAAAATTGCTTACAGAACTGGAACTATTACTGGTATGCTTACAGATGG
>Ga0315280_10000825_pt1 | contig 56078 bp, 44 predicted proteins | sample YL17G06_40_MG_FD_203697 | JGI IMG/M metagenome (GOLD analysis project Ga0315280, IMG submission 203697) | Sediment microbial communities from Yellowstone Lake, YNP, Wyoming, USA - YL17G06_40 | ecosystem: Environmental > Aquatic > Freshwater > Lake > Sediment | place: USA: Wyoming | collected... | reverse complement strand
GGGGTCGAACTGAAGCAGATCGAGCAGGTGCTGGACGAAGCGCCGGTGCTGAGCGACGAGCTGCTGCGCCTGGGACACTGGGTGGCCGATTACTACCTGGCGCCCGAGGGTGAAGTGCTGCGCGGCATGCTTCCGCTTTCAGCGGAAGGCGAGGTGCGGCGCATGGTGCGGCTCACGCCCGCCGGCGTTCATTTCGCTTCTCCGGTCAGCGACGCGCTTCGCCGGCGGCCCGTGGCGGAAGCCGACCTGCGCCGGCGATTCCAGCTTACCGCCGATGACCTGCGGAAGCTGGAAGCGGAAGGCATTATCGAGCGCATCTCGGAAGCCCGGGCGCGGCGGGAACGGCTGAACCCGCTGGTGGCCCTGAGCGGCGACGGGCATGCCGGCCCGCTGCCGCCCGACGTTCGCCTGACGCGGCGCGAGCAGCGCGTGGTGCAGTTGCTGATATCGGCGGGCGGGCCGCTGCCGGCCAGCGAGCTGGCCGGCCAGGCTGCGGTGCCCGCGGCGCTGATTCGCAAGATGGCGGAGCGCGGCTTGCTCAGCATTCAGGCGGATGCGGGAACGCAACCGCAGACAGGTCCCGGCGGCCACGCCGGGGCGCCGCTCCAGCCGCTGGCCATCCGGCCGAGTGACCACACCCTGAATCCGCAACAAGTGGCGGTCGTGGACACGCTCCGCGGCCTGCTGCGGCAAAAGGCCTTTGCCGCCGTGCTGCTCTACGGCGTGACGGGTAGCGGCAAGACCGAAGTCTACATGGAAGCCATCGCCGAGGTGGTGCGTAACGGAGGAACGGCGCTGATGCTAGTCCCCGAAATCGCGCTGACTCCGGCGATGGCCGAGCAGTTTCAGTCGCGCTTCGGCCCGACGGTGGCCATCCTGCACAGCGCGTTTGCCGGCCGCCGGCGCAGCCGCGAATGGCGGCGGGTGCAGGGCGGCGAAGCGCGGGTGGTGGTGGGCACACGCTCGGCGGTCTTCGCTCCGCTGGACCGGCCGGGCATCATCATCGTCGATGAAGAGCAGGACCCTAGCTACAAGCAGGAAGAAACGCCGCGGTACAACGGCCGGGATGTGGCTTTGGTGCGCGCCCGCAACGCCAACGCGCTCGCGGTGCTTGGCTCGGCGACGCCCAGCCTGGAGTCCCGTTACAACGCCGCCGCCGGCAAGTACCGCTGGCTGGAGCTGGGCGAGCGCGTCGAGCAGCGCCCGCTGCCGCAGATCGAGGTGGTGGACATGCGGCAGGAATTCCTGGAGCGGAAGAAGGAGGCGGTGTTCTCGCGGGTCCTGATCGAGCAGGTCGAGAGGCGGCTGGCGGAGGGTCAGCAGGTGATCCTGCTGCTGAACCGCCGCGGCTATTCCGCGGTGGTCACTTGCCGCTCCTGCGGAACCACGGCGCAGTGCGTCAACTGCAGCATCTCGCTCACCTACCATCGCCGCGAGAACTGCCTGATGTGCCACTACTGCGACTACCGCACGCCGGTGCCGCAGGTTTGCCCGCAGTGCTCCAGCGAGCACCTGTATTACCTCGGCCACGGCTCGGAGAAGATCGAGGCGCTGGTGGCCGGCCAGTTTTCAAACGCCCGCGTGGTGCGCCTGGACAGCGACACGGCACGGGGCAAGCAGCAGTACGAGAGCATTCTCCGGGATTTCCGCGACGGGAAGTACGACATCCTGGTGGGCACGCAGATGACCGCCAAGGGCCACGACATCCACCGGGTCACGCTGGTGGGCGTGGTCTCGGCCGATATCGCCCTGGGTCTGCCGGATTTCCGCGCCGCCGAGCGCTCGTTTCAGTTGCTGACGCAGGTGGCAGGGCGCGCCGGACGCGGCGACATCCCCGGCACGGTGATCATTCAGACCTACTTTCCGGACCACTACGCCATCCGCTACGCGGCCGCGCACGACTATCCGGCCTTCTACGAGAAAGAGCTGCGCTTTCGCCGCGTGATGCGCTATCCGCCGTTTACGGCGCTGGCCAACATCCTGCTGCGCAGCCAGAAGCTGGAACTGGCGGTGAAATGGAGCGGGGCGCTTTCGCGGCGCCTGGCGGCGGGCGATTGGGCGGGGGTGCGCATCCTGGGTCCCGCGGCCGCCCCGCTGGCCAGGCTCAAGCAGGAGTTCCGCTACCAGTTCCTGGTCAAGTCCGAGGGCCGCGCCACGCTCCACAAGCTGCTGCGCGACTGCCAGGCCTTTGCCCGCGCCGAGCAGTGGCCCGCCACCGCGCTGGTCATCGACGTGGATCCCTTCACGCTGATGTGAAGGCCGCAGCTTTCACTAGGGGCCGAACGGCGTTACACTGAAGCAAGGTCACCGAGCTATGACTCAACGGGAACTGCTGGAGCGGGTGTCGGTGGACCCCGCCGTTTGCGCCGGCAAGCCCTGCATCCGCGGGACGCGTATCTACATCGCCATCATTTTGGACGCGCTCGCCGAAGGGCTTACGCCCGAGCAGATCGTCGATCACTATCCTTCGCTTCAGATCGATGATGTTCGCGCGGCGGTGGCCTACGCCGCTGAGTTGGCGCGTGAGAACCTCTGGAAGCTTTCTGTGTCGTGAAGATCAAGCTGGACGAGAATATCTCCCGTCATCTGAAGAAGCCTCTCGCCGGGGAAGGCTACACCGTATTCACTGCTGCCGACGAAGGTTTGCTGCGTAGATCGGATGAAGAGGTGGCAGCCACCGCGTCGGCGGAGGGCTGCGTTTTGTTTACGCTCGACCTGGAATTCGGCGACCTCAGGAAGCACCCGCCAGGCAGTCACCCTGGCATCGTTCTTTTCCGGCCTCAGACGTTCGGTCCTTTGGGCGTGAATCGCTTCATCCTTGATTTCGTGCGCCAGGCCGACCTGCAAGAATTCGCGAGCTGCGTCGTGGTAGCCGAGCCGGGCCGCGTTCGGGTGCGCCGCCCTCCTTCACTCGACTAGTGCGCGATAAACGGCGCGGGAGTGAAACAGAGCAGGAAGATGGCCAGGGCGATGGCCCCCATCCAGCGACGGCGGCGGTCCAGCGGGACGGGGTCGAAAATGGCCGGGTGCCGCATGCCCAGGAAGAACAGCAGCGTGGCCCACATCAGCCAGCCGTACCAGAACAGGTAGCCCAGCGGCAGCAGCCCCAGTAGGAACAAGCGCGACAGCAGGCCGTGCTTCTCCCCGACCATGGCGTACAGGATGTGCCCGCCGTCGAGCTGCCCGATGGGAATCAGGTTCAGGGCCGTGGCAAACAGCCCTACCCATGCGGCCCGCGCGATGGGATGCAGATAGATGTTGTGCTCTCCGACTCCCGGGTAGTACAGGTGTTCGAGGAAGCGCACCAGCAGGGGATTGCCCATGGTCAGCGTCCCGGAGTAGTGCATGGCCGGCACGATCCGCGAGAATGCGATTCCAACCAGCAGGACCGGGAGGGCCACCCCGAAGCCCACCAGCGGCCCTGAAATGCCGATGTCGAACAGCGCGCGCCGGCTGACAATCGGCTCGCGAATCCGAATGAAGGCCCCCATGGTCCCGATAATGGTGGGCGCGGGAATGAAATAAGGATAGCTGGCCGCGATGCCGTAGTAGCGGCAGGTCAGGTAGTGGCCCATTTCGTGGGCCAGCAGGATGCCCAGCAGGGTCAGGGAGAAGGGAAGCCCCGTCAGCAGCCGTTCCGGATGCCCCCACACCACGGAGAAGGGGTTCAGGTTGCGTTCCAGGTCAAACGCCGGCAGGTTGTGCGCGTAGTTGAATGCCAGTTGCGCTCCGACGGCCAGCGTGGTCACCACCGTCAGCACCAACAGCAGAAGATGCAGCCAGGTGCGCTGGCGCCGGAGCGGTGAACGGGCGACTTCCAGGGTGGACGGGAACTCGTAGTCAAATGCCTGCAGCCGGTAGGAAGGGTCACTCATGGGAAATCATCGAGGGTCGCGGTTGGGGGCGCCACCGAGGAGCCGCAAGTCCGGCGCGCACCGGAGCACAGCGCTGCTCTGGACTCGTCTACAGCGCTTGAAGCTCCTTGCCGGGCTTGAAACGAACCGCCCTGCCCGGAGGGATACTGACCACATCGCCGGTCCGCGGGTTCCGGCCGATCCCTGTCTTCCTGGGCTTTACGTTGAAGACACCGAAGCCGCGCAGCTCGATTCGGTCGCCGCGCTCCAGGGCCCTCTTCATGGTTTCAAAGACCGTTTCAACCGCTTGCTCGGCCTTCGTTTTTGTGATCCCGGTGCGGTTCACGACTTCGTTGATCATGTCGAGCTTAATCACTGCGTATCCCTCCTCATGGGCCTCAGTATTATCAATCCGAACTCGATTCCAAATCAAGACACCGATTGAGGCCGCGTTAATTCGCGGTGTCGTTCCGCAACCCCTATAGACATTTGATGTGCGTGAAGTTGCGAAGCTTCATGGTGTTGCGCCGGGGAACGCGGTGCGGCGCGGCGGCCCTCCCCAGGATCCGTGGCCAGTGTGGTACCCTGGCTGCCCCCAAAAACGCCAATCGTGCATTTTTTTGTAGACAGGCCGTTCCTTATCTGCTAAATTTGCGCGTTTCCTCGGGGACCCTGGCGGCGGCCCAGAAGCGCCGTATCTTATTGATGCGGCTATGGTTGCGGGACGCGTGTAACGGCGCCGGCGTGGACGGCGTGGCCCCTGAGGCGGGCACGGCAGCCAGGCGGACCGAGTGGCAAGCTGGTTGCTCACGATCCGTTGGGAGTTCGGTCTAAAGCAATTGCCCTGCGGAAGCGAGACCAAGCGGGCTGTTCTGTTGCGGCGCAGCGGGGTCCAAGCGCGTTGGGAGCAATGACATGGCTCCATGGAACTGGGAGGTGCTGGCATCCGTCTAATGCAATTGGCTGAGAAGGAGAAAGCGGTCAGGCCGTGCGGGCGGGCGCGGAGCGGGCGGCAGCCAGAAAAAGGGCGAATTGGATGAATCCGCCGTCAAGACAGTTCATCTAATTCAGCGGCCCGTTGCCTGGTAGAGGCCGACGAGGGAAGGACTATGGCAAAGACACTGACCAAGAACAAGCAGATGGTACAGTACCGGGAAGTTCTGCGCGAGAAAGCGCAGGAAGTGCGGCGCAATATCAGTTCCCTGGCCGCCTCGGAGATCGTCGCGTGCCGCCAGGAGCCCAATGACATGGTGGACCTGGCCGGGCAGAGCCACGAGGAGTGGCTGTTCCTGAACCGCAACGCCCAGAACATCGCCCTGCTGCGCCAGGTGAATGAAGCGCTGGAGCGTATCGACGAGGGCACATACAGCGTGTGCGCCGGTTGCGACCGGCCCATATCGCCCAAGCGCCTGGCGGCCGTGCCGTGGGCCAAGTATTGCATCGCCTGTCAGGAAAAGCACGGCTCCTGGACCAACTGATTCTGTTTTCCCGCCCCGTGAGTGCGAAGCGGTTTTTTTCCCGCTTCGCACTTTTTGTTTTCCCGCCCAAACATCAGGCTGCAGGCCCCACGCTACAGGCCGCAGGCCGGGGAGGCTGGGGCCGGACTCCAAAGGCCGGCCGCATAGGGTATTCTGTTTGCCGTGACCTATAGCCGTTCGACCTGTAGCCTGCGGCCTGTAGCCTGCAGCCTGCTTTGCCTTCTGCTGGCCTGCACGATGGCGCTGGGGCAGGGAATGCCCGGCACCGCGCCGCTGGTGGAGCAGGGCGACCCGGCGCAGCGGATGGTGGAAGGGATCGATCGATTCCTCGATCGCCTGACTCTTGAAACAGCCGGGAGGCGGCCGGCACCCGATCGTGCGCGATTCCGAAAAATCATCGGCCTGCTGGACCAGCGAGTGCCCGCAGCGGCGCCCGCCTTCGATGCCACCGTCGGCCGCCCCTCGCTGGTGGCCGAGGGCGCCGGCTACCGGGTGCACGCTGTTCGCTGGGCCGTCATGCCAGGCGTGGAGGCGGAGGGGCTGATGCTGGAGCCAGCACGCCCGCCAGTGGCGCGCGTGGTGGCCATTCCCGACGCCGATTGGAGTCCCGAAATGCTCGTCGGGCTGGCCGCGGGCCTGCCGCCGGGAGCCCAATTCGCGCGGCCGCTGGCGGAAAACGGATGCCTGGTGCTGGTGCCGGTCCTGATTGACCGCCGGGATACTTTTTCCGGCAACCCGCGCGCCGCCCGCTCCACCAATCAGCCGCATCGCGAGTTCATCTATCGCATGGCTTACGAAATGGGCCGGCACATCATCGGCTACGAGGTACAGAAGATTCTGGCCGCCATTGACTGGTTTGCGGCCGCGCGCCCCGTCCTGCCGTCAGGAGTCATCGGGTACGGCGAGGGCGGGCTGCTGGCGCTCTCGAGCGCAGCGGCCGACGAAAGAATCCAGGCTGCCGCGGTGAGCGGCTATTTCGGGCCGCGCGAGGCGGTTTGGCAGGAGCCGATTTACCGCAATGTTTGGTCGCTGCTGCGCGACTTCGGCGACTCGGGCGTGGCCGGCCTGATTGCTCCGCGGGCGCTGATTATCGAAGCCGCGGGCGCTCCGGAAGTGGCCGGCCCTGCGCCGGAAACCAAGGAGCGGCGAGGTGCGGCGCCCGGCCGGCTGGCCACGCCCGCGCTCGCCGATGTGCAGGCCGAAGTGGCGCGCGCCAGACGGCACTTTGAACAAGCGGGCGCTGCCGACCGGCTCTCCCTGGTCGTGAGCCTGGACGGGCGCGGCCAGCCCGGTTCCGAGCCTGCGCTCCGCGCCTTTGTCCGGGCGCTCGGTGTGGGCATGGCATGGAAGCCGCCGCAGCCCCCGCCCAGGAACCTGCGCACGGGTTTCGACCCGGCGGTGCGGCTGCGCCGGCAATTCGATCAGCTTGTCGAATTCACCCAGGATGCTGTCCGGCGCTCCGAGACCGCGCGCCGCACGTTTTGGCCCTGGTCGGACATTTCGCTGGAGCGCTGGCCGGCGCAAACCGAATCGTATCGCCGCTATTTCTGGGAGGAGGTGGTGGGCAGGCTGCCCGAGCCTTCTGAACCCCTGGCCGCACAAACGCGCCGCGTCTACGACCAGCCGCGCTGGACCGGCTACGAGGTCATGCTGCCGGTTTGGCCCGGTGTTCCGGCCTACGGAATCCTGCTGGTGCCCAAAGACATCCGGCCCGGCGAGCGCCGCCCGGTGGTGGTATGCCAGCACGGCCTGGAGGGCCGTCCCGCCGATGTGATCGAAGCCAGGCGCGCCGCCACTTACGCCCAATTCGCCGCGCGCCTGGCCGAGCAGGGCTTCGTCACCTACGCTCCGCAGAACCCTTACATCTTCGGCAACCGCTTCCGGCAGCTCCAGCGCAAGGCCAATCCGCTGAAGCTCAGCCTGTTCTCATTCATCATCGGCCAGCACCAGCGCGCGCTGGAGTGGCTGGCCTCGCTGCCCTTCGTCGATCCCGACCGCATCGGCTTTTACGGCCTCTCCTACGGCGGCAAAACCGCCATGCGCGTTCCGGCCGTGCTTCCCCGCTACGCGCTCTCGATCTGTTCCGGCGACTTCAACGAATGGATTTGGAAGAACACCAGCTACGACCGGCCGTTCAGCTACATGTATACCGGCGAGTACGAGATGTTTGAGTTCGACCTGGGCAACACCTTCAATTACGCGGAAATGGCGGCGCTGATCGCCCCGCGCCCGTTCATGGCCGAGCGCGGGCACAAAGACGGCGTGGGCATCGACGAGTGGGTGGCCTACGAGTACGCGCGGGTGCGGCGCCTCTACGTCTCTCTTGGGATTGGAGAGCGCGCCGCCATCGATTTTTTTGACGGCCCACACCAGATCCACGGCGTGGGGACATTCGAGTTTCTGAAGCGCCACCTGCGCTGGCCGCAATAGCGGGCTGTCAGCCGCCGTAACCCGCCAGGCGCGCCGCCAACTCCAGGGCGGCGGCCAGGCTGCGGGTGGAAGCTTCGCCGCGCCAGGCGATGTCAAACGCGGTCCCGTGATCCACGGAGGTGCGGATGATGGGCAGGCCCAGCGTGACGTTCACCCCGCCCTCGAAATCGAGCAGCTTGGCGGGGATGTGACCCTGGTCGTGATACATGGCGACCACGGCGTCGAAGCGCTTGCGCCGCACTGCCAGGTGGAACACGGTGTCGGGGGGGAAGGGGCCTTCCACCGGCAGCCCGCGGTCGCGCGCCGCCCGCACGGCCGGCTCGATTTCTTCCATCTCCTCGCGGCCGAACAGGCCGTGCTCGCCGGCGTGCGGGTTCAGCCCGGCCACCGCGATGCGGGGCTGCGGTTTCAACCGCGACACGGCCCGCCACGTCAGCTCGATCACCGTCTCAATGCGCTGCCTCTTCACGCGCTGGAGCGCCATCTCGAGCGAGCAGTGCGTGCTGACGTGAGTCACGATCAGTTGCTCGGAGGCCAGCATCATGGCCACGTCGGCGGCGCCGCATAGGCCGGCAATCAGCTCGGTGTGCCCGGCGAAGCCGGGATCGGAGAGTCGGGTGGCTTCCTTGTTCATGGGCAGGGTGACCAGGCCGGCGAGCTCGCCCGCGAGCGCGGCGCGGGTGGCGGCCACAACGTACTCGCGGGCCGCCGCGCCCGACTTGCGGCTGATCCGGCCGGGACACAGGTCGCCGGGCGCCAGCAGTCCCAGGTTCACGATATTGAGCGGGCCCGGCCGGTAGTCGCCGGCGCGCTCGATCACCCGCAGCTCCACCCCATATCCCAGCGATTGGTTGGCGCGCTCCAGCGCCGCCAAATCGGCAAAGGCCACGAACGGATGCCGAAGCTCGCCGTGGCGAAACGCCTTCAACAGGATTTCCGGGCCGACCCCGCTGGAGTCGCCCATGGTAATGCCGAAGATCATGCGCAATGCTCCCTATCCAGGCTCTCGGCTCTCGGCCATCGGCTTTCGGCCTTTGGCTTTCCGATAGCCGATAGCCGAAAGCCGAAGGCCGCTTCTTCAAAGCAGCAGCTCTAGCAACTACCATATCAGGTTCCGGGCATCACGCATCCGGCGGTGTTGGCCGGGGCGGTTTTGGGGTTGCCCGCTCGCGCCGCGCGGACGTATAGTGGCCCTTTCTTGCCGGAGGGTAGGATGCGCGCGAACCACACCAAGGACCGGCTGGCGAAAGGCCAAGTGGCCATCGGCTGCGCCATTCAGCACTATCGCTCGGCGGACATTCCGCGAACCTTCGCGGCGGCCGGTTTCGATTACGCCTTTCTGGACATGGAACACGGCCCGTTCGACCTGGAGACGGTCCAGGACATGATCGCGGCGGCCGTGCGCTCCGGCATCACGCCGGTGGTGCGGGTGGGCGAGATGCTGTATTCGTTGGTGGCCCGCGCGCTGGACGCCGGCGCCCAGGGCATTATCTTTCCGCGCGTGGAATGTCCTGAAGCGTTGCGGGAGGCCCTGAGCTGGACCAAGTTCCCGCCCCAGGGCAAGCGCGGCTTCGGCGTGCTGCCGCCGCAGATCGATTACGAACCACAGAGCATGCCGGCCATCACCCGGCACCTGAATGAGAACACGCTGATGGTGGTCCAGTTCGAAACCCGCGCGGCCATGGACCGCCGCGAGGAACTGCTGGCGTTGCCGGGCATCGACGTGGCCATGGTTGGCCCGGCCGACCTCTCGATTGCTCTGGGCGTTTCCGGCGAGGTGGATCACCCGATCATGATCGAATCCATCACCGCGCTGATGGAATCGTGCCGGCGTCATAACGTGGTTCCGGGAATCCACTGCCGCACCACGGCGCAGGCGGCCGCCTGGATCGAGCGCGGCATGCGCTTTGTGGGCGCCGGCGGCGAGCATAACCTGCTGCTGGAAAGGGCCCGCGAAAGTGTGGCCGAACTCCGCCAGGCCTCGGCGAAGACCGCTGCCCGGCCGTCTTGACCTTTTCCCATGCCGGGATAAGATGGTCTGATCAAGAATCCAGGAAAGGAGCACTCTCGTGAACCATCATCCATCCACCGTTTCGCGCCGCAGGTTTCTGGAAACCGGCGTGGCCGCCGCCGGCGCATTCACCATCCTGAAGCCGGAATTGGTCCGCGGCTCTCAGGCTAGTTCGAAGATCACCGTCGGGCTGATCGGCTGCGGGAACCGCGGCAACCACGACGCCGGTTTGCTGATCGCCACCGGCAAGGCGGCCATCACCGTGTTGTGCGACCTGTTCGAGGACCGCACCGAAGCGGCGATGCAGAAGCTCAAGCTCGACCGCCCCGCCGTTCACACGGATTACCAAAAAGTGCTGGCTTCCGGCGTCGATGCCGTCCTGATCGCCACGCCGCCGTTTGAGCATCCGCCGATGCTGGAAGCGGCCGTGCAGGCGCGCAAGCACGTCTACTGCGAGAAGCCGATGGGAGTGGACTTGGCGGGCTGCAAGCGTGTCATTGCGGCCGGGCGCAAGGCCGACCCCAAGAGGTGCATCAGCGTCGGGTTCCAGCAGCGCTATGGCCCGGTTTATAAGGAGGCTTACAAGCGCGTGACCGGCGGCGACATCGGGGAGCTGGCCGTGGCCCGCGCTTACTGGATCGGCTCCGATCCCTTCAAGCGCGTGCCCTATCCGGACCCGAAGATTGAGAAGATCCGCAACTGGTTCTGCTTCAAAGACCTGTCCGGCGACTTCATCGTGGAGCAGGATTGCCACAACTTCGACGTGCTGCACTGGTTCCTGGGCGGGCTGCCGCTACGGGCCGTGGGCTACGGCGGGCGCAAGGTGCGAACTTCGATGGACCTTCTGGACCGCCTCAGCCTGACCTTCGAGTGGCCCAACGACATCCAGGTGGCCTTCGAGGCCAACCAGTTGACGCCGCGCGGCTACAGCAAGGTGGGCGAGGAATTCACGGGAACCAAGGGCACCATCCAGACCTCGCGCGGCGGCCTGATCCACACCAAGGGTCCGGCGCCGAGCGACGTCGAGAACATCAAGTCGCGCGAGCCTACTGCCGACGCCATGGAAGAGTTCGCCAACCGCATCCTGACTGGTGACGTCGAGAACGTGGCCGAGCGCTCGGCCCGCAGCACCCTGATCGCGCTGCTGGGCCGCGAAGCCATTTACACCCGGAAAGAAGTCACCTGGAAGGGCCTGTTCGGCAGCGTTTGATGCCAGGGAGTCAGGAGACAGGAGCCAGAAGTCAGAATGCGTGCATGGCTCCTGACTTCTTGCTCCTTCTCACAGCTTCTTGACGCCGCTGGAAGAGAACAGGAACGCCAGGGCCGTGGAGCACATCAGGACGGCGCCCGCTACCAGCGCGGCGGAAGGTGAGAGCCGCGCCGCCAGCGTGGCGATGGCCAGGTTCCCCAGCGGCATCCCGCTGCGAAACGCCAGCATGAAAATGCTCATCACCCGGCCGCGCATCTCTTCGCTGGTCGCCATCTGAACCATGGAGGTGACGGAGGCGAACAGGACAATCAGGCAGACCCCGCCAAGAAACAGCGCCGCATAGCTGAGCCACAGGTTCTTCGAGAGGGCAAAGACGGCCAGCAGCAGGGCGAAGGCGATCTGCACCCGTAGCGCCATCCGTCCATGCCCCTTCTGATGCGAGAGGCCGGCGTACAGCAGCGCGCCGGTGATCGCGCCCGCCCCCGACACGGCCATCATCCGCGAGTACCCCGTGGCGCCGATGTGGAAGACGTCGCGGGCGAAGACCGGCAGCAGCGTCAGCAGCGGCACGCCGCAGAACGCCGCGGCGAAGCCCAGAACGCTCAGATGCCAGAGCGGGCCGCGTTGTCTGAGATAGGAAAAGCCGTCGCGCATGCCGGCCAGCACCGAGTCGTCCGTCCTGGCCGGGACGAACGAGGCGCGAATGATGTACAGGGAGATAATGACGGCGATGAAGGACACGCCGTTCAGCGCGAAGCAGAGCGTGGCGCCCACCGTGGCCAGCGCCGCCCCGGCCAGCAACGGCCCGATGCCGCGCGCCAGGTTGAACTGGATGGAATTCAGGGCGATGGCGTTGGGCAGGTCCTGGCGCTTCACCAGGCCGGGGATCAGCGCCATGTAAGCAGGGCCGCCAAACGCCTGCGCAACGCCGGCGATCAGCACCGCCACCATCATGTGCCAGACCTGCAAGTGGTGGGAGGCCAGCAGCGCCGTCAAGGCGAAGGCGCAGGCCATCTGCGTGTACTGCGAGCCCAGCAGCAGCCTACGCCGGTCCAGGCGGTCGGCCACCACCCCGCCGACCAGGGCGAACAACATGAACGGCAGGTCCGCCAGAAAGGCGATCAGGCCCAGATAGAATGCCGACCCGGTCATGCTGAGCACCAGCCAGGATTGCGCGACGTTCTGCATCCATGTCCCGATGGTGGAGACGAAGGCGCCGGACCACAGCAACCGGAATTCGCGATAGCGGAAGGCCTGGAAGGTGCGCGACAGGAAGTGCGGAAACACAGCGTCGGAACTTGCGCCGGGCTCGGCCGTGGTCGCCATGGCGTAAAGTTATTAGATTAACCCATCCACGATGGTGACACATGGATGGAAATGGGCCATTGCATCCCTGACGGCCGCGCGGCCGGCCCCCATCGTCGGTGAGTCAATCAACAGATCGTCAACTGGAGAGCCGCCCGACCAGGTTCACGTTCTCGGTGATCTCGTCTTTGTACTTGGGGCACATGCCGACGATGACAGGATCCTGCGGCTTCACGTTGGTCAGAGCGAAGCGGAAGGCGCGCTCGATGTCCGGCAGCCTGCCGGCGGCCAGCAGCTTGAAGGCAAAGCACGTTTTCTTTGTGCGGCGGATCATGGCGCACATGCGCTCCGGGTCCTTCTCGAAATAGATCTCGCCGACCGGCGCCTCGCCATATTCGCGCCGGGCCTCTTCCGCGGTACGGGTGACGCGGTACAGGCAGGTCTGGTAATAATCGACGTTCCAGCCGTGCTCCTCGACGTAGTCCACGACCGCCGGGTTGTGGGTGGAGACGCCCGCGGGCACCCCGGCATCGTGCACCGCCTTGCAGAAATCCTCGACGACGTTCATTTCGCTCTTGCGAAACCGCTCGTCGGTGCGGTTGCCGTGATGCGCGATGCCGACGGGATTGAGCCGGGCAACCTCGGGCAGAAGCTTCCAGTTCTTCATCAACTCGAAATCGGCGAGGATCAGCACCTGCATCTTGCCGCCCTGGTCGCGGTAGCGCTTCAGATCCTCCATGGTGTCAGTGTTGTAGTGGACCTGCCAGGTGTTGATGCCCGCTTTCTCGGCGCGGTGCAGGATCTCGAGGCGGCGGTCCGGCGTCATCCATTCCGTGACGAACCTGGCGTACAGGCCGTTGAAGTGCATGTAGCCGTACAGCGGGTTGGAGCCGATGATCAGGCGTGTCAGCTCCCTGTCGCGGAACTTGACCTTTGGCAACGGCGGCGCCGGCCATGCGGGCACGGCGCGGCCGGCTGTTATGGCGGCGCCCAGGCAGGCGGCGGACCTCAAGACATCGCGGCGCGAACGTGGAAGCATGCCAAAACCTCCTGGCCAGATGATGTACCACAAAGACCACAAGACGCAAAGGCACAAAGTTGAAATCTTCGCGCCTTTGTGTCTTTGTGCCTTTGTGGTTAAATGAGGCGTCCGAAAGGCGAAGGAGGAGACCTATGAACCGCCGTCGATTTCTTCATGCCGGCGCCGCCGCCCTGACCTCAGCCATCGCTGCTTCCGCCGCTGGCCGCTACCCGGCGGAGTTTGCCGACGAGAAGCCGAAACGCGTGGGGCTGATCGGCAGCGGTTGGTACGGCAAGATCGACCTGTTCCGCTTGATCCAGGTGGCTCCCGTGGAGGTTGTTTCGCTGTGCGACGTGGACAAGAACATGCTGGCTCAGGCGGCCGGCATGGTGGCCGCCCGCCAGGCGTCCAAGAAGAAGCCGCGCACCTACGGCGACTACCGCGAGATGCTCAAGCAGAAAGACCTGGACATCGTGCTGGTCGCAACCCCCGACCACTGGCACGCGCTGCCGATGATCGCGGCGGTCCAGGCGGGCGCCGACGTCTGGGTGCAGAAGCCCATCAGCGTCGATGTCCTGGAGGGGCAGGCCATGCTGGCCGCCGCGCGCAAGCACAAGCGCGTGGTGCAGGTGGGCACGCAGCGCCGCAGCACCCCGCACCTGATCGAGGCGCGCGACCGGTTCCTCAAGGCGGGCAAGCTCGGCAAGATCGCCCTGGTCGAGATCTACTGCTATTACGCGACGCGCGCCCGGCCTAACCCGCCCGACACCAAGCCGCCCGATTACCTGGACTACGAGATGTGGACCGGGCCGGCGCCCATGCGGCCCTACAACGAGCTGGTGCATCCCGGCCGCTGGCGTCAGTTCATGGAGTACGGCAACGGCACCGTGGGCGACATGGCCATCCACATGTTCGACATGGTCCGCTGGATGCTCGATCTCGGCTGGCCCAGGCGGATCGCTTCCTGCGGCGGCATCCTGGTGCACAAGGAGGGGAAAGCCAACATCTCCGACACCCAGACGGCTACCTGGGAGTACCCGGACCTGGACATCGTGTGGCAACACCGGGCCTGGGGCCAGCCCCCGGACCCGAAATACCCCTGGGGCGCCACATTCTATGGCGAAAAAGGAACGCTGAAGGCCAGCGTCTTCAGCTATGACTTCATCCCGGCCGAGAAGGGCGCCGAGCCGGTGCACCGCGACGTCACCTACGAGCTGGAGCAGTACCCCGAGGACAAGACCGAGGAGCGGCTGGAACGCCACTGCGCCCCGGCCATTCGCTATCAGATGCAGGATTTCCTGCGGGCCATCGCCGCGCGAGGCAGGCCGGTGGCCGACATCGAGCAGGGTTACATCTCGTCGGCGAGCTGTATCCTGGCCAACGTGGCCATGCAGCTCGGCCGCACGCTCACCTGGGATGCCGACAAGCAGACCATCGTGGGCGACGCCGAGGCAGCCCGGCTGCTGCGCCGGCCCTACCGCAGTCCGTGGCTTCATCCCGAACCGGCAACCGTGTGACGCAACGCGGCTGGCGCAACCAACGGGTTCTCGAACCGCGGAGACGCAGAGGACGCAGAGAAAACCAGGGACAATTCGGCCTCCTGCTTCCTGCCTATTGCCTCCTGCCTCCGGACCATCCGCTTGCCGCCCCAGGGGCTGCGGCAGTAGAATAGAATTAAGAGGACTGGCAGTGGATTGGGGAGAATACGACTATGGACAAGCCAGCTCAGAATATCCAAGATTCCTTTCTGAATACGGCCCGCAGGGACAGAATCCACGTAACGATTTACCTGGTCAGCGGGGTTAAGCTTTCGGGCAGGATCAAAAGTTTCGACAAGTATTCGCTTATCCTGGAGAACAACAGCCAGGAGCAGTTGATTTTCAAGCACGCCATCTCAACGGTGGTTACAGCGAAGGCGCATGTGGCAGTGCCGCCGCCGGCGCAGATGTCCCCGGCTCACGCGCCGGAGGCCGGCGCTCCGCCTGTGCCCTCTCCCGCCGAAGTAGCTGGGGGCTAACGATTCGCAAAGACGAAGCCAGCGACACACGCAACCACCGGCCCGCCCAGGCGCGTGAAAGAGCGATTCTCGTCGGCTTGAAGCTGAAGTCTCGCCGCAAGATCCCCAGTGCGGACGGCGACCTTTCTCCCGAGGAGTCGCTGGATGAGCTGAAGGAACTGGCGGAGAGCGCGGGCGCGCGCGTGCTGCACAGCGCGCTGACCACCCGCGAAGCCATCGCCCCGGCCACCTTGATCGGACGCGGCAAGGTGGAGGAACTGGGCGGGATGGCGGGCGGGACCAGCGCCGACCTGGTCATTTTCGACCACGAGCTATCCCCTACCCAGTTGCGCAACCTGGAGGGTGCGCTGGCCTGCAAGGTAATCGACCGCACCCAGCTTATCCTCGACATTTTCGCGCGCCACGCACGCACCCGCGAGGGCCAGTTGCAGGTCGAGCTGGCCCAGTTGGATTACCTGCTGCCGCGGCTGACCGGGCGGGGCACGGAAATGTCCCGGCTGGGCGGCGGCATCGGCACCCGCGGACCCGGCGAGACCCAACTGGAGATGGACCGGCGGCGCATCTACCAGCGCATCACCCGCTTGAACCAAGCCCTGGAACACGTGCGCGCGCAGCGCGCCCGCCAGCGGGGCCAGCGCGCCGCCATCCCACTTCCTCCCGTGGCCCTGGTGGGATACACCAACGCGGGGAAATCGACGCTGTTCAACCAGCTCACCGGCGCTGGCGTGCTCGTTTCCTCCCAGATGTTCGCCACGCTGGACCCCACGCTGCGGGCCGTCGCCCTGCCCAGCGGCAGGCGGATCCTGCTCTCCGACACGGTCGGTTTTCTGCGCAATCTTCCCACCACCCTGATCAAAGCGTTCCGCGCCACCCTGGAAGAAGTGCGGGAAGCGGAGATGATCCTTCACGTCACCGACGCTCACTCGCCCGTGCGCCAGGAACAGGACCGGCATGTATTGAAGGTGCTGGAGGAACTCGGCGCGGCGGGTAAGCCGCGCCTGCATGCCCTCAACAAAGCCGACCTGCTCCCGCCCGGAGAACGCGAGAATCTGGCCGCTTCGCCGCACGCCTGTTTGATCTCGGCCTTGACGGGATGGAATATTCCGGGCCTGGTGGCCGCCATTGATGCGCGCTTGGATGCCGACCCCGTCGCTCACGCCACCTTCGATTTCCCGCAGACCGCGGGCAGTGAGCTTTCCTTCCTCTATGAACACGCGCGGGTGCTCAGCCGGCAATTCCGGGACGGCCTGATCCAGGTGGAGGCCGAGGTTCCCCGATCAGTCTTGCGGAGGCTGAGCAAGTACGCGGTCGCCGGCCGCCATCGGTGGTGACGTTGTACCGCCGGCGTCTGGCCGGCCTATTTGGTTGCGGCTTGCCGCATTGTGCAAAAGTTGTCCGAGGGCTTCGGCGATGCCATCTGAACTCGACCGCCGGGGGCTCGGAAAGACGCCGGATTCCACCACCCTGAGAGGCCTCTGGGCCTGTGGAAAAACCTGTGAGAAAACGCCACAGGCCACGGTCTGCGGGCATCAGGCTGGTGCCCCGGTCCCCGAAGAGCAGGCGAAGGACGAGTCTAATCGACTGATTCAACGCCAATTATCTTGCGCCGAGGGGCTTCCGGGAGAACCCCCCGCTCAGCCCGCAGCGGGCCTTCGACGGCAGCGGTTTTTGCACAAATCCGCAGCAGGCTGGGCGCCTGCCGCCGGGCCCGCGGCAGAACAAGCGTTTGCCGCCTTCTGCCTTCCGCCTTCCGCTTTCTGCCTTCCGCCGCACTACCACCTGACACTTCGCGCCCGAACCTGCTATAGTTCCAGAGCAGGCACGAGGGCATGAACCTCCCCAACGCGCTTACGGTTTCCCGCATCTTCCTGGTGCCGCTGCTGCTGGCCGTCTTGTTGCCCCGGAATCTTTTCCCTTACAAAGAATTGTGGGCCAGCGCGATTGTGCTGGTGGCGGCAGCCACCGACACGCTGGATGGCTACCTGGCGCGCCGGCGCGGCCAGATCACCACCCTGGGGATGCTACTGGATCCGGTGGCCGACAAGCTGCTGGTCTCGGCCGCGTTCATCTCGCTGGTGGAATTGCGCGCGGTTCCGGCCTGGATGGCGGTGGTCATCATCGGCCGCGAGTTCGCGGTATCCGGGCTGCGCAGCATCGCCGCTACCCAGGGCTACACCATTCAGGCCTCGGAATTGGGCAAGGCCAAGATGGTGAGTCAGATCATCGCCGTCGTGCTCAAGCTGCTGGGTATGCGCTACCGCCCCCTGGACCGGCTGGGGGAGGTTGCGCTGTGGGTGGTGGTGGTGTTTGCCGTGGCCTCGGGGGTTGGCTACTTCGTCCGTTTCTGGCGGCAGATCGATCTCAGCATCAAGGAGGGCCGGCGGGCTAGGCTCCGGCTGCTGCGGAGACGGAAACGGGAACGGGAAAAAGAAAGGGAACGCAATGGGGCTTCCCAATGGGGCCCTGCCGGAACTTGACGGGGAGGATCGCAGACGGCTGCTGGAGATCGCGCGGCAAGCGATCACGCTGGCGGTGCGGAAGCAGCGCAGTCTGCAGCTCACCGATCCGGGCGGGCGGCTGAGCCGCCCCGCCGCCGTCTTTGTGACCCTTCACAAACACCGCGCCCTCCGCGGTTGCATCGGCCACGTGACGGCGTTGGAGCCGCTGTACCGGGCCGTCGCCGATGCCGCCGTTTCTGCGGCGCTGCAAGATCCGCGCTTCCCGCCGGTCCGCGACGACGAGCTCGGCGACCTGGAAATTGAAATCTCGGTCCTCTCGCCCATGGTTTCCGTCGATCCCGCCGCAGCCGAGAAGCGGATCGAAATCGGCCGGCACGGCCTGCTGGTGTCCCGCGGCCGGCGCCGCGGGCTGCTGCTGCCCCAGGTGGCCGCCGAATATGGATGGACGGCGCGGGAGTTTCTGGAGGAAACCTGCCTCAAAGCGGGCTTGCCCCGCGATGCCTGGTCGAGCGGGGCGGTCGTGCAGATGTTCAGCGCGGTGGTCTTTGGCGAGAAGAAGGCCGGCGCCGCCTACTGCAATTCGACGTAGTCGCCCACCACGATGGGCCGCCGGATGGTGGTAATCAGGCCCGTCGCCGATTTCCCTTCCACGTGGATGATGACCAGTTCGCCCAGGATGTCCCGGGGCAGCTCCTTTTGCTGCAGCGGGGTCAGGCGCACGTTCACCTGCTCGGTCAGGATGTGGGTCGCGTACTGCATCGAGGCCTTTTGGAAGACATCGTTAGGCCGGTCGAAGGGGCGGTAAACGCGATAATACTGGCCGAGCGCGACACCCTGCTTGCTGCCAATGTCCAGGTACACCACGTCGCGCTGGCTGAACAGCATGACGAAGCCTTTGCCGGCCACGATGGTTCCGCTGGTCTTGCCCGAGGGCGGAGCAAACGGGTCCAGGCGGCGCCCGGTCTGAATCGCCGGCTCCTGCTTGGTGTTGAACGGGATGCAGACATCACCAACGGAAATGGCGTCGCAGGTGTGCAGCACCGTGGCCGTGGCCGAGCCCTGGTGCACAATGTTGACCCGCAGCCGCCCAATCTCCAGGTACATGGTGCCCAACTCCCACAGCCGGCGGTATTGCCGCGGGTACACTTCTTGGCGTACCAGGTCCTGCACTGGCCGCAAGACCATGTACTCGCCGCCGGGGTTGACGATCCAGCCGGCGCCCACGTTCAGATACACGATGTCGCCGGCAAAGAACTGGGTCCTGGCGCCGCTTTCCTCACCCGCCGTTACGCGCAGCCCTTCGTTCAGCGGGTTCTCGCTGATGAAACCGGCGCAGTACATGATGTTGTAGCCGGCAGTCTTTGCTTCCTGAGCAGGCGCGGGAGGAGCCTGCTGCTGCGCAACCGCCACAACGTGCCCGCCGGCAACAACAAACACAAGGACGGCCAAGGCAGATTTCCACGTCATACATCGCACAGTAGCAAACACCAAGGTCACAGTCAATCGGGTGCCCGTTACTGGAAAGATACCCTCCAATATGGTAGCGTTAGGTCTCTTAATGCTGACCTGGGACCTGAGACCTGGGACCTGAGACTCGGGAGGCGCAGTCTCCCGTTTCCAGTCTTCGGTCCTCGGTTCAGTCTCAAGCCTCAGGTCTCAGGTCCCAGGTCTCAGGTCTGAGTGCTGAACTTCCATGGCCGGCTTGAAACCAACAATGCGCCGTGCCCGGCTGCCGAGGATTTGCTGGAGCCTGGCGGCGCCTTCGGCGGAGCGGTTGCTGGCCGCGGCGCGCGCCATTCGTCCGCCGGCGGACCGCTTCGTGGAGGTCCGGCTCGATTATCTGGAGCAGCCCGAACTCGGCCCGCGGGCCATCGAGGGCTTGCGCCGCGCCCGCATTCCCGCCGTCGCTACCCTGCGCTCGGCCGTTGCCGGGGGCAACTATGGCGGCCCGCTCCAAGATCAACTGCGCATCCTGGCCGAGTGCGGCCAGGCGGGAGCGGCCGTCATCGATCTGGAAATCGAGTCGGCCGAGCGCGCTGCCCGGCCGGCGCTGGCCCGCTTGCGCCAGCACGCCCGCCTGCTCGTTTCCTTCCACGACTATCACGCGACTCCCCAGGCGCTGCCCGCGGTCCTTCGGCGGCTGAAGCGCCTCAAGGCCGACTACTACAAGGTTGCGACGCTCAGCGGCAGCCACGCCGACAACGCCGCATTGCTGAAACTGAATGCCGCGGGGCGCGGCACGGTGCTGGCTTTGGGCATGGGCGAGATCGCCATGCCTACGCGCGTGCTGGCCGTGGCCCGCGGCGCTCCGTTTACCTACGGCGCGGTCTCGGCGGACCAGGCGCTGGCGCCTGGGCAAATCAGCGGCGAGGACTTGCGGAGCCTGTACCGGATCGGGCGCCTGTCGGAGCGCACCGCGGTTTACGGCGTGATTGGGAACCCGATTGCCCACTCGCTCTCGCCGGCGGTCCACAACGCCGCCTTCGCCGCCCTGCGGCGCGATGCCGTGTACCTGGCGTTCCTGGTGGAGGCGCTGGACGATTTTTTGGGCGCGCTGCCGGCCTATCGCCTGGCGGGCTTCAGCGTCACCATTCCGCACAAGCAGGGCCTGGCCCAGGCCGTTGATTGGGCCGATGCGGAAGCGCGGGACATCGGCGCGGTCAACACGGTGGTTGTGCGCGACGGCCGGCTGCGCGGCTACAACACCGATCTGGCGGGCATCACCGCGCCGCTGGAAAAGCGCCTGAAGCTGCGCGGCAAGCGAGTGCTGGTGGCCGGCGGCGGCGGGGCGGCGCGGGCCGCCGCCTTCGCCGTGGCCCGCCGTGGCGCACGCGTCTCTGTGGTGTCGCGCCGCATGGAGCAGGCCGCGGAACTCGCCGACCAGGTCGGCGGCGAGGCCATCGAGCGCGAGGCCCTTTCCTCGGCCGCTTTCGACGCCATCATCCACGCCACTCCCCTGGGCATGCACCCGGACACGCGCAGTTGCTTCTTCTCGCCCGGCGATCTGAATGCGCCGCTGCTGTTCGAAACCGTTTATACGCCCATGGAAACGGCGCTGGTCCGCATGGCGCGCTCGCGCCGCATGAACGTGATCCTGGGGCTGGAGATGTTTATCGAGCAGGCGGCGCGCCAATTCGAGCTGTGGATGAACGCCAGGGCGCCTCGCCGCATCATGGAGCGGGCCGCCGTCCGCGAACTGGGAGGCAAATAGCCTTGAACCTGATACCCGACCTGAAGACCTTCGCCGAGTGCGCCCGCCGCGGCAATGTGGTCCCGGTCTGCAAGCCGGTGCTGGCCGACTTGCTGACGCCGGTTTCGGCCTACCTGCGGCTGGCGCGCAACCGCCCGTATTCCTTCCTGCTGGAAAGCGTGGAAGGGGGCGAGCGCGTGGGCCGGTACACCTTCCTGGGCGCCGACCCGTACATGGTGCTGCGCGTCCGCGGCGAGGAAGTGGAACTGGAGAACGAGCGGAAGCAGCGCCGCCGCGGCCGCCTGCTCGACGTGCTCCGCTCCATCACCTCCGCCTACCGGCCCGTGCCCGTGCCCGGCCTGCCGCCCTTCGCGGCCGGCGCGGTCGGCTACCTGTCCTACGACCTGGTGCGCCAGTTCGAGCGCGTGCCCGAGCCGCCCCCCGATGACGTGGGCATGCCCGAGGCCGTGCTCATGTTCTTCTCCAACCTACTGGTGTTCGACCACGTCAAACACCAAATCTTCATCATCTCCAATGTCTTCACCGGGCAGGGGAAGTCGTCGCCGGAAGCGAAGTATCTCGCCGCGGCCCGGCAGATCGAGCGCATGGAGCAGGAGCTGGGCCGCCAGCAGCCGGTTGCGCCGCGCGTGCGCCGGGATGCGCCCCTCGAGCTGGACTCGGCGTTTCCACGTCCGGAGTTTGAGCGGGCGGTGGCGCGGGCCAAGGAGTACATCTCGGCGGGCGACATTTTCCAGGTGGTATTGTCCATGCGCTTGCAGGCCCGCGTTTCCCTGCCGCCTTTCTCCATTTATCGCGCCCTGCGCATGGTGAATCCCTCGCCTTACATGTTCTTCCTGCGCATGGGCGGCGACACGGTGCTCGGTTCCTCGCCGGAAATGCTGGTGAAGGTCCAGGGCCGCGACGTCGAGTACCGGCCCATCGCCGGAACCAGACAGCGCGGGGAGAGCGAAGAAGAAGACCGCGCGCTGGAGCGCGAGCTGCTGGCCGACGAGAAGGAGCGCGCCGAGCACATCATGCTGGTGGACCTGGGCCGCAACGACGTGGGCCGCGTCTGCGACTTCGGCTCGGTGCGGGTCACCGACCTGATGTTCGTCGAGCGCTACTCGCACGTCATGCACTTGGTTTCCAGCATTCGCGGCACGCTGCGCCCCGGCCTCGACATGTACGACGCGCTGGCCGCCTGTTTCCCGGCCGGCACCTTGACCGGCGCCCCCAAGGTGCGGGCCATGGAAATCATCCGCGAGCTGGAGCCTACCCGGCGCGGCGTATACGGCGGCAGCGTCTTCTACCTAGATTTCTCCGGGAACCTGAACTCCTGCATCGCCATCCGCACCATGGCCATGCGCGGCGGGACGCTGTACATGCAGGTGGGCGCGGGTATTGTGGCCGACTCCTGCCCCGCTCGCGAATACGAAGAGTGCATGAACAAGGGCCGGGCCTTGCTGGCCGCCCTGGAAATCGCGCGGAAAGGCCTGTGTTAGGCTGTAGGCCGTAGGCTGTAGGCTGGAGCCGGCAGTTCGGGGACCACAGCCCACAGCCTACAGCCCAGAGCCGATTTATGCTTTTCGTCCTCGACAACTACGATTCGTTCACCTACAACCTGGTCCAGTACCTGGGCGAGATGGGTGAGGATCCCGTGGTGCGCCGCAACGACCAGGTGACCGTCGACGAGATCGAGCGCCTGAACCCCGAGCGCATCGTCATCTCGCCCGGCCCCTGCACGCCTCGGGAGGCCGGCATCAGCATTGACCTGGTCCGCCATTTCGCTGGGCGCAAGCCGCTGCTGGGGGTCTGCCTGGGGCACCAGGCCATCGGGGAAGCCTTCGGCGGGAGGGTGGTGCGCGCGCCCTACCTGATGCACGGTAAGCTGAGCCGCATCCATCACGACGGCCGCACCATTTTCCGCGGCCTGCCGCAGGATTTTCCCGCCACCCGCTACCATTCCCTGATCGTGGAGCGCGAGGGGCTGCCCGAGGTGCTGGAGATCTCCGCCGCCACCGACGACGGCCTCATCATGGGCCTGCGTCACCGCCGCTTCCCGGTGGAGGGCGTGCAGTTCCACCCCGAATCCATCCTGACCGAGCCTGGCAAGGCCCTGCTCCGCAATTTCCTGCAACTGTAGCGAGAAGCCTCTGCACCCCCCGTCCGGACTGCGCCCGCCGGCCCCGCGATCCCGGCGCTGGCCGCCTGTTTTTGGTTCTTTAACAGGCTGTTTTACAGGATTACAAGACGGTTGCATCCATTTCTACTTCCTTTATTTTGTTATGCTTACCTGACCGCAGCCTGTATTTTACAGGTTATATACAGGCGCGAGCCGAAAAACTCTGGAATTATCACTCTGTTTCTATAATTTCATTATAGCATACGTGTCAAGTGTGGAAACGCTTTCACGGCCTGCGCCTGTTGAAAACAAAGCAAATATAGTCCAGACAGCAGATCCGGTGGCACAGGCATCCTTGCCTGTATCCACGCCCCAACCGCCACCGGCCCCGGCGAAGCCGCTGTAGGGACGTGCCTTCGGCCCGCCCGTTTCTGCCGGTGCACTCCCGGCAACCAAGCGCAGCAAGCTCGTCTGGGCTGAGGATCGGAGGTCATGAACCGGAGCAGAGCCCGGTCCCGGTGGTTGGCCCGCCTGCAGCCAGCAGCCAGCGCCACGACCCGGCTGCTGTAGTCCCAGAGCCGCCTGCCGTTTCGCTGGGTGTTGACAGATATGGTTCCCTCTCCCTGATTCGCCTTGGCGCCAGCACCGCAGCGGCAGAAAATCAAGTGGCGGTTTGGGTGTCTTCCTGGATTACTGACGGAGCGCGGGCATCCCAGCTATGGTAGGCTGCGGTGTAGAGACCAGCACAAAACGCAGCATGTACGGGAATCAGAACGTCGGTGCTTAACGTGGCGGGCACGAGCAGGCTGAACGCTCGGGGATAGGAGGAACGTCCACGATGCGGATGCGTTGTCTGGCAATCGCAAGTGTGCTTTTAGCCGCAGTGCCGTCGCATGGGCAAACCCCGGGCCACGGCCGCGACTTCCCCCGCGTGGAAGTGTTTACTGGCGTGTCGTACCTGAGTGCTGGCGGCCAAAAGGCTATCAAAAGTCAGAACGCGCTTGGCTGGGCGGCCAGCGCCAGCCCGATTCCCTTCAGCTTTAGCAGGTCGTTGACGCGGTTCGCATTTGCGGTAGGCGGGGGAGCAGACCGCAACATATCGAGAGAGCTTTGCGATCCGTCTTTTCCAGGTAGACTTGGTGAGGATTCAAAGCTCACCTGCCACCAGCGATTTTCGTGCCCAGGGCGGTATTGTCTGGCGGCTCGGGATGTAAGCATGTGGCGCGGTCTTTTGAGGGTAGCACTCCAGGAGAGCCCTCGTAGCTGTTGCGTCTTGACAAATATGGTACACTTGCCAGCGGGCGGCATCTGGCTTTGAGTGCCCTGGTGCTGTTCGGGTGCGACGTGGAGGTGTGTGGGTCCCGTCGATCGCAGAAGTTGAAACAAGGCCGAGCACGTCCCGCCGGGGCCAGGGCCCTGGCTGGGCGTGGCAAAAGCCGTGAAGAGGTGTAGTCATGCGCGGAAAGCTGTGGTTGTTCCTTGTCGGTTTGCTGCTTCTTGCCTCGACGCGGGGAGTGGCTTCCCTACTAATCCACCTGACCATCGAGGAAATGGCTGAAAAGTCCTCCGCCGTGTTCCTGGGCCGCTGTGTGGCCGTGAAAAGCGCACTTGATCCCGACGAGTTCGGGGTGGTCACCCACAACGTTTTTGAAGTGCAGGAATACTACAAGGGCAATCTCGGCCGGCGTGTGGTTGTCACCGAGCCGGGAGGAGAGGTAGGCGGCCGGGTAACCCGCTACCCGGGCACGCCCCAGTTTCAGCCGGGCGATGAAGTCGTCCTTTTTGTTTGGACGGGTCCCAGCGGACGCCATCAAGTCATAGGTTTGACACAAGGCTCATTTCGGGTGGCGCGTGATCCGCAGACCGGCGAGATCATGCTCAAGCAACACCCCCCCATGGCCCGGATGATCGAGCCCCGCTCGCATGCTCACCAAGCTTCCGCGGGCCGCCCTGTTTCCCTCACGCTTTCGAGCCTGCGGGAACTCCGGGCCTTCAGGGAAGGCAGGGTCCAGGGACTTCGTTCGGGAGGTGACCGGTGATGAAAGGCCTAATCGCAAAGCTGGCGTTGGTCTCGATGCTGGCCTGTGCCGCCACGTCGTGGGCTTATTTTCCGTATGGGTACTTCAAGAAGGACGGTTCGGGCTTTATCCCCGTGCGCTACGACCTCACGAAGTTGCCCAACTCCACTCTGACTTTCCACATCAATGCCGACAGGCTGTGGCTCCTACCGGATAACCACCCCCAAGCCGCTTTGTTTGCGGATTTAAAGGCGGCGCTGGATGCGTGGAATGTCTCGAATTCGGCCCTGCGGCTGAAACCGGGCGGCTTTACCCACCTCACCAGGTTCAATGGGCCGGCCGGACTGGTGTCTTTCACCCCGGAGATAGCGCCGGGGATCGCGGTTATTCATGGCTACGAGACCGGCCCACTTCCAACGGACGACAGTGTGGCGTTTATTCCGCTCACTGCGTCGTTCGTTAAGTTGCCTCACCTCGTGGACGAACTCGGCGCCTACGGGCTTCTCAATGCACTGTCCACTGGAATTGGGGGCAGCATTGGCTTGAACAACAGCCACATCATGGGCGCGCTAACCCAGGTCGTTTATACCAATAATCGGGGGCGCCTTTCTCCCGATGATGTTGCCGGGATTTCCTCTCTCTATCCCACGGACAACTTTGACAAGACCACGGGTGAGCTCGCGGGCTGGGTTACCGGCCCCAAGGGTCCGGTCGCGCTAGGGGCAGTAACGGCTTATAACGACAGCGCGGCCATCGGGACCTACACCAATCCGGATGGTAGTTTCCTAATTCGTGGCTTGCCCCCGGGCTCCTACCGGCTATTCATTCAGCCGCTGATGGGGGGCCTTCGCGGAGGAGTTGATAAAGACCCCAACCTCCTGGGGCCACAGACGAAACTGGGCGGCGGCGCGGTTAAACCGAGCCTGGACTTTGGTGCCTGCTTCCTGGCCATACTCGGGGAGTCCGAACTCTCCGAGTCGAATGCGCGCGCGTTGGATGTGGCCGCGGGCACTCGGGTTTATGCCCGCATCTGGGGCGTGCCGGCGCGCGGCACTTACGGCATCGACGCCTACGACGCTATAAGTAACCTCGCCGGAGGGGCTTGGGTACCGTCCATCTGGGTCCAGCAGGGTGGGCAGGTTCCGGCTGTGGTCGACGCCCACAAGATGGTCCAAATGCTCCCCGACCCTGCTACGAAAGAGAAAGTGAAGACTGTTGTGGTGCAGGTCGGGTTTACAGGGTGGCATGAGGCTGGAGGGCCGGGACTGACGGCCTCCAACCTGGATGGAACGGTGGACGCGTCGGATTCTGCCCCATGGTACGATTCGACCCTCTCTTTCACGGTCAGCGCCACGCCGCAAGCACGCCCCGGTATTCAGTCGGTAATTTACGTAGCGTACCCTCCTTCAGACAAGCCTGGGCCGCCGGAGCTGTACTTTTCAGCCGGGTACGTCCACGTGGTTCCTGGCGCTCAAGCTGCTGGCGTTCCGCCGCGTGTCACGAGCATCTCTCCGACCTCGGGAGTTGGGGGCACGGCCATAACGATCACGGGGAGCGGGTTCAACGATTTCTCCAAGGTCTTCTTTGACGGACTCCCTGCCACGGTTGTCTCGCGCAGTCCTACCAGCCTGGTGGTCACCGCGCCGCGGGGCGCCGCCGGACACGGCTCAGGCATTTTCGTTATTAACGCGGATGGCCAGGGTTCTGACTTCTTTGTTAACGCCGGCGTCACGCTCGTTGACGGCAGGCCGAAAGACCTCACAAATCTGGTCCGTTTCACGTACGACCCAGCCATTCCTGCGCCCAGCATTGTCCTGGCGCCCACGAGCGTGAACAGCGGGCAAAGACTCCTGATCCAGGTCGTCGGCACGAATACGCATTTCGTGCAAGACGGAACCTTCGCCGGCTTTGGTTCGGGGGACGTGATCGTCAATTCCATGACTGTCAGCAGCCCCACCTCGCTTGCCGCTGACATTACCGTAAACGCCAAGATTGGCGAGGGGTTCCCCGTTACAGTAGTGACCGGGGAAGAAGTAGCGTTCCTCCAGAGTGCCTTTCGAGTAAGCCCGGCTCCGCCTATCACGTTGCAGGTGGTGAGTGGGAATGGGCAGACGGGGCTCGCCGGCTCGAAGCTCCCCGCGCCGCTGGTGGTTATGGCCCAGGACGCGGCAGGCGGCCCGCTCGCCGGCATTACTGTTACCTTCACGGTCCAGGCCGGTGGGGGAACGGTTTCCCCGACCAGCGCCATCACCGACGCCAAGGGGCTGGCTTCCACCGTCCTGACGCTGGGCCCGGCGGCGGGATTCAACGCCGTCGTTGCCTCGGCGGACCAGTTTCAGAGCGTGGGCTTTGTGCTGGCTGCTGGGGGGGCGTCGGCGGCCAGCCTGCGGGTGACAAGCAGCGGTGATGGTCAGACGGCACCTGCCGGTCAGGATCTTCCCAACCCCCTGGTGCTGACCATCTTGGATGCCTTGACCAACAGGCGGCTCGCGGGACTCCCTGTCACCTGGCGGGTGACCAGCGGTGGCGGCGTGGTCACACCCATGTTCACCCTGACGGATGCCAGTGGCACCGCGGCCGCTCAATGGACCCTCGGTCCCACCACCGGCTCGCAAGCTCTGGAAGCCAGCATCTCAGGGTTTTCGCCGATCGTCTTTAAAGCCGACGCGCAAAGCGTCGCGGCAGCGCCTTCTGTCCCGACGAACGGCGTTCTGAATGCGGCGGGCCTGGACACCGTGTCGCGTTCGATTTCTCCAGGAGGCCTGGTATCCATCTTTGGCTCAGGTCTCTTCCCCAGCCAAACCGGGGCCTCGCCCGGGTTTTGGCCGGGCACTGACCAGATTCGGACCTTGTTCGGTGGGACGGAAGTGACTTTCGATGGGGTTCGCGCTCCTATTCTGTATGCCAGCAACAGCCAGTTGAATGTTCAGGTTCCGTTTGAAGTTGGCGGGAAGAGCACAGTCCAGATGGTGGTGACCGTGGGCGGTACTCGTTCCAACAGCGTGGCCCTGGACGTGCAACCCGCAACGCCCGGTCTGTTCACCATGAATTCCACTGGACGCGGGGCGGCCGTGGCGCTGAATCAGGACAACTCGCGGAACTCCGCCTCCAGCCCGGTTTCCCGCGGCCAGCTTATTCAGTTGTTCGGAACTGGCCTGGGTTCTCTCGCTCCCTCCATCGCGACAGGACGCGTTGCGCCCTCCGGTGCTTTGCTGCCTCTGGCAGTGTACGTGCCGAAGGTTACCATCGGCGGCAGTGCCGCAAGTGTCGAGTACGCAGGACTCGCGCCGGGTTATGTCGGACTCTGGCAGGTCAATGTCCGGGTGCCTTGGAACGCACCGACCGGCGAGCAGCCCGTCGTGCTCGAGACGTGGGCGCAGCGATCCAATATCGCGACGGTGTTCGTCCGCTAACCCGGATTTCTCACGCGGGGTCGGGCAAAAGCCGCCTTTTCTGGCACAAACATTTCTGCAACAAAACGTTACAGCCAGAAGAAAGGCGGTTCTGCGGAACCCCCATGCTCGCAGCCTTGTGAGAAATGCGGGCTAACCTTCCCCTGGGACCCGGCCGTCTGTCACCGGCTTCCGTTATCCACGGATCGGGGTGTAGCGGAAGACCTTGCTCTCTGGGTCATACTCATGCGATGGTCGCGGGCCGCGCGAGGGTAGCGCTCCTTGAGCCGGCGGCCAGCGCCACGACCCGGCTGTTGTAGTCCCAGAGCCGCCTGCCGTTTCGCTGGGCGTTGACAGGTATGGTACCCTCTTCCGGATTCGCCTTGACGCCAGCCCCGCAGCGGCAAAAAATGAGGTGGCGGCTTGGGTGTCTTCCTGGATTGCTGACGGAGCGCGGGCATCCCAGCTATGGCAGGCTGCGGTGTGGAAACCGGCACAAAACGCAGCATGCATGGGAATCAGAACGTCGGTGCTTGACGTGGCGGGGACCGGCAGGTTGAGCGCTCAGGAATAGGAGGAACGTCCACGATGAGAATGCGTTGTCTGGCAATCGCAAGTGTGCTTTTAGCCGCAGTGCCGTCGTATGGGCAAACCCCGGGCCATGTCCGCGACTTCCCCCGCGCGGAAGTGTTTACTGGCGTGTCATACCTGAGTGCTGGCGGCCAAGAGGCTATCAAAAGTCAGAACGCGCTTGGCTGGGCGGCCAGCGCCAGCCTGAACTTGAGGGAGCACTTCGCAGTGGTGGGCGAGGGCGCGGGGCAGTATGGCCACGTGAACATGCCGGTGACGACCGCCACAGCCGGGGCTTTCAGCGTTGTCCACCCGGTGGCATTCAGCGGGTACCAGCTCATGGGAGGGCCGGAGGTGAGCGAGCGGGTGCGGGAGGGTAGGGGATTTTTCCATGTGCTGGCCGGCTTCATGTGTGCACGGAGCCCGAGCGTTGCCGATGTGCCGTCCTCCGTCCCGATTCCCTTCAGCTTTAGCAGGTCGCTGACGCGGTTCGCATTTGCGGTAGGCGGGGGAGCAGACCGCAACATATCGAAGAGGTTTGCCATCCGTCTTTTCCAGGTAGACTTGGTGAGGATTCAAAGCTCACCTGCCACCAGCGATTTTCGTGCCCAGGGCGGTATTGTCTGGCGGCTCGGGATGTAAGCATGTGGCGCGGTCTTTTGAGCGTAGTACTTCCCCGGGAGAGCCCTCGTAGGCGTTGCGTCTTGACAGATAGGGTATACTTGTCGCAGCCGGGCGGGATCTGGCTTTGAATGCTCTGATGCTGTCCGTTTACGAGGGGGAGGTGTTTGGGTCCCATCGATCACAGAAGTTGAAATAAGGGCGAGCGCATCCGGCCGGGGCCACGGCCCCGGCCGGGCGTGTCAAAAGGCGTGAGGAGGTGCAGTCATGCGCGGAAAGCTGTGGTTGTTCCTTGTGGGTCTGATGCTTCTTGCCACGGGGCGGGGAGCGGCTGCCATACTGATCCACCTAACCGTCGAGGAAATGGCTGAAAAGTCCTCCGCCGTGTTCCTGGGCCGCTGTGTGGCCGTGAAAGGCGAGCTGGATCCCGGCGAGTTCGGGATGGTGACGAACAACGTTTTTGAAGTGCAGGAATACTACAAGGGCAATCTCGGCCGGCGTGTGGTTGTCACCGAGCCGGGAGGAGAGGTAGGCGGCCGGGTAACCCGCTACCCGGGCACGCCCCAGTTTCAGCCCGGCGATGAAGTCGTTCTTTTTGTTTGGGCGGGTCCGAGCGGGCGCCATCAAGTCATCGGTTTGACACAAGGCTCATTTCGGGTGGCGCGTGATCCGCAGACCGGCGAGATCATGCTCACGCAAGACTTTTCCATGGCCCGGGTAATCGAGCCCCGCTCGCACACGCACCGAGCTTCCGCAGGCCCTGTCTCCCTCACGCTTTCGAGCCTGCGGGAACTCCGGGCCTTCAGGGAAGGCAGGGTCCAGGGACTTCGTTCGGGAGGTGAACGGTGATGAAAGGCCTAGTCGCAAACCTGGCGTTGGTCTCGATGCTGGGCTGTGCCGCCACGTCGTGGGCCTATTTCCCGCACGGGTATTTCAAGAACGACGGTTCGGGCTTTATCCCCGTGCGCTACGACCTTTCGACGTTGCCCAACTCCACCCTGACTTTTTACATTAACCGCGATCGGTTGCAGACGGTACCGCAGGACTATCCAATCGCCGCTCTATTTGGGGATTTGAAGGCGGCCACGGATGTGTGGAGTGTTTCGACTTCGGCCCTGCGATTGAGGCCCGGGGGGTTCACCAGCCTCATGAAGTTCAATGGGCCGGCCGGAGTTCTATCTTTCACCCCGGAAATAGCGCCCGGAGTGGTGGTTGTTTCTGGCTACGAGACCGGTCCGCTTCCGAAAGACGACAGCGTCGCGTTCATCCCTATCACTGCATCATTTATAACCTTGCCTCACGACATATCGGGCTTGCTTTATTCGGGCATCTGGGATGAAATCGGCGGCTCTGGGATTCTTGATGTGCTGGTGCATGGAATTGGGGGCGCCGTTGGTTTGAACAACAGCCATATCCAGGGTGAGCGGACCCAATTGGTCTTTACCAACATGCGGGGCCGGCTGTCCGCCGACGACATCGCAGGGATTTCCACCCTCTACCCCACCGATGAGTTCCAGAGAACGACCGGTCAGATGGCGGGATGGGTCACCGATCCCGCGGGCAAGCCCGTTGCGCTAGGAGCGGTAACGGCTTATAACGACAGCGTGGCCATCGGAACCTACACCAACCCGGACGGCACTTTCCTCATCCGTGGCTTGCCCCCGGGATCCTATAGGTTGGCCATTCAGCCGCTAATGGGCGGGGCCCGCGGGGAAGGGTCTTCTGACCCCAATCGTCTGGGGCCGCAGACGACACTGGGTGGCGGCGTGGTTTCCCCTAACCTGAGCTTTGGCGCCAACTTCCTGAGCGGAATCGGCGACTACACCTTCTCGGAGCAAGATGCGCGCGTGTTCGACGTAAAAGCCGGGGGCATCACCTATGCCCGCATCTGGGGGGTACCGGCGCGCGGCAAAGCGGGTATGGACGCCTTCGACGTTGAGAGTGATCCCAGCCGACAGCGTATCTTTGTACCGTCCGTCTGGGTTCAGCAGGGCGGCCAAGTTCAGGTTGACGTCGAGGGCCACCAAATGGTCGATAAGAAGGGCGGTCTCCCGCAGGTTGGGTTTACCGGGGCGCGGGGACTGGAGGTCCTCCCCTCGGGTTTCAGTGGATCGCTGGACCCATCGACTTCTCCCCCATGGTACGACTCGTCGCTCTCTTTCACGGTGAAAGCCAGCCCGGATGCAACGCCTGGCATTCGCTCCATCATTTACATAGCGCCGACCGATCCGGACAAGCCTGGGGACCCGGAATTGTACTTTTCGGCCGGCTACGTCCACATAGTTAAGGACCCTCCGCCGGCGGTCACAAGCATCTCTCCTACCTCAGGAACGGGGGGGACGGCCGTAACTGTCACGGGGAGCGCGTTCACCGATTCCTCCAAGGTCTTCTTTGGTGGACTCCCCGCCGCAATCGTTTCGCGCAGTCCTACCAGCCTGCAGGTGATCGCGCCGCGGGGCGCCGCTGGACACAGCTCGGGCGTTTTCCTGAACAACCCGGATGGCCAGGGTTCTGACTTTTTTGGGCCTTCGGTCCGTTTCACTTACGACCCCGCAATACCCGCGCCCGAGATTGCTGTTGCACCGACGAGCGTCCCGAGCGGCCAGGACCTCTTGATACGGGTCATCGGTACGAACACGCATTTTGTGCAGGGCGAAACGTTCGTGGGTTTTGGCTCGGGCGACGTGGTCATCAATTCCGTGACCGTGAGCACCCCTACCTCCTTGACCGCTGACGTCACCGTGAATGCGAAGGTCGGCGAGGGATTGCCCGTGACGGTGGTGACCGGGGAAGAAGTGGGGTTCCTCAAGGATGCCTTCCGGGTGGTTCCCGCGCCCCCGGCGCCCCCCCCGGCCGCCGCTCTGCCTCTCACGCTGCAGGTGGTGAGTGGGAATGGACAAGTGGGGGCCCCGGGCTCGCAACTCCCCGCGCCGTTGGTGGTTAAGGCTCAGGACGCAACAGGCAAACTGCTCGGCGGCGTCAAAGTTAACTTCTCGGTGCAGGGCGGTGGGGGAACGGTCTCCCCGACGAGCGCCATTACCGACGACAATGGGCTGGCTTCCACCGTCCTGACCTTGGGCCCGGTGTTTGGACTCAACCCCGTCGCGGCCACGGCGGACCAGTTCCAAAGCGCGGGTTTTGTGCTGGCTGGCGCACGGGCCGCGGCTGGCAATCTGCGGCTGACAGGCAGCGGGAATAACCAGACGGCCACTGCGGGCCAGGAACTTCCCAAGCCCCTGGTGCTTACCGTCGTGGATGCCTCGACCAACAAGCCGTTCGAGGGACTCCCTGTTGCCTGGCGGGTGTCCCGCGGTGGCGGCGTGGTCGTACCGGCGTTCACCATTACGGATGCCAGTGGCACCGTGACCGCTCACTGGAAGCTCGGTCCCACTGCCGGCCCGCAGACTCTCGAAGCGACCCTCTCAGGGTTTTCGCCGATCGTCTTTAAAGCCGACGCACGCTGAATGCTCAGGTTCCGTTTGAAGTTGGCGGGAAGAACACAGGCGAGATGGTGGTGACCGTCGGCGGTACCAGTTCCAGCGCCGTTGCCCTGGACGTAGAGCCGGCAACGGCCGGTCTGTTCACCGTTGATTCCACGGGGCGCGGGGCGGCCGCCGCGCTGAATCAGGACAGCTCGCGCAACTCCGCATTGGACTCGCGGGCGTCCCAAGAAGAAGCAGGCGTTGGCCCGCCCGGCTCAACAGCAGACCGATCAGTTCACGCTTTTTTAAAACATGCTCCACCAAGCAAAGATCCCGCAGTTCAGGCCGCCCCCGTTCTTCCCCCGAGAGACGCCAGCCCTGACACGGGTGTCAAACGCTGCGCAACATCGGGCAACTGCGCTCCCTGCTCGTTGGGGCTGCGCCCCTCTCAATCGCCGCCGCGCTTGAACTGGCGGCGGACGGCGAGGATGAACAGGGCGGCCAGGGTGGAGGTCAGCGCCAGTTCCAGGATTCCCAGGAACCGCCCCAGGCCGTAGGCCGGCTCGTAATAGGCCGCCTCGCGTTGCAGCGAAGCCACGGCCAGCGTGGTCATGAAGCTGTGTCCCACCAAGCGAACGGGCCTCGGGAGCCAACCCGTCGCTTCGGGAAGGTTCCAGTAGGCGATTGGCTTCACCTGGGTCACTGGCAGGGTGGCTTGGGTTCTGGCTGCCACTGGCCGGAGGCCCGCGAGCGGGTAGAGCAGCGTGAACAGCAGCAGCACGCCGGCCAGCCAGGCCAGCGGCCGCGCCATGCTCAATCCGTACTGGCTGGCGTACTTGTAAAGCGCGGTCAGGCCGATGCGTGGCCAGCGGCTGGACCGCCGCCGCATCTCCATTTCGCCGTAGTGGAAGTCGTTGGCGGTCCACGGGTCGCCCCTGCTGTCGTAGTTATTCTTGAGCTGGTGGTAGGTTTCCGCGATCAGGCGGTAATTGCGTTCGTCGCGGCTGCCCACCGGCGCCTTCAGCGCTCCCGCTGTTTCATCGTCCAGCGCGACCGTCTCCTCATAAAGCCTGACGCGCTCCCCGTCGCGTCCCCACTCAACACCGGAGAAACTCAGCTTTGACACATCGCAGTTGACGAAAAGGGTTTGCCCAAGCCAAGTCTTGTAGAAGGTCACGCGCTCCGGCTTCTCAAACCTCGCGAGGCTGAAAACCGGCCGCGCCGTCGAGTTGGCGGATTCGCCAAACACCGCCCCACGGAAGTCGACGTAGTCCTGGAATCTTGCGTCCTGGAAGAGCACCCTGTCCTTGAACTCGCAGGGCTTCGCTTCCTCCCCTTCACTTTTGGCTGACGGCGCAAAGCGAGCGGTTCCCCCGAAGACGGCGTGGCGAAAATCAGTGGCGCCGGCAAAGGTGGCCTCGCTGAAGTCGGCGTCCTGCGTGAACGTGGCCCCGTGGAAAACGGCCTCCTGCGTGAACGTGGCCCCGCGGAAGTCGGCGTGCCGCATGAACCTGGCCCCAACGAAGCCGGCGCCCTGCGTGAACGTGGCCCCGCGGAAGAAGGCTCGCTGCGTGAACGTGGCCCCAGTGAAGCCGGCGGCCAGCCTGAGCTTGGCCCCGCTGAAGTCGGCGTCCTCCGTGAACGTGGCCATGAAGAAGTGGGCGTCCCGCGTGAACGTGGCGCCAACGAAGACGGCCAGATCCCTGAACATGGCCCCCTTGAAGATGCAGTGGGCGGCGAACCTTCGGTCCTGGTATGCGGCGCGCGGGAAAGCAAATCCCGTGAAGTCCGCAACCCCATCGGCCGCCGCTGCCAGGATTCGCTCGAACTCCTTTTGGAATTCCTCGTCGCTCTTGTACGGGTTCTTTGAGTGCATCAGGCAGACGGGTTCCTTGTCGACAGTCAGCCGCCGCGCGGCGTAAACCGGCCGCCCGCACCATCGCGCCTCGTGCATCAGCACCAAGCAGCCTGCCTCGGCCGGCGCTTGCTCCTTCTCGGCCCGCTCCGTGAATACCGGCGGCGGCGCTTCCGGCTGTTCCGTTTCTTCCTCCGCCGGCGGCGCTTCGATCTCGGCTTCGATGGTCTCCGGCGTTGGCTCCGATTGCGCCGCTTCGGGCGCGGCAACGGGCTCCGGTTCCGGCACCGCAGCTTCGGTCTGCTCGGGCTGTTCCGTGCCTTTCTGTTCCGGCGGGTCCTGCTGGTCGTTCATAGCGCCGAATTGTAGCAGATTACGCCGGAGGAACCACGCAAGCCACTGCTTTCTGCAATTACGGTGACGTATCGTGCAGCGAGGGTCGGCCCCTTTTCTGTAGCCCAGGCGTTTACGCCTGGGTCCCGGACCGAATCCTTCTCTCTCAGCCCGCCTCGGCGGGCTTGGGAGGCGGCTTTAGCCCTTGCCTAAAGGCGCGCAAACGAAAGCCCCTTGAACCACTTTCACCGTTGTGAAACGTCGCTCGGCCTTGCAGATCAGGTTTTGACTACGGACAGGCTATCGAATTCTATGCTTGGTTGTTGGAGAACAGCGGTGGAAGAGGCGAAAACACTTCTGACATCACTGGAAGAGTTCGATTTCCGCCTATGGTCTTTCAGACCCAGCGCGTTTACAGCGTTCGGCGCTTGTCAAGCACACGGTACTGGCCCATCCCCCCATTCGGCGTTCGGATCATCACTACGCCTTCTGCGTTCGGGATCTGGGCGATGATGGCCTCGAGGGCTTGGTTCACGGTCTTGCCGCCGACATCGACCGTGACCTTGTAATCTGCTTCGCTCTTCCACGGCCGAAGCGTGAGTCCGGACGCCTTCGCGATGGCATCGAGTGCGTTCTTCAACGTCACACCGTCGAAGCGCATCCCAGCGGGCAAACGCGATTCCAGCTTCTTGAAGTGCTCGTCCCAGGCGCGCTGACTGCGCTTTCGGCTCTTTGGCATCGGCCTGACGGAGATGTCCTTCCCGTCGAACGTCCATTCGCAATCGATGAGTTTGCTAATCACCGGGAGGATGTCGCTGATATGGGCGTCCACCATGCGGAGCGTGATCGGCGTCGTCAGCGCCGGATCGACCCTGATCTTGCACTCCAGGACTTTGGCCAGCAAATCGAATACATACTGCGGCGAAGCGTTGGTCACATCGATGGTTACGGGCCGTCCCAGGTCGGTTTTCTGCGCCGATGCTGGTGACGCGGCCGCGAACACAAGAGTCAGCGCAACTGCAACGACAAATAGGCGAGTCATTTCGTGTCTCCTTCGACATGGTCGTCCGGGCCCGTCCCGCCGCAGGGACGCGCTGCAACGCCAGCCCGGACAAAACCGCCGCTCTGGCTGAAGCTATAACGTCCAATCAAACAAAAAGTTTCATCTAATTCTTCAGGCCGATCAACGCGGCGATCATGCCGCCGGTGCCCCAGCGCGGCATAGGACGGTGTCGCAAAGCTCGTAGAGTCGCGAAGCGACGGCCGAGGCTCGTCCTTCAGCCGTCGCTTCGCGACTTGTTGTCCTATCTGCCTTTACCCGGCCTTGAAAGGCCGGGCTACTCGGCCGCCGCTCCGCGGCTGAAACCTGGCCGCTACGGTGCAACTGCTATGCGGAGACCAAGTAAACCTGGGCGGTGCCGGTGCGGTCCGAAGTGTAGGCCACGAACTTCCCGGTGCGGCTGAAGCTGGGGTGCACGTGCCCGATTTGCTCCGAGGTGGCCGAGGAGTCGGGCCAGCAAAGGACCTGGTGCTTCCCGGAAGCCAGCTCGATGAGGAGGAGCGGATTGTCATGGGCCTTCTGCACGTCGGAGACGATGAAGCGCTCGTCCGGCGAGATCATGGAGTGGCCGAGCTGCAGCGTTTCGGAAGTGAAGTGAGTGCGCAGGTCGCTGCCGTCGCGCTTCATGGAGCAGATGCTCGTGGGCACCCAGCCGGGCACGCGCTTCTTGTGGAAATGGAAGCGGTCGCCCTTGGGTGACCAGTACTCGTGAGTGGCCCGCCAGCCATAGGGCATGATCAGAAACGGCCGAATCTGGCCGGTGCGAAAGTCGATGATCATGGAGCGGGCGCGCTGCTCCATGCGCAGCTTCATGTTGTTCTGCTGGTCCGGGGCGTGCACGAAGGTAACCAAGTAAGGGTCAGCCGGGCAAACCAAAGTGTGACCACCGGTTCCCCCGGGCACTTCGACATACTTGGTCACGATTCCCTTGGCGAGGTTGACCAGGGCAACGCCCACTTTCCCCGCGGCATCTGTCCATCCGACTGCGCTGTACTCGCCGTCGGGGGTAAATGTTCTCCCAAGCGAGAAGCGGATCGGCCTCTCGTAGCGCGACACCGCGAATCCGGCTTCAAACTCAAGCACCGCCGTGGCGCCGGTCATCACGTCAGTTCTGTAGACCCGCCCGCCCTCTGTGTAGTAAACCGTCTTCCCGTCCGGCGCTATCGAGTACGAGAGCGACGAGATGCCGTATCCATGGGTCACGGGGCAGGTTTCTTCCGAGGCCAGGTCCAGGCGGTAAAGCTGATAAACACCCGCGCGCTTGGAGGCGTAAACCAGGTGGCGGTCACCGGCGGTGAAGGCCTGGGCCTCGAAGTAACAACTGTTGCTGGGGGCCTGGCCGCTGGTGATCTGCCAGACTTCCCGGCCGGTCCGCTTGTCGGCGGCCTTGATAATTTTCTGCGATCTGTCGCAGCCGCCCTTGCCGGCTGATTGGCTTTCGGACAAGGACGGAGTCGCAGCCGCCAGCGCCAGGCTTCCGGCGGCGCGGTGAAAAAATCCACGGCGTGTTATGAACATAGAGAGCCGCTGGCAATTTCGGATTGCGGATTGCGGATTGCGGATTTCAAGCCCCGCTTTGTTTGAAATCCGCAATCCGCAATCCCAAATCCGCAATTCCCATACGGTAAAGCTGCTTGTGAGACAGTATACTAGCCCAGTTTCCAGCCGTTGAAATACGGCGGGCGCACCAGCTTGTTGGCCGCGGCGTTGTTGGTGACCCGCATGGCCTTGCCGTCCCACAGCAGCTTGCCTTCGAAGCGCTCGGCGAGCACGCCCAGCAGCACCCACTCGGTGAACGGCCCGGCATAGTCGAAGTTCGAGCAGGGCCGCTCGCCGCCCTTGCAGGCCCGCAGCCAGTCGCGGTAATGGCCGGGCGAGCGCGTCAGCCACTGGTCGGGGAACTTGTAGCCCTTCATGCGCGAATCGGGCAGCAGGCGCGTGCCGGCGCCGTATGTCCCGGTGGTGATGTATCCCTTCTCCCCGATGAACAGCGAGCCGTTGTTGCCCTCGCCGAGCTTGGTGTCTTTGGGCAGGTCCTCGGGCAGCGGCGGCTTCAACCCGCCTTCATACCAGAACAGCGTCACGGGCGGCATGGTGCCGCGCGTCGGGAATTCGAACTTGGTGATGGATTTGGTCGGGAAGGTGTACGGGTTGCGGCCCTCGATCTTGATGCACTCGACGCTGGCGGGCCCGGCGCCGAGATCGAGCGACCAGTTGGCCGCATCCAGGATGTGGCAGGCCATGTCGCCCAGCGCGCCGCAGCCGTAATCGTACCAGCCGCGCCACTTGAACGGGGCGTAGCCGGAATTGTACGCGCGGCGCCTGGTCCCGCCCTGCCACAGGTTCCAATCGAGCTTCTCCGGCGCCTTCTCTTCCGGCAGCGGCTCCCGGATGCCTTGCGGCCAGGTGGGACGGTTGGTCCAGGCGTGGACTTCCTTGACATTGCCGATCTCACCCGCCCAGATCATTTCGCAAAGCTGGCGCGCGCCCTCGTTGGAATGTCCCTGGTTGCCCATTTGGGTCATCACCTTGTGCTTGCGGGCGGCCTCGGCCAGCTTCCGGGCCTCGAAGATGGTGCGGGCGAGCGGCTTCTGCAGGTAGACATGCAGGCCCCGCTCCATGCAGCGCATCGCCGCCAGGGCGTGCATGTGGTCGGGCGTGGAGATGGTGACCGCGTCGAGGGTGCGCTCCTTGTCCAGCATCTGCCGGAAATCCTTGTAGCGGGCGGCCTTCGGAAACCCGTCAAAGGTCTTGGCCCCGCGGTCCCAGTCCACGTCGCACAGGGCCACCACGTTCTCGGTGGCGCAGCCGCGGATGTCGGAGGCGCCCTTCCCGCCCGCGCCGATGGCGGCCACGTTCAGCTTCTCGTTGGGGGACTTGTAGCCCGCCCGCTTCAACGATGGCGTGGACGGCTTCGCTTCCAGCTTCAGGGAGGCGGCCGTCAGGCCGCACATCACGAAACACCTTCTTGATAATCCCTTCATGACCTCTCCTCGGAGGACAGAAGGGCACCTCTCCCTTCTCACGCTATGAGGAATCGGCGCCCTTCGTGCCCGATCGTTCCTGGACTCCCGGGTTCAGGGTTTCTTGGCTTCTTTCTTGATGGCCGGGGGCTTGGCGGCTTCTTCCTTCTTGGCGGACACGGGCTTAACGGCTTCCTCCTTCTTGGCCGCTGCGCCCTTCTTAGCGGCGCCGACGGCGGCCTCCTTGAAGCCCGCCTTCTTGGCTTCGTCCTCGGTCATCCACTTGCCGATCTTGGTCTTGCCGTAGAAGCGGCTGCCTTCCTTGTGGTACACCTTGCTGTCCGTATTGACCCAGACCATGCCCTTTTGTGGAGGGGTCTGCGCTTCCGTCTTGGCCTTCGCGGCGGCCTTTTCCACGGGTGGGGCTTTCTCCACCTTCGGCGCCGGTTTCTTAACAGGCGCCTTGGTCTCCTGCGCAAGGGCAGGCAAGGCCACCAGAGCTACGACGACCACGATCAGCGTCACCCAGAGGCAGATTTTCTTCAGGCTCATCAGATGCTCCTTTTTCTCTGCTGGCATCAGGGCCGCGAGGCGGGGGCACGCCCTCCATTCGTGAAGCGGGGAAGCCCCAGCCTTCGCCGCACTGTTGCGTTGACGGCCCAAGATCATAGCAGAACGGCAAGACTCTGAACAAAAAAGCGTGGTAGGATGCGTTTTCTCGGCCGGTCGCCCTACATCCGGCCATAAGGAAACAATCGGTTTGGGCGCCACTCCAACACAGATCACCGGACAGCGTTCCAATGCCGGGCGCGGCCGGAGCATGAGCCCGGCTGTCAAGCTGGCGGTGGCGGGCCTGGCCTTGCTCAGCTTTTTTGTCTATCCGGGGCACACCTTTCTGGAGTCCGATTCCCAGATCTTCATGCCCGTCCTGCTCCACATGCAGGACCCCGCTCTTTACAGGAACGACGTGGTGCTGGAAGGGCCTCATACCGCCTACACGCTCTACGACGAGCTGGTGCGCGGCCTGAACTTCATTACCGGAATCCGGCACGAGCTGTTGCTGTATGGCCTGCAGATCGTGTTCCGCCTGCTCGGGCTGCTGGGCGTTTACTGGCTGCTGGGCTCTTTGGAACTGGCGCCGGGCTTTGCGCTGCTGGGGGCGGGCATTTGTGGGCTGGGCGCCTGGGTGTTCGGCCCCACCGTGCTGACGGTGGAATACGAGCCGGTGCCGCGGGCCTTCGCGCTTCCCCTGGTGCTGCTGGGCCTGGGGCTGGTAGGAAGGGGGCGCTATACGGCCGCCGGCATCGCCGGCACGGCCGCGTTTCTGTTGCATCCGCCCACCGTGGCGGCGTTCTGGCTGGTGTATCTGGTCTCTGCGCTGGCCCGCCACGGCCAGGCAGCGTTGCGGGCGCGATGGAAGGCATTCGCGGCGCTGGCCGCCGGCGCCGTGCTGTTGCTGCTCTCCGCCTGGCTGGAAACGGGCCCTCATGAACCCCAACTATTCCTGGCGCGCATTGACCCGGCCTGGGAGAAGCTGCAGCGGCTGCGCGCCCCGTATGTCTGGCCCACGCTGATTCCCAAAAGCTACTTCTGGATGTACGGCTGCATGGGGGTGATGCTGGCTGCCGCCTGGCGCCTGGCCACCCGCAACAGCGCCGGCGTCGCGCCGGATGCGCGTGCCGCTGAGGCCAATTCTGAGGCGGCCAATGGCGCGGGCCGGCTGGGCATTTATCTATGGATGTTGCCGCTCATCGGCCTGCTGTCGGCGCCCGTCACCTACGTTCTGATTGAAAAGCTGAAATGGGCATTCATGCCGCAGTTCCAGCCCATGCGCTACCTGCTGTATGACGTGCTGTTCGGCATCCTGCTGAGTTACGCGGCCGCCATCCGGCTGCTGCGCAGGCGCGCCCGCTGCCTGGAAGGCGCGCTGTGGATGCTGGCCGCGTTTGTTCTGACCTTTCAGCCGCTGCACATTTTCTGGCTCGCGCCGCTGCTGCTGGGCGCGCGGTTGCACGGCATGCGGCCGCTTGCGGGGCGCTACACGGCGCCTTGGCGGTGGAGCGCGCTGATGGCCGGCGTCGCCGGCGCCGCCGCCGTGCTGGCGGTCAAGCCCTTCGGAATCGTCTTCTGGACGACGCCCAACCTGAGGGCGCTGGGCATCGCTGTCACGTTCATGTTGCCGATCATGCTCCTGGCCTGGCTGGCCGGCCGGTATCCGGCCACGCCCGCGGAGGCTGAACAGGCGGGCGTATCCGCGAAGTCTCCGGCCTGGGTGCTGCCCGCCGCGGCTTTCCTGGCGGCGCTGCTGTTGCTGGCCGCGCCGTTGAGCGGCCGCCGAAGCAGCCAGGGCCTGATCACGCCGGAACTACTGCAGCTCAGCGCCTGGGCCAGGGAGCAAACGCCTGCGGATACCGTGTTCCTGTTCCCGGATGCCGGCCGCGGGCTCGATCCCGGCGTTTTTCGATACTACGCCCGCCGCGCGGTCTATGTGGATTGGAAAACGGGAGGCCAAATGAATTACTTCCGGGGCTTCAGCGGGAGCTGGTGGCAGCGCTGGCAGGCAACCATGGCCGAACGCTTTCAGCCGGCCACCCTGGCCACTTGCCGCGCGGCGGGTATCCGCTACCTGGTCTTTCGCAAACCGCCGAAGTGGTTGAGCGGCGCTCCCATCTATCGCAACGGCAAGTATGCAGTGATCGCCGTTCCTGCCTCGTAGGAGCGCTGAGTGCCAATGAGAATGGCATCAATTCACTGCCTTGGTCCGGTTGTACAACCGCTTGTTGTTGCGCTAGACTTCGAGGTTCCCCGGGGAATGAAATGGGACGCGGAGGAACGTCCGGCTGACGGCTCTCGGCGGGCAGGAGCGATCCATGAACTTACAGGAATTGATGCGGGCGCTGCACACCACCAACAACTCGAAGATCGTGCTGCTGGTGTCGGACGGTTTGGGCGGCCTGCCGATCGAGCCCGGCGGGGGCACGGAACTGGAAACCGCGTCTACGCCCAACCTTGACAAGCTGGCGGCCGAGAACGTGTGCGGGCTCTCCATCCCGCTGCTGCCCGGAATCACGCCGGGAAGCGGACCGGGCCACCTGGGCCTGTTCGGCTACGACCCGCTGGAGGTGACCATCGGGCGCGGCGTGCTGGAAGCGCTGGGCATCGACCTCGAGCTCGCGCCCACCGACGTGGCGGCGCGCGGCAATTTCTGCTCCGTGAACGAGCAGGGCGAATTGACCGACCGCCGCGCCGGGCGCATCCCCACCGAGGTCTGCGCCAGGCTGGTGGCCATGCTGCGCGCTATCCGCATCGCGGGCGTGGACCTGGTGATTGAGCCGGTGCGCGAGTACCGCTTCGCGGCGGTGTTTCGCGGCGAAGGGCTGTACGGCGAGGTGGAGGACACCGATCCCCAGGTGACCGGCGTGCCGGCGCTGGAGCCCAAGGCGCGCGACGCGGCCTCGGAGAAAACCGCGCAGGTGGCGGCCGAATTCATCCGCCAGGCGCGCCGGATCCTGACCAGCGAGAAGCCGGCGAATATGCTGATGCTGCGCGGATTCGCCCGCCGCCCGCCCATCCCTTCAATGCAGGAGCTGTACGGGCTGAAGGCCGCCGCCATCGCCGTCTATCCCATGTACCGCGGCCTGGCCCGGCTGGTGGGCATGACCGTGCTGCCGCAGGTGAAGAACCTGGCCGAGCAGATCGAGGCCCTGCGGCAAAACTGGAATTCGTTCGACTTTTTCTTCCTCCACTTCAAGTACACCGACAGCACGGGCGAGGACGGCAACTTCCCGGAGAAGGTGAAGCGCATCGAGGAGCTGGACCGGCACATCCCGCAGATCCTGGAGCTGAAGCCGGACGTGCTGATCGTCACCGGCGATCACAGCACGCCCTGCCTGCTGAAGAGCCATAGCTGGCACTCGGTGCCGGTGCTGCTGGCGGCGCGCACCTGCCGCCCCGACCGCGTCACCAGCTTCGGCGAGCGCGAATGCCTGTACGGCGGGCTGGGGCAGATTGAGGCCAAGTACCTACTGCCGCTGGCCCTGGGGCATGCCGGGCGCCTGCAAAAATTCGGCGCCTAGTGGAATGGGACGCAGATAGACACAGATGGGACACTGATGAACACTGATGCACACAGATCAGTGTTAATCAGTGTTTATCAGTGTCCCATTTCTTTCTTCATCTGTGTAATCGGCGAAATCTGCGGCCAGCTCTTCCCGAAATGGGACGGAGCCCGCATAAGCCATTTGTTTTCTGTACAGGGGCATGGCAAGCAGGTTGCATTTGATCCCGCGATTGCAGTAGCTTTGCCTCGACTTCCAATGAGCGATAGGGAGCAGAACGAGACGGCCGGGGCCGAGCCGCAGCACATGCCCGGCGGCTTTGGCGGGCTGCTGGGTGCGTCGCCGGCTATGCAGCGGCTGTTCCGTGCCATGGTCAAGATCAGCCGCAGCGATTGCCCGCTGCTGATCGTGGGAGAAAGCGGGACGGGCAAGGAACTGGTGGCGCGCTCGATTCACGAGAACAGCGCGCGCGCCCGCCGTCCGTTTGTCCCGGTCGATTGCGGCGCGCTGGCGCCTACACTGATCGAGAGCGAGCTGTTCGGCTACCTGCGCGGCGCTTTCACCGGCGCCAACAGTTCCCGCCAGGGCCTGCTGCAGGCCGCCGGCGCCGGCAGCATCTTCCTGGACGAAATCGCCGAACTGCCGCTGGACCTGCAGGCGAAATTGCTGCGCGTGCTGCAGGAGCGCGAAGTGCGGCCGCTGGGCAGCGACCACACGGTGCGCTTCGAGGCCCGAATCATCGCCGCCACCAATCGGGATTTACGCCACGCCGTGGAGCAGGGCGCGTTCCGCGACGACCTGTATTACCGGCTGAACGTTGTGACCCTGAAGGTGCCGGCGCTGCGCGAGCGCAAGACCGACATCCCGCTGCTGGTCAATTACTTTCTGCAGAAGCATGCGGCCGGCCGCCAGCCGCCTCCGGCCCTGTCGGAAGATGCGCTGCACTGCCTGCTGGCCTACGACTGGCCGGGCAACGTGCGCGAGCTGGAAAACTCGATCGAGCGCGCTGCCACGCTCAGCTCGGGTCCCGTGCTCGGCGTTTTCGACCTGCCCAGCAATCTGCATAGCTCCGCCCCCATTCCGGTGGCCGACAACTCCGGCACGAATGCGCATCCGACCATGCCCTTGCGCGAATTGGAGCGCCACGCGATTCTCCGCGCCGTGGCCGACGCTGGCGGCGACAAGTTGCTGGCCGCCAGGCGGCTGGGCATCGGCAAGACCACCCTCTACCGGAAGCTTAAGGAATACGGCTGCTGATCCCGCTTTGGGAAACATTCCCATTCTGGAACCACAAAGACACAAAGAGCACGAAGATCACAAAGTAGGGCCGGTTCTTTCTGCACTTTGTGCCCTTTGTGGCTTTGTGGTGAAATGAGCAAGTGCGAGTGGCAGTGGATGCGACCTACGCGCTGGAGGCGCACCCGACCGGCGTGGGACGGTACTCGGAGCGGCTCATTCGTGAGCTGGCCCGGGTGCCGGAGCTGGAACTGACGCTGTGCGCGCGGTGGCCGCGCTGGCTGCGCCTGGCCCGCCGCTTCGGCGCGCTCGGCTGCCGCCGCTGCCTGCTGCAGGAGCCGCTGAACATCCGGCTTCCCGGGCGCGTGGACCTTTTTCACGGGCTGAACCAGCGCCTGCCCGGCTACCGCTTCCGGCGCCAGGTGGTGACGCTGCACGACCTGTTTCCGTTGACCGGCGCGCGCTATTCGACACCGGACTTCCAGCGCCGGTTTTCATTGATGATCGCCGACGCGGTGGCCCGCGCCGACCGCGTCATCTGTGTTTCGGCGTACACGCGGGAGCAGGCCGTGGAGCGGCTGGGCGTGCCGCGGGAGCGTTGCGCCGTCGTGCCTCATGGCGTGGAACAGCAGCCGGAGCCGCCTTCCGAGCGAGCGCGGCAGCGCGCCCGGCAACTGGCCGGCGGCGCGCCCTTCCTGCTTTCGGTGGGCGCCATCCAGGTGCGCAAGAACAACGTGACGGCCGCCCGCGTGGCCGCGCGACTGGGCGGAGCCGCGCGCCTGGTGATCGCCGGCGGCGCGGGACACGGCGCCGATGAATTCTTCGATTTCGTTTGCCGCGAGGGGTTGAGCGACCGGGTGCGTGCGCTGGGGTATGTGAATGAGCAGACGCTGAGCGCGCTGTACGCCGAAGCCGTGGCGCTGCTGTTTCCGTCGCTGGAAGAGGGTTTCGGGATGCCGATATTGGAGGCCATGGCGCGGGGCCTGCCGGTGATCGCCTCCAATGTTTCGTCGATTCCCGAAATCGCGGGCGATGCGGCCATGCTTGTCCATCCGGAGGACACCGAGGGAATGGCGGAAGCGGCCCGGCGGCTGCTGGAGGACCCGCGCGAGCGCGAGCAATGGGCCGCCCGGGGCCGCGCCCGTGCCCGCTGCTTCACCTGGTCCGCCGCCGCTCAGGCCACCGTCGAAGTTTACCGCGCGCTTCTCCCGGAAGGAGTTTAAGGTTCAAGGTTCAAAGTTCAAGGTTCGTCGAGCACAACTTTGAGCTTTGAACTTTGAACCTTGAACCTTAAACTTCAAACCTGCAATGGTTGTGCTTGCCGACCGCGTGGTAGAAGCCGAGGCCTCCAGCGGCTTCGATCTGTTTATCTACAGCATGTACGAAAAGCCAGGCTGGCAGCCCCGGGCGCCGGGTGATCGCCTTCGCGTCGCCCATCCCGGAACGGCGGTGAGCTACGGAGAGAAGCTCTACGAGGTGATGGCGATTGAGCCGGCCGCCGGCACCTCCTATGCCTACCGCTATGCGCTGCGCAGGTGGGACGACAGCTTTGTGGTGCGAAGGGTCGTTTCATACTCGCGGGAGGCGGCCGTAGCGGGGGCCATCGAGGTCCACGAGCGGGTTCGGCGGCACCGGCAGCATAGCTGGCTCATCTACCTGTTTCCGCTCACCGGGCTGCTGCCCACGCCGCTGCTGCGCCGCTGGCAGCGCGAATGGGGGCTGCCGATGCGCGCCGCCTCTTTCGCCTCCGTGGTGGCGATCGGGCTTCCCGCTGTGTTCCTGTTCTGGCGGGAATTCCTGCGCCCCGACAGGGCCGGTTCCCCGGCCGTGTTTGCCGTCGCCGGGTTCATCCTGTTGGAACAGCTTGCGCGCCTCTTCTGGCTGCTGCCATCTAATGAAGCAATCGGCTCACTCACTCTGACCGCCCTCTGGGGCCTGCTGGTTCTGGCGAGCGGCGGGAGGCTCGCAACCGACGGCGTGTGGCGCGCCGCGTACCATCTGGCCGCCGAGCGTGACCAGGTGTGTTATCTGAAGGAGCAGCCCTGGGACGTCGAGGTGCGCTCGGTGTTCCGCGATCCCGTGCTGCTCGGCCCGCGGCCCGTCCGCGTGGAGGACGGCGTATACGAGCCGCTGGAATACACCCAGGAAGGAGAGGGCCTCTATCGCCGCTACGTTTTTCGCCTCAAGAAGCTGGACGAGAAAACGCCGCCGCACCGCGAGTACCGGCGCGACCGGACGCCCGAGCAGGTTCGGGAATTGATGGCCTACGAGCGGGCGCGGGACTCGGTGCATGCCTGGGCGCTGCTCTACGGCCTGCTGCCGGCCGCGCGGCAACTGGACCTGTAACGCCGCTACGATCTGGTTTGCGCGCAAGCTACGGCGCGCTCGGCCGCCACTGTGCTGGCCGCTGCTGCGCTGGCGCTGTTGGCCGCGTTCCTGCGGGGCTTCCGCCTGGCGGACGCGGGCGTGGTCTACCTGGCCGTTGAATCCATCTACCGGCTGGCGGTGGCGCGATCGCGCGGCGAGCCGGCCGGCTCCGTTCTCGGCTTCCTGCTCTCCCCGCTTTTGCGGAAGTAAGTCGTACCGCTGGCGTCCCGCCGGGTCGCCGCGGCGACTTCGATCCGGCATCGCACGCCAGAGGTTGCCGGCGAGACGCCGGCGTTACATGACCGCTATCTCAGCATGGTGTGCAGCAGGTGCAGGAACAGGCCCACGTCGGTGACCAGGCCGATGGTCTGCGAGGAGCCGCGGTCGGCGATCTTGGTTACCACGGCCGGGTTGATATCGACGGCCACCAGCGGAATCCAGGAAGGCACCATGTTGGCCGTGCCGATGGAGTGCAGCATGGTTCCCAGGCACAGGATCAAGGCCGCGTCGCGCAGGTGCTCGGCGTACAGGTTTTGGGCCTGCAGCATGTCGGTGACCGTCTCCGGCATGGGGCCGTCGTCGCGGATCGAGCCGGCCAGGACAAAGGGCACGCCGCGGCGCACGCACTCGCACAGGATGCCCTGCTTCAGCAGGCCTGTCTCGACCGCGGCGCGAATGCCGCCGGCGCGGCGCACTAGGTTGATGGCGCGCATGTGGTTGCGGTGGCCGTGCTCGGCCATCACCCCGCGCTCCAGGTGCATGCCCAGCGAGGTGCCGAACAGCGCCAGCTCGGCATCGTGGACGGCCAGGGCGTTGCCGGCCAGCACCGCCCCCACATAGCCCTCGCGGACCAGGGCCGCCAGCTTGTCGGCGGCCCCGGTGTGCACGACAACCGGGCCGGCCACGACGACGGCGCGCTTGTTTTCGGCGCGCACCCCGCGGAGCAGTTCGGCCACCCGGCCGGCGGCCAGCTCCACGCGCCGCTCCGACGACACTTCGCTGGACATGAAGGCGAAGCCGCTGCGCTCGCGCTCCTTGAAATCCGGGAGCACCCGCAGGCCGCCGGCGCCGCAGACCACCTTGTCGCCGGCCCGCAGGTCGCGCAGTTTCATGCAGGCCGCCTGGCCGTCGCGCACCACAATCGCCGAATCCATGCGCTGCCGCTGGACCGTGACCCATTTCCCATTGTGGCGGACCTCGGTGCGGTGGTTGGTCGTGGAGTAGAAGTCCTCCGGAGCGCAGCCGTCGGCGTCGCAGGGCCGCACCAGCGCATCGGTCTGCTCCAGGCGGTGGCAGCCCAGCGCCAGCAGCTCCTCCAGCAGCTCCCCCATCACCGCCGCTTCCGGGGCGTGCACCTTCATGACCAGGTGCGAGAACTCCTCGTTGGTGCGGCCGATCTGGAACTTGACGATCTCGAACTTCGCCCCGTGCCCGATCACCTTGTCGAAGACGGCCTCCAGCAGGTGCGAGTCGATCAGGTGTCCCTGGGCTTCTATGGTTTCGGTGTGCATGAGATTCTTTCCAGGTTCAACGTCATTCCCGGGCCGCCGCGGCCACCTCTTCCGCGATTTCCACGCGGCCCTCGGGGCGCAGCAGCGGGAACAGGATCACCTCGCGAATGGAGCGCGAATTGGTCAGCAGCATGGCCAGGCGGTCGATGCCGACGCCCTCGCCGGCCGTGGGCGGCATGCCGTAAGAGAGCGCCCGCACGTAGTCTTCGTCCATGGCGTGGGCCTCGGCGTCGCCCGCCTCGCGCGCCGCCGTTTGCATCCGGAAGCGCCGGTACTGCTCGACCGGATCGTTCAGCTCCGAATAGGCGTTGACGATCTCCATCCGGCCGGCGTACATCTCGAAGCGCTCCACCCACTCCGGGTCGTCATCCTTGGTTTTCGACAGGGGCGAGAGGGCCTTGGGGTAGTCGTAGATGATCGTGGGTTGGACGAGTTGCTTCTCGGCGACAGCCTCGAACAGCGCGCCCAGCTTCACGCCGGGCGGGGTGCCCGCCGGCAGTGAGATGGTGGGAGGCTCCTGCTGGCCGAGCCGCTCCACATAGGCATTGTACGCGGCCACGAGCGCCGGAACGCCCGAGAAATCGCGAAGGGCCTCGAGCGACGGGCGCGTCGCTTCTTCGGGCCAGTAATGCACCACGGCCTCGCGCATCGACATCCGCGTCCAGCGGCCGAAGTCGATGGTGTCCTCCCCGAACTGGACGGCCAACCCCCCGGTCACCTCCCGCACTACCTCGGTGAGCACTTCCTCGGTCAGGTCCATCAGGTCGCGGTAATCGCTGTAGGCCTGGTAGAACTCCAGCATGGTGAACTCGGGGTTATGCTGCGTGGAAATGCCTTCGTTGCGGAAATTGCGGTTGATCTCGTAGACGCGGTCGAAGCCGCCCAGCGTCAGCCGCTTCAGGTACAGCTCCGGGGCGATGCGCAGATAGAGGTCCAGGTCCAGCGCGTTGTGGTGGGTGGTGAAGGGGCGGGCCACGGCGCCGCCGGCGATGGGCTGCATCATCGGCGTTTCCACCTCCAGGTAGCCGCGCGCCTCCAGCGCCCGCCGCAGCGCGGCCACGATGCGGCTGCGCTTCTCGAAGATCTCGCGCACCTCGGGGTTCACGATCAGGTCCACGTAACGCTGCCGGTAGCGCGTCTCCACGTCCTGCAGGCCGTGCCATTTCTCGGGCAGCGGCAGCAGCGCCTTGGAGAGGAATTCCAGGGCATCGGTGTGCAGGCTCAACTCGCCTTTCCTGGTGCGGAACAGGTACCCGGCGGCGCCCAGGAAATCGCCGAGGTCCAGCAGGCCGAACAATTCGAAGCATTTTTCGCCGACCGCGTCCCGCCGCACATAGAGCTGGAGCTTGCGGCCGCCCTGCACCAGGTCGGCGAAGCCGGTCTTGCCGTGCAGCCGCAGGGCCATGATGCGGCCGGCCACGCGCGCCGCGGGCCGGGCCGCGGCCAGCTCCTCGGCCGTCGCGCCGCCGTATCGCCCGACGATGTCCGAAACGGTGTGCGTGGCCTGGTACTTGTGCGGGTAGGCGGCGAAGCCCAGGGCCTGGATGGCGCGCAGCTTCTCGCGCCGTTGTCGAAACAGTTCATTTTCTAGAGACATGGTAAACGAGCGATTATAACGCCCGCCGCAGCTTGGGGCGCTTTTGTGACGCGTGCGGCCGGCGGCGCTTCTTCGCCGAGCCGCCGCGTGCTATGTTGGGGTCGTCCATGAGAGGGATGCTGTTCTCGCGCAGTATTTCGTCCATCTCAAGATAGGTTACGCCCAACATCTCCGCAGCCTGTCGAAGCGTCATGCTCCTCTTCCTGTAACGGTCCAACACCGCATCCTGCAGCTTAATGCGCAGCCCTTCGGCGACCAACTGCCGGATGGCCGTCGCGCGATCCTCCAGATTCAGTTCGCTGTACAGGTCGACCCTCCTCAGCAGCGACTCCGGCATGGTCGTATTCACTCGCCGGACTGGATCCATGGTTACCTCCCTTCCCGAAAAACCCGCATGAATTTCTCCGAGTATCTTCCGGCAGCGACAAAAGCGTCGAGCAGCCGGTCGCGGCGGGCTGCCGTCGTTGCGCCAGCGACGTGCAGCAGGCAAACGAATTGAGCCGTGAAACAGGCCAGAAGACTCAGTTGCTGCGCTTTGCGAAAAAGCGGCTGATCGTTGGTCAGCACGTATCTGGCCGAAACCTCCTGAGCCAGCCGAAGCACCAGCGAGTCGGTCTGGCTGATGCCGGCCAGCCGCTGGGTACGGCGGGGGTCGCCGATCGTTACCAGCCCGCCGTCGAATACCCGCTGGATCGCTTTGGCGTCCGGCAAGCCGCGGACCAGCCCGGCCTCAACTGTCTCGCCATAAACCTCTTTTACCGTACGCACCGCGTGCTCTGACAAAGCCAGCAGGTCGAGTGCGCCCGCGCGCGCCAGAGTGATCAGCGCGGAAGAATCGACAACGATGATTCCCACACACTCAGTGTACTTTTAGCACACTTTGGCGTCAAACGCGCGAGGCTGGCGCCTGCCGCTCCAACAGGAACGCACGGCAGAGGCTGGCTGGCATCACCGTGGACGGGCTTGCGTTTGGGACGGAACCGGGCATGATCTTGTTGACAGGTCTTATACGCCAGGCGTACTATCGTCCAGGTATGATTCGGACGATCAAGGATAAGGAGACCGAGCGGCTGTGCAATCGGGAATTCAGCAAGAGGTTTCAATCCATCGAGCGCACCGCTCGGGTGCGGCTGGGATTTCTACTAGGAGAAGGGATATGCCTCATGGCAATAAGACAAAGCTGTCTCCGATTCACCCGGGGGAGGCCTTGCAGGAGATCCTCAACGAAGCCGGCCTATCCGCCAACGCTCTGGCCCTGGCGCTTCGCATCCCGGCAAATCGGATCACCAAGATTCTGAAAGCCGAGCGTAGCATCACTGCCGATACGGCCATGCGGCTGGCGCGTTACTTTGGCACTTCGGCGGAGATGTGGATGAATCTGCAAGCCAAGTACGACTTGGACCTGGCCGAGGATGCGTTTCGGGAGCGAGTCGAGCGCGAGGTCCTGCCCCGGTCGGCGGCCTGAAGCCTCTGCTAATTTCGAACGCTGCTGGCAAAGTGCCCTCGAAGCGCCGCCCGCCGACCCGGATCGTCAACATTCGCCTGTCGGTCGAAGACATCGCCCGAGCGCAGCGGATCGCTGCTGGCCGTGGTGGGCGGTCTTTTCACAGTCCCTCATGGTCGCCGCGGCGACCACCCAGAAACCATGAAAACGCGGGGCCCGTTGTACCGCTGGCGTCTCGCCCAACGTTACGTAATTAACAAAGTCGCGAAGCGACGACTGAGGCTCGGACTTCAGCCGTCGCTTCGCGACTTATTGTCCTATGTGCCGTTACCCGGCCTTGAAAGGCCGGGCTATTTTCATGCGCCGCTTCGCGGCTGAAACCTAGCCGGGCCTTAATCAGGTGACATTGGGCGTCTCGCCAGCCGGCCCTGCATGCGGTGCTGGTACGCCGGGGTGAACGGGCAGGGGCCGGCCGGCGGGACGCCAGCGGTACAACGTTCTTCTCCACAGCAGCTTCTAAAAGCGGGCTACCCATTGCCGGCGGGCGGAACGGGTTCGCGGTTCCCGAACAATCCGGGGTAGAATCGCCGGGTGAGCGAGCGGCTCTACTACCAGGATTCCTTTCTCACCAGCTTCGAGGCCCGGGTGGTGCGCGCCGAAGCGGGCGGCGTGGTTCTGGATCGCACCGCGTTCTATCCGGCCAGCGGCGGCCAGCCTAACGACCTCGGGCGGCTGAACGGTGTGCCCGTGACCGACGTGGTGGAGAACGAGAACGGCGAAATCGTGCACCGGCTCGAGAGGCCGCTTCCCGCCATCGGCGAAACCCTGCGCGGCGAAGTGGACTGGGAACGGCGCCGCGATCACATGCAGCAGCACTCCGGCCAGCACCTGCTTTCGGCCGCGTTTGTCCGCCTGTTCGGCTTCCAGACGGTCAGCTTCCACCTTGGGGCGGCCACTTGCACCATCGACCTGGCGACGCCCGCGGTTTCGGCCGAGCAGGCGCGCCAGGCCGAGCGGCTGTCGAACGAGATCATCTTCGAGGACCGTCCGGTGCGCGTTTTTTTCGCCGGCGCTGAGCAGGCGCGGTCGCTCGACCTCCGCAAAGAGGTGGAGCGCGAAGGAGAAGTGCGCCTGGTCGAGATCCGCGACTTCGACCTGAACGCCTGCGGCGGCACGCATGTGACCAGCACCGGCCAGATCGGCGCGGTGCTGCTGCGCAAGATCGAGAAGTCGCGCTACGGGACGCGCGTGGAATTCGTCTGCGGGCTGCGGGCCGCCCGCGTGGCCGCCGCCGATTACGCCACCCTGACCGAGGCCGCCGCCGTGCTCTCCGCGCACCCGGACAACCTGCCGGCGCTCATGGCGAAGCAGGTCGAGGAGCTGAAGGCGGCGGAAAAAGAGCGCCAGAAGCTGTTGCAGGCCATGGCCGGATACGAGGCGCGCGAGCTTTACGCGGCGGCGCCGGAGAAGAACGGGGTGCGGCTTCTGGTGAAGACGCTCGCGAGCGGCGAGGTATCGTACGCGCGGTCGCTGGCCGCCCAGTTTGCCGCGCAGCCCAACGCGCGCGCCGTCCTGCTGCTGAAGCAGCCGCCGACGCTGCTGCTGGCGCAGTCGCGGGGGCTGGCGGCCGACCTGGGAGCCGCGGTGAAAGAACTGGCGCCCGAATTTGGCCTGCGCGGCGGCGGCTCGCGCGACTCAGCGCAGGCCGGCGCCCCCGATGCCGCCGCGGCCCAGCGCGCGCTGGAAGCTCTGCTCGCAGCGCTTGGACAGAGCTGAACCACAAAGGCTATTGCACCGCCGGCGTCTCGTCGGCGGTACATGGGGCCGGCCGGCGGGACGCCGGCGATACAACCCACAAAGATGAAGCAAACCACCGCGGATGCGCTGCTGGCCGGCCTGATCGCGGCCGGGGTGTCCCGCGTCTATGGCTTGATCGGAAGTTCCACCACGCCGTTTTACCGCGCGCTGGCCGGCGCGCGCGGCCGTATCCGCTACGTCTCGGTGCGGAGCGAATTGGTGGCCGCGGCCATGGCCGATGCCGACGGCCGCCTGACCGGCCGGCCCGGCATCCTGCTGCTGCACGCCGGCGCGGGTGTGCTGAACGCCGCATTGGGCCTGGCCACGGCCGCCAAAGATTGCTCGCCGCTGGTGGCCATCGTCGGCGGCGTGAAGCGGTCGCTGGCTTCGCAGGGCGGCATGCTGGATATCGATCAGGCCGCCGTCCTCTCACCGCTGGTCAAAGGTTTCTTCCAGGTGGAACGGGCGGCCGACACTCCGCGGACGTTCCTCGAGGCCTGGCGCGCGGCTGCCACCGCGCCTTCCGGCCCGGTCGTGCTGCAAGTGGCCGAAGATCTCTGGGACCAGGCCGAGGAAGCGGAACAGTTCGCCGAATCCGGGTTCGCTCTGCCCGCCGTTGCGGCGCCCGGCGGAATGGATGCGCTGGTTGAACTGCTGCGTGCCGCGGAGCGGCCTCTGCTGGTGGCGGGCGGCGGCGTGCAACACGCGGCCGGCCGCCTGCTGCAACTGGTGGAAGCGGCGCGGCTGCCGGCCGTCACCACCGGCAACGGCCGGGGGGCCATCCCCGAAGATCACCTGCTGTGTTTCGGGCGTGCCGGCTATGGGGGCGGCAACGGCGCGGCCGACTACGGGCTGGCCACCGCGGATTTTCTGCTCTGCCTCGGCTGCGGCCTCTCCGACATGCTTACCTACGATTACCGGCGGCTGCCGGCCGGGCGGCTGGCGTTTGTGAATGCCGATGGCGCTTACCTGCAAGTGATGAAACAGCGCTTTCCGGAGGCGAGCATCCACCAGGGCGACGCGGGCGCGGCCATCGAGCAGTTGCTGGCCGCCGGGCTGAAAGGACTGTGCCGCGCCAACTGGTGGAACCGGCTGGAAGTGGCGCGCAGCGAATGGCAGCGCGTGGTCGATCAGTGCGCGTTCCCCGGCAAACCCCTGTCGGCTACCTACACGCTGCGCCGGCTGGCGGCGGTGCTGCCGCGCGCCGCCATCGTCACCTGCGGCACCGGCCTGCACCTGCTTCCCGTCAATGCCGCGCTGCCCTGCTACGGGCCGCGCCAGTACCTGTCAGCGTGCAATTTCGGGGCCATGGGCTTCGCCTTCGGCGCGGCCATGGCGGCGCGGCTGATTTATCCGGAGCGGCAGGTGGTTTGTGCCATCGGGGACGGCGATTTTCTGATGACCGCGGCCGACCTGGAGACCGCCGCGCGAGAGAACCTGATGCCCTTGACCATTGTGCTGAACGACAGCGGCTACGGCGTGTTGCGGACGCTGAGCGGGCTGCGCGGCTTTCGCTACGGCTCGGACCACGGCAACCCCGATTTCCCGGCGTTGGCGGCCGCCTACGGGCTGCGGGGCGCCCGCGCCACCGATCCCGGCGAAGTGGACACCGTCTTCCGGAAAGCGTTCGAGCCGGAGGGGCCCAGGCTGGTCGAGATCGTCGTCGATCCCCGCGAGCAGCCGCCCGCCAACTGGCCAGCGATCCTGGGCATGAAGGTCCGGTAGGCAGTGGGCAGAAGGCAGTAGGCGGAAAGCAGAAGGCGGAAGGCAGAAGGCAGTAGGCAGTCGCATTCAGCTTTGAACTTTGAACTTTAGACTTTAAACTTCGGCCATGGAGCTGACCGTTAACGGAAAGACGCGCAGCGTCGATGTCGAGCCGGATGCGCTTCTGCTTCACGTCTTGCGCGAGCAGCTCGACCTGACCGGACCTAAATACGGTTGCGGCGAGGGACAGTGCGGCGCCTGCACAGTGTTGATCGATGGCAAGCCCCGGCGGGCCTGCATCACACCGGTGAAGGCGGCGGCCGGCAGGCAGGTGACCACCATCGAGGGACTGGAGCGGAATGGCCGCCTGCATCCTCTTCAGCAGGCTTTCCTCGATCTGGACGTGATGCAATGCGGGTACTGCACGCCGGGCATGATCCTGACCGGCGCCGCGTTGCTGGCCGCCAATCCCAATCCCAGCGAGCAGGAGATCATGCGCTTCATGCAGGGGAACATCTGCCGCTGCGGCACCTACCAGCGGATCGTGGCCGCCATCCGCAAAGCGGCCTCGGCCAAGGCGGGCTGAAAACCGAGTTCACCACAAAGGCACCAAGAGCACAAAGATCCACAAAGAGGCGGCCTTTGTGGTCCTTTGTGCCCTTGGTGTCTTTGTGGTTCAACGGATGTTCACCTCTGAACATTTGAGATAACTGGCGAGCGCTCATGCGGTGGAGCGTGATTTCGGGCTGGAAATGTAGACATGCAATGAATCGGCAGATGCGGCGATATTTCGCTTGACGTTGAACAGTTTTCCCATAATATGTAGGCATGCATGTCGCCCGCGCTTCCTGGCCCTCTGCCAATGGCAAGGTCTACGAGTCGATCTACCTCCGCGAGTCTTACCGCGACGGCGATCGGGGAATGATCAAGAGCGGCCAGATCAACGAACTGGCGCGGGTCGGATTTCACTACCTGCAAAACGGCGCACTTGGAAACCCGCCCCGTTTGGGTGCGCACCGCGGAACACACGCGT